>Ga0197143_1000768_pt1 | contig 30971 bp, 28 predicted proteins | sample GBS70_MetaG_FD_148603 | JGI IMG/M metagenome (GOLD analysis project Ga0197143, IMG submission 148603) | Sediment microbial communities from Great Boiling Springs, Gerlach, Nevada, United States - GBS 70_MetaG | ecosystem: Environmental > Aquatic > Thermal springs > Hot (42-90C) > Sediment... | reverse complement strand
TGAACCGCTGAGGCTGGAACCTGACGATTTACGGTAGAACCTGACAGGGTTCGAATCCGATATCCAGAGTGAGGTTGACACACGCTCTGCCTCACCGTTGCGGATATGCCCATCAGGTACAATACACCCCGTGCAAGGAGGAGATACGCCATGAGAGGGAAAACGCGCGTTGCACCCCTCTGGGCGCTGCCTGCGCTGACGACGCTGCTGTGCGCCTGCCAGTCCCAATCGGTTGAGCAGACGCAGCCGAACGAGGCACAGCCCGTCGCCCAACAGCAGTCCCCAGAGACTCCCCAGCAACAGCCGCCCCAGGAGACGCCAACGACACCCAGTGAACCGCAACAGCAAGCGCAGGTCGCCTATGTGCGCATGACCATCGAGGGCAAGGGCGACTTGGTAATCGAGTTAGACCTCAAGGAAGCGCCCAGAACCAGCGAGAACTTCCTGAACCTCGTCAAGGAGGGCTTTTACGACGGTATCCGCTTCCACCGCGTCGTGCCCCGATTTGTGATACAGGCGGGCGACCCGAAGTCCAAGACGCTGCCGATGGGACACCCTGAACTGGGCACGGGCGGCTCAGGCAAGACCATCAAGTTCGAGCCGAACAACCTCAAACACAAGCGCGGCGCAATCGGTATGGCGCGCGCTCAAGACCCCGACAGCGCCAGTAGCCAGTTCTACATCTGCCTCGAGGACCTGCCCCAACTGGACGGCAACTATGTCATCTTCGGCAGAGTCGTGGAGGGCATCGAGATTATCGACCAAGTGCGCATCGGCGACACGATTGTGAAAGCCGTTGTGCTGGAAAAGTGGGCGCCCAAACCGAAAGACGCGCCGAAACCTGAGGAGAAGAAGTAGCCTATGATCGACGACGCGCTCGCAACCGAAGTAATCCTCGAAGCCGAGGCGATCCTGGAGGCGTCCGAACAGCCTGTGGCGGAACGCCTTCAACGCCTGATGCAGCACCTACACGACCGCTTGCCCCACTTCCACTGGGTGGGCATCTACTGGCTCAAGGGGAACGAACTCGTGCTGGGACCCTATGTCGGACCGCCGACGGAGCATGTGCGCATTCCTGTCGGGCGCGGCGTGTGCGGAACTGCCGTCGCCGAGAACATGAACCAAATCATCGAGGATGTGCGCGAACTAGAGAATTACCTTGCCTGCAACTTGGAGACACGCTCCGAGATTGTGGTGCTGATTCGCCATCCCGACACGGGCAAGATTCTGGGGCAAATCGATGTAGACGGCACGGAGGTCGGCGCGTTCGACGAATCGGACGAGGCGCTGCTGGAAGTGATCGGCGAGCGGATTGCGCGGCTGGTGCTGACGCACGGGATTCCTTGAAGACAAATCCCCCCTTCGCCCGTAAGCGGGCGGGAGGGGGGGTAATGTGATAGTGACTGAAGCCGTTGCCCTACCCGCTAAGGTAGATGTCGGGTCCCAGCGGCGGGCATTCGAAGGTATCCGAGCCGCGCTTGCGCAGGTGTACCCCGTACCAGACGACGAGATCTTCGTTCAGCGTGCGCTCGCCGTTGACATACTGCGTGATGTTGGCGAATGCACCGCTGTTGCCAATCATCTCCGTGCTGCGCGCCTTGACGACCCACACATCGCCTTCGCCTGTGCTGGTGCGCTCGTGGAAGCCGTCTTTGGGTCCGGGCACAATCTCGGCGGTGAAGCCCGTGCTGAGCTTGCGCACGCGCCAGCGCATCGGGCGGTTCGGCCAGCGCAAGCGGCGCGCCTCAATGCGAATCGGTCGCCAGTTCTCGCGTCGCCCACCGCGCGGCGAGTCGGTCTCTTCCACCACCAGCCCGCCGACCCCGTCCAGCGCGAAGTGCAGCCGCCAATAGCCGTTGTGCAGGCGACCGATGCAAACGCAGCTGCTATCGGTGTACCCATACAGGAAGCGCGGTTTGAGAATTCCGCTCTGATTGAACCGCCAGCCCGTGATGTAGCGATACCAGCCCGCGGAACACTCGGTAATCAGCACCAGTTCGCCGTCCGTGTCCTCGTAGATGCCCACGCCGCGGAAGTTTCCTGAATCGTTGCTGTCGTCGCAAATGGTGATGGCACGCGAGCCAGCGTCCGCAAAGCGCAGCCCGTTGCCCAAGTCGGTCCCCGTGCATTTGAAGCAGTTCTCGCTGTAGAGCCAGTCGCGATAGGGACCGCAGCCGTTGTTGTCATAAAACACATTCAGCACGGGCATCCCACCGCGCTTGAGCACCAGCCGCCCGTTGTAGAACACATCCCTAATCTCTACACCTGAACCGTAGCTCTGCCCGTCGCTGGTAGAGCCACTGGGACGGCGCACGAGCATGCTCCACACAGGATCGCTGGCGGGCCATGCGAGCGCTTGCCAAGCGTTGCCGCCGACATTCGTACAGCCACCGCTGGCGGGTGGTCCCCCGCACGCTGCTGGGTAGAAATCGCTCCCACCCGTACCATATGCCGACACTTGCCTGTCGGTCAGGTCAATCAGAAAGTGTCCGATCTCCGATTCGCGCCCGCTGCCTGGTCGGAAGTGCAGCAGCACGGACACCATGCGGTGGTCGGGCACATAGTTCGGGAACGGGTCGATGCGCCCCCAAAGGCTCTCTGGCGCAGCTTCGGTAATCACAGGGGGCATGCCGGGCGTGCAGTAGGCGATTCCGCGACGCAGCGGCTCGCCATACTTCGGGTCGGACGCCAGCACCTGCACGGCGTCGCGAAACTCCGCCTCGCTAAAGATGTCAGGCTGCCCCTTGAGCGGGGTAATTTCCACGCGCTTCGGCACGGGGAAGTCTGCCTCAATCTGGTAGCCAAGATTGTTGTCGTAGTCGTAAACAATCAGTACCGCCTTGTCGGGGAACAGTACCCTGCCTGGCTCTGGGCTGGGCGGGTTGTGCAAGTGCGCCGACAGCACATTGTAGCGCACCTTATGCAGGAAGCCCAGTCGGGGATGTTCCCACAGCATGCGGGCGTATTCGCGCATCTGTCGCTCAGGAATCACATAGAACACCCCTGAGCGAATGTTCGTGCCACGAATGGGCACCGCCTCCTTCACGGAGCGAATAATCGGCAATCCAAGCGGGTTATCTGCCTGCAAAGGGACTAAGGCATCAATCAGTTTCTCCATACACATTCCTCCTATGTGCAGAATCGGCGCGATCTGCGGGCGGCGACGGGTGGGTTCGCTCGCCTGCCCTAAGTATACCACGATTTTCGCTCAATCTGCGACTTAGGAGCTTTTCCGTTTCCGTGCTTTGAGGTACTGCTCTTCCAGTTGCTCCAGTTGTTCTGGGGTGGGGCGTCGGATGGGTTCAGTGGGCGTGTTTTTGGTCGTGCGAGCAGAGGGCGGCTTCGTTGCAGCGGTCGGCTTCGCCTGCCGCGCAGCAGAAGACTTGGTGGACTCCTTTAGCGGCAATAGGTCGTCCTCTGCGAGCAAGGCGACATAGCGAAGGTGAAATGACTTTTCCTCCTCGGTGAGGCGGCTGCGCGCCTCTTCCGAGAGGGAGTTCAGCCACCGCTCGTGCATGCGGGTTTGTTGTTCGGCGTGCCGCTGGCGCACCGCTTCGGGCAGGCTCTCCAAATCGAGGTCGACGGCAATCTCCTGCGGGCTGTAGACCTTGAGCACGGTTCCGACGGCGTTCGCCAAATGGGGCGCGTAGCGCCCTTCCTGCGCCTCCTTGCCCTGGGCGTCGCGGGCGCGCACCTGTACCCGATCGCCTTCCTTGAACTTCGGCATGGCGATATTATACCTATTGGGGTAGACTCTTGGCGTCTGTATGAGGCACGCGCTATGAAACCGATTGACGACTGTTGTTCGCTGCCTGAGGTGTTCGACGCGCTCCAGCGAGTTGCGCCTGATGCGCCGCTGCTGGCGCTGGGGCAGACGATTTTCTGGGACGAGCCGATGAAGCTCGCCCTGCTCCACTGGCTCCCGACGATAGACCCGAAGCGCCGCATGCTGTTTGGCGTCCACGACACGGACTACTTCGCACGGATGCGAACGCGCCGTCTACCGCAGGGAGCGCAGGTGGTCGGCGAGTTCGCGCTGTTGCCCCACAACGACGGCACGACGCGCGCGCTCTGGTCGGCGGCGGGCGAGATTGCGCAACTGTTCGGCAGCGAGACGGTGCCGACGCTGCCGATGTTCGCACGGTATGGCGGGCAAGTGGCGCGGGTGGCAGACGCCTGCGCGGGAGAGGGCTTCGTCGACGCGCTCACGGAGGCGTGGGGCTGGCGCGGGCTGGCGCTGTGCGACCCGACTCCGCGCCCTGTGTGCGAAGTGCCCCTCTCGGCAGTCGCGCCCGCGCTCGACGCCTTGCTGGCGTTCGGGCTGGACGGCTCGTGCCAGATGCTCGACGACGCCGAGGCGCGCGCCCGCGCTTGCGAGTGGGCATGGACGCTGCGCCAACGCATCCAGCACTATGCCGCCGCACACCCCAACGACTCGTTGGCAGACCTGTATGTCGCGCTCTACCCCGAGTTGCTGGAGTCGCTTTACGGGGGTGCGCTGCCCAATACGGTGGGGTTCACGCGCACGACGGAACTGCTGCGCTTCAACATGCGCACGGCGGGGCTGCCGCGCTTCGCGCTGGTGGACGCTTTCATTAGCCCTGCGACGCGCCGCGCCTGCGAGGATGCCTACAACGCCTCAGTCGCCGACTCGCCTATCTACACGCTCGACGAGTTCGGCGAGGGCGCGCTGCCGTTTGACCTGCTCATCCCGCGCATCGGGCGCGGCACGCTGCTGCTAACGGAACGCTACCTGGTCGTGCTGACGCCTGAACCGCAGATTGTGCGCCTGCCCGCGCCTGTCCGCGATGTGCATGCGCTGGCGCAGGTCGTCGAATCGCGCTGGGGCGACAGCTGCGTGCTGGTCGGCAAGGCGATTACGCTCGTACCGATGCTGGCGCACGAGTTCGTGTTCGTGTTCAACGAGCGTGGCTCACCGTATCTGACGCGCACGGCACGCTTTCTGGCGCAGTTGCAGGCAAGCGGGGTCGCTATGCGCGTGTATCCGATACTGCGCCTGCAGTACCCGACTTGGGACGCGCTGGGCGCAGCGCGGTGTGTGAACCTGCGCTTGCCTGCGCATCTCGCACGCGCGTGCGGCGAGCCGACGCTCTGCTCCAGTGTGTTTGCATCGCGCTGGCGTGCTCTCGTCGACGAGCAATCGCAGTTACTGGAACAGCTCGCGCGCGTGAGTCGCCCACGCGATCTGATGGCGCTGCTTGCCGAGCGGGAAGGCGGCTCTTGGCGCGAGCGGCTGGCAGACTACGACGCCTGCCTGCGCGTGCTTGCCGAGACGGTCGGCGCACGCGCCGACGCACTCCGCCAGCAGGCGCACGCCTTGCACGCCGAGCGACGCGCCCTCATCGCCCAGATTCAGCAGCACCCGAAGCGGTTCAGCGAACTCGCGCCGCGCCTACAGATGCTCAAGGCACAGATTCGCCACCTGAACGCCGAACGGAAGCAGGTCGGGCATACGCCTGACGCCAAGGCACTGAGGGCGCGCGTGCGCCAGTTGGAATGCGAGGCGGAACGGGCGCGACTGGAGCTTATCCGCGACGCCTACCTGACGGCGGAAGGGCTGCTACAGACGCACGCGCGACCCGCCGCGTGGTGGTTCCTGCTGATTGGGCACGCATGGTTTGAGGCTTGCGCTCAGGGACTGCAGGCGCGGCTGGAATCGCTAACAGCAACGGACTGATAAGTGCTCCGCAGGGTGACTTCAACAAGGCGCATTGGGGAGCAGCCGCAGGGGACTGCTCCCCGCAGAAACGCTGTCTTACACGGTTCGACCCTGTGCAGTCGCTTGGATGCGGGGGTTAGCGCGTCGAAAAACGCTGCACAAGGCTCTCATTAGTTCACATCCACGCGATAGATGTCCAGCCGATCCGTGCCGATGGTGCTGTTCAGCACGAACAGGTACTGCGCCTGCGGGCTGCTGCCGAAGTTGAACAGCACGGTCAGCAGGTCAGCGTCGTCCACAATCCCGTCACTATTGACATCCACTGCCGCGTCGCTGGAACCAAACGCAAACAGAATCGCCAGCAGGTCAGCGTCATCCACGATGCCGTCAAGGTTCACATCACCTTGCGACGGGTCGGGACCGAACCCGCTGGTGAAGTTGAAGATATTACCGCCAAACGGGTCGGGCGTGCTGCCGTTGGGCAGCGGCTCGTCGCCCGTGAGTTCCGCATAGTCCTGCCAAGTCGCGCCTGAACCCGTCGCAACAAAGATTTTGTTCAGGGAAGTGGGCGTGCCGCGACGGTTGTAGAGCAGGTAGTTGCCCGCCGAAGTGCGCAGGTAGTGGATGTTAATCAGCACTTGGAGGGGGTTGTCCGAGTCGAAGTCGAAGATACGGCAGGCGCGCCCGTCTTGCACGGTGTTGTCCGCCGTGCGCGGGGCGTAGAAGATGCTGTTGTCCACGCGCAGGTAGGCGTCGCCTTCGGGCGAGAAGGTGATGTCGCGCATGCCCGTGGTGGTCTGCCCGCCCTGACAGTCGCGCGAGGGCAGGCTCAGGATGTTTGGCAGCGCGCTGCCCGTTGCAAAATCGCGGCGGAAGATAAACCCACGCCCGCGCGCCAGCACCGCCAGCGACGCGCCGCTGCCCTGATAGCCAGGGTCAATCTCGATGCACTCGGCGCGGCTGGAGTTGCTCAAATCGCTCGGCACTACAACGCCTGTGCCGTTCCAGTCTGACACTTGCGTGCCCGTCGATGCATCATATTTGCGGATGCCGTTTCTCGCGGGGTCACTCGAGCTGTCGCCCAGCCCCGTGCCCAAATACAGGAATCCGTCGCGGTAGACGATATAACTACAGCGGCTCTGCCCCGCTTGGGTCAGCGTAATCAGCGGTGTGTAGCCCCAAGCGTTCACATCCAGCGAGAGCACATTCGAGATTTTGAGTACGCCGACAGACTCCGCCAGCGAGTCCGCGGTGGACATGCCCGCGATATACAGGTTCGCCCCGTCGAACGCGACATCGGACGCCAAGTCGCCCTGCTGTCCGCCCGTGGGGAAGTACGACGAAAGGTCTACGCTCTTGAGGTGCCGAAACGACACCTGCGCGCTGGCGCTCATCAGTGCGCCCGCCAGCGCAACGCCCAAAACAACCGTCATTCGCTTCATTGCCATAGCGCCTCCTTTCTGAAGGGTGTTTCTATTATACCACAGGTTTGTGAGGTTATGCAAGGGAGCTATCCTTGCATCTCTGCGCGCAGCACTTCGTGCTTGATAATCCCGATGTACGGCAGGCTCCGATACTGTTGCCGCCAATCCAGCCCGTAGCCGACCAGAAACTCGTCGGGTGCGTCGAAGCCCTTGTAGGCGATGGGGATGTCAATCAGCCGTCGGTACGGTCGGTCCAAGAACACGCACACCTTCAGGCTGGCGGGCTTGCGCCGTTCCAGAGTCCTGTAGATGTACGCCAGCGTCAGCCCCGTGTCCAAAATATCTTCCACGATAATCACATGGCGTCCCGCAATGGGTTCGTCGAGGTCTTTAGTGATGCGTACCTCGCCCGATTGCGATTGCGCGCCGTAGCTGGTGATGGCGAGGAAGTCCAGCGTGTGGGGAATGGTCATCGCGCGCGCAAGGTCGGTCAGGAAGAACACCCCGCCCTTCATGACCGTGACCAGGTGGGGGTTCAGCCCCGCATAGTCGCGGTCAATCTGTTGCGCGATGCGCCGTACCTTGCGCTTGATTTTACGCTCATCGAGCCACACGCGCTGGATAATCGGTGGCAGCGTCGGCTCGGGCAGCGTTACCGTCTGCACGGCTCAATTGTACCCGATGGCTTTATTCCTCGAACAGATCGCCGACGTGCGCAGCGAATTCGGGCAGCATCGGTAGCATGCGCGCCCTTGGGGCTGGCATATCCATCACCGCATACAAGGATACCCCGCGACAAAAAAAGAGAGGCTCGGTTTGCGAGCCTCTGGCAGAGATGCTCTCTGGCTATGCGCTTTACTTACTACAAGCGCGCCAGATGCTTGGGACGACCCTTGCAGAGTCTATAGACGACGCATCTCTGCCTGTGTTCCGAGTCTTTTCAGTAATCTTCGGGCATTTCACCGCGTCGTCCGCCTATCCCACCGCCTGGGGGCGCAGCGGGTCCGCCCATCGGCGCGGTGGGCGGCGGGGCGGCTCCGAAACCACCTGTAGGTCCGCCCATCATCGGCGCGCCACCCGCACCAGGCGTGGCAACTGCCGCCGACAGCGGGTCTTCAATCTTGCGTGCCAAACCATTCAAGTCGGGCATCTGTGGCGCGGGCAACGGCTGCGGCATCTGGTTGTTGCTAATCACCACCAGCACAATCAGCATCACCACGCCCAGCGCTATAACGCCTATCCCTATCGGATCCACACCCTTCTGCATAGGTTCGCCTCCGAAGCGTATTGTACCCAACGCCCATTCGTGTCCTAAGGCACGATTCCTGCAGGAGTTGGCGCGAAGGGGGCGAATTCGTCGATGATGCACACCCAACCAGAGACTGTGTATACTCTGCCGATTGGCGACCCGCGTCGTCAATACCTGTTGACCGTGCAGCCCAACGCGATTATCGACACGCACCGCCGCCGTGCCGTGAGCCTACACGAGATGGTGCGCCTGCTGGAGCCTGCAACCTTCATTCTCATCGGCGAGTTGCACGACAATGCCCAGCACCACCAGTTTCAAGCGCAGGTGATTGAAGCCCTCGTGCAGGCGGGGCGCAGCGTGATCGTCGGCATGGAGATGTTCGACCGCACGAAACAGCCCGTGTTGAACCTCTGGACGCTCAATCGGCTCAGCGAGGCAGAGTTTATCGAGCAGAGCGAGTGGCGCACGCAGTGGGGGTTCGATTTCGCGCTGTACCGCCCCATTTTCGAGGTGGTTTACCGCCATCGGTTGCGTCTGGTGGGGCTAAATGTGCCGCGTGCGCTTGTACGCCAAACGGCGCGTGGGGGCTGGCAGAGTATCCCCGAATCGGAGCGCATGGGCATTCCCGATCCTGACCTTAGTGTGGAGGCACACCGCAAGCTGTTCTACGCGCTGCTGGGGGGCGGGCACCCCACAGGGCAGCCAGGCGATGACAACTTCTACGCCGCGCAGGTGGTGTGGGATACGGCGATGGCGGACAGCGCGCTGCGCTACTTGGAGCGCACGGTGCCTTCGCCACGCTTGGCGTTCGTAATCCTGGCGGGGAACGGGCATGTGATGTACGATGTGGGCATCTCGTTGCGCTTGCGGAAGCGCTCGCCACTTACGACGCGCGTGATTGTGCCGTTGCCGCCCAGCACGCAGCCGGTGCAGGTGCGCGCCGCGCTGGGCGATTTTGTATGGCTACCCCGCGCGTAGCCGCTGCAGCGCCGCACGCGCAACCGCCTCCGCAGGAGGCATCACAGGCTCGCGAAACACGGCACACGGAAATCGTGCCTTGAACGCGCGCTGGAACGCCGTGCGGAAGATACGGCTCTTGAACATCCCGCCCGTCATCGCGACGGTGAACTCGTCGTCGCGTTCGAACAGTTTCCTGGCGCAGGCGAGCGCGTCGCGCGCCAGTTCCCTGCCCGCCTGACGCAAGATAACTTTCGCCCGTGTGTCGCCCGCGCGTGCGGTATCCGCCACATGCGTGGCGAAGGCGGCAACCGTATGGCGCGGCACGCCTCGCTCGTAAAACAGCGGCACGAGTTCGCGCAGGTCTTGCACGCCGAAATAGCGTTGCACCGCCTCCACCAGCGCGGTTTCGCGGTCGCGCCCATCCCATGCACGCACAGCCGCGCGAATGGCACGCATCGCAACATCGTACGCGCTGCCCTCGTCGCCCAGCAGCGCGCCCCAGCCACTCATCTGAACCCGCAGTTCATCGTCCACAAAGCCGCCAATCAGCGCACCTGTGCCTGCAACGACCGCCACACCATGCGCCCTCTCGGCACCCGTGCTTAGCATCGCCATGCGCGACTCTTCGATGGGATAGGCGGGCGGGTTGCCCAGCCGTTGGAGAACCCAGTCCCAGTTGGCGCGTGTACCCGCCACGCAGTAGCCCAGCGCTTGCACAGGTGCGTCGATGCCCGCCAGCGCGCCGCGCAGCGCGTCCTCAAACGACCGTCGTTGCGTCGCCTCGTCCACAAAGTTCAAGTTCGCGGGACCGCCCTCGGCGTATGCCAGCCGCTCCCCTTGCTCGCTCAGCACGGTGCAGCCCGTCTTTGTGCCGCCGCCCTCCAGTCCGACAATCACGCCCATTTGCATGATTATACTTGCCCGCAGTATTTCGGGAACTTTTGCGGGCTGTTGGCAGTATCATGGAGTATCCCATACCAGAGGTGAGGAGGTAGACCCTGATGACGATGGTCAAGGAAAAGGTACGCATCAACGATACGGAGTTCGAGATCGAGCTGAAGCCTGTGCTGCCGAACACGACGAACGACCCGATGGTGCTGGACCAGCCGTTGCCGACGCCCGACGAGGTGCTGGAGCGCGTCCCTGCCGTTGAGCGACTACCACGCTGGGAAGACGGGGGCTGCTAAATGGACGCGCGTCTGAAGCGTATCCACTACGAGGTCGCGCTGGCGGCGTTGCGCTACTCGCGCACCCACAGCGCGGACTTCGACGACGAAGCGGGCAGCTGGGTGATGATCAAGGACTTCCCCCTGCCCGAAGGCTACAACTACGAGACGACCGACATTTTGGTGCTGCTGCCGCCGAACTACCCGCAAACGCCACCCGACTGGTTCTATGTAGACGACAACCTACGCCTTGCCGACGGGCGCAAACCCAGCCATGTCTTCTACCAGCAGACGACGCACGACCCGAACACGCGCCTTGTGAATCGCGCCGAAGAGAAGCCCCCGCAAATGAAGGGCTGGACGGCGTGTTGCCTGCATATCCGCTCTTGGCAACCTGCGGCGAACCCCGTGGAGGGACACTCGTTGCTGAGCGTGTGTGAGCTGATTCGGGGCGCACTGAAACGCTGGCGCAAGCAACCAGTACCTGAGTATTGACGAAGCCCCGTGCCGCCAAGCGAGCCTATCGCCCAGTGGCTGAGGTGTTCCCTTCGGGGGCGCCGAGCGACTGAGCGATGCGTTCCAGCTCGGCTTTCGGCAAGCTGCCCACGATGCCGAACCAATAATCGCCACTCCGCCAGAACTGGGCATGGGGGCGTCCGTGCCGTCGCTTCCCGCTGAACTCTTTGGGGTGTGCCTTGTACGCTTGGAAGATGGAGAATCGCGCGCTGGGTGTGCGATACTGTAGCACGACGACCTGCCCTGACGGGCGCGGCTGTACCATCACGCGTTCCAACTTCGCCCCCGCAGGCAGGTAGCTCGGCGTGCGGATGGGAAAGCTCACCGCGCGTTGCGCCTCCTCAACCGTCTCGTAGATGCCGCCCAACGGGCGCACGACCACCTCAGGCGGCAGCGCGAACAGCTCAGGCGACAGGCGCGGGTTCAGCTCCAAGCGCGTGAGTTCCATACGCATCACGGGTGCATCGTCGCGCAGGGCAATCTCACGCTTGAGCGCAAGCCCTGTCTCTTTGTCAAGCCACAGGGTCACGGTGGCGGGAAACATCGGGCGCGGCGGCGCATCGCGTTGCAGCGTAGGGCGCGCGAGCCTTAGGCGCAACACCACGCAGCTGCGTCCCAGCACTGTTGCGTCAGGCAGCGTCTCCGCCAACACCACCCCGCGCTGAATGAGCGCAATCGCAGTCTTGAGCAACTGCGCGCCCTGAACGGGCATGTGGGGCATCTCGAACGCCTCTTTCGCGTTTGGGCGCATCACGAGCCAGCGTCCGCCACGATAGAGGAGCACCTCGCCCCGCCGTTCGGGGGGCGCAAGAATTTCGATGCGCTCAGCGCGTATGCCTTGCCGCCAGAACCGTTCCTCGATGCGCTGCACCCTGCGCCCTGCAATGATCTCTACCGTACGCGCGCCTGCAACCGTGAGCGTCTCTTCCGCCTGCTGGGCGCGCTGGAGCCACTGCACAGGACTCTCCTGTGCCCAGCTCAGCGTCCACAACAGCGCGCTTAGCAGAACGGCAGCTCTCATCGGGTGTACCCTGTGCTGATAAAGTAGCTCGGCGTCGGCGAGGGCGACCAATCCGCGACTTCCAACTGCTCGTGTAGCTCCACCAGCGACTCGGTCAGGTCATCTGTAGCTGTCCCATAGGATGGAGCCGTCTGTTGCGTTTGCCAGCCCCACCACACGGCGGCAATTAGCACTCCCAGTGCAGGCGCAAGGGCGACGCGCCACCACATACGCGCCCAGTCGAAGCGCGGGCGGGCAGGCGCAGCAGCTATTCGGCGGCGTACTTGCTCCGAAAGGTTCGCCGGCGCGCGATGGCGCGGCAACGCATGCAGGGTGCGATAGGTTGCCTGCGCCGCTGCCAACTGACGCTGGCAGTGCGGGCACGCCCTCAAGTGCGCTTCGAATGCCTGCGCATCAGGCAACTGCCCCTCGATGTACGCCCACATCTGCCGCTCAAAATGCTCGCAACGCATCACAATCACCTCACTTGATGCCCCGTGCCTGTGCCGACAGAAGCGCATCGTCTAAGTACGCTGCAACAGCCTTTTGAATCTGCGTGCGGGCATGGTTCAAACGCGACTTGACCGTGCCGATGGGAATGCCCAGCACGCGAGCAATCTCCTCGTAGGAGAGTTCCTCGACATCATACAGCAACAACACGGTTTTCAACTTCGGCGAGAGTTTGTCGATAGCGTCTTCGACGACCGCTTCCAGCTCGCGGTTCAGCGCTGCTTCCAGAGGGTTCGGCGTCTGCTGGTCGGGAAAGTCCCACGCGGCAGGCTCGCCCTCCTCGTCTTCCCCCTCCGAGTAGGAAACTGTCTGCACGCGCCGCGCCCGCCGACGCTGATGGTCTATGCATAGGTTTGTCGCGATGCGGTACAGCCAAGTGCCCAAACTCGCGCGCCCATCAAATTGAGGTAGCCCTTGATACGCACGTAGAAAGGTCTCCTGCACAAGGTCTTCCGCGTCCGTCGCGTTGCCCACCATGCGCAAAATGTAATTGTATAAGCGGTCAGCGTACAAGCGCATAATCTGCTCGAACGCTGCCTCATCCTGCGCTTTGGCGCGCTCTACAAGTCGTGCCTCAATAGATAGGGTGTCCACTGCGACAGAACTCCCGCTTAAGGATACCGTCTCGCGGAGCATCGCACAACTTTAGACGCCTCGAACGCACACGAGTTCAGTTCCGACAATTCACCAAAAAACGGTCGGTTGCAAAAGAACGCACGAACACGGATGTTGCAACCAAACTACATGCGTGCGTTCGCCACGGTGTTGGAACTGTGCCCATGCGCTACACAAAAGCCACGAACATGCTTCTCCAAACGCACTTTTCAAGCTTTCCCGCGCGGGAATCTGCACTCGTTTCTCAAAAAAACTTGAAAGCGGGTGCGTTTGGCACGAAAGTTGCTGCGAAAGGGTTCGACAGGAATCGTTGTTGTAGAGGCTGGACTTCAAGGAGGAGGAACATTGCCTGAATTCGGCGTGCTGTTGGTGGAGGATGAAAGGTTGCTTGATCGCGTGGTGGCGGATGCCTTACGCACGATGGGTGTTCCGTGCGAGGCTGTGAGTTGCGAGAACGAAGCGGTGCGGCGACTTGCGGAGCGACGCTATGACTTGGTGATTTCGGACCTACGGATTCAGCACGGCTCAGGTGTCGAGGTGCTGCGTGCCGCGCGAGCGATGTACCCCGACCTCCCCGTGATTGTGGTGACTGCCTACGCTGCCGACGAGGATGTGTACCGTGCGCTTGCGCTGGGCGTAGACGCGCTACTGTACAAGCCGTTCGACATAGATACCTTGCTGAATACTGTGCGCGCGCTGTTGCAAAAGCGCGTCCAAGCGGAAGCGACTCGTACCGCTGCAGAGATCCCTTCGGACGCAGCCTGTGAGCTGCAGTGGTTGCAGGTAGGCGCGCTAACGATGCTGCGGTCCGAAGCGGGCGCGAGGCTCGGAGAAGTGCTCCACGCCGATGAGTTCTTCCTTACCGTGCGCACAGCTGCGCTGGAGCCGCCATACCCCGCACGCTGGACCGTGGAGTGGACAGGGCGGGACGCGCTTTACCAGTTTGCCTCGCGTGTGACACGGGTGGTGCCTCGCGAGGACGAAATCGTGTGGGTTCTGCGCCTGCCGCGCCTGATTCGGCGTATCCAGCGACGACGCGCCCCACGCCTGCCAGTGGTGGGCAAGGCGTTCATATCGGTCGCAGGCAGGCTTCAGCGCGCTGCCGAAGCGGAGGTGGTAGATCTCAGCGAGGGTGGGGTGTGCCTCGTACTCACGGAACCGCTCATGCGTGGCGCGCCCATCCACCTCGAAGTGTCAGCACAGTGCAAGGCGGGACTTCTAAAGTTCCAGTTCCAGGGTGAAGGCTCCGTGCGCTCTATCGTCGCGTTCACGCAGCAGGGCGCGCCGCGCTACCGCGTCGGCGTGCAACTGCACAAACCGTCCAAGGCAGTCGTTCAGCAGCTTCGTCAGTGGCAGCGCGAGCGACCAATTCCCCCGTAATTCGCTCAGGACACTCGTACTTTTACGATATTTCAACAAACCTCGCAATTTTGCGGAGAAAGGTGCTTCAGCTTCCGCCGACAATCTCCATCGACGCGCACACGGGGCTCGACGGAACGACGCCCCCGCGCGTCGGAAATCTCACAGTCAGGGAGGATGGAACGATGAGTCTACGCATCAACACCAATATGTCAGCGCTGAACGCGCTGCGCAATGTGGAGCGTGCGTCTGAGGGCTTCGGACGATCGATTGAGAAACTCGCTTCGGGACTTCGCATCAACCGCAGTGCCGACGACCCAGCAGGCTTGATTCGCTCGGAAGACCTGCGCGCCCAAATTGCAGGCTTGGAGCAGGCGATTGCTAACTCGCAGGACGCGATGAACCTGATCAAGACCGCCGAAGGCGCGTTGGAGGAAGTGCATAACCTCCTGCGCAGCATGCGCCAACTCGCTGTCGCTTCAGGCAACACGGGAACCAACGATATGACCGCCCTGCAAGCGAACCAGAACCAGATTCGCTCGGCGATTGAGAGCATCAATCGTATCGCGGCGCAGACCCAGTTCGGCACGAAGAAGCTGCTTGACGGCTCGGCAGGTGTGAGTGCGGTCGTAACCGACTTCACCCGCGTGGGCGGGCTATTCTTCGGTGGCTCAGTATTTGGGAGCGTTGGCACGTCTGCTGCGCGGGAGTACGCGATTGGCACAGGCATCATCACCATCGATGTCACGCAAGCCGCCACACGCGCTCAATTAAACGGCGATCGTAACTATAGTAGCGCCACAGCGATTATTCAAACCTCCGCGACCGTCGTGATCAACGGCGTGAGCTTCTCTGTGCAAGCAGGCACCACGACTATTCAGAGCTTCGTGGATCAAATCAACTCACAAAGCAGCGTCACGGGAGTCGTCGCGGAGCTGTATACCAGTGGTACTAACACCCGTGTGCGCCTCCGTGCCATCGAGTACGGCGCAAACTTCTCGGTCATCCTCAACGACCAGCAGAATATTCTGTTTGAGACAGTAACCTCTACAAGTGCCACAGGTCAGAACGCCACAGCCACTGTGCAGGTGAGAGACGTGGACGGGAACACAGTGTCCGTCTTGTTCACAGGCGGCGTTTCTCGAGGCGATTCGGGCTTGCGCCTTACCGACGCTAAAGGTAATGTAATCCTGCTGAATGAGGCAGGCAACGATGCTGCCATCGACGACGCAGTGGTCGGACGCACCACAGCGGGGCAGCTCGAGTTCCAGATTGGCGCGAACGCGGGTCAAGTTGCGCGCTTCTCCATCAACAACATGCGCTCGGACAAGCTCGGCACAGGCGTCGTCGCGGGCAAAAGCCTTGCGGATATCGATGTGACCAAGGCAGGCGGCGCCGAGGAAGCGCTCAAAATCATCGACGCTGCCATTCAGCAGGTCTCCAAACTGCGCGGCGACATGGGCGCGTTCCAGAAGAATGTTCTCGAAAGCAACATGCGCTCGCTCGCTGTCGCGAAGGAGAACCTGACGGCGACCGAGTCCGCCATCCGCGACACCAACTTCGCCGAGGAGATCAGCCGCTTCACGCGCTTCCAGATCCTCCAGCAGGCGGGTATGTCGGTGTTGGGGCAGGCGAACTTCGCGCCGCAAGCCGTGCTGCAGCTCATCCGATAAGCCTCCTTTCGGCGAATCGGGTACACTAACAGCGGGGGGTCAGGGCGACCCCCCGCTGTTTTGTACCGAAGGAGGTATTGCAAATGACCTACAAGTACGCGATTTTAGGAGCGGGCATGCAAGGTCCCGCCGTCGCTTACGATTTAGGACGGTTCGGGGACGCCGAAACCATCTATTTAGCGGATATTGATGAGACGCGAGCCACACAAAAAGCAGAGCGGGTGAACCAACTGCTGGGGCGCGAGCTTGTTTATCCAAAGCGTGTGGATGCCACCGACGAGAAGCAAGTCCGCGCCTACTTCGAGCAGGCGGATGTGGTCATCAGCGCGGTGCCCTGGCAGATGAATATGCGCCTGATTCAGCACGCGCTGGAGGTCAAGCGTAGTTTTATCGACATGGGCAACGACCCCGAATGGTTCTGGCACGAGTTCCGCAAGCGCGACGAAGAGGCGAAGAAGGCGAATATTGCGCTTGTGCCTGACTGCGGGCTTGCGCCTGGCATGGTGAATCACCTGGGGCTATATTGCATGGAGCAGATGGACGAGTGCCACGAGATACGCCTACGCTGCGGCGGGCTACCCCAGCGCCCCATCCCGCCGATTGGCTACAAACTGGTGTTCAACATGATTGGTGTTATCTCGGAATACATGGGCGAGGCGCTGACCCTGCGCGATGGGAAGCCGCACTATGTGCCCACGATGGACGATGTGGAGACACTCGTGATTGAGCCGTTGGGCACGCTGGAAGCTGCATCGACTTCAGGAGGCACTTCTACCGCGCCCTACACGCTGCAGGGCAAGGTGTGCGAGTATGACTACAAGACGCTGCGCTATCCCGGACACTGGGCAGCAATGCGCGTCTTGCGCGACTTGGGCTTTTTCGACGAGCAGCCGATAGAACTGAACGGCGTCCACATCAGCCCACGCGAAATCGCTGCCAAAATCATCCCGCCGCATATCGACTTCCCCGACGAGAAAGACCTTGTGGTGGTCTATGTCTACAGTTCGGGCATCAAAAACGGCGCACCTTACTCGGTGAGCCTCCAGTTTGTGGAGTACTACGACGACGCGACGGGCTTCACCGCGATGGAGCGCTGCACGGGCTTTGCGGCGTCGATTATCGCGATTGGCGTCGCGAAGGGGGTTGTGCCACGCGGGATCGTGCCCTACGAGCAGTCCATGACAGGGCATCAGTTCGTCGCAGAGTGGCTCAAGCGCGGCTTCACCCTACGCGAGACAATCAGCCACCAACTCAGCGGGTAGCCTTGCTACTCGCCGAGCCAAGAGTGCATTGAAGAAGCGCACAGATAGACTTGGAGCTTTTGAACGGGCGTGGCGACCGCGCATCACTGGGTACGGGCGCGGTTCCCACGCCCTAATCTCAGGTTATACCCACCGCATTTCTGGACGACCAAAAAACGCCGTAGCTATTTGCCCCCTTCCTAAGGTTCCTCTCCCCGAAGCGGAAGGAAGCTGCCGCGGAGGCATCCATGCACTTGTGCGCGTATAATTCTGGTATGCGCACCATCTGGTTGTTGGGGCTGCTCACGATGGTTTGTGTGGGCGCAGCCCAGGAGGTTAGCTCAAGCGCATCGACCGACGACGCGCGCAAGGCGGAAGCCGAGATCCAGAGTGTCATTGAACCGCCCTACTATTCGCTCACGCAGCTTAAGCAGTGGCTGGAACGCGAGAAGCAGCAGGCGAAAGCCCGCGTCAAAGCCCTCGAGGAATCGGGCACACCGTTAGACCCCGCCAAGCGACACAAACTGGAAGAGGGACCTGAATACTTGGAGGCGCTGTGGGACTACCTGTATGTACGCGCTTACCCGAACGATTTTGTGGACTGGCTGGCGTATATCCGCGCGGCAGAGCATCGGGACCTGATGGCGAGCGCGTTTTTCCCTGCGTCGGGACCGCGCTGGGAGTTTATTGGACCGCGCAACGCGCTCCCCCCTTACCGCACCTACTTCGGAACGGCAGCGGTATCGGGGCGCGTGAACGCCGTCGCCTACGACCCCATCAACGAGAATGTCTACTACATGGGCGCACCGCAAGGGGGCGTGTGGAAGACCACCGACGGCGGACTGACTTGGCAGCCGCTCACTGATTACTGGCAGTTCCTGCAGGTCGCTTGCATTGCCGTGCATCCAACGAACTCGAACATTTTGTATGTGGGCACGGGCGACTTTCAGGGCTGGATGCGCCCGTTTTCGCAGGGCATTATGCGCTCCACCGACGGCGGGCAGACATGGCAGCAACTCGGCGCGACGGTGTTTCGTAATCTGTGCGTGTCAGACATCGTGATTGACCCCGAAAATCCGAACATCATCACCGCCTGCACGGGCTGGGGACCCTATCAGAACATAGCGGGCAGTATTTGGCGCAGCACGGACGGCGGTGAGACTTGGACGCTTGTGAGCAGCGTTAGTGCGATTTGGAGCGACCTCGCTATCAGCGCACGCGACCCCAGCACGGGCGTGCGGTATTACTACGCCGTAGGGCACGGCAACCCCGGACGGCTGTTGCGTTCCAGCGATCGCGGGCAGACTTGGACGGCGCTCGCCGCGCCGTTTAGCGGCAATCAACGATCGCTGCGTGTGGCGACCTCGCCCATCAACCCTAACCGCGTGTATCTAATGTCGGGTGACAACGCGCAGGTGTGGGTTAGCGACGACGCGGGCAATACATGGACGGCAATGAACCCCATAGACGGTGGCTTCTATCAGGCATGGTACGATGCGACGATGCATGTCTCGCACGATGGCGCGGGCAATGATGTGCTGTACCTGGGGCTGGTGGACCTTGTGCAGTGGACCCGAGCCTACGGCTGGCGCTCCATTGGGCAGGCGTTTACCAATCTGGCAAACATCCATGTGGACATCCACAGCATGGCAATCAATCCGCGCAATCCGAATGAACTGCTGGTCGGCACGGACGGCGGCGTCTATCGGCTAACCTACACGCCCAGCACGGGCGCGGTGACCATCGTCGGCTTGAACGCCACGCTGGGCATCACGCAGTTCTACGCCGCGGCATTCCACCCGACCGACCCGACGCGCATGATGGGCGGCGCACAGGATAACGCCACCCTGCGCGCAAACGGCAACCTGAACGCATGGCGGTGCATCATCGGTGGCGACGGCGGCTACTGCGCCTTCAACCCAATCAACCCGAATATTCAGTACGGTAGCTACCAGCGGCTGAACATCCTGCGAACGACCAATAACTGGGCAAGCGCATCGAATATCACACCCAACTACGGCAGCGACCGTGTGGCATTTATCGCGCCGCTGACCATCCACCCTGCGCAACCGAACTGGTTGCTGGCAGGCACGAACTACCTGTGGCGCTGGAACGAGGCGACGGGCACATGGGAGGCACGATTGGGTAACCAGTCGCTCACCAACGGCAGGCTCCGCGCAATCGCAGGCGCGCCCAGCAACGCGAATGTCATCTACACGGGCGGCGACGACGGACAGGTCTGGATGACCGCGAACGGCGGCGCAACATGGCGGCAAATCAACGCAAACCTGCCCAACCGCTCCATTAGCGACATTGCCGTCCATCCGACGAATCCGTACAGGGTCTATGTCGTGCTGGGTGGCACGGGTACACCCCATGTCTACCGCTGCGATAATACGCAGGCGAACCCACCAGTCTGGGTCAACATCAGCGGCTCAGGGCTGACGGGTCTGCCCGATGTGCACGCGAACTCAATTGCACTGGATCCCGCCGCGCCCGACACGGTAATCTATGTCGGCAACGATGTCGGCTTCTTCTACACGCTGGACGGCGGTGCAACTTGGCGCAACGGCACCCAGCCGCTGGGGCTGCCGAATGTGCAGGTCAACACTGTGCGCGTCGTGCCTGCCACTGGCTACCTAATGGCGGCGACCTACGGGCGCGGGATGTGGCGCATCCGCCTACCGCTTGTGCCTACAGGAGACGCTAACGGCGACGGATGCGTAGATGACAGCGACTTGCTCATCGTGCTGTTCGCCTTCGGCACAAGCAACGCGCAGGCAGACCTAAACCGCGACGGCATCGTGGACGACAGTGACCTGCTGCTTGTGCTGTTCAACTTCGGCAGTGGATGCTGACGGCGGATAGAAACTTTCGGCGGCTTTTCGTAGCATCGCGGGGTGAGACGCTGAGCGCATCTACGCGGGGGCACCGTTCAAGCGGTTAGGGCTAATGGCTGCTCCCCGCTGTCAGCGGTCAATCTCGCCCAGCACGATGTCGATGCTGCCAATCAGCGCGACCAAGTCGGCAATTAGGCGTCCGACCGCCATCTTCTCCAGCGCCTGCAGGTTCATAAAGCTCGGCGCGCGGGTGTGCATGCGATACGGGCGGTTCGTGCCATCGCTCACGAAATAGAAGCCCAACTCGCCCTTGGGCGACTCGACAGGCACATACGCCTCGCCCACAGGCGGGCGGAAGCCCTCCGTGTGAATCTTGAACCAGTGAATCAGCGATTCCATCGAGGTATCAATCGCCTCGCGCGGGGGCGGCACGACCTTCAAGTCGCTGGTGTTGATGGGACCGTCAGGTAGCCCGTCGATGGCTTGCTGCAGGATTTTGAGGCTCTCGCGCATCTCCGCCATGCGCACAAGGTAACGGTCGTACACATCGCCGCGCGTGCCGACGGGGATGTTGAACTCGAACTGGTCGTAGCCGCTGTAGGGGTGCGCTTTGCGGATGTCCCACGCAAAGCCTGTGGCACGCAGGGTAGGACCGCTGACGCCCAGCGCGAAGCACTCTTCGGTGGTTAGCGCACCGATGCCCATCGTGCGCTCGCGCCAAATCGGGTTCTCGGTCAGCATGCCTTCGATGTCGTCCAGCGCGCGGGGCAACTCCCGAAGCAATTGGCGCAAACGGTCTTCGAACCCATCGGGCATGTCGCCGCGTAACCCTCCTGGACAAATCCAGCTGGGCATCATCCGTGCACCCGACATCATCTCGAACAGATCCAATATCTTCTCGCGCTCGCGGAAGGCGTAGAAGAAGATGGTCATCGCGCCCAAGTCCATCGCATGGGTGCCGATCCACACCAGATGGCTCGCAAGACGCGACAGCTCCGCCAAAATCACGCGTAGGTACTGCCCGCGCGGCGGGATTTCTACACCCAGAAGCTTTTCGATAGAGAGGGAGAAGGCGAGGTTGTTGTTATTTGCCGACAGGTAGTCCATGCGGTCGGTCATCGGAAGCGCTTTGTGGTAGGTGAGGTACTCGGCTTCTTTCTCCATGCCTGTGTGCAGGTAGCCAATCACGCACTCCGCTTTGACGATGCGTTCCCCCTCCAGCTCGCACACGACGCGCAACACGCCGTGCGTGCTGGGGTGCTGGGGACCCATGTTGATAATCATCGTGCCCTCTTCGGTGCGCTCCACATGCGTCGCAACCGCTTCCGATGGAATAAACGCCTGTCGCATAGCAGGGGAATTATACCGTGCAGTCGCTATGCTATCGTCTCTGCCAACCAACCCGATGCGAGCCACAATCGCAAGGTCGCGATTGACAATCACGAGATTGCGATCGTCGATCACAAGGTTGCGATTGCCAATCACAATGTCGCGATCGTCGATCGCGAGGTTGCGATCGGCGATCACGAGGTTGTGATCGTCAATCGCGAGGTTGCAATTGACGATCGCGACCTTGCGATGGGCAACTGCGACGGGCGACGGGAGATTGGGGAGCCTGTATTCTTGGTGGGGGAGCGGACGGGTATACTCTCGCGCAGAGGTGAGGCAGCCGATGAACCGAGAGTTTTTGGCGTTGGCGCAGGACAAGTTGCGCGATTTGCAGATGGAGGTGCGCGCAGAGGGCGTTCGGCTCGGTGAACTGCGCAAAATCAACAAAGACTTCGCCAACGCCTACCGATTCCGACGCATGACCGTCTACTACAAGGAGCCGCTGAAGCTGCGCTTGGAGTCGGAGGTGCAGTCGCAGCGGATTATCTACATCCTGAACGCGGGTCAGAAGCTGGTGATTGCGCCGCGCCAGCGTGTGCGCGAGGATGTGCGCAACTCACCCGGCAAACAGCAGACGCCGATGGACTTCGGGTTTTTCACGCCGTCGGTTGCCCGCCTGTTCGATGTGAAGTTCCTGCGTGAGGAGCGCGAAAACGGCGTGCTGTATCTGGTATACGAGTTGCAGTGGAACTACGGCGACGATGACGCGCGGCATATTGTATGGATGGATCCCGAGAAGCGCTACTCGGCGCGGCGCGTGTGGTACAGCCGCACAGGACGCTACCGCGCACGATTCGAGTACAAAGACCCTGTGCAAGCTGCGCCCGGCATCTGGATCCCCAGCAAGGTGGAGGTCTACAATGTGGACCAGCGCTTCGGCGGGCGCACAGTCAATACGAACATTCGCGTCAATCAAGGCTTAGATGACCAACTCTTCCGCGTCTGAACCCTTTGAAGCGGTCGCTCCTTATTACGACCAGCTAATGCAGAGCATCCCCTACCTGTGGTGGATGCACTATGTGGAGACGCTGCTGGACTACTTCGACCGCCCTGCACAGAAGGTGCTGGACTTATGCTGTGGCACGGGCAACCTGAGCGAGCTGCTCGCGCTCAGCGGCTACGAGGTGGTCGGCGTCGACCGCTCTGCCGCGATGATCGAGCAGGCACGCCGCAAGGCAGAACAGCACCAGTCGGGCGTGCGCTACTATGTGCAGGACGCCGCCGAGTTAGACTTGGGCGAGACCTTCGACGCCATCGTCAGCCTGTTCGACAGCCTGAACAACATCATCGAGCCAGAGCGGTTCGCCGAAGCGATGCGCCGCGCCTACCAGCACCTGAACCCCAACGGAACTTTCATTTTTGACCTAAATACCGAGTACGCCTTCGTGCAGAAGCTGTTTGACCAGCAGTTGCTGGAGCCAAGCGCGCCGTTGCGCTATCGCTGGCGCAGCCGATATGATAAGAAGACGCGCCTTTGCGTTGTGCAGATGGAATTCTGGGTACGCGAGGGCGATCAGGAGCGGTACTTCACAGAGACACACACCCAACGCGCCTACACCGAGAGCGAAGTGCGCGAGATGCTCTACGCAGCGGGCTTCGCGGAGGTGCACCTCTTTGACGCCTACACATTGCACCCGCCCGACCGACGCAGCGACAGGGTGTTTTATGTGGGGTTGCGGTGATTCATGCAATATACACCGTCTTGATATTCACGAACTCTCTTAGCCCGAACACGCTCAGTTCGCGTCCGAAGCCGCTCTCGCGCACGCCACCGAACGGCAGGCGCGGGTCGGAAAACACATAGTGGTTCACGAACGCGCTGCCGACCTCCAAGCGGTCGCGAGCGATGTCCTCGCCCAGACGCAGGTTCTCGGTGAACACCGACGCGCCCAGCCCGTAGCGCGAGGCGTTGGCGACCTGCACCGCCTCGTAGCGGCTGCTGACAGGCATAATCGGCGCGACGGGACCGAAGGTCTCCTCCGTCCACACGGGCATCGTGGGCGAAATGTTCGTCAGCACAGTCGGCGGGTAGAAGTAGCCCCTGCCTTCGGGGATTGTCCCCCCGAGACGCACTTCCGCGCCCATCTCGATGCTCTCTTGCACTTGGCGATGTAGGTTCTCGCGCAGGTCGGCGCGCGCCAGCGGACCGAGGTCGGTCTCCTCGTCCATCGGGTCGCCCATGCGCAGTGCGCGGCTCTGCTCAATGAACCGCTCTACAAACTCGTCGTACACCAGCGAGTCGACGATGAACCGCTTCATCGCGATGCAGCTTTGTCCCGTGTTTTGGTAGCGTCCGAAGATGCACTGGGCGACGGCGCGGTCGAGGTCGGCATCGGGCAGGATGATGGCGGCGTCGCTGCCGCCCAGCTCCAGCACGCACTTCTTGAGCGACTCGCCCGCGATACGCGCCACTTCGCGTCCCGCGCGCGTGCTGCCCGTGAAGGTCACCGCCGCAATCGCAGGATGGCGAATGATGTCGGGAATCTGCTCCACCTCTACGAAGAGGGGGAACAGCAGCGGCTCTTCGCTGCCGCCTTGATCGAACGCCTCTTTTAGCAGGAGGGCACAGGTGGGCGTGTTCGGCGCAGGCTTCAACACGACCACATTGCCCGCCGCAATCGCGGGCGCGGCAAAGCGCACCACCTGCCAGAACGGGAAGTTCCACGGCATAATCGCCAAGATGACACCCAACGGCTGGAAGGCGATGTAGCTTTTGCGGGCGTCGGTCTCCACCTCGATGGGCTGCAGCATCTGCTCCAAGTTGTCGGCGAAGTAATCCAGCCCGCGAGCACATTTCTCGATTTCGGCGCGCGCCTGCTTGATGGGCTTGCCCATCTCTTGGGTGATGGTCGTGGCGTAGGCTTCGAGGTTCCCGCGCAGTGCGTTGGCGATTGCGTGCAGGACGCGGGCGCGCTCGGCGTAGGTCGTCTCGCGCCAGCGCAGAAACGCCAGCCGCGCTGCCGCCAAGCGCGCCTCGACGGTATCCCAATCGTGCGATGGGTACTCCCGTAGAACCTCCTCCGTGTACGGGTTGCGCGAGATAAACGGCATCGTCAGAAGTTCAGCGTGCGCGACACGACCACAGGCAGCGTATCGGAGTAGGCGAGGTTGAACCCGCCGATGCCCAGCCCCGCCGTCCAGCCCGTTTTGGAAGCGTAGCCCGTGCGCAGCGCGAGACTACCCAGCCGCTGCTCGTAGCCCAGCCGAATCTCGCCCTTGCCCGCGTTATTGCCGATGTCGATGAAGTCCACCGCAATCAACGAGCCTGTCTCCAGTTCGACGGCGAGACCCGCGTTGTAGGTGCGCTTGAGGGGCTTGAAGTTGAAGATTTGCCCGTTGCGGTCGGTCGCTTGGAATCGGATGTTCGGCTCGACGAAGTTCTCCACGACCAGCGCAAGCGTGTAGGTCTTATCGCCTGTCGGTCGCCACAGGAAGCCGAGGTCGACGCCCGTCGTGCTGAATTCGCGGTAGTCGCGTCCCTGCAGTTCAGGGGCGCGGGTAGCATTCTGACCCGCCTGCAGTTGCGCCTGGTCAGCGAAGTAGTGCGTGTAGTAGAGTTTCAGGTTGCGCAGGCGCACGCCGACAGCAAGGTCGCCTTGCGGGGAGGGCAGGCGCACGCCCGTCGTGATGTCGGGCAGGCTCACCACGCCAACAGCAATCACATCCGCGCGGGCGTTCGCGGGGATATTCGCGATGTTGCCGTCTGTGCGCGCCCAGTTCTGGAGCGGCGCGTTCGGCAGCAGCCGCGCGTCCAGGATCCCGCCGACCGAAATCCCGACGCCGCTGGCGATAATGCCGAAGTCGCCCGTGATCAGCAGGCGCGTGTCCTCGCGGGCGTACTTGCGCAGCAGCCCTGCGGCGGTGGCGATGTCCGCCGCGCTGCCCTGCTGCACCTCGAGGTCGTCGAGCAGGCGGCTGAGCGACGCGCCGCGCGCGTTCGTGTCGATGTTGCCCGCGCCGAAGCGGAAGCCCTGCACATAGGCAATCACGGCGGGGTTCTGGAACGACTGCGCCGTCGGGCGACGGATGACCGCCAGCCCCGCGCCGCCCATCCCCGCCGACGGTGACCCGCCAAACGATAAGTCCGCCCACACGGGCAGCGCTAACATGCTCAGAATCCAGCACGCTGTCCTTCGCATCAGTATTCCTCCACCCAAGTGGTTCGTTGCTGCTGGAGATGTTCCTGCTCGCGCCCTGCAAATTTCTCGGCGGTGCGCCGAAATTTGGAGTGCGGAAGCGTAGCTTCCGCCCAACGCTGAAGATTCGCTTCAGCACTCCAAAATAGTGATGAGCGCTATCGCTATTGACCAAGCCAGTGGGTTGCGGGCGCGAGTTGCGGGTCGGCAACCGCCGCCTGTGCCCGTGCTGTACGCCGACTTCGTGCTGTTTCGCGGCGCACAGGTGCGACTCCCGCCAGCGACACTGGTGTGGCACTGGCGTCCGCGCGCAGTTCCCGCCGTTGGGTGGGACTTGCAAGCGCGCCTGCATGTGGTCGGCAGCCCCGCGCAGTTCGACCGCGCCGAGTACCAACGCTGGCGAAAACTGTTTCCGCAGTGGCGGCTGGTCGGGCGACAACTGGAACTCTTGCAAATCGCCGATGTCGCCTGTCTTTGGCTCACAACGGGTGTGGAACTGATCCCGCGCTTGAAGATTCTGCTGGGGTGGCTCTCTAAAAACCGCCCTCAGATGCCAATAATTTTGGCAGGCATCGGGGAAAGCGCCGCGCAGCGACTCCACCAGTGGGTGCATTCCAGGTATCCTTTGGAGTGTCTTACAGAAGCTCAGGTAAATCTACGGGGCAGCCTGCCCGCCGACGGCTACGCACGGCTGATTCGGTGGGCGACGGCATACCCGCACGCTGTTGTATCACACGAGTTGTAGGAGGTTAATGATGCAAGAGCAATCGTATCGTATTTTGATGATTTCAGCGGAGGTTGCGCCGTTAGCGAAGGTCGGCGGTCTGGCAGATGTGGCGGGCGCACTGCCCAAAGCTCTTCATGCGTTGGGGCACGACGCGCGGATCCTTGTGCCCGCCTACCCAATGATTGAGGCGGATACCCGCTGGCAGATTGACCCCCTAACGCAGTTCGAGGTCACCATTCGCCCCAACTGGACGGAGACGGCAACGGTCTCGCAATTGACGCTGCCATCGGGTGTGCGCGTCTATCTGCTGCGGGTGGGCGACTGGTTCGCAAACGCAACGGAGTCGACGAAACTGTACGCGGTAGACCCGCGCGCCTATGTGGCGTTCTGCCGTGCGGCAGTGGAATGGCTGGCGCGCCATACCGACTGGACGCCGCAGGTGGTTCACTGCAACGACTGGCACACCGCGCTCGTTCCCGTCTACCTACGCACCCACCGCACCGAGCGCACCGACGCGATGGCGACCGTGTTCACGATTCACAACTTGGCGTATCAGGGCGTGTTCGAGAAAGAGTTTTTCCACGAGTTGGGGCTGCCCGATTACCTTTTTGATATCGAAGGGCTGGAGTTTTACGGCAAGGTGAACCTGATGAAGGGCGCGCTGCTCTACAGTGACCGCGTCAACACTGTCAGCCCGACCTACGCTGCCGAGATTCAAACGCCTGAGTACGGGGAGCGGCTGGAGGGGCTGCTACGCCGCCTCGCGGACGAACGCCGCCTATCGGGCATCCTCAACGGCATCGACTACGACGAGTGGAACCCCGAAACCGACCCGCACATCCCTGTGCACTACTCGGCGACGAACCTGCAGGGCAAAGCAATCTGCAAAGCCGAGTTGCAACGCGCCTGCGGCTGGCAGCCCGACCCCAGCAAGGCGGTGATTGGGCTGGTCTCGCGTTTGACCGACCAGAAGGGACTGGACCTGATTAAGTCGCTCGGCGCGAAACTGCTGCAGTTGCCCGCCCAGTTCGTGGTGCTGGGCACGGGCGACCCTGCTTACGAGCGCTTCTTCCGCTCGTGGCACAAGCGGCATCGCGCAATTGTGCATGCCACCATCGGTTTCGACAATGTGTGGGCGCACCGAATCTATGCAGGCGCGGACATGTTCTTGATGCCGTCGCGCTTTGAACCGTGCGGACTGGGACAGATGATTAGCCTGCGGTATGGAACAATCCCCATAGTGCGACAGACAGGCGGATTAGCGGACAGCATTGCGCCGTATGACGCCGCGCGCGGGACAGGAAATGGCTTTGTGTTCCGCGAATATAAGCCGAGCGCGCTGTACGACGCTGTGCGCCAGGCAGTGGAGGCGTTTCAAGATGCTGCAGCGTGGCGAGCGTTGGTTGCGCGCGTGATGCAGCAAGACTGGTCGTGGAGTCGCTCGGCGGGCGCGTATGCCGCGCTCTATGCAGAGGCGATAGAGTCGCGTGCGGTGCGTGCGCTCACCTATTCGCGCTAAAGTGTCGCCATCCAGGCGCGCCCACTGCCCCTGGAGGAACGCATGAGAACGCATGAACTGGACGGTCGTGCCTCGCATCACGGGCGGGCTGGGTTGTATGATCGTGCTGATTCTTGGTATCGCGTCGGGTGTGGAGCCGCTGCTTTGCACCCTGCGCGGGTTAATCGGTGGCATGGTCGGCTGGATTGCAGGCGCACTCTGGGCAGCCGTGATGAGCCAACTGATGCCGCCCGAACCTACTGCCGAGCCCGAAACAACTGCACAACCCGAAACGCCGCCTACCGAAGTACCCAGCAACGACTCGTCCGAAGAGGAGGCAAAAGCAGCGTGAGCGGTTTGTTTGCCCTAACCCCCTGTGTCCCCCTCTCCCGCAGGGCGGGCGAGGGGGAACCGCAGGCCGCACCGCCGTGCGCCCCTATACCCCTCGCCCACGGCGTGGGAGAGAGGCTGGGGGTGAGGGCTGCACGGAGAGGGATATTGTCTAACACCAGCGGAGGGAGGTACTCGCTGTTATGATGGACGCATTTCAGATTCAGGAAGCGTGGAAACAGTTTAAGGTCTACGGCGACCTGCAGGCACGCGAGCAGCTGATTCGCCAGTACGCGCACTTAGTCAAGCTGACGGTCGCCCGCGTCGTGCCCTACCCCCCCAACGGCATGGAGTGGGAAGACCTCTACAGCTACGGCGTGATGGGGCTAATCCGCGCCGTAGATATGTTTGACCCCACGCGCAATGTGAAGTTTGAGACTTATGCGATTGCGCTCATTCGCGGCGCAGTGTTGGAGGCGTTGCGCACGGAAGACTGGGTGCCTCGCTCCGCACGGGACAAACTGCGCCAGCTGGAGCGCGTGTGGGTGCGACTGGAGGCGAGCCTTGGGCGACCACCTACTGACGAGGAAGCCGCCGAGGCGCTGGGTGTCTCCGTCCACGACTACCGCCAACTGCTCATCGACTACGCCCGCACGAACACCGTCTCGCTGGAAGCGTGCCTGATCAACGGCGACGACGAGGAGAACAATAACCTGCTGGAGACGCTCGCCGACGCCGAAGACCCCTACGAAGAGCTGCTGGAACGCGAGCGAACCCGCGCGCTCACACACGCTATCGAAAACCTCGCTGAGCGTGAGCGACAGGTCATCCAGCTCTACTACTACGAGGGGCTAACCTTCAAGGAGATTGGGCAGGTGATGAATATCTCCGAGTCGCGCGTGTATCAGATTCACACCCGCGCGTTGGCGCGCCTGCGCGAGCAGCTGTGCGGCTCTGTGGTTGACCCCGACGCTCACGAATAGTAAGATCGCGCCCGCGTGTGGAATAACACCCCCGCGAGGGACGCATGCAAGCCTGCAAGCCGTTCGTGGGGACGCTGTGCAGCCTGACGCGCCCGTTCGTGGCGGTGTTCGTGCTGCAGCTGATTGCGCTGCGCTGGGGGATGGGCATCCCGCTCACGCCGACGCTCTATCTGCAGGCGCTGGCGATTGCGCTGGGCATCGTGGGCGTGATTGGCGCGTTGCTCTATCGGGTCAACTCCCGCGCCTACGACGCCGCCAAACTCCAGCACACACGCCTGCTGCGCCTGCAGCAAGCGATTGAGTCCGCTCCCGCTGCCGTGTTCATCACCGACCCCGACCAGCGCATCGTGTATGTGAACCCCGCCTTCACGGAACTCACAGGCTACACCTCCGACGAAGCCATCGGGCAACGCCCCAACATCCTCAAAAGCGGACTGATGCCCGAAGCGTTTTACACCGAGCTGTTCGATGCCCTACGACGAGGTGAGCGGTTCCGCGGCAGGGTGCTGAACCGCAAAAAGGGCGCGGCACAGAAGACCCCTGACAACGGCGTGGAGTTCAGCCCGCAGACACACTACTGGGCAGAGACGGTGATTGCGCCCATCCGTGATGAGAGCGGCGAGCTGATTGGCTACTTGAGCATCCAGACCGACATCACGGAGCAGGTGATGCGCGAGCAGGCGGAGGCGCGTCGGCAGGAGATGCACGCGCTGCTGACGCAACTCGCGCTGACGATGCAACTGGACGCGCCGCTCAGCGAGCGCCTGCCCCAACTCTTGGACGCGCTCACACAACACGGTGCGATTGGCGATGGCAGCACGCTTGCTTTCTGGGAGCGCGACGGCGAAACGCTCCGCCTGCACACAGCGGCAGGCATGCTGAGCAACTACTTCCAACAGAGCTGGGGAACACTCATCACCTACGAGTGGGATTACGACGCGCCGCGAGCGATGCAACTCTCGCTGCAGGGGCGTACCGTGAACGCCGTCGCCGTGCCCGTGCGCTGGATGAACCAGTCGCTGGGGCTGATGATTCTTGTATGCGACTGCTGTCGGCTCGATCGCGTGGGCTTAGACCCCGTGCTGCGCGAGTTCCTCACCGACCTTGGCGAGCTAATAGCGATGGCGCTCCTGCGCGAACGCTCGCGCCAAGCGCTGCTGCACGCCAAAGCCGAGGCAGAACGCCTCGCGCAAGCACGCACGGAGTTCCTCGCCAACATGAGCCACGAAATCCGCACCCCGATGAACGGCGTGCTGGGCATGCTGAACCTGCTCAAAGATACCCCGCTCACTGATGAGCAGCGCGACCTGCTGCAGACCGCCGAGACCAGCGCACAGCACCTGCTGGAGATTTTGAACGACATCCTAAACCTCGCCAAGATCGAGGCGGGGCAGATGAAACTCGAGCGCACGCCGACCGACTTGAAACGCTTGGTGCGCGAGACCTGCGAGATGGTGCGCCCGCAAGCGCGACTCAAGGGCATCCTGCTGCGCGAGGAGCTGCCCGACGACGAACTGTACGCGCTGGCGGACCCGACGCGCCTGCGCCAGATCCTGCTGAACCTGCTCAGCAACGCCATCAAGTTCACCGAGCGCGGCGAGGTCGTCGCACGGCTTATTAGGCGCGAGGCGTCCGCCGAAAACGAACACGCCCTGCGCTTCGAAGTGCAAGACAC
>Ga0197143_1000767_pt1 | contig 30989 bp, 32 predicted proteins | sample GBS70_MetaG_FD_148603 | JGI IMG/M metagenome (GOLD analysis project Ga0197143, IMG submission 148603) | Sediment microbial communities from Great Boiling Springs, Gerlach, Nevada, United States - GBS 70_MetaG | ecosystem: Environmental > Aquatic > Thermal springs > Hot (42-90C) > Sediment... | reverse complement strand
GATCTCGCGGGTCACCGGCTCGGCAGCAGCGATGTGGACCTTGTGCAGGGTTCCCAGCTTGATCTCACGGTCCACGGAGACCTCGGGGAGAAGCGCAACGCCGAGGTTCGCTTCCACCATCTTCTTCGTCGCCTCGATGGAATCGAGCTGCATGCGCTGCTCGGGCACCATGCCCACATCGCGGAAGAGGTTGAGGATCATCGAATAGTAGCTGGAGTCTCGGTCGAAGAGGATGAGCGACTCTTTGGCCAGCTCTTCGACCGTCACTTGACCCCGCTTCGCGTACCGGTGGTGCGAGGAGACGACGAGCACCAGCTCGTCGCGGAAGAGGGTGACCGTGTGCACATCGGGATGGGAGATGGGCCGCCCGAACCCCATCTGGACGTCATCTTCGAGCACCATTTGCAGCACTTCGTCGGAGTGGCCGGTGCGCACACTGACGTCGACCCCGGGGTGCCGGTCGCAGAACACCTTCAGGAGCCGGGGGAGTACGTAGGTGCCGACCGCCGGAGCGGTTCCGATGGAGAGCCGGCCGGCGGTGCCTTCGCGCGCGCCCTGAAGGACACGGAGGCCATCTTCGAGCGAGCGCTTGGCGCGCTGGGCGTAGGGGAGGAACCACCTCCCCGCGTCGGTAAGGCGGACGCCACGGCCCATGCGCTCGAAGAGGACTTGGCCAACTTCGCGCTCGAGGGACTGGATGCGGTTCGAGAGGGAGGGCTGGGCGACGTGCAGCATCTCGGCGGCGCGGCTGAAGCTGCCGCATTCGGCGGCGGCCAGAAACGCTTCGATCTGCGCCAGCTCCACGAGCTTACCCCCGAGCCATAGCGTACATCTATTGCCAACGATACGGCATCGGGGAAGTATAGGCGAGCCCGAGAGATGTATCCAGCCTTATTGCGGCCGAAGCGGGCGCTACGAGCCGGCGGGGACGCCCTCGAAGTAGTGGATGAGGAACCAAATGAGCAAGTCGCTCCCGGAAACGACGCCTACCAACTCGTCGCCGTGCACCAGCGGGAGATGGCGGAACCCTCCCACGGCCATCTTGTGGAGGCCCACAGCGATGGTGTCGGAGTCGCGCAGGATGACGGGGTCGGGGGTCATCCACCGCTCCACCGGGTCGTCGAGCCGCTCCGGTCGCCCGACGATGCGCTTCAGGACATCCCGTTCGGTGAAGATGCCCACGACCGTGCTCCCGCGCATCACGACGGCCGCGGTGTCGGGCTCGTCGCGGAGGCGGGCGACGACGTCACGGACGGGGGTTTCCGGTGCGACGACGACCGGCCGCAGCACACGGAGGGACGTGAGGGGCGTGTTGAACTCGGTCTCGGCGCCCGGTTGAGCGGTGACGGGGACGTCGAGGGCCGCCAAATCGGCGAGGCAGTTTTCGCAGTGGTCCGCCCCCTCGATGTTCCACTCCCCGCAGAGCGGGCAGGCGACCAGGTTGCCAGCCTTCACAGGCTCCGTGTCAGCCATGGCGTCTCCTTCCGCCCGAGTGTGGCTGCAGTCCCGTCACTCCACCTGCCAGGTCTCCGGCCCTTGCAGCACCGCGGCGAAGTCCGGCTCTCCGCGAGCACGGGCGTCCTCGATCTGCTTGGCGACGAGCTCCTCGTAGGTCGGCGCGTCGACGTCGCGGAACACGCCCACCGGCACCGGGTACTCCGGATAGTCCATCTCCGCGAGGGCCATCGCCGCAGCGATGGATGCTGACTTGGCGTCGTGGACCCAAAGACCCTCGTCGCTCTGTGCGTTCTCGACGATTTCGGGCTTGAAGCCATTCAGGCGGATACCGTGCTGGCGCTCCTTGCCGAAGCGGAGCGGCTTTCCATGCTCGAGGTACAGCATCCGGTCCTGGCGAACTTCCTTCTCAGCGAAGGCGGCAAAGGCACCATCGTTGAAGATGTTGCAATTCTGGAAGACTTCGACGAAGGAGACCCCTTTATGCGTCGCCGCCAGGTAGAGCATCTCCTCCAAGTGCTTCGTGTCGCGGTCCACGGAGCGGGCAACGAACGTGGCGCCTGCTGCAAGGGCGATCTTGATGGGGTTGAGCGGACGCTCCGTCGTGCCGAACGGGGATGATTTGGTGATCTTCCCGAATTCCGATGTCGGCGAGTACTGGCCTTTCGTGAGGCCGTAGATGCGGTTGTTGAAGAGCACGATCGTGACGTCGACGTTGCGCCGCATCACGTGGAGCAGGTGGTTGCCGCCGATGCTGAGGCCGTCGCCATCGCCCGTGACGACGAAGACCGTGAGCTCCGGGCGCGCCGTCTTCACACCCGTGGCGATGGCCGGCGCCCGGCCGTGGATGGTGTGGAAGCCGAACGTCTCCACGTAGTAGGGGAAGCGGCTGGAACAGCCAATGCCACTGATGAAGACGATGTTCTCCCGCGGGATCCGCAGCTCGGGAAGCATCTTCTGCATCTGGGCGAGGATGGCATAATCCCCGCAGCCCGGGCACCAGCGCACCTCTTGGTCGGAGACGAAATCCTTCCGAGTGAGAACAGGCAGCTCCTCTCCGACGATGGCAGCAGGCTTTGCCGATGTCGTGCTCATCTGTCACCCTCCACCCAGCACCGAGGCCGGGCCGAATTCGAGCTCGTAGGGGCCACGAAGCCCGAGGACCTCGTCGATCTTCGCCTCGATCTCCGCAATCTTGAACGGCTGGCCGGCGATCTTGTTGAAGGGAATCGCGTCCACCAGGTACTTCGCCCGCAGAAGCAAGCAGAGCTGGCCGGTGTTCAACTCCGGCACGAGCACCTTCCGATACCGCTTCAGGATCTCACCGACGTTCGCCGGCATCGGGTTCAAATAGCGGAGGTGCAGGTGCGCGACGCTCTTTCCCGCCTTCCGGGCGTTCTCCGCGGCCGTGCTGATGGCACCGTACGTGCCGCCCCACCCCACGACGAGGAGGTCGCCCTCCTCCGGCCCCTCCACGCTTGCGGGAGGGATGTCCTGGACGATGCGTTCCACCTTTGCCTTCCGGGCCAGCGTCATCCGGTGGTGGTTGCCCGGGTCGTAGCTGATGTCCCCCGTCTCGCCGGACTTTTCCAATCCGCCGATGCGGTGCTGGAGACCCCGCTGTCCGGGCACCGCCCACGGCCGCGCCAAGGTCACCGGGTCGCGCTGGTACGGGTTGAACTTGCCATCGGCGCCATCCGTACGCTCGGCGGCGTAGTGCCACTCGATTCGCGGTAGCTCGTCGAGCGACGGGATCCGCCAGGGCTCGGAGCCGTTCGCCAGGTAGCCCTCGCTCAGGAAGACAACGGGAACCATGTACTTCAGGGCGATGCGGAAGGCCTCGATGGCCATGGTGAAGCAGTCGGAGGGGGTCGCCGGCGCGACCACGGCGACGGGCGAGTCCCCGTTCCGACCGAACATCGCCTGGAGGAGGTCGGCCTGCTCGGTCTTCGTGGGCATGCCCGTGCTCGGGCCGGCGCGCTGTACGTCGATCACCACCACGGGCAGCTCGGCCATCACCGCGAGGTTCAGCGCCTCGCTCTTCAACGCCAGGCCCGGCCCGCTCGTGCCGGTGAGGCCGAGGTGGCCGGCGTACGCCGCCCCGATAGCCATGCACATGGCCGCGATTTCGTCTTCGGCCTGGATTGTCTTCACACCGAAAGCCTTCAGCTTGGAGAGCTCGTGCAGGATGTCCGAGGCGGGCGTGATCGGGTAACTGGCGTAGACGAGCGGGAGCCCGGAGAGCACGGAGGCAGCGAGGAAGCCGAGCGCTGTCGCCTCGTTGCCGCTGATGTGGCGGTAGAGGCCGGGCTGGACCTTGGCAGGCGGGACTTCGTAGCGGACGTGGAACATCTCCGTCGTTTCGCCGAAGGCGTAGCCCGCCTTCAGGGCGCGGAGATTGGCTTCCAGGATCTCGGGGTTCCGCTTGAAGCGGTCCGTTGCCCACTTGATCGTCGTGTCGAGCGTGCGGTCGAAGAGCCAGAGCACCAGCCCGAGGGCGTAGAAGTTGCGCGACTGGTACCGCCGGTTGGGCGGGAGGTCGAGCCCCTCCAACGCCTCTTCCGTTTGCTTCGTGATGTTCACCCTGAAGACCTGGTACCCGGAGAGGGAGCCATCCTCGAGGGGGTTCGACTCGTAGCCCGCCTTCTTCAGGTTCTGGGGGGTGAACTCGGCTTCGTCGACGATGATGAGGCCGCCCGGCTTCAGGTCGCCGATGTTGACGCGCAGCGCCGCGGGGTTCAGGGCAACCAGGGCATCGGGCTGGTCGCCGGGCGTCTTGATGTCGGTGCTGGCGAAGGAGAGCTGGAACCCGGAAACGCCGGGGAGCGAACCCTGGGGTGCGCGGATCTCAGCGGGGAAATCCGGGAGCGTCGCGATGTCGTTGCCGTAGATGACCGTCGTTCGGGTGAACTGGGTGCCGGTGAGCTGCATCCCGTCGCCGGAGTCGCCCGCGAAACGGACGGTCATCCGGTCGCGTTCTTCGATGCGGACCTCGCGGCGTGTGGGAGATTCGGTCGTCATAGCCCTCGCTATCCACCTTCCCGCGTCTCCATGACCTGGTGCGGCCGTGGAGGGATGTTCAGTACCTCTTCGGGGTACGCCTCTGCCAGGTAGTGGAGCAGCTCCTGCAGGCGAAGCAGACCGACGAGCCTCCGCGACTCGTCGACCACCGGCAGCGTGCGGTAGCGGTGCTTCCGCATCAGGGCCACGGCCTCGCCGATGGGCCGGCTCCGCTGAATGACGAGGGGCGCGCCCGGAGCCATCACCTGGGCGAGGGGTTGGCTCCAATCGAACCCCTCCCCCATGCATTTCGTCAGGACATCGCGCTCGGTGAAGATGCCCACGAGCTCGCCGTCGCGCACCGCCAAGACGCACGACTGGGCACCCTCGGCCATCGCTGCGACGGCGTCTCGCACCGGGGTCTCGGGCGCTACCAACGGAGGAGTTACGAGCTCGAGCTCGCCAACTGGGGTGTTGAAGAACCGTTGCAGCCGAGACCTGTCCATCCGTGTCTCGCACGGCAAGCGTCGAAGCTGCCGGCACCTTCAGTGTACCCTGGTGAATCCGGCCACGCACCCCGGACGACCGGCCGTTTGCGCTTCGCTATCCTCCGTTCCGTTCCGCCGCACCGCCGGCAGCCGCTTCCCGCACGGCACGGTAGAAGTCCGGCTCCCGCTTCTCGAGGAACGCCCGGACGGCCTCGCGGTGGGAGGGACGCCGCTGCGCTTCAGCGAAGGCGAGCCGCTCCCGCCGCTTCACGGCCTCCGTGTCGGATTCGAAGACGTTCGCCCACACGAGCTGCTTCACGGCCCGCGTGGTCTGGGGATGGAGGCGGGCGTACTGGTTCGCCTTCTCCAGCGCCCGCTCCATGAGGCGGGCGGCAGGAACGCACTCGTTGACGATGCCGAGCTCGGCGGCACGGGGAGCCGGGATGAGCTCTCCCGTAAGCATCACGTCGAGAGCGCGCGACAGGCCGATGATATGGGGCAAAAGCCGCGTGCTTTCGAGCTCCGGCATCACCCCCATGGCGGCGAAGCGCATGGAGATGCGCGCATGTTCGGCGGCGATGCGGTAATCGCAGCCGAGGGTGATCGTGAGCCCAGCGCCGATGGCGTCGCCGTTCATCGCCACCACCGTGGGCTTCACTCGCGCCCAGAGGTCGGTCCACGTCTCCGTGGCCTGGGCGGCGGCCTGCTCCATCCGACGGCCGGGGTCCGCCTCGCTCTCGAGCGCGCGCCCCCAGCCTGTCACGTCGGCGCCGGAGCAGAACCCGCGGCCTGCACCGGTGAGCACAATCGCGCCGATCTCGTCGTCTGCGTCGAAGGCCAGGACCGCCTCGCGCAGCTCCTCGCTCATCCGGGCGCTGAGGGCGTTGAGCTTCTCGGGGCGGTTCAACGTGATGATGGCCACGCGGCCGCGCACTTCGGTGAGGATGGTTTCGTAGGCTGTCATGCCATGACTCCCGGGTCGTTGTCGGTGCGGCGGAATCGTACGCGCCAGCAAGGAGCACGACAACCGCGGGGAGTGAGCCGAACGGTCGGGAATTCCCCCAGGTTACCGACCGGCAGCCGTTTTGACCCTGGGGAAGAGGCACCCCACCGCCGAAGGAACGATCGAGACCTGCACGCGGAGCAAGGGCCGCCACCCATGACGACTTCCCCGATCGAGGCGCTCGGCGCCGAGTTTCTCGACCCCATTCTCTACGAGGAGCCCGCGCCGGCGTTGAACGGGGCGCTTTCGCGCGCCACGTTGCTGACCGGGCTGAGCCGCGCCTTCGACCTGGCCGAAGGGCGGCGCCCGGGGCACGCCCAGCGGCTGGCCTTCGTTGGCCTTACCGTCGCCGCGGCCATCGAGCTCGAACCCTCCCTGGTGGAAGCATCGTTCTTCGCCTGCCTTCTCCACGACTTGGGGATGGCGGCCGGACGGGTGCCCCCAGACGTCGGTCAGGCCCCCTGGCGTTCGAAGCTGGAGCTGATGACTGCCCACGCGGCCCTGGGCGCGCGGTTCGCCCGCCGTCTGGGGCTTTCCGAGAGCGTCGCCGAAGGGATTGCGACGCACCACCACTGCTGGCGGGTCGCGGACGGCCAGCCCGCCCTCCCCGAACAGCACTTCCCCATCGCAGGCCGCATCGCCGCCCTTGCCGACCGCTTCGACGCGCTGCTGGAGCAGGCGAGGTCGCCGCTCTTCCTCCGTAAGGAAGCCCCGAGGCTGCTCCGCGACATGGCGGGGAACGAGGTCGACCCCGACCTGGCCGAGGTGCTGGCTCGGATCGTGAGCGAGGACGACTTCTGGCTGCGGCTGTTCGACAACGACCTGGCGACGAGCCTGATGGCGTTGAATTACGGCGGGATCCTCTCCGAGAAGGAGCTGTTCGAAACGCTCGGCGTGATCGCCGACTTGGTCGACCTGCGCAACCAGCGGCCGCAGGACTCCGGCCGACGGGTGGCGCGCCTCGCCTACGAGATCGCCCGGCGGTGGGGGATGCCCGAAGAGCGCGCCAAGCTCGTCCACGCCGCCGCGCTCCTCCACGACATCGGCACGCTAGGCGTCCCCGTCCAGTTCCTGGCCAAGCCGGACATCCTCACCGTGCACGAACTGACGGCGGTGCAGCTCCACCCGGTGTACGCCCGCGACATCCTCTCGGAGGTGCCCGGCTTCGGGGCCATCGCCTGGTGGGTGGGGTGCCACCACGAACGTATCGACGGCAAGGGGTATCCGGGAATGCTCGAAGGGGCAGAGGTCCCCATCGAGTCGCAGATCATCGGCCTGGCCGAGGCGTACCTGGCACTCACGAGCGAACGGCCCTACCGGAAGGCCATGCCGCCGGAGGAGGCCTTCCTCGTCCTCGAAGGGCAGGCGGGCAGCCGCTTCGACGGCGCCCTGCTCGAGCATCTGGTCGACGCCGTCCACGACGCCATGGCCGGTCTCCACTGAGGGGCGGATTCACCATCCGTTCGCGGAAAGCGAGTACAATGGCGCCCGCACCAACCGCCACGAGGGCGTCATGAACATCCGCGTCGTCACCGTTGCCCGTCAGGTCGGCACCGCCGGGGAAGAGGTCGCCCGGCTCGTCGCCGAGCGGCTGCATTTCCGGTACGTCGATTACCAGGTCGTCCAGCAGGCTGCGCGGGAGGCGGGGGTTTCGCCCGATACCGTTTCCGAAGCGGAGCACACGCCCTCGCTGCTCACGCGCATCCTGGAGGCGCTCGCCCGCACGCCGTCCACGCCGGCGGCGGCTTGGGCCGACCCGGTGCCGCTCGCCACGAGCCCCCTGTTCACCTCGACCGACTACCGGCAGTTCATCGAGCAGGTCATCCGGGACCTCGCCCAGGAAGGAAACTGCGTCATCGTCGGACACGCCGCCCAGGTGATCCTGCGGAAGCGCCCCGACACCCTGAAGGTGTTGGTCACGGGCTCGCCCGAAGCTCGCGCCCGGCGCATCATGGCGGGGATGGGCGTCGACGAGAAGGAGGCGCTCAAGACGGTGGAACGCACCGACCGGGAGCGGCTCGACTACTTCGAGCGCTTCTACAACACCGGATGGCTCGATCCTTGGACCTACGACCTCACGGTCTCCACCGATCAGTTCACGCCGAGCCAGGCGGCGGACGTCATCTGCGCGGCGGCGCGCGCACGGTAGCCGCGGCGGCGGCTCTCGCGCTGCTGACCGCAGCCTTCGGCGCGTGTGGCGGTGCGTCGGAAACGCCCCCAAAATCGCCGACGGAACACGCGCCCCCACGGACGGCCGAACAGCGGATGCCGGACCTCTCGGACCTCGGCTTCGAGCCGGTCCAATCGGCGCCCGAACCGTTCGCCAGCCCAGGATGGGAGGGACACCGGACGTTGTACCTTCGCCAGGCGAGCGGTGAGCAAGTGATGGTCATCGCCTACGTGGCGTCCGACCCTGCCTTCGCTGCCCGACAGTTCGCGACCTTGGCCGAAGCGCTGCGCACGCCCCCGCCGACGGTGTTCGGCGCACCCACAGCGATGGTCGACGAAGCTTCGCCCCCGCTGGGCGAGGAGCGCCGAAGCTACCGCGCACGTGACCCCGACAGCCAGGGAAACACCGTTTGGACCGACATCTACCGGGCGGGGACGGTCGTCGTCATCGTTCAGTATTTGGGGCCGGCGAGCGGCGACTCGCTCGCGGTGCGCACGGCAGCGGCCTCCCGCACGCTCGACTAACGCATCACACGCGCTCGATGGCCACGACCGCGGCCGCGGCGAGAACCCCCTGCAGCATCGCTCCACCGGCGAGGAGCCAGAGGCCAGAGGCGCGCTCTCGGGCATGGACCAGCGCTCCGAGGGCCGCGTTCGCCGTGCCGATCGCCGCGGCGAGGTAGGCGATGCGCAGCAGCTCCTCCTTCGGGCCCACCCGCACGACGCCGCCGGCGTCGGGAAAGCCGAGCCGCACCACGTCCGGCAACGAGGGGTACCGTGCGAACACGTAGCCGGCGACTCCGGCGGCGGCGGCGAGGAGCACCCCCGCCCACATCAGAGCGGCACGGTCGCGCCAGAACGGCATCGCCGCCATCCCAGTGGCGACCGCTCGGTGGCTCACCTCACCCACGGGCGCCAACGCCCGTCGCGATTCGACCGCTTCGGCGAAAGCGGCCTGGTCGGCAACGGTGAGGCCGTAGCACTCCCCGTCGGTCACGACGTAGAGGAGCTCGTCCGGCGAGGAGTGGGTGGAGAAGAAAAGGACGTAGCCGACCCGCGGCACCTCGGCGTGGCCCACGTGGCAGCCCCACCAGTTCAGCCCTTCGATCCTCGGGGACTCGAGCGTGCGTCCGGGAATGAGCCGCTGTACGGAATCCAAGGGCACGACGACGCGCCGGAGGCCCCAGCGAATCGTCAACGCATCGTCGGAGAGCTCGTAGGCAAGGGACGCGAGCGAGAGGGTCCAGGAGAGGAAGAGGGCGCCCAGACCGAAGGCGGCACCTGCTGCCGACCAGGCGAGGAACGTTTTCCATTCGGGGGGCGACCCCCATGCGAGGCCGAGGGCGAGGAAGGCAACGAGTGCCGCCCACGCGGTGAAAAAGCCGCCGACGATCACCCCGAGCGCCCGGGGAGGCCGGACGGTCATCCCTGCGCCACGCGCACGCGTGCCGGCGTGCACCAGTGCTTGTACTTGGGGTGTTTCCCCCGGATGACGTCGAAGTAGAGGGCCATCAACTTCCGGGTGATGGGGCCGGGCTTCCCATCGCCCACCGGCCGGCGGTCCACCTCGATGACCGGCGTGACGTGGGCGGCAGTCCCCGTCATGAAGATCTCGTCGGCGATGTAGAGCTCGGTGCGGTCGATGACGCGCTGGATGGTGGGGATGCCGAGCTCTTCCTTCGCGAGCTGCACCACCGTTTGGGCGGTGATGCCCTCCAGGATGTTGTCAGCCGGCGTCGGCGTGTGGAGCATCCCGTCGCGCACGATGAAGATGTTTTCCCCGCTGCCCTCGGAGACGTGCCCGTCGGCGTTGAGCATGATGGCCTCATCGAAGCCGTTCAGCTGGGCCTCCGTCTTGGCGAGAGCGCTGTTCACGTAGATTCCGGTCACCTTCGCCCGCGGGGGGATGCCGGTATCGTCGACTCGACGCCACGTGCTGGTGTGGCAGCGGGCGCCCTTTTCGATGTCCAGGTAAGGGCCGAACGGGGTGATGAACATGAGCGTCTGGGATTCGAGATCGTGGAGCCGCACGCCCACCGCCTCGCTGCTCTTGTAGACCATCGGCCGCAGGTAGACGTCCTCCTCGTAGCCGCTGCGCTCGACGATTTCGACAGCGATTTCGCAGAGCCGGTCGATGGACTCGTGAAGGTCGAGCATCAGGATTTTGCAGCTGCGGGCGAGGCGCTCGAAGTGCTCCCGCATCCGGAAGAGGTAGATGGTGTGCTCGTCGGCGTTCCAATTCCCGCGGATGCCCTCGAACACGGCCGTGCCGTAGTTGAAGGCGTGCGTCATGATGCCGATCTTCGCCTCGCTCAACGGCACGATTTCCCCGCGGAAGTAGGCGTAGGGCGTGGGCATCGCAGGACTCCCTCCTTCGGCTGTGGCAGGCGTGAGGCGATTATACCCGGGGGTCGCGGCTGAAGCCCGGTGGAGCCTCACGGCGTCGGAGTAGCCGCTGGCTCGACGCTGAAGAAGGTCGGCCGCCGGCACTCCGGAACCGTGGGTTCCTTGGCCGCGAGACGGCGGCGCACCTCCTCCTCGGGAAGTGGGGGCTTGCGCGTGATGACGTCGAGCGGTTGGGCGAGCGCCTCCTCCAGATAGGCGATGAAGGCGGCATGGAAGGCTGCCAGGTCGGCCGGGGGCACGACGCTCCGCAAGTCATCGATGAACCGCTGCAACGCCTGGCGAACATCGTCCGCGTTCGTCGCCGTCACGAGAACGTCGGTCAGATGGTCGAGGTCCCGGCACATGACGGCGAGGTACTGCTCGTCGGTGTACGGCGTGCCGGCCGCAGTCGGGAGGGGCGTGGACGAGGGGCCCCCGCCACAGGCTGCGGAACCGAGCATGGCCGCGCCAACAACTCCGAGGAACCAGCGCCGCATGGCGGCATGGTACACGGCAGGGGTCGAACGGTCGCCCCTACAGTAAGAAGCGCTTCGGCGCCGCGCCAGGCAGCCGGCGCCAGTTCCGCACGAGCCACCGTTCGGTGTCGCCGTGGAGAATCCGCTCCATTCGGCAGCGGTCCTCGCGGGCGAGGGTGGCACGGGCAGCCGACTCCGCCGCCGCCCGCCGTTCGGCATCGAAGGGCGCGAAGCGACCGGTGCCTTCGGCGGCGGCGACTTGACACAACGAGAGGTGAAGGAGCCACCCGAGCTGCAGTTCGGCGAGGCCGAGATGGAAGGTTCGCTCCCCGAAGGCGACGGCGATCCGCTCCGTATTCGTGTCTCCCCCTTCGAGCAGCAGGGCCGCAGCGAACGAAGGTACCGCCAAGGCCGTAGCCTGCCGATACACCTCGCCCAACTCTTCGTTTCGGGCGAGCGTCTCGCCCGACCGCGCCGGCTCGAGGCGCACCTCGAGAGCGTGCACTTCGGGCCGTAAGGCGATGGCACGCGCTGACCACTCGGTGGTCGCATCATCGCCCGCCGCCAGGACAGCCTCCATCGCGGCTTGGGCATCGGCGGCAGCACGGACGAGCACCGGTGCGGCCGCGTACCGCCCCCACTGGATGGCGTGGAGGGCATCGAGGCGGCAGAGCCAACTTTGGGACCAGAGGGCGAGAGCCAGCGCGGTCGCCGGCTTGCGGTACTTCGCCGCGGAGGACGCCTCGGCGCAGGCGCCCTCCAAGGCGAGCAGGTCGAGCACCGCCTCGACCTCTTGGCCGAGCACGAAGGCCGTCTGGCGGAACGCATCCGCCTCCGGCGCGCCCGCGGGCGGCCGCGGAGCGGGGCTGGGTTGAGCGGTAACGCGGGGCGGTGCGATGCGCATCGTTCGATGCCTGCGATCGAGAAGGTTAACGCAGCGCGCGCAGCCGGCGTGTCCTTTGCCGGGCCGCGCGCAGGAGCCGCTCACGCTCGGGTTCGAGCCGCTCAGGGAGGGGGAGCGTCCGAAGCCAGTCGAGCGCGAGGGCATCGCGGGCGAGGTCGGGGTGGTGGGCCGCCAACGCCAGCCCGGCCTCCGCAACCGCTCCGAGGGCGGGGGCAAGCTCCTCTGGAGGAGGGCCAGCGGCCCGGGCCAGCTCCGCGAGCCGCTCCCAAGCGCGCCACCTCGCAGTACGGAATGCCTCGACAGGGTCGTCGGGCAAGGGGCCGTTCGGAGCGAGTCGGCCCACGACCTCAGCCGCCCGCCGCAAGCTGGCCGCGGCAGCGCCGGTGGCCCCGGTCAGGTCAGCCAAGCGTAGGACGTGAGCGGCGTCGTAGAGCAGGCGGTCTGCAGCGGCACGAAGCTCGGCGCTCACGACTCACCGTCCTGCTCAGGTGGAACGGCGTCCGGCGGGCGCTCGTCGGTTCGACCTGCGACGTGCTTGTGGATGACCATCCGGTGGGGGTAGGGAATTTCGATCCCCTCGGCGTCGAACCGTTTCTTGATGCGCCGCCGGAGTTCGCCCGCGAGCTCCCATTGGGTAAAGCTGCGCACGTCGCCGAGCACCTTGATGACAACCCCGCTCTCCCCCAAGTCATCGACCCGCAGCACGCGCGGCGCTTCGATGATGTCCGCCCGGCGCTCCTCGGCGAGGCGAGCGCACTCTTCGTTGATGATGCGGATGGCCCGGTCGACGTCCTCTTCGTAAGCAACGCTGATGTTGAGGTTGATGCGGCTGGTCCCCGGGGTCATGTTCGTGGCCACGGTGATGGCGCTGTTGGGGACGCTGTGGACGTTGCCGTCCAGGTCCCGAAGAACGGTCCGTCGCGGGTTGATTTCGATGACTTGCCCCGAGACTCCCGCGACCTGAACGACATCGCCGACCTGGTACTGGTTCTCGAGCAGGATGAACAGCCCGTTGATGACGTCCCGAACGAGCATCTGGGCTCCGAGCCCCAGCGCGACGCCCACGACGCCGACGCCGGCGACAAGTGTGGTTACATCGAGTCCGAGGGCTCCCAGCACGAGCCCAGCGCCAAGGAAGACGAGGAAGATGGAGATACCCCAATTGACGGTGGCGGCGATGGTGTCGAGACGACCTCGGATGGCGACCGCCTCCGCCGGTCGGGCCGCCACCATGCGCGCCACGACGCGGTTCTTCGCTCGCCGGATGAACCAACGGACGACCAGGTCGAGGATGACGAGTCCAGCGACGATACCGATGATCGTGAGGAGCCGCTCGGCCGCCTCGGTGAGCTGTCCCTCCTCGTTCGCGAACAGCCCTCGCCAATCCGACAACTTCGTGGGGTCGAAGAGGAATGGGCTCACGCCTCGGCCCTCCGCAGCGGAGCGAAGCTTTGGAGCAGGCGGCGCACGCCCGCGCCCTCGAAGGCGACCACGACCTCGATGTCGCCACGATGGGGTTGCGTGCTCACGACCGTGCCGACGCCGAACTTCTCGTGGACGACCTTGTCGCCGGGGCGCCAGCGCGGCTCTGCCGCCGACGGCGGTACTGGCGCCGGCTGGAAGAGGGCGGCCTCCGGCCTGCGGTCGGCACCGGCCCTCCACGGACGCACGACCCCTTGCGGGAGGTCGCGGAGGAAGCGCGACGGGGGGTTCGCGGTGAAGCCCCCGTAGCCCGCGCGGCGCTGGGCACGCGTGAGGTACAGGAGGTCCTTGGCGCGGGTAATGCCCACGTAGGCCAGTCGGCGCTCTTCCTCCAGCTCCTCGGGGCTTTCGAACGCACGGATGTGCGGCAAAAGCCCTTCCTCCATGCCCACCATGAAGACGACCGGGAATTCGAGCCCCTTGGCGGCGTGGAGCGTGATGAGGGTGACAGCCTGGACGCCCTCCTCGAGCTCGTCCACATCGGCGACGAGGGACACATCCTGCAGAAAGGCCGCCAACTCTCCCGTCCCGCCGAAGTCCTCGTACTGCGCCATCACCGAGCGCAACTGGTCGATGTTCTCGGCTCGCTCGATGGCCTCCTGCTCATCCTCCTCCCGCAAATGGCGCAGATAGCCCGTCGCCTCCAGGACGGCATCGAGGAGTTCGGCGAGAGGGGCCTCGCGGCGGGCGCGGAGGCCCTCGATCAGCTCGACGAACTCCCGCACCGCCGCCGCCTGCCGGCCGGCGACACCGCCGGGAGCTTCTCCGCGAGCGGCCGATTCGAAGGCGGCCCAGACCGGGAGCCCCCGCTCGCGCGCCCATGCGCGAAGCCGGTCGACGGTCCGCACCCCGAGGCCGCGGGGCGGCACGTTGACGACGCGGAGGAGGCTCGCCTCGTCGTACCGGTTGTGGACGAGGCGGAGGTAAGCCAGGATGTCCTTGATCTCCCGGCGCTGGTAGAAGCGGATGCCGCCGACGATGCGGTACGGGATGCGGTGGCGGACCAGCGCCTCCTCGATTGCGCGCGACTGGGCGTTGATGCGGTACATGACGGCGAAGTCGCCGTATCGGCGCCCCTGGAGCACGAGGCGACCGACCTCGTTCGCAACGAACTCGGCCTCGTCCTCGTCGCTGTACGCCTCGTAGAGAAGGACCGCCTCTCCTCCCTGCCGCTCCGTCCAGAGCCGCCGAGGGAAGCGCCCGGGGTTCTTGGCGATGACGGCGTCGGCGGCGGCCAGGATCGGCGCCGTGGAGCGGTAGTTCTGCTCCAATGGGTAGATATGGCACTCGGGAAAGTCCCGTTGGAAGTACTCCACGTTCCGACGGTCGGCCGACCGCCAGGCGTAGATGCTCTGGTCGGGGTCGCCGACAACGAAGAGCTGGCGGTGGCCTTCGGCGAGGAGTCGACAGAGGGCGTACTGGGCGGGGTTCGTGTCCTGGAACTCGTCGACGAGGATGTAGGCGTAGCGGCGGGCGTACTTCGCCCGGATCGCCTCGTCGCTCCGGAGGAGTCGCACCGCTTCGAGGAGGAGGTCGTCGAAATCGAGGGCGGAGCTCGCCCGAAGCGCTTGTTGGTAGGCGCGGTAGACGCGAGCGGCGACCTCCTCGGCGTAGCTTCCGGCCCGTTCGGCGAAGGCTTCCGGCCCCAGCATTTCGCTCTTCGCTTTCGAGATGACCGCCAGGAGGGAGCGAGGGGAGAAGCGCCGAGGGTCGATGCCGAGTTCGGCGAGGACCGATTTCACCAGGGCGACTTGGTCGGCGTCGTCGTAGATGGTGAAATCCGGGTCGAGGCCGATGCGACCGCCGTCGATGCGAAGCCAACGGGCGCACATCGAGTGGAAGGTGCCGATGTGCGCGCCCTCGGCCTCCTCGCCGAGGAGCCCGGCAACCCGCTGGCGCATTTCGCGAGCGGCTTTGTTGGTGAAGGTGACGGCGAGCACCTGCCACGGCGCAGCACCGAGTTCCCGGACGACGAAGCCCACCCGGTGCGCGATGACCCGCGTCTTTCCGCTCCCGGGCCCAGCAAGCACCAGCGCCGGGCCACCCGGATGGGTGACGGCGGCGCGCTGGGCTTCGTTCAGGTCGGCGAGCAGGTCGGCGGCGGGCAGCGATGTCACGCTCCCGAGTCTACCACCAACTGCTCACACGGCTCAGCAGTTTTCGCGCCGCCGTCGCCCGAGCGGTATACTGCCCGGGAAGGCCGCCCCGGCGGCCCGAACTTGCGAGGGTGGAGATGCTGCTCGAGTGGCCAGGCGGGTCGTGGGAGGCCACCCTTCGGCTCGTTCTGACGGTTGTCGGAATCTACCTCGGCGCGTTATGGCTCGCCCTGGTCGTCTGGACGTACCGGGACATCCGGCAGCGGACGCGAGACCCTATCGCCCAGACGCTCTCGGTGCTGCTGGTGCTCCTCCTCTTCCTGCCGGGACACTGGATCTACCTCATCCTCCGACCGCGGTACACGCTCGCTGAGCTCTACGAGCGGTCGCTCGAGGAAGAGGCGCTCCTCCAAGAGCTGGACGCCCACAAGGCGTGCCCGACGTGCAAGCGGCGCGTACAGGACGACTTCCTCATCTGCCCGTCCTGTCGCACGCAACTGAAGGAGCCATGTCGCGGCTGCGGCCGGCCGTTGGCGTACGCCTGGGTGGCCTGTCCGTACTGCGGCCTCGACAAGCCCCCGCGCGAGCGTCCAGTGGCACCGCGGGCCTCGGCGGGTGCGCCTCGCAGCGGCGCCGCCCCATCGCGCCGGCCGGCCGCGGCCGCCCATCCCCGAGGGAATCCGGCGAACCCCGGGGCGCCAGCCGCGGCACCCGCAGCCCAGCCTCGCCGCGATCCCTTCGCCTCGCGGCCGCAGCAGCGCCCGGCCGATGAACCACCGGTCATCGACGCGACCGCGGAATAGGCAGCGGTCAGCCCACGGCCTGCGGGAACGGCAGCCGTTCGAACAGCCCGGCAGCAGCGAGCAGCGCGCTCATCCGTTCGAGCTTCCGCTCCCCGCGGAAACGCGTATCTCCGTAGACATCCTCGAGCAGGTGGATAGTGCTCTCCGTATCGGTGGGCGCGAGGAGTACCGGAACCCCCTTCGCCTGGGCAGCGTCGAGCGTATAGCCCGAGGGCATCCGTCCGCCCGTGAGGATGAGACAGACGGGGTCGGCGGCCAACGCGGCGAGGTGCATGTCCGTCCGGTCGAACCGTGCCACCACAGCCGGCGCCGCGAACCGCCGGAGGTACGGCTGGCCGGCATCGGAACCGATGGGAGCGATTACCAGCTCATCGCAGGTGGCGTCGGGATGAAGCTCCCCTTCGACAAGCACCCGAAGGGCGAGGTGCCGCTGAAGCTCGTCGATGGCGAAGCCGGCGAGGGTGCGGTCTTCCGGAATTGCGATGAGGGGGACGCCTCCGACGTCGGAGGGCAAGGAGGAGAGCCGATACGCAGGGACGGCCGTCACGACCAAGGCCGCCTGGCCGGAAGCCGCATCGGCCGAGGGCGGTTCGCCCCGGACGACGAGGACGCGGATCGCGTCGGCCAGTTCGTCCGTCGGGACCTGATCGCACTCCGCCACGACCCAGGTGCCCACCGCGATCCCCGTTGGCGAGGCCACCGGCTCGGAGGGGGAACCCGGGGCGAAGTCGCAAGCGGCAAACCAGCGGGCGTCGGCCCGAGCGCGGTCGTCGGGGTCGGCCGAGCACCGCAGAAGGCGGACCGCGGACCCGCTGTAGGCGAGATGCCGGGCGATGGCGGCTGCGACGCCGGTCTTGCCTGCGCCGCGCGGGCCGTGGACGAGGACGATGGCCACCGGCAGCTCCTGGGGAGAAGTCCGGTTGCCATTGTTCCGAAGGCATCGAGTTGCGGCAACCCGACGTTCGGGACCGATACCATGGCAGCATGGATGGAACGTTCCGCGTTTCGGTCGAACGGAACCGGCTGCGCTTCGCCGCGGCCCACATGGCCACCTTCGCCGACGATCTCGAGCCGCTCCATGGCCACAACTACGACGTCTTCGTGGACGTCGAGGGCGAGCTAACGGCCGAGTCCTGGGTTTGGGACTTCGGAGAGCTGAAGCGCATCGCAAAGGAGATCGCCGATGAGCTCGACCACAAGTTCCTCCTTCAGCTCCGCTCGCCCCACCTCGACATCGTCGAAGACGGGAGCGGGTGGGAAATCCGCTACCGCGACCGGCGCTACCGTTTCCCCAGGGCCGACGTGGCGCCCCTCCCCATCGACAACACGACGGCTGAGCGGCTGGCGGAGTGGTTCGCCGCTCGGCTGCTGCGGGCGCTGGAGGAGCGGGGAGCTTCGAACGTCCGGCGGCTAACCGTCGGAATCGAAGAGATGCCGGGGCAAGCCGGCTGGTATACTGTGAGTGTCCGATAGCGGAGAACGCATCGTTGGGGGCAGGCGCATGGCGGAGGAGCCCATGCAGGTGGATTGGGACAAAACGCTGGACGAGATCCTGGCCCACAAGATGTCGTGCCAGGCGTGCGGTGCCCTGGGCGACATGATGGTCGTGGGGTACACCCGTGCGCCCGAAGCCGCCGCCTTTGCCGCCCGCTGCCGCGACTGCACCGACAAGTCCAACTGCGACGCCCGGAAGCTCGTCGTGGTCTGCGAAGCCTGCGCTCCGAAGTACCGCGTGAACGGCGAGCTCATGGACGAAACGGGCATGATGACCATGTTCCTCGAGGAGTGCCGGAACAACCTCGAGGAGTCGCTCGACTACCTCTCGACCTTCTGGAAAGAGGAGCTCGACGTCGATTACGAGGACATGCAGAAGCGGCTGGAGGAGGTGGACCCGGAGCTCTTCCGCGAGGAGGACGCCTGGCGGATGCGGCTCGAAGAGGAGTACCTCCAGATCCACCGCTGGTTCCGGGAGCACGGGAAGCGGATCCCGAACCCCGGCTGGCGCAGCGAATATGTCGAGGACGTCATCGCCCTCGGGTACCGGACGCTCCTGGGCGACTGAGCCTGGCGTTCCCCGCAACCAGGGGCTCGCGCTATACTGAGGCCGCGAGAGCGGAAGTAGCTCAGTGGTAGAGCGCCTCCTTGCCAAGGAGGAGGTCGCGGGTTCGACCCCCGTCTTCCGCTCCAGCCCGTTCGTCGGCACGGCAATCACCCCGCGGCAGCGCTGTCCGAGGCGGCCGCGGGGTTTCGTTTCTGCCCCGGCACCGGTCGGGGCCTTGACCGGGCACCGTCGCCGCCGGTCGGGCCGGCGCCGGTGCCGGCGCACCAACCGCGCCCCTCCCGTACGGTCTGGCCGGGTATGATGGTGCAAGGCGCCGAAGTGGCGGAACGGCAGACGCGGCGGTCTCAAAAACCGCTGGGGAGCGCCCCCGTGTGGGTTCGAATCCCACCTTCGGCACCATCGCAGCGTCGCTGCCGGGTGGTGTAACGGTAGCACAGGGGCCTTTGGAGCCTTTGGTCGGGGTTCGAATCCCTGCCCGGCAGCCAGGAGTGCGCCCTGGGTCCGTCATTCCCCACAGGCGGCCTCTGCCTGCGGCCCCCGCTCCGAGCCCCGAGCGCGCAGGATGGGAACCTCGAGCGGCCGAACCGCTGCCAGGTACGCCAGCGCCACGAACGCCGCTCCCCCGACCACGTTCCCCACCGTGACGGGCACGAGGTTGCGGACGAACCCGACCCACGTCACCGCATCGCCGTGGGCCTGGAAGAGCCCGACCCCGAGAAGGGTCATGTTCGCAATCGAGTGCTCGAACCCCGGGGCGACGAAGGCGAAGAGACACCACCACACCATGAGCAGCTTGGCGCTCTCGCTCGCAGCGCGGAATGCGGTCCACACCGCAAGACAGACGAGCCAGTTCGCGAGGACTCCGCGGATGAAGAGCTCGTCCCACGGGAGGGCCATCTTCGTTCCGACTACGCGCTCGACGAGCCCCGCCTGCGGTGGGGCGCTGAGGACGCCGCTCTGAGCCGTGAGCCACGCGAAAAGGAGCGACCCGGCAAGGTTGCCGGCGTAGCTCACTCCCCAGACCACGACGAGGTCGCGCCATCCGCAGGTTCGCTCGGCGAGGCCGAGCGTCATCACCAGGTTGTTGCCGGTAAACAGTTCGGCACCAGCCATGAGAACCAGGGAGAGCGCGACCCCGAAGGCCGCCCCGAGGACCAACTTGAGCGCCGGCGATTCGGCAGCCGCGAACGGGGCGGCAATGGAGAAGATGAGCACGACGCCGAACCCGACATACGCCCCGGCGAGAAGCGACAGCACGAAGTAGCCGAGCGGGTTTCGCCGCAATAGCGCGGCCTTCTCCGCGGCGGCATTGGCAGCGGCACGGACGCTCTCGTTCATGCCACCACCTCCCCCGCCTGGAGAGCAGGCTGCGTATCGAGGCGGCGGAGTTCATCCCGCGCTTCGGCGATGACCAGAGGTAGCTCATCGAAGGTGACGTCCTTGCGGAACGTGCGCGCGATGCGGCCGCAGCCGAGTCCGAGCTTCCCGCCGACGAAGACGTGGGCCGCCTCGACCTGTTCGTCGCCGACCCGCACCTTCGTCCCTTCGAGACCGATGTCGGCGACCGGGTGTTTCCCGCAAGCGTTGATGCAGCCGGAGATATGGATCCTCGTCCCTTCCGGGAGGGTTATGCCCCGCGCCTCCAGCTGTCGCGCGAGCTCCACGGCCCGGTTCTTCGTATCGATGAGTGAGAAGTGGCAGTAGTCGTTGCCGGTACAAACCACGAGGTTCTTCCAGATGGGCGAGGGACGGGGCGAAAGCTCCTCCAGCAGCGGCTCGGCGAGCAGCCGATCGAGGTACAGCCGGTGGACGTGCACCAGCACGGCGTTCTGGTCGTTCGTGAGGCGGATCTCGCCCGTGCCGTAGCGGCGCGCGAGTCGTGCGAGCTCGCGCAGTTGCGCCGCGGTCATTCGGCCGACGGGCACATGGAGCCCGACGGAGTACATCCCCCGGACCCGTTCTGGCCGCACGCCGAGGTGGTCACCCGCCACCCGCGCCGTCAGGTGGCGGCCCTGTCGCGGCAGCGGTTCGCCGAACGCAGCTTCGACAGCGGCGCGAAACCGTTCCATGCCCCATTCAGCGATGAGCCAGCGGATGCGTGTCTTCGTCCGCACTTCGCGAGGTCCGTGGTCGCGAAAGACGCGCAGGACGGCGAGGACGAAGCGAGCGACTTGGTGGGGCTCGACGAAGACGTCCATCGGTTCGGCGAGCTTGGGCGATGTGCCGCCGAGCGATCCCCCGACGAGCACGTTGAACCCGAGCACCGCCCCAGAACCCGCCCCACGGATGGCCGGCAGAAGCCCGAGGTCCTGCGTTTGCGCCTGCCCGCAGTCCTCGCGGCAGCCGGTGATGGAGAAATTGAACTTACGCGGCAGGTTGCTGTACTCCTTCCGGCCCAGATGGAGCTCGGCGAGTTCCTCGAGGATCGGCCTCGTGTCGATTACCTCCCCGGCATCGACGCCGTTCAGCGGGCACGACACGTAGTTGCGGAGGTTGTCCATGCCCGTCTGCAGCGTCGAGATGCCTGCCGTCTCGAGCCTGGCGATGATGTCGGGGATGACGTCGAGGGTGAGCCAGCGCAGCTGGATGTTTTGCCGAGTGGTGATGTCGACGGTCCCACGGCCGTAGGCCTGGGCGATATCGGCCAGCACTTCCGCCTGGTGGGCGAAGAGCCGGCCGCCGGAAATCCGCAGGCGCATCATGAAGAAGCCGGGGGTGAGCCTCCGATGGAAGACCCCGTACCACTTCATCCGGTCGAGGTCGTCGGGCGGAATTTCCTCGATGGGTGTTCGTTCGCGGGCGTAGCGGAGGATGTCCTCCCAAACGTCGAGGCCGTCCTTCGCGGCCTTCATGGCTTCGAACTTGTTCATCCGCCTCCTCCTCGCGGGTTGGCGGCATCGCCGCCTCGGCGAGGAGGGTAGAAAGCGGCGTTGACGGCCCCATTTCGCGCCCGTCAACGCCCGATGACGGTTCGATTGCGGGGTTGTTGCGTCGGAATCCGCCTAGCGCGCCGCCCGAGCGGTCACGAACGGGGAGCGGGACTCACGAGGGCGCTCGCTCCGCGCTGCGATGAGCTGGCTCAAATGGCGGAGCGCCGCCTCCTTGGTGAGGAACGAACCCTTGAGCGTGCTCCCGTCGCGGCGCTCGATGTACCAGCGTCCGAGGATGTCATCGGGGCCGGTGCCTTCGCCCACGACGAGCCGGTAGCCGAGCTTACGGGCCTCGTGTTCCGTCAGCATCGTCCCTTCCACCTCCACGGATTCGCTCGCCCTAGTTCCGATCACAAAGTTCGGCACGCCGGGAAGCAGGGCGTACAACGGCCCGCGAAGGGTTCGTAAATTCTCCGCAAACGCCTCAGAGACGGACGGAGCCCGCCGGGGCGGCCCGTTCGATCACCAGCGACGCGGCAGCGGCATCCTCGACCGCCACGCCCACCGACCGGTAGTAGGTGACATCCTGGGAGGAGCGACGCCCCGAGCGCGCCCCTGTCAGCAGCTCGCCGAGCTCGGCAGCGTCGTCGGGGAAGAGCCATCCGCGCTCCAGCGCGATCCGCAAGTCGGGGGCGCCTCCCGGCGGCTCCGCGAATGCCGCGCTCCGGAGCTCGACGGCAACGCGGGAGGTGCGCACGAGGGCCGGGTCGACCTCGGGCCCGGCCGGGTTCACCCCGACGGAGACGACGTGGCAGCCAGGCGGGAACGCGCCGGCCGGCACGAGAGGTTCAGCCGCGTGGGTCGCGAAACAGACGACATCGGCGTCAGCCACGGCGTCCGTCGGGCTTCCGGCGACCGAAACCCGAACCGCAACGAAGGCGTCCTCGGAAGAGAGCTCACGCACGAGCGCTGCCGCAGCCTCCGGGCGGCGTCCCCAGACCCGGATGTCGGACCAGCGGCGAATCCCCGCCAGAGCGCGGGCGTGGGCCCGCGCCTGCACTCCGGTCCCGAGGATGGCCAGAACCTCGGCCTCCGGACGGGCGAGAAGGTCCGTGGCCAGCGCAGAGGCAGCGGCCGTCCGCCGTTCGGTTATGACTTCGGCATCGAGGAGTGCCCGCGGCGCGCCGGTGGCAGGGTCGAAGGCCACGAACACGGCGTGGTGGGTGGGGAGCCCAGAAGCCGCATTCCCCGGGAACACGGAGACGAGCTTCGCGCCGAGGACCCGGAGTGCAGGAAGCGACACGGGCATCGCACCGAGATACGCGCCTTGGTGGGGAAGGGAAGCCGCGTTCCGCGGGGGACTGGCTGCCCTCCCGGCAGACGCTTCCACGAACGCCACCCGCAGCCGATCGATGAGCGAAGGGTAGTCGAGCGCCCACTCGGCCACCTCGCGAGGGTAGAGGGCGAGTTCGGCGCTCACGAGCCCGGACTCCCGCGCAGGTGGCGGGCGAAGAAGGCGGACACCCGCTGCCAAGCGTCTTCGGCCGCGGCTGGGTCGTATCCGATACGCATCGGGCCCGCGGCGAGGAGCCGGACGGCGAGCCCGCGATGGTCGCTCATGAAGCTGTGGCCGGCCTCCGGATACACCTTCACATCGTGGTCGACGCCGAGCTGCCGAAGGTATCGGGCGAGCCGTTCCCCGTGGGGCCGGAACACGCGGTCACGGCCTCCGTAACTAGCCACGACGGGGCAAATGCCAGCGAGGTCTCCTGCATCGTCGGGGACGGCGCCATAGAACACGGCCGCCGCTCCGACCGGCGCCCGAACCGCGTAGAGGAGCGCGAAGCCCCCGCCCATACAGAAGCCGATCACGCCGATGCGTGAGGGGTCGGTTTGGGGAAGGGCCGCCAACCAGCTTCGAGCCGCATCCAGGTCATCGAACGCCTGCCCCCTCCCTGCCCGAAGGTCTCGCATCGCCCGTAACACGCAGAACGGCTTCGGACCTCGCCCGGAGTACAGGTCCGGCGCGAGGGCGACGTATCCCATGGCGGCGAGTCGCTCGCACTTGTCGGCGATGTCTTGGTTGAGGCCGAATGCTTCGTGGATGACCAGGACGCCGGGGTTCGTGCCGGCATTCGGCCATGCCAACACGCCCCGCAAGGAGCGCCGGCCCGCGGGGAAGAGCACGCGCTGAGCCCGCACGCCTTCGGTCATCACGCACCCACCCGGTCGGTTGCTTTCTGATATCTTTGCCCGTCGGAGGTTGTCAACGGCCGTCGGAGGTACCGCATGGGGAGTCCTGAACAGAGTCTCATCACCGAGGAGCACCGGGCTGCCATCGGCCGCACCGCCGGGCCGGTCGAACTGCGCGTTCGAGCCGAAGACGTGCAACGGGTACGCGCCATCCTCGACGACGACGACCCTCGTTACGGCGAAGAGACAGGGATCGCTCCGCCGTACATCCTGGCGGTCATCGAGCCGGCGATGCCGTGGCAGCTCCTTCCTCGCATCCTGCCCAGCGGGATTCTCACCCAGACGGAGTGGACCTTCCGGCGGCCGCTCCGCATCGGCGAGCGGATCTTCGCCACGCACCGGCTGGCGGACATCCGCGATCGCCTGGGAGGGCAGTACGGCTACTCGGTGATTATGAACGTCATGACCGAGTACCGAGACGAGGCGGGCGAGCTCGTGGCCACCAGCCTCCGGACGAGCATGCAGTTCGACCCGGCACAGCGACGGGAGAGGGGGAGCGAATGAGCGGGCTGCCGGCGAAGTACTTCGAAGACATCACCGTGGGCGAGGAGCTGGAGCCGCTCGAGCGGCTCCCCACGGAGGACCTCGCGGTCGACTTCTTCGGGCGCGACAACCCTACGAACCCGGCCTTCCGCGATGCGGAGGTCGGTCGACGGCAGGGGTTCGGCGGTGCGCTCGTCCCAGGCCTGCTGAAGCTGGCTTGGATCACGCAGTACGTATCGCGCTGGGCAGGCGCGAACGGGCGCGTACGGATGGTTCGGGCCGCCTACCGTCGACCGGACATCGCGGGGCGGCCGCTCACCATCGTCGGCCGCGTGGTCGACAAGCGGATTGAAGACGGCGTCGGCGTCGTCGACCTGGAAGTGGCGACCCTCGCCAACGGCCAGCCGTCGGTGCACGCCACCGTCCAGGTGGAGCTCCCGCCCCGCGAGCGAGCCGAATGAACGAACGGGAGCGCACGGCGCGAGCTATCGCCTACTTCGAGCGCTGCGAGGACGTAGGGCTCCTGCATCAGCTCCTCGACCAGGCTGCTCCGCGCATCAAGCGGATCGTCGCCGAGTACATCCGCCGAGGGAGCGAGGACGACATCCCTGCACCCGCCGAGGTGGGGCCGGCACGGGAGCCTGCCGCCGAGGAGGAGGCTATCCAGACGCTGGAGCGGGTGCGTGACTTTTCGCTGCTGCAGGCGTTGACTCGCGCCATCGGCCGCCGGATCGAAACCTTGGAGATCGTCGCATCGGCGTCCCTGCCCGAGGGCACGCGCGTCGAGGTGCCCCGCGAGCCGCGATTCCCGGCGCAGGGACCCTTCCTCCCGGGCACGGTCCAGCAGACCGGGACGAGCCTCGTTGTGCTCTTGGACAACGGCGAAATCTGGCGGGGACCGGCCAGCCTCGCTCGCCCCAAGCCGAACGCCTGACGTTCAGAGCGCCAAGAAGAGGAGAGGGACGGCCACAATCGCGGCGAGGAACGCTGCGAGGTGCGAAGGCCGCGCGGTCACCCAGCGCGCCGTGCCGAGGATGAGCGTCCGGTAGGGACCGTATGCGGCGAGAAGCAGCGTGAGCGATACCACGGCCACCCAAACCATCTCGTTGAGGACGACGATGAACGCGACGTCGCCTCCGAGGAGCACGGCGGCGACGAGCGTGTCGATGAAGGTGGCGATGTTCGCCCCCATCACGTAGGGGATGACGTGCTCCCGCCGGATGTATCCCTTGAGAGCGAGGGGGACGAGCACCGTCACCGAGAGGGAGACGCTCATGGTCGTGAGCGTCACCAAGACGCCCATGATGAACATCAGAGGCCGGCGTTCGAGGGCTCGGAAGACGCGGCGGATCCCCTCCGCCTCGGCTTCGAGCTGGGGGAGGGCGCGGTCGAACACGGAGAAGCTGGCCAGGAGGAGCAGGACGCCCGCCACCAACACCCCGAGGTCCGGTAGTCGCGCCGCGACGGCGTCCGCCGCCCACCCGAGCGCGGCGTCGGCGAGCGACGTGACCGAGGCAGGCGTGTCGAACCGGATGGGGTCGAGCCAGCCACGCTCGAGGGAGAGCAGCCCCAGGAGGAGCGCCGGCCCTTGGGTGGTGTAGGTGACGAGGAGGGCGATGACGCCCACCGCCAAGCCATCGGGGGAGCGGCGCCCCCGCAGGTAGAGCAGGAACCCTACCGCAAGCACGATGAACGAGGCCCCGAGTCGCGAGCCGGCGATGGCAGCGAACGACTCTTCGGGCGAGAACGCTCCGCCCGCCAGCAAGGAGACGGACGTGGCCGCGACGGGCGACCCGCTGAGCACGAAGTAGGCGAAGAGCCAGCCGAAGCCGAGGGCGTTGACCGGGCCTCCGACGTCGAGCCGCTCGAGGTAGGGGCGGGCGCCCGCAGCGCCGGTCTTCATTGCGTCGAGGGCGATGACGAAGAGGGCGAGGCCGGCTGCCACCAGCAACGCTCGGGCCCCGCCTCGCGCGATTCGGACTGCACGAGCGCCTCTGCGCTTGGCTACGGCCGCCGGGAGCGCGGCCGCAGCCGCCTCGGCGCCGAACTCGCCCTCACGCTCCGTCGCGCCCGCCGCCATTCCGAAACCCTTCCCGCAGGATCTCCGCCACTTCCGGCCGGGTGAACTCCGGAGGAAGCGGAAGGCCTGCGCGGAGGAGCTCACGCACCTTCGTGCCCGAGAGGACGATCCGTTCGTCCGGCCCGGCGGGGCTCGTCTTCGACGTCGCCATCGCCCCCGTGCGCGTGCACCAGAAGGCGTGCTCGAAGAAGACGGGCTCGATGCCGAGGAGGTCGAGGTCGATTTCGTCGAAGATGCGCTGGGCGTCGTAGGTGCCGTAGTAGTTGCCGACGCCGGCGTGGTCCCGACCGACGATGAAGTGCGTGCAACCGTAGTTCTTGCGGATGATGGCGTGGAAGATCGCCTCACGGGGACCTGCGTAGCGCATCGCGGCGGGCATCACGGCGAGGAGCACCCGCTCCTTGACGAAGTAGCGGTCGATGAGCACCTCGTAGCACCGCATCCGGATGGAGGCGGGGATGTCGTCCTCCTTGGTGTCGCCGACGAGGGGGTGGATGAGCGCACCATCGACGCTTTCGAGGGCGACCTTGATGAGGTACTCGTGCGCGCGGTGGATCGGGTTACGCGTTTGGAACCCGACGATGGTCCGCCAGCCCCGCTCGCGGAAGACGGCGCGCGTCTCGCGGGGCGTCAGACGGTACGGAAGGAAGTCCCGATGCTCGGGCAAGCGGAGCGCCCGTACAGGCCCACCGAGGACAACCTCGCCCGAGGCGTAGAGCGCCGCCACTCCCGGGTGGGCTTCGTCCTCCGTGCGGTACACCAGGCGGGCCTCGCGGCGTTTGTCACGCCGAAAGATGTCCTCGACATCCATCACCGCGAGGGGGTCGCCGGCCGCATCGCAGAGTGCCACACGGCGGCCGACACCGAGCCCCGCAGCGGCTTCCTCCGGGACGGCCAACGTGATCGGGATCGACCACGGCAGGCCGCTGGGGAGCACCATCTCCTCGACCACGGAATGGTACTCGGTCTCCGTCATGAATCCGCGCAGCGGGCTGTAGCCCCCGACGGTCAGGAGCTCGAGGTCGCTGAGCGTGCGGGAATCGAGGCGGATGGTGGGCAGCCGGAGCGCTTCGGCGAGCAGTTCGTCCCGCTCCTCATCGCCGACGAGGAGGTCGACGAGTTCGCCGCCGTACGGTTCGCCGAGAGCGCGTTTCATGACCGCACCTCGGCAGCGACGGGGATGAGACCGCGCGATTCGAGGTAGCGGACGATACGCGCCAGGCATTCCTCGACGGACTCCTTGCCCGTGTGGCAGACGACCTCCGGCGCCAGGGGCGGCTCGTAGGGGTCATCGATGCCGGTGAACCCCGGGCGCTTGCCAGCGCGAGCCTCGGCATACAGCCCCTTCACATCGCGCGCTTCGCACTCCTCGAGGGTCGCCGCAGCGTACACCTCGACGAACACCGAGCCGTCGCCCTCGACGAGGCGCCGCACCTCGTCGCGAACCTCGCGGTAGGGCGAGATGGCCGCGGTGATGACCGCCACGCCGTTCCTGGCGAGGAGGTTCGCCACGAAGCCGATGCGTCGGATGTTGGTGTCGCGGTCCTCTTTGGAGAAGCCGAGCCCCTTGGAGAGGTTGGTGCGGACGACGTCGCCGTCCAGCACCTCGACTTTCCTCCCCCGCTCGCGAAGGATGGGTGCGAGTCGTTCGGCGAGGGTCGATTTTCCGGCGCCGGAGAGCCCGGTGAACCACACGACGAAGCCCTGCGATTCGTTCATGCTGCCTCCAACATTCGTCGGGTGTTACGGAGAGGGCCGGCGGACGGGCAGCGGGCCCTCAGGTATGCAGCCCGCACTCGTCCTTCTGGAACCCCTGCCAGCGCCCGGCCCGGCCGGGGAGGCCCGGCACGGTGCAGTTGTAACAGCCAATGCTGCTGTACCCCCGGTCGAGCAGCGGGTTGTAGGGCACGCCGTGGCGAACGATGTACGCCCAGGTCTGCTGTTCCGTCCAATTGGCGAGGGGGTTGATCTTCACGACGCCGAACTTCTCGTTCCAGGCAACGATGGGCACGCTCGCCCGCCCTTCGGACTGGTCACGGCGCAAGCCGGCGACCCAGGCCGTGCGGCCCGCGAGGGCGCGCCGATTCGGCTCCACCTTCCGGATCTCGCAGCAGAGGTCCGGGTCGCGCATCCAGAGCGCGGCGCCGTACCGGCGCGCCTGCTCTTCGTGGGAGAGCTTCGGCTTGAACACGTGGACGTTGGTGAGGCCGAGCTCCCGCACCGCCCGGCGCATCGTCTCGTACGTCTCCTCGAAGAGGTAATCGGTATCGAGCACGAACACGAAGACGTCCGGCTTCCGGGCCGCCACCATGTGGAGGATGGCCATCCCGGAGATGCCGCCGAAGCTGGCGCCAACGGCGAGGCCGTCGCCGAAGCGCTCGATGGCCCACTCCACGATCGCCTCGGCCGGGGCGGTCTCGAACCGCGCGTTCAGCTCGGCGAGCTCGGCGTCGGACGGACGGACAGCGGTTTCGGCCACGGTCGACTCCAAAGTCGAGTTTCGCGATCGACAATATCGCTTGCGCGTGCTATCGTCTACCCCACAGCACCGCGGAGGCAAGCGAGATGGCCAGCGCCGTTGTCCACCTCAATGAACCGGGCCGCGTCCTCCCCATCCTCGAGGAGGAGTTGGAGGATTTCGAAACCGAGACCTTGCGATTCCTTCGGGGAGAGATCGGAGAGGACACCTACATCCCCTTCCGGCTGAAGCAGGGCGTCTACGGCCAGCGTCAGCCGGGCGTCCAGATGATCCGCGTGAAGCTGCCCTTCGGCGGCGTGACGGCATCGCAGTTCGAAGCCCTTGCCGAGGTGGCGGAACGGTACGCGCCCCTGCGGAAGGGGCACATCACCACCCGGCAGAACGTGCAGTTCCACCATGTCCCGCTCCCGAGGGCCCCCGAGGTGCTCCGCTTCCTGGCGAAGGCCGGCCTCACCACGCGCGAGGCCTGCGGCAACACGGTCCGCAACGTAACCGGTGACCCGTGGGCGGGCGTGAACCCCGACGAGCCGTTCGACCCCACACCGTACGCCGGTGCGTTCGCTCGCTACTTCCTGCGCAACCCGCTCACCCAGGCGCTCCCGCGCAAGTTCAAGGTCGCCTTCAGCTCGAACGACCGTGACGTGGCGATCACGGGGATGCACGACCTGGGATTCATCCCACGGATGCGCGACGGGGAGCGCGGCTTCGAGATGTACGCAGCCGGCGGCCTGAGCACGATGCCGCGGTACGCCGTGAAGGTGCGCGATTTCGTCTCCGTGAACGAATACCTGAAGGTCTCGGAGGCGATCCTCCGCATCTTCAACCGTTCGGATGAGCTGCGGAAGAACCGGAACAAGGCTCGCCTGAAGTTCCTCGTCGCTCGTATCGGTCCGGAGGCGTTCCTCGAGATGATCGAAGAGGAGCTGAAAGGGGAGTGGGCCCGGGAGAAGGACTTCCGACCGGACCGCCTCCTCTTCCTCGACGACGAGGAGGCGACCGCGCCGCCGAAGCGCCCCGCCTATGCCCAGCCGAACGGGGATCTCCGGGAGTTCACCGAGTTCGTCGCCTCGAACGTCCGTCCGCAGAAACAGCAGGGCTTCAGCACGGTCGAGGTGAAGGTGAGCCGCGGCGACCTCACCCCGGAGCAGTTCCGGGGCCTGGCAGCCATCATGCGCGAGTACGCCGGCGGCCGGGCTCGCACGACCATCCAGCAGAACGTCCTCCTGCGCTGGGTACGCGACGAGTCCCTCTACGAGGTTTGGTGCCGGCTGAAGGAGCTCGGGCTGGGGAATCCCGGCGCACACGAGATCACCGACGTGGTGAGTTGCCCGGGCACCGACTCGTGCAAGCTGGGAATCACGAGCTCGATGGGGCTCAACCGGGCGATCGAAGAGCGGGTGACCGCGCTGGGCATCACCGACGAGCTCACCCGGCGCATCCATATCAAGATGAGCGGCTGCCCCAACAGCTGTGGGCAGCACCACATCGCCTCCATCGGCTTCCACGGGGCGACCATCAAGGTCGGCGAGCACGAGATGCCGGCCTACCTCGTCTTCCTTGGCGGGCGGTACGAAGACGGGCAACTGCAGTACGCGAAGCAGCTGAAGGTGCGGCTGCCGGCCAAGCGCGCGCCCGACGCCGTTCAGCGCTTCATCGAGTTCTACCAGGCACAGCGCCTCGAGGGAGAGCGGTTCGAGGAGTTCGTCGACCGCGTGGGCCTCGCCCCGTTCGAGCGCCTCATCGAAGACCTGTGCATCCCCGGAGAGTTCGACGAGGAGAACCGGGCCCTCTTCATCGACTGGGATCGTCTGGAGCTGTACCGGATGCAGCGGGGCGAGGGCGAATGTGCGGTGTGAGGCGGGGCCTCAAGCAGATTCGTCGAGGATTGCCCAGCTCTCGGCGAACTCGAGGCCGCCGCCTCGTTCGGCTGCCTCGAGGGCCCGTCTCCGTCCTTGCTCCGGAACGTTGGCAAGGTACGTAGCCGGGTCCGTGCTGACGCGCAGCGCGAGCCGCTCGTGCCGTTCGACCAGGCGGACGAAAACGTCGAGCAGGGGACGGCGGTCGAGGTAGTTCTCGAAGAGGAAGAGTTCGATGTCGGCGAGGGCTTCGAGGTCACCCGCGAGCGCCAGCCGGTCGTACAGGTTCTCCAGCCACCCGGCGATGATGCCCCACGTTTCGGCGGCGAGGAGGGCGTCCTTCGCCTCGAGCCCCTCGAGAGCCGAACCGAGCATGACGAGGAACGTGGCCAGTCGGCGCCGTTCGTACCCCAGGCGGGCCACTTCCACCCACTTCGCTTCCTCCTGCGCCGAGGCGTGGGGCCGCTGGACCGGGATGGCACCGGCGAGTTCGTTCACCTCGGGGTCGGGGAGAATCCGGAGCCAGTCCTCTATGAGCGGGAGCGGCACCTCGGCGAGGTCGATGACCGCAAGCGCTGCCAGCCGCCGGTCGGGCGGGCCGTCCTGGATCTCCTGGATGAGCTCGGCGGTGGTCATTCGCCGCAG
>Ga0197143_1000766_pt1 | contig 31014 bp, 23 predicted proteins | sample GBS70_MetaG_FD_148603 | JGI IMG/M metagenome (GOLD analysis project Ga0197143, IMG submission 148603) | Sediment microbial communities from Great Boiling Springs, Gerlach, Nevada, United States - GBS 70_MetaG | ecosystem: Environmental > Aquatic > Thermal springs > Hot (42-90C) > Sediment... | reverse complement strand
TTACCTGGTAAGCCCTTACTCCGATGGTGGTGCTTTCGCTGAAGATTACGTCCAGAACAGGCTCAATCTTTTCCCCCTGGACTATAACCCCAAGCTTTACCCCTGGCCTTCCCTTTTTCATCTGGATTGGGGCGAGGTAAACGTCAAGGGCGCCGGCCTCCAGAAGCCTTTCCATCAAGTTATCAAACCACTGGGGGTTCATATCGTCAATGTTGGCTTCCAGGACAGTGGTGTAATCTTCCTCGTAACCGAATGCTTCCCTTTCACCGATGCAGAGGCGCAGCAGGTTGGGGAAAGGAAGGTCCCAAAACCCTGCGCCGTATCCGACTTTCTCCAGCTTGAAAGGCGGAGGACTGCCGAAAGAGCAAGCTAAAGTGGTGAGAATTGCTGCCCCTGTGGGGGTTAAAAGCTCGGCTTCTACGTCCCAGCCGTAAACCGGCACACCCTTAATTAGCTCCATAGTAGCTGGGGCTGGCACAGGCAAGAGGCCGTGAGCACTTTTTACCATCCCGTAGCCCAAGCGCAGGGGCGAGACATAAACTTCTTCCACCCCCAAAAGCTCAAGCCCCAGGATGCTTCCTACCACGTCTACAATCGCATCCACTGCCCCCACCTCGTGGAAGTGCACTTCCTCCACTGGCACGTTGTGAACTTTGGCTTCGGCCTCAGCCAGGCGGCGGAAAACCTTCAGGCTCCAAGTTTTTACCCTTTCCGGAAGCGAGCTATCCAGGATCATCCTTTCAATATCCGAAAGCCTTCTCTCCTCCTGTGGTTCCTCCACTTTTACTTCCACGAAAGTCCCAGCTATCCCTCGCTTTTTAACCTTAGAGGCTGAGATTGTGTATCCTCCGATTGGGAGCGCTCTTAGGCCTTCTTGGAGCTTTTCCAGCTCCAGGCCTGCGTCCAAGATTGCTCCCAAAATCATGTTCCCGCTGGCTCCAGCGAAAGCTTCAAAATAGGCTATCTTCATGGCGTCCCATCAAAGGTTGATGAGGTGGGCCAAGTACCCAGCCCCAAATCCGTTGTCTATGTTGACCACTGCCACCCCGGGAGCACAGGTGTTGAGCATAGTGAGGAGCGAGGCAAGTCCTCCCCAGTGGGCTCCATACCCCACGCTGGTGGGGACAGCTATGACCGGTCGTGATACGAGGCCTCCCACTACGCTCGGAAGTGCCCCTTCCATCCCCGCCACCACTATTATGACATTGGCCGAGAAAAGCTTATCTTTGTATGCCAGAAGGCGGTGTAAACCTGCTACCCCCACATCGTAGAGGCGTTCAACGGAGCTGCCTAAGATTTCGGCTGTGACTGCGGCCTCTTCGGCCACAGGGATATCAGCCGTTCCTGCAGTTATCACTAAGATTGTGCCTCGCCCTGTCTTCGGGCACGGTTCTCCTAAGAACAGTATCTTGGCTTCGGGGAAGTGCTTGGCTTGGGGGTAAGCGGCGAGCACGGCTTCGGCCACTTCGGGGGAGGCTCTGGTAGCCATAGCTCGCCCGCTCCTCTCGTAGAGGCGCCCCATAATCTCCACCACTTGCTCTGGGGTCTTGCCTGGGCAGAAGACAACTTCGGGAAACCCCTTCCTGAGTGGGCGGTGGGTATCCAAGCGGGCAAATTCCAACTCTTCAAAAGGGAAAGTTTGCAAAGCTTCAAGGGCTTCCTCTACCCCCTTTTTCCCTTCCCGAACCTCTTCCAAAAGCCGCCTAAGCTTTTCCCGGTCCATTTAAATCCCCCCAGGCCTGTAACCTTGGAGGTCCAAAACTACGTAGCTGTACCCGAGCGCCTTGAGAGCCGAAACTATTTCCTCTGCTCTATCTACTACTTTCCTCATCTCTTCCCTTCCGACTTCTATGCGGGCAATAGGGTAGTTGTGGCGGACTCTGACCGTTCTCAACCCCAGAGAGATGAGGAAGTCCTCAGCTTTTTCCACCATAGCTAAGTCCTCAACGGTTATCGGCTTACCTTGGGGGATGCGGGTTGCCAGGCAGCTCTGAGGGGACTTGTCCCAGGTCGGCAGCCCCGCCAAGCGCGAGAGGTGGCGTATTTCCTCCTTGGAAAGGCCAGCCTCCTTGAGGGGGCTTAAAATCCCAAGCTCTTTAATAGCCCTGGCCCCCGGACGGAAATCAAGCTCGTCATCAACATTGGAACCTTCTGCGACGTTTTGGAACCCCTCACGGCGAGCGAACTCTACCAGTTTGGAAAAGACTCTTTTCTTGCAGACGTAACAGCGTTCTTGAGTATTGGCCAAAAACTCCGGGTCATCCGTCTGTTCCGTAGGCAAAAATAGGTGACGGGCTCCGAGCATTTGGGCTATTTGGGAAGCGGCCTCCCTCTCGCGAGAAGGGATTACTGGGGAAACAAAGGTTATTGCAAGGACCTTTTCTGGCCCCAGGGCTTTCAAAGCGGCCCAGAGGAGGTAACTGCTATCCACACCGCCCGAAAAAGCTATCGCTACGCTTCCGAGTTGAGAGAGCCTATCCAGTAGAATCTGCTCCTTGACTTTATCCATCCCCGTACCCCGCCTCGCCAGTGCAGTTGTGAAAATTATAAACCGGAGGGGTCTTTTTGCCAAAAGCTTTTCCACCAGTTAAAATGGGGCAAGGGCGTAGCTTGCGGCTCAAAAGGCTGAAGTTCGGCAAGGCCTGCGGAGGACGATTTCAAACCGATGCTTAAGGTCGGGTTCAACGGCTGGTTTCTGGAAAGGCCGGAGACGGGGACTGGTCAGTATTCCCGGAAAATTTTAGAGGCTTTGGCGGCCAGAGCCGAGGTTAAAGTCCTCGCCTTGGAAGGCCGGTGGCTTCCCGCAGGGAAGGCCTTGCTCAACTTTTACAAGGTCTGGTTTGAAAACATCCTCTTCCCGCTCTTTTGCCTTTGGGAGCATGTGGATGTAGCTTTCGTCCCCTACATGGGACCTCCCCTCTCCTCCCCCAAGCCTTTGGTCGTAACAGTCCACGACCTCATCCCTTTCCTTTTCCCCGAGTATGCGTATTCCCCACTGGTGAAGCTTTACAACCTCTTGATAAAAGTGGCTATCCCCAGAGCGCGCTTAATCTTGGCCGATTCGGCTTCTACGCGGAAGGATGTAATCGGCTTCTTCAAAGTAAGCCCGGAGAAAGTGCGAGTGGTCTATCCGGGGATAGGGGAGGAGTTTAGGCCGGTGAGGGATGAAGCGGCGCTGAAAGCTGTTCGGGAGAGATACAGGCTGAGCGTGAACTTTTTCCTCTACCTTGGGGGATTTGACCGCAGGAAGAACCTTGGCCTTCTCTTGGATGCGTACCAGATTTTGCGCGATAGGCTCAGGAACCAAACGCCGGCCTTGGTTATAGCAGGCAAAGTCCCAACCCGCGAAAGCCCAGCCCTCCTCAATCCCCTGAAGATGGTCCGGGAAAGGGGGCTTGAAAGCGCTGTGGAGTTTACCGGCTGGATAGCAGAGGAGGACAAGCCAGCCCTCTATTCCCAGGCTGAGGCTTTCCTATTCCCTTCCCTCTACGAAGGCTTTGGCTTCCCTCCCCTTGAAGCGATGGCCTGCGGGTGTCCAGTCTTGGCTTCTCGCTCTTCCTCCTTGCCTGAGGTGCTGGGCGAGGCTGCCCTCTTGCTTGACCCCAACCGCCCTGAAGATTGGGCTGAGGGGATGGAAAGGGTCGTAAAGGAGCCGGGGTTAGCCCAAAGCTTGCGGGAGAGGGGGGTGGAAAGGGCAAGGGTTTTCACTTGGGAGGCGGCGGCTCGGAGTGTTCTCAGCACCCTTGAAGAGGCCGCAGAGCATGGGAACCCCTGAACTCCGGTGGCGTTGCCCTTTCGCAAATCTGGACGGGGGAAGCTTCAAAGTTAAAGCCAACTTTCCCCAAAAGCTCCGCCGTTAGGCAGAGCGGAAGGCCCATTACGTTGGTGTAACAGCCCCTTATCTTCGCTACTGGGCGGAAACCTTCATCCTGTACCCCGTAGGCCCCAGCCTTATCCATAGCCCTTCCTGAGTTTACATAAGCTTCTATTTCCTCAAGGGAGTAATCCCTCATGAGCACTTGCGTGCATTCCACGGCCAAAAGTTCAAGCGATGGTGGAGCCAGCACTGCTATTCCTGTGAAGACCACGTGCCAATTGCCTCTTAAAGCCAGGAGCATCTCTTTGGCTTCGGCTTCGTCCTTGGGCTTGCCCAAGATTTTATCCTTGAAGACCACGATGGTATCGGCAGCTAAGATTATATCTTGCGAATTGGTGGTTCGTATAGCCTTGGCTTTGGCTAAGGCCAGGCGTTGGACCAAATCCTTCGGGCTTTCGTTTTCCAATGGGGTTTCTTCCACCGGTGCGGTGGAAATTTCGTAAGGTAGTGCGAGGGTTGCCAGAAGCTCGCGCCGGCGGGGAGAGGAAGAGGCTAAGATGACCTTGCGCATATCTCTCCTCACTCAAAGAGGTCCACGAACCGGAATTCGGTCACGTCCACAAGGCCTTTGTCGGTGAGCTTCAGTTCGGGTATAACTGGGAGGGCGAGGAAGCTCAGGGCCATGAAAGGTTCCTCCAAAGTGCAGCCCAGCGCTTTGCTCGCCTTGAGCAACTCTTCCAACTCAGCATGCACTTCGTGAGCTGATTTTTCGCTCATGAGGCCAGCCACGGGCAGGGGCAGCCTGGCCAGAACTTGGCCATCAGCTACGGCTACAAGCCCTCCCTTCATCGCCTCTATCTCCTTAACCGCCTTCATCATATCTTCATCGCTCACCCCCACGACCACGATGTTGTGGGAATCGTGGGCCACGGAGGAAGCCAGGGCCCCTCTTTTCAGGCCGAACCCTTTCACGAACCCTTTGCCCATGTTTCCCGAAGCAGTGTGGCGCTCAATGACCGCTATCTTCAGTATATCCCTATCCGTATCAGCTACGGCGTAGCCATCAACTATCTTGGCCTCGGTTACCAGCTTGCGGGTTATGATTTGGCCAGGGATGATTTCTATCACTTTCACCTTTGAAGATTGGGCTGGGATTCGGAAATCAACGCCATCCCACTTTATGTTCATTGAGCTGCGGAGGGGAATTGAGCGCTGAGGCCTTTCCCACGGGATAATCTTACCGTCTTCGGCTACTAATGTTCCTGCTCGCCAGACTTTCAAGATGCGGAAGTCTTTGAAGTTATCAAAAAGGACCATATCGGCTTGGCGGCCTATGGCTATCGCTCCCAAATCCTTGAGGCCGAAGTATTCGGCCGGGTTCAAGGTTGCCATCTGGATAGCGAGGACGGGGTCAATCCCTTGGTCTATGGCCAGCCTTATGATGTGGTCAATGTGGCCTTCTTTTATCAAATCGCCTGGGTGGCGGTCATCGGTAACGAACATCATCCGGCGGGCATTGGTTGGGGTAACTAAAGGTAGGAGATCACGCAAGTTTTTGGCTGTAGACCCCTCCCTTATCATCACATACATCCCCAGCCTGAGCTTTTCCCTGGCTTCTTCAATGGTGGTGCATTCGTGGTCCGAACCTATGCCGGCGGCAATGTAAGCAGCCAAGTCCTTCCCTGTCAGCCCTGGAGCGTGTCCGTCAATCGGATGGCCTCTTGCGGAGGCAATTTTAGCCAAGACCTCGCTTTCCCCGAAGATAACGCCTGGGTAATTCATCATTTCCGCCAAGCCCAGAACCCAGGGGTTAGAGAAAAGCGGGGCAAGGTCGTAAGAAGCAAGCTGTGAACCTGAGGTCTCCATGTCGGTAGCCGGGACGCAGGATGGAAGCATTACGTAAACGCTCAAGGGGTTATACTTGCTGGACTCCAGCATGTACCTTATCCCGTCAAGGCCCAAGACATTGGCGATTTCGTGTGGGTCTATAACCACAGCGGTCGTCCCGTGAGGGACTACGGCCTTGGCAAATTCGGGGATTGTGAGCATTGAGCTTTCAATGTGGACGTGGCCATCTATGAAGCCTGGGCAGAGGTAATATCCGTCCAAGTCCAAAACTTCCTTAGCCCTGTACTCCCCAAAGCCGACGATTTTTGTCCTGGCCACAGCCACGTTGGTAAGGTAAATTTCTCCCGAAAGGACGTTCACTAAGCGGACGTTTTTGAGGAGCAAGTCCACTTCTTCTTCGCCGCGGGCATACTTGATGATTTTGCTTAGCTCCATAGACTACCTCCCTCCGAGGATTTTAGAAATTATACCGCAGAGGATACCGAGTGCGCAAAAGGCCGGTGATTTATCCAGTTTTTCAGGGTAGTGGTTGCTTTTGGCTGCAGGATGGGGTGGAGAGCGTAGGGCAGCTATGCTTTCTCGCAGGGTGGTTATGGGGGTTCCCGCCCTCGTTTGCGGAAGGTTTGCCAGGGTTTTGGGCCCCACTCGCGGGCGGGCTTGCCAGGGTTCGCAACTCGCCCCCTTTTCCCTCCTTGCAGGTGGGTACGGGAGGTCTGGGGGCACCGCCACATTTGAAAACTGGAAAGCCATGCGGCTTAGAACGACCTTTTGCCAAGATTTCGTCAAAATTTTATAATCTCGCTCCAGAAACCAGGCTCTCAGGAGGGGAAGGATGCGGAAAATCTGGATATGCGTGTTGATCGCAGGCGGTCTTGTCCTTGGTATGACCCTCACGCTCCGGCCGGCTTCCCCTGCGGGGCTTGACCTTGCCAACGCTTTTTCTTCCGAACCAGTGATTCCTGTAATCACGGCCGAGCGCTTTCTGAAGCCAGGGGCTGGTATTTATCCCAGTGTCCTGGGGGTTCAGCCTGCCTCTGGCGAGGTATGGGTCTGCCGCGATGGCGGCTGGATGACCTTTCAAGGGGCAGAGGTTCAGAGCATTAAGCCCGGCTCCTGCGTCATGGGCTTCCATGCCCAAACCCCTCGTTGGTTCCGGGCAGAGGGGCGCTCGGTGTTTATAATGAGCGGGACTACCCCGGTGGGAGAGGTGATTCTCCCTTATACGGTGACTGATGTAGTCCTTCATCCCCGAACCCAGCTGCTTTACGTCACAATGCAAAGAATTCCCTTCCCGCCAGTCTCCACGGACCTGGCGGTAATCAGTGGGACGACCGTCCTGACAATGATGAGCGCCCCCATGGCCGGGCCTCTCGTCCCGCATCCAGATAGCGGGGATCTTTACTTGGGAGTCTACGTTTACGGACCTAATTCTGAAGTCTGGATCCTCAGCGGTACTCAGAAAGTGGCCACTGTCCTAATAAGCGGTATGCTTTACCAAATCGTATATCACCCCCACAGTCGCCTCACCTACGTTAGCGGCCAGGATGAACTAAAAGTCCTGAATGGACGGACGGTGAGCGCCTCCCTCCCCATTACCGAGACCTATATGATCGCTCCGGATCCGGACAGCGAACGCGCTTATCTGACCCACTTAAGCTCAGACTGGCTCACTGTCCTCTCCCGGACGGAGGTGATTACCCGTATTCCCTTCCCGCGTGGCTACAACCCCATTGCAGTGATTCCGGGCACGGGGGAGGTGGTGGCTGGGGCCTTTTTTGATCAGGAGGTCCACGTGTTTTCCCGCGATCTAAAGCTCCTGGGCGTGATCTCCATGCCCGTGCGTCCCCGGCAGATCTTCCCCACTGAGGATGGATGGGTGTACGTGGCTGGGTGGGGAGATAGCTCCGGAGTTACGCTGCCTTCTGACCTCTTGGTGCTCAGCCGGACAACCCCCGTAGCGGAGTATCCGAACGGTTTCGGCTTGGGCTCTCTGGCGCTATCTCCCGATGGGCGGCTTTACGCCCTGGATCTCTTCAGCGGGCATTTCCATGTCCTCTCCGGAACGGAAGTGGTCACCTCCGTGGCGTTCTCGCCGTGGAGCTACCCGCTCATCCTGCCCCAGGAACGGCGGCTGGAAGTCGACCCTGGGACCGGTTGGGCCTACGTGGCGTTGCCGGGCATGTGGCTTTGGATTTGGCAAGGGGAAGGCTGGATAACTCGCTCCCTCCCTTCGGGGATTAAACTCCTGCGGGCAGCCCCCGATTACGGAGTGATTTTCGGCGGCAAGGACTATTATGTGGTGGATGAAATTTACGCAATTACAGGCACCGAAATCCTAAGTTTGCCAATCGGAGGAGACCTTTCGGGGCCTACTAAAGATCTGGCCGTAGACCCTGAGCGTGGCTACCTCTACGTGGGGGGATTGGGTCAGGTAGCCGTCCTCTCCCTCACGACCCCGATAACGGTTTCGCAATGGCTGACGACGGTGAGCGGGATGTATCCGTTGCGGGCATTGGCTGCCCATCCAAGCAGTGGCCTGGCGTATGTAGGCTCCGGGGTCGGCCCTACAGGGACCATCTGGATAATTTCGGGGCCTACCCTTGTGACCTCGTTAGAGGTGGAGGGTGTGCCGGTGGCTTTGGCGGCGGACCCGGCGGGGCCGTGGGTGTATGCGGCCTTAAGTGGTACCCAGCGGGTCGCAGTGTTGAACGGAACGAACAGGGTGGCTACGGTTACACTCCCTTTTGAACCTATGCGAGTATGGGTGAGTCCACGCAGCGGGCTGGCCTACGCGGCGGGGCAAACACAGGTGGCAGTTTTGAAGGGGCCGCAGGTATGGACGCACCTGACCACTGGCATCTATCCCCGAGATATGGTCTTTGACCCCGTGAGGGGAATCGCCATCCTTAGCCACGAAGGGGATAACCGTTTGGTCTGGATTGAGGAGCGGGCGTTGACCCGCCGCCTCTGGCTTCCCATCGTGCTTCGGGGACGATAAGCTGAGGAACGCCTCGGGAGATATCCGGGGCTGGGGCAATAGGTCCTGAATTGGCCCTTACGGTGGCGATTTCTCGGCCCAGGCACCATCCTCAGTTGCGCAAAAGGAAATTTGTGGTATCATTTCCCCAAAAAGGCCGGACCAAAGGAGAAGCCGAGTAATGAAAGGTCTTGTCCCCTTGCTTTTTCTGGCCCTGACTTTGTTCCTTACTTATCCTCTCCCCATCCACTTGGCCACTCACGTCCCAGGGAGCAATCTATGGGCCTTTGATGAATACACTTTCATCTGGAACATCTGGTGGTTCAGACGCTCCCTCTTAGAGCTCCACACCTCGCCCTTTTCCACCGATTACATTTTCTTCCCGGTCGGGACGAAGCTCATCCTCTACACTTACAACTTGTTCAATTGCGCCATCGCTTTGCCTCTCACCTTTTTCCTCCCTTTGCCTTTGGTCAGCAATCTAACTTTGATTTTCACCTGGGTCGCAAGCGGCTGGGGGGCTTACCTTCTGGCGCTTTACCTTTTGCGCTGTAGCGGTTTAAAGGATTACGCCCGGGCTGCTGCCATCCTGGCGGGGATACTGTACGCTTTCGCCTCAAACCGCCATGTCTATGCTGCCCTTGGTCACTACGATATGGTTAGCACTCAGTGGCTTCCCTTTTTCGTCCTCTTCTTCATTCGCACTGTAGAAGAACCCGGCCTCAAAAACCCTGTATTGGCTGGCTTATTTGGCACTATGGCTATGCTTTGCGAGATGATTTTCGGCACCTTCCTCTTCATCTTCTCCGCCTTTTACATCTTTCTGCGGAGGAGGGAGCTATATCGCCAGGGCTTGCTCCTGAGGATAGCGATATTGGCCTTGACGATTATCGCTACCTATTGGCCGGTGCTAATTCCCATCCTCCGGGAGTTTCTCTTTGAAGGGTACGAACTAAAGGGCTGGGGGGATGCCCTCAAGCTTTCCACCGACCTTTTGGGCTTTTTCACCCCGACTGCTCTCCATCCAGGCTTGGGAATCGGATGGGAGAGGGAATTGAGGGCAGTGACGGAAGGCAGTTCCCGCTTCGCAGACGTGAATACGGTTTTCCTGGGGTATTTCTCCTTGGTTTTAGCGATTGTAGCCCTGGTCAAAAATCCGCCCAAAGCCGTTAAAACTTGGGCTTTCCAAACCCTCCTCTTCGCTTCCTTCTGCCTTGGCCCTGTCCTCCAGATTAACAAACGCTACGTCTTTGACATGGATGGCATACCCATAACCATCCCGATGCCTTTCGCCCTCCTCCACTACATCCCCATCTTTCGGGCCAACCGTGTGCCCAACCGCTTCAGCGTTATCCTCACTTTGTGCTTGGCTGTCTTGGCAGCTTTCGGAGCGCAGAAGGTAATGAGCCTCTTTGAGCGCCGGTTTTCCCCCGCTTTCTCCAAGGCCTTGGGAGGATTAATTGCGGCTTTAATCGTCATTGAGCATTTGGCAATACCCCTGCCCCTCACAGACGCACGAATACCAGCTCCCCTCTGGCTTATCGGGCAAGAAGAGGGTGAATTTGCTATCCTGCAGTTGCCCTTGGGATGGCGCAACAGTTTCGGGATGGCTGGGGCAGAAAGCACTCAGGCCCAGTACTACCAGGTAGCTCACGGGAAGAAGCTGCTGAGCGGGAATATCTCCCGCAATCCGCCCTTCCAGTTTGATTATTTCCTGCGCCTGCCCTTATTCCAGGCTATAATCTTAGCCGAAACTTACCAGGATGTCCCGCCGGAGCTTGAAGCCAAGGCCAAGGCCCAAGCTCCTGAGCTTGCCCGCCTCTACGATATCCGCTATCTCGTTGTTTTGCCCCCTACCCCAGGCCGGGCTCCCTACTCCGACACTTACACCAGAACAGTCCAGCTTGTGGAGAGGCTTTTACCGGCCGAGCCTTACCTGGAGGGGCAGGGGACGAAAGTCTACAAAGTTAAACCCCTACCCCCGGCCTCATCTTTGGAGATAGATTTCGGTAGGGAAGAGTCTCTGCCTTACCTCGGAGAAGGCTGGGATAGGAACGAGGAGGTGGCTGGTTGTACGGCAGTTTGGGCGGTCTCCAAGAAGGCGGAAGTGTTCCTTCCTCCCATGGAAAACGGTTCCTATAGCCTTACCCTAAGGGTTGCGCCCTTCACTTACCCTGGCTCCCCGGAACAGAAGGTTAGAGTTATCCTCAACGGCATATCCTTAGGGGAAGCCAAGCTTTCTCCAGGATGGAACGAGCTTTCCTTCTCAGTTCCTGAAGGCGTCGGCTTGAACCGCCCCGGCAAGCTTGAGCTTAGGTTTTCGCACTTAGCTTCCCCCCGGAAGGTCTTCCCTCCAGAGTTTGCCATAGGCTCAACCGGGGTGAACTCTCCTGCCGAGCTGGAAATTCATTCCGGCCAGGATTTTGCCTTCATAACCGTAGGGGGGAAGAACGCCTCTCTGAACAAAGCCGGGCTTAATCTGGCGGTTATAGAGCCTAAAAAGGGGATGGTGGTGGCAATGAAAGCCTTTGGCCCTGAAGAGGAGGAAGGCCTAAGTTCTTTCGTGGCGGGGATAGAGCCGGGGAACATTGTAGTCGGGGCTGCTTACGGAGGTCTCTGGCCCGGAAATGCGCCTCAAGTCCTCCGAGCCCTCGGCCTCAACGGACCGTCCGAAGGGCCAAGCTACGCTTTTATCGGGGTGAAGGGGAGTCCGCCTGGCTCTGGTTTGGAAAGGGAAGGAGAAGATGCCTACCTCCGCTTGGGCTATAACCCCGATAGCCGAACCCTGGCCGCAGCCATGGACTTCATCCGGCTGGAAAGGAGGTAACCCTTGAAGCCGCTTTTCTGGCTGTGGAAGTGGCCTATAACCCCTTATACTCTGCTCCTTTTGCTTGGGATTTTGGCCGGTTCAGCTATATTTGCTGGGTTGGGAAAGAAGAAATGGGGCATGGAGAAGGCCATAGATGCCTTGCTCTGGAGCTTAACGGGGGGCATAATCTTCGGTAGAGCAGGCTTTGTGCTGACCAATTGGGAGTATTTCTCTGAAAACCTGAAGGAAGCTTGGCAATTTTGGAGAGGGGGGCTGGCTTTCTCCTTCGCCTTGGCTGGCGGGTTGCTGGCCCTTTACCTCTTCTCCCGATTCCAGAAGGTTAGCTTAGCAGAGCTTCTGGATTTAGCCTCCCTTTCAATCCTTCCTGCTCAAGCTCTGGGGTGGTGGGCATGCTACACGGCTGGATTGGCTTATGGGAAGGAGTGGAGAGGCCCATTGGCCCTTTTCTTGTCCGATGTTTACGGGGTCAAGGCCTATCGCTTCCCCGTGCAGCTGGCTGGGGCTTTATGGAGCATCACTCTCTTTTTTGCCCTATTGGCCATTTACTGGAGAGCAAGCAAGGCTGGCAACGTTTTCCTGGCCTACGCCATCGGCTATTTGCCTTTTGACTTCTTCCTCCGCTTCCTACGTGGTGATGTCACGGGGATGATAAGGCCCCTGGAGCCAGGCCAGCTTTCGGTGGCATTGGTTTTTGCTTCCCTCCTCTTTCTCCGATTCATTTGCCCCAAATCATCTTCAGGGCGATGAGGAGGAGGGCAAAGCCGAATATTCTCCTTAGGGTGTCATTGGGCAAATGCACGGCCAGTTTAGCCCCCAAAAGCCCCCCGATAAAGAAGCCAGCGGCCAGAAAGAGGGCCATTTTAAGGTTGACATACCCCTGGCGGTAGTAGGTGTAGGCAGCCATTATCCCTATGGGGGGAACAAGCATGGCCAGGGTTGTGCCTTGAGCGTAATGCTGAGGCATCTTGAAAATGTAAACCAGGGCAGGCACTACTATCACTCCACCGCCTATGCCTATGAGCCCACTGAGGATTCCAGCACCAAGCCCTATCCCAAGGCAGAGGACCAGGCTAAGCATCATGGCCTCCTTCCGAAAGGACCTTGTCCAGGAGCTCTTTCATCTTCTGCCAGTGTGTGCCCTTCCAGTAAATGCGATGACAGCTGGGGCAAATCTTGAATTGCTCTTGGGTCTGGAAAACGTAAGGGGGGACCTTCCCCCGAACGCTTTCTTTTTCCACAGGCTTGAGGGGTTCATTGCAGATCGGACAGCGGGAGAAGCAGTTCTGCCTTTCAAGTTTGAGCTCTTGGAAAACCTGAAGGAGCTGATCCTCCAGAGGGGCATTTTTAATCAAAATGGCCCGGACTCCCCTCCTTCGGGCCAGTTCTTGGTCCCGGGTGAGGAGGATTCTATCCTCCGCCATCGCCCGGTAGGCCAATTCATCGTCGTCCATGTTGGGGAAATAGAGGGTGTCGTAGCCCAAGATTCGGAGCCATTTGGCGAGGGTGCCTAACATGCTGTCAACTATGAATTTCATGGCTTGCTCTCCAGCCAAAATTTCTTAAGGAGGTTATGGTTATGGTCAGCCTTTTGAGTTTGCTCCTCCCATTGGGTTTTGCCCTTATAGCCATCGGGGGAAAGGAGCCCGAAGAGGCCAAAGAGACTTTTTCCCTTTTCCTCCTCTCCTTGGCCATCGGAACCATAGGGTATTTTGCGTGCGGTTTTGCTCTGGAGTTTGGTGGTGTCGGCCTTGTGCACAGGGATGTAAAAGGGCTCAGCGGCCTCATTTGGGAATGGTCCCCCTTGGACGTGCGCTGGGGGCCAGGATGGGGAGCTATAGGCCTCTACGGCTTCTTCCTCAGGGGCGAAGTTCTCTCCCCCGAAGCCCTTTCCCTTTTCCTCCATGGGCTTTCCCTCGTTTCCTTGGCTGTTTTCCTTACCTTGACCAACCTCTGGGGCAAGGTCAATCGGTTTTTCCTCTTGCTTGTAGGGCTGATTTTGGCTTCCTTCCTCCACCCTGTTGTGGGAAACTGGGTCTGGGGAGGAGGTTGGCTTGGCAATTTGGGGAAAAATGTTGGGTTCGGCCACGGGTTCATTGATGTGCTTGGGGCCTCTTCCCCCCACTTTTTGGGGGCCTTTGCCTCTTTCCTCGGTGCCGCAATCCTTGGCTTGCGCAAGAAACCTTCCCCAACCCCCACCATGCCACCAGTCCACCTCCCCATTCTGGCTGGCGCAGGCCTTGTAATGGCTCTTATTGGGGTTAGCGCTTTCCTGGTCGGCCATCCTATCTACTCCGTTTACCCTACTATCTCCACCACTGTGGGCGTGGTTAACATCTTGCTGGCAGCAATGGGGGGAGTGCTGGGGGCTTCCCTTTACTCTCTCTTTGTAACAGGGCAGAGTGATTTCCTCATGGCTGTGAGGGGCGGCATGGCCGGGCTTGTAGCAGCCGGCGCTTCTTGCTTCTTCATCCCCTTCTGGGCTGGATTGGCCCTTGGTTTTCTGGCTGGCTTCCTCCTCCCCCCAACTCTCTACCTCTGGGAAGAAATCCTCAAGCTCGGCGACCCATCGGGGGTAATGGCCATGAGTGGGTTGGGAGGATTCTTGGGGCTCCTGGCTCCTGCTTTCTTCGCTAACGGCCAACAGGGCGAAGGCTGGAACGGGGTCCCAGGCAATTACCTCGGGGTTTCCGGCCAAGGAGTGAGTGGGCTTCTGGTATCGCAAGGCTTTATCCCCGATTTCCCTCATCAACTTTATTCCCAGTTAACGGGCATTGTAGCGGTGATTGTGTGGACTGCCGCCATCTCGGTGCCCCTTTTCCTTATCGCCCGAAAGACCATACCGGCCCTTAAGAGAGGCCAGGAACATCCTGAGGGATAGCTCCTTTTCCAGCCCGAGCAAAACTTCTTCATCGGGAGGCTCCGGAGAGAATCGCTCTTGTAGATAGAAACCCACCACTTCCCTGAACGGTTCGGCTTTTTCCGGGAAAAGTTTGGCCAAGCTTTCCAGATACTCAAGGGGGGTTTGAGAAGGCTTTATCTTAATGCCAGCCAATTGGCCAAGCCTCAAAAGACGAAGGTAAAGCCGCGAGGCTGGCCTAAGCTCCGGAGGTTCAAGTTTCAGCCAGATCAGCCTCAAGGCCATTGTTAGAGTGGCTAATCCGGGGGCCAGGGGCCAGAACTTCTTGAACCTTCCAGGCGAGGGCAAAGCAAGAGCCTCTGAGGGAGGAGCAAGAGGCGGAAGAATTGACTCCTCGGGCACCTCAATCTCTTCAGGGATTCTGAGGGGTCGCTCTCTGGAAATCGGCGGTCTGGCAATCCCCTCAGCCCTTGATGGCCTCACTATCGGCAGCTGAGCCGATGTAGGCTCAAACTCAACCCAGCCGTAGCAAGGGAAGAAGACCTCCACCCAAGCATGAGCGTTCTTCTCCCTAACCCTCCACCTCCCTTTCTCCGCAAGGTATTCCCCTGTCGTGTAACCGGCTGCTAAGCGCGCTGGTATCCCCACTGCCCTGACCATGACCACCATAGCCGAAGCGTAATAATTGCAATAGCCTTGGCGCAAGTCAAAGAGAAAGTAATCCACGGCATCTCTGCCCTCCGGAGGGGGAGGAATCTTCTCGTTGTAAGTGATATTCTCCCTGAGGTAGCGCTCAATGGCCAAGGCCTTATCGTATGGGTTATCGTAACGGGAAGTGATCTCCAAAGCCAAATCCTTGACCCGCTGGGGAAGGTCGGCGGGGAGTTGGAGGTAGCGGGCAACCCAAGGTGGGTACTCAGTGCCAGCCTTCCGCAGGCTTTCCTCATCGGCTGTGCTTACCAGCGATACAACCCTTACCACCGAACCAGGCCTAAATGGCTCCGAAGCTAAAAGGAGGGAAGGCTCAATCCTATCTCCTTCCCCAGTAGCGATGACAAAAGCTTTTTCCGAAAGCAGGAAAGGCTGTGCGGCGGCGTACATGAGCCTGCCTTCAGGCTCAATCAGATAGTAAGTCTGGGTCAAAGCTTGCCTCAGGTCAAACCGGAAAGCAGGAATTTCCTCCCAAGCCCCGAAAAAGAAAGCGGTGTTATCGGTATTGAGCCAGCCCCTTCCGGTGTAGAAATCGTAAGAGGCAGCTTTCCAGTAACGGACCAGCTCACGCGGATAGGCTTCTACCTCTAAGACCACCATCCCGCCCAGGGACACAGGGCCTCCCAGTTCCAGCTCCTTCCCAAAGTAAGCCCGGCCGACTTGCGGTGCTTTATAACCCTTAAGGGAGGGGAAAAGCCTTTTCCATTCTCTTTGGACCCTTTCCCAACTTTCTTTGAAGAAACTCACCTTTAAGTTAGCCTTAGCTCCGGGGGCAAGCCAGGCAAAGGCCAAAGCCAGGAGGATAAAAGCGAGACCGTAGCGGAAGAAGTCAAAGGAAACGTACGGGGAATACCCTATCCGGTGCTGAGCCCATCCCTCTTCCTGCTCTCGGAAGCGAAGCCAGAGGATGAAAAGGAGCGAACCAAAGGCGTAAGCGATGGGGTAAATAACCAAGCTTGAAGGGCCGTAGTAGGCATTGATGACCGTTAAAACTCCGCCAGGGATTACAGCCAGCCACCCATTGCGCTTCCGAAAAGCAAACCAGGCTGCCAAGTAGGCTGACCACCAAATCGTGAAGCTCAGGAGCAGAACGAAGGCGATTGGGTCTCCTTTTGCTTCCCCAACCTTAACGCCCTCAAACCAATGGCCGATTTTCCAACCCAGGTTGATGAACCTTTCCCGCCATCCCAGAGGCTCGGGCAGAAGGAAGGAAGTAGAAAAGAAGGAGATGGAAGCCCCGACCGTGAAACTATAGAGGTAGGCTAAAATGGGGGGCCAGCGGGACAGGGCCAAGAGGTAAGCTATGACCAAAGCCAGGGTATTAACCCCTGGCAGGACCTCAAGCCCTTTAGTCCACTCAGCCGATACAATGCACCAGGCTGCTGTAAGCTGAAGCCAAAGGAGCAAAAGGAAAGGCCCAATACCCATTTAACTGCTCCTTCCTGGGGGTAATTTTACTTCACCATTTTCTCCAACGCAATTCCGGGAAAGCCCGAAATAGATCACGCCCCATTGCCAAAGCTTCCTCCAGGTGGTATAATTAGTGGTGAAGATTGCAATCCAGGAGGAGGAAAATGGTTGAGGTTACAGTGGACAGCATAAGGGTGAGCCTCATATCGCAACACAGGGTTGTTGTGCTCAAGGAGGTTGGGTCAAACCGCTACCTGCCAATTTGGATAGGGCCGTTTGAAGCCGATGCTATCGCTATCCACTTGGAAGGAGTACACGTAGCCCGCCCTTTGACCCATGACCTTCTGAAGTCGGTGATTCACAGCCTTGGCGCCAAGGTAGCCTACGTCGTAGTGGATGACCTGCGCAATGATACTTTCTACGCCAGGATAGTCCTGGAGGTGAACGGCAACAGGATTGAAGTTGACTCCCGCCCAAGCGATGCCATAGCCCTTGCTGTCAGGGCCAATGTTCCAATCTACGTGGCCGATGAAGTCATGGAGCAAGCTGCCGTCACCCCTGAAGAGGAAATACCCATCGGGGAGAAAGAAAAAGAAGAGGTGAAGGACGAAGACCTCAAGCCTTTCAAGGAGTTCTTGGAGAACCTGGACCTGGAAGACCTTGAAGGTTTGGACAAAATGGATTAGGCATGGTGGAAAGACTCCCTCCCCACAATTTGGAAGCTGAACAATCGGTCCTGGGGAGCCTCCTCCTGGATGGCGAAGCTGTAGTCAAAATAGCCTCTTGGCTCCGGCCTGATGATTTTTACTCAAGAGCTCACAGCCTCATCTATCAAGCTATCCTTGACCTCTACGAGCGCCGGGAGCCGGTGGATTTTGTCACTTTGTGCGAAGAGCTGGGAAGAAAAGGGATACTGGGGGAAGTAGGAGGCGAGGCTTATATAACGTCCCTGATAAATGCTGTCCCAACCCCCATTCACCTTGAGCATTATGCCCGGATTGTGGAGAGAACGGCAACTCTGAGGAGGCTTATTTCGGCGGCGGGGGAAATCGCCTCTATGGCCTACGAGGCCGCAGGAGACGTAGATGAAACCGTTGACAAAGCCGAGCAGATTATATTTGGCGTTTCGCAGCGCCGCCTCCGCCGGGATGTCCTACACATAAAGCAGGTCCTTGAAGAATACTTTGAGCGCATTGAGTACCTGCATCGCCACCGGGGCGAATTCATGGGCGTTCCCACGGGCTTCTCCCAGTTGGATAAGCTGCTGGGAGGCTTACAGAAGTCCGATTTCATCGTAATCGCCGGCCGGCCCGGCATGGGGAAATCCAGCTTTGCTCTATCAATAGCTCACAATGCCGCCAAACGCTACGGCCAAAGGGTTGCCATCTTCAGCTTGGAAATGTCGGCGGAGCAGGTGGTCCAGAGGCTCTTAGCGGCTGAGACCGGGGTTGATTCCCAGAGGCTAAGGTTGGGCTTAATAAGGGATGAGGAGTGGCCGAGGGTTGTGCAAGCTATCGGCGTCCTTTCCGAAACCTCAATCTTCTTGGATGACACCCCAGCCATTTCCGCTATGGAACTTAGGGCCAAAGCCCGCCGCCTCCATGCTGAATACGGCCTTGACCTCATCATCGTGGATTACCTCCAGCTAATGCAGGGAGACTCCCGCTCCGAAAACCGGGTCCAAGAGATTTCCTATATCTCCCGTGCCCTTAAATCACTGGCTCGCGAGCTGAACATCCCCTTGATAGCTCTTTCGCAGCTATCGCGAGCTGTTGAGCAAAGGCAAGACAAAAGGCCTATCCTTTCCGACTTGCGCGAGTCTGGAAGCATTGAGCAGGATTCGGACGTAGTGATGTTTGTCTACCGGGAAGAGGTGTATAATCCTGAGACTGAGAAGCAGAACATTGCCGAAATAATTGTGGCCAAGCACCGCAACGGCCCAACAGGGGTTGTCCCCCTTTACTTTCGCAAAGATGTTGCTCAGTTCGTAGAGGTGGAGCTTCTCAGGGAAGGGCTGGATTTTGAGCTGGGAGAGGGGTATGAAGAGCTGTGAGAAAGGGTTCAGTGGCTTCCCCCCAGGCAAGCTCCCAGTAATCCGAATACCGGAGCTTTTCTTCAGCGAGCTTTTCCCTTACATAGACAACCTTCCGGAACTTAAAGTCACGCTTTACATCTTCTGGCTCATAGAGCACAGGGAAAACAGGGCGCCTTACGTCAGTTTTGAGGAGCTGGAATCAGACCCAGCCCTCTTAAAGGCTCTGGACCTGGGAGGAACTTCCCCCAGGGAAAACCTCAGGAAAGGGCTGGAAAGAGCCGTCGCTCGTGGGACCCTTCTCTTGGTTAAGGTTTCTGCGGACGGTCAAGAAAGAGAGTTTTATTTCCTCAACAGCGAACGGGGCCGCCAGGCAGCCGAAAAAGCTTCCAAAGGTGAGCTCCAATTAGAAGGCCTCCCTAAAGGAAAAATCACAATTATGGAAACAAGGCCCAATATCTTCGTCCTTTACGAGCAGAACATAGGCCTTGTCTCCCCTTTGATTGCCCAAGAGCTTATGGAAGCCGAGGCCACCTATCCGCAGGGGTGGATTGAAGAAGCTTTCAAGATTGCGGTGGAAAGGAACATCAGAAACTGGAGGTACATAAAGCGGATATTGGAAAGGTGGGCTACGGAAGGGAAAGAGGATGCAAAAGCTAAGCGATCTCCTGAAGAGGACCGGTACAGCTTCCTCCGAAGCAAATACTCCCGCTTCATCAAGTACTGAGACGCCCGAAGTGTGCCCCTATTGCAAAGGGAAAGGCTTCTTCATCAAAGACGTCCCAGTAGGTCATCCTGACTTCGGAAAGCTTATCCCTTGCCAGTGCAAGCTCAAGGAGATGGAAAAAAGGAGGATGGCCCACCTGGGGCGATGGACAAGCCTTTCCTACTTGAAGGATATGACTTTTGAGACCTTCAAGCCTGAAGGGGTTGGGCTTTCAGAGGAACTGCGCCGCAACTTAAGGCTTGCTTACGAATCGGCTTTGCGCTTCGCCCAAAACCCAAAGGGCTGGCTCCTAATCAAAGGCGGGTACGGGTCCGGCAAGACCCACCTGGCTGCAGCCATAGCCAATTACCGCCTTCAAAAGGGGGAACCCGCTATCTTCATCGTGGTCCCTGACCTGCTGGATTACCTCCGGACAACTTTCTCCCCGGGTTCCCAGGTGGATTACGATGAGCGGTTTGACGAACTGCGCAATGCACCCCTTTTGATTTTAGATGACCTTGGCGCTCACTCCACAACTTCCTGGGCTCGGGAGAAGCTTTTCCAGCTTTTAAACCACCGCTACCTGGCTCGCCTCCCCACGGTAATTACTACGGACTTAGAGCTGGAGGAGATAGACCCTCGCCTCCGCTCTCGCCTGGCCGACCCCGATGTCACCGAGATTATAACCATAAAAGCTCCGGATTACCGCCAGGCAACTTCGCAGGGTGTTTCGTCCTTATCTGCCCTTGGGCTCTACCGCCACATGACCTTTGAGAACTTTGAGCTTAGGACTGACGAAGTGGAGATGGGGCCTGAGGAGCGTCGTAACCTCAGGGAAGCATTGCGCGTCGCCAAAGAATACGCTCGCAAACCCGAAGGCTGGCTCGTCATCATGGGCAAAACCCCAGGCTGCGGCAAGACCCACTTAGCTGCAGCTATCGCTAACCACTTGGCCAGCCAAGGCTATCAAGTCATCTTCGTCGTAGTGCCCGACCTCTTGGATTACCTAAGGGCAACATTTAGCCCGCAAAGCCCCGTCTCCTACGACCGAGCTTTTGAGGAAGTCCGCAATGCTCCTTTCTTAGTCCTGGATGACCTTGGGACTGAAAGCGCTACCCCTTGGGCTAAAGAAAAGCTCTACCAGCTGTTCAATCACCGCTACGTGGCTCGCCTCCCGACCGTCATCACCACTTCCAGGGACTTGGAAGAGATTGACCCCCGCATCCGTTTCCGAATGCTTGACCCAGCTATATCCACGGTCTTTGTCCTGACCGTTCCGGAGTACCTTAAAGGCCGAAGATGAGCCTGGGCGATCGCTTCGTTCCGGGTGAGCTGCAAGAATTCATCCCTGGCGACCCTTTCTGGCCACCTTCCCCAGAGGGGGTAGCATCAAGTTATGCTAAGTCCCTAAGCCCTCCAGGTTCCTTAGTCCTCATCCCTTTTAGCCTTAGCCCCCTTTTGCCCCTTGAGCTCTTGGATTCAGGTTACAAAGTTATAGCCTCAAGCTTCAACCCATTGCCCATCCTCTCCCTTAAAGCTTTGCACAACCGCGGGGAAGATTTCATATCGGCATTGACTCACCTTGAGGATGCTCCGAGGGGGGAAAAGCTTTTGCGCCATTACCTTCAATCCCTCTACTTGGTGGAATGCCCTGGGTGCGGAGAGCTTGTGGAAGCAGAATTTTTCCTCTGGGAAGGCCAGACGCCAGCGGCCAAAGCTGTAAAATGCCCCAAATGCGGCACCGCTGGCACTTTCCCTCTGGTTCCAACTGACTTAAAGCCCTTAGAAAACCTCAAGGAGAAGGGGCCAGATTACTGGTATGTTTTGGCCAGGCTCTTTCCCCCCGGCGAGGTCTCACCCCCTGAGGCGGAGGAATTACCTTTAGTTTACACTCCTCGCAACTTGCACTGCTTAAACGCAATATTCGTTAAGATAGAAGCGCTTTTTCCGGAAAAGTCGCCCCAGGGGCTGGCCCTGAAAACAGCTCTCCTTGGGGCGATGCACCTTTCGCTTTCCCTGTACCCTTCCCCGGAATTCAGGGGAAGGCCTATGAGGCTTCATCCTCCTCCTCGCTTCGTGGAAGCCAATGCTTGGAAGGCTTTCCAAGTTGCCGCCGAAAACCTCCGCCGCTTCTTCCGCCCCTTGCCCATGGTTGAACCGGAAGAATTCTTCCAAAAGGACAAAGCCCCAGCTTTACTCCCAGTCCCTTGGGGGATAAAGAAGCTGGAAGGAGAAATCCCTCCAGCCTCCGCCTCCCTGCTAATCCTTGAGCCACCTCCGTTGGACAGGGCTTGGTGGGCCCTCAATTTCCTCTGGGCAGGATGGCTTATGGGCTACCAAGCGGCCTATCCCCTCCGGCCTCTGGCTCTTAAGGGGGTTTTCGGTTGGGATTGGTACGAGGAGACCCTGAAGCGAAGCCTCCTAAAGCTCAAAGGTCTCCTCAAACCCGACGGCTTTGCCCTCTTCTTAGGCCAAGACATCCCTCCGGTCATGGCTGAATGCCTCGTTCTGGCCGGAGCGAAAGCCGGCCTCCGCCCTGAAAGCTTTTCCTTCCGAGAAAGGGATACAAGGCTTGAAATCAGGCTCCTTTTCTCTAACCCCTCTTCGGAAAAGGTCTGGCCTGTCGTCGGCCGGAGAGAGGAGGAAACCGTTGAGGAAGCCATCTTGGAGGTTTTAACCTACAGTGGTGAACCCCTTACCCCTACGCTCCTCCGCCTGGCTGTGGAGTGGTGGCTATCCTCACGCAAGCCCTGGGCCTGGGGCGACCGAAAGCGGGGGGAATTCCGCAGCTTCCTGGAGGAAATGTTGAGCTCATTGCTCCGAGAAAACCGCCTAAAGCCCTGGGCCGAAGGGGAACTTTTAGGCCTTCCCCAATACCCAAGCCTATCCATACCGCTGAGCGATAGAGCGGAGCTGGAAGTTTACAGGCTACTAAGGGAGAAAGGCCTTTTAACTATGGGCGAGCTGGAGGAGCTTTTCTACGCCTCTTTCCACGGCCCTCTGGCCCCTAAATCCGATTTCTTAAGGGAATGCCTTGCCTCTTACGGGGAAGAAACTGAGGGTGGGTGGCGCTTGAGAGCCGAGGACGAGCCTGAAAGGCGGGCAAAGGACCAAGAGGAGGTGAAGGCAATATTGCAGGAGTTAGGGGAAAAGCTTGGGTTTCAGGTCAAGGAGGGGGCCCGTGACCCGTTTGATGTCATATGGGAGGAAAAGGAAGCTTCTGGCAGACCTTTGCAATTAATTGCAGGCTTGAACTTCGGTTTTGTAGTGGAGAGCACAGCAGCCCTCACTGGCTTCTTCCTCCGCCACTTCTCTCCCCCCTTTCCCCGTTCCTACGTGGTGATTCCGGGCGGGAGGGCTTCTTTGGTGTGGTACAAGCTCAAGAACATGCCTTTGTGGTCATCCCTAAAGGGTTGGCAATTCATAAAATACCGTCACCTGAGGCGCTTGGCCCAGGAAAAGGCTCCGGACCGCTACAGCCTCCAGAAAATCATAGGGCTTGACCCCGTAGTAGAAAGGCCTGGTGCCCAGCTTTCATTCATGTAAACCATAGAGGCCTATGGCCAAGCCCTTCTGGAGCCTTTAAGGAGTTACGCAGTTGAGTGCGCGCCTTTTCTTCAGCCGCAGTACGGAGCGCTGTCAGCTGAACGCGCGGGTTAGCAAACGTGCTCTATCAGGCCCGCGCCTGCAAAGCCCCACCCAAGCCTCGCCGCCCGACCGCCTTTTTCCGGCCCAAAGCGTTCATTCTTGAGGCCTTGGTAACCACTCTCGCTTTACCTGCGGCGAGCCGCGAAACAGCGAAGCCGTCAGGAGCAAGCGCATGTTAGCCTGCGCCCTACGTTTCAAAACACGCTTTGCGTCATCTTTGACGATGTGCACGCGCTTACTTTCCTTGCCGCTTCGTGCAACGCTTCCCCCTCTGCTTCCACGATTCACACTTGGCCGCATGCCTCACCATTGGCCTTCCCAACGCCTGTCGTTTTTGGCCCTGCTTTTCATCGCTTGAATGAAGCGAACCATAAACTCGGCCTCTGTATATTCCTTGGTATGGACACTCAAGGCTTAAAGCCTGGAAAGCCTTTCTTTACCCACAACATTGCTTCCTCAACTCTACGGGGAATCAGAGGTTCCCGGTAAAGGAGCCAGCGTAGAAGGCTTAGCCCTTTCAAGCCCGTTACTCCGCATTCCTCCCTTACGGTAAAGCGTCTACCAAAATAACTTTCCCCGGGCAAGGATGCTTTTTCAGCAGGGACAATAACTACCTCGGCTTCAGGTAGGGGCTGGCTCTTTTCCAGAACTTTGAGGCCGGAAAAGTCTCGCAAATACCACTCAAGCTCTGGAAAGTTTCCAACCAGAGCTAACTTGAGGGCAAAGGGGTCGCCAACCCTGTAGCTGGAAAGCTTGCGGAGGGAACCCACAGCTTCGCTCACCTCAAGGGAGGTGATGCGACAAAGAGGCAAGTGCTCTTCAACGTAAGGGGAGAAATTGAGGCCACGGGCCAGCTTGATTTCACCCAGAGAGAAGGCGGTGAGCAGGAGCAGGATTGAAACCCGGTACGGAGCCTTAGGGCCACGCATTAAGGAAAGGGCACCTAAGATGCTGGCAATGCCTATGCATGCCCCGAATAAGGCCAGGAGGTAATGGAAGGTCCCACGCAAGGTGTAAGCTGAAATCCCCAAGAACCCCCATACCCCAAGGCATGAGCTTAAGCCAAAGGCGATGAGCTCTTCAGCGCTGAATTTTTCACCGGTTAGGCTGCGGAAGAGGTCGCAGAGGCCGAAGGAGCTAAGGATGGTCAATGGGAGGAGGATGGGTAAAAAGCTCGCAGGCCCTTCAATGCCCCCAAGGATAGCCACAGCAAGGCCAAATCCTACCGAAGTCCAGAGGTAGGGCTTTCCCTTCGCTCCCCAGAAAGCGGTTAGAATAAGCAGTGGCTCGTATAACAAGAAATTCGCTAACGGCTTGAGGGAATAGTGACCACTGAAAAGGTTTGATAGCCAAAGGGCAAATGAATCGGCAGCAAGGCCGAGACCGGGTGGGTAGAAGAAAAGCAGGGTAGAGGTGAGAAAGAAGCTTGCTCCCAAAGAGAACCAGAAGCCAACGCTTTCTCTGGCCCCCAAAGGCTTAATTTTCTCCTTGAAAAGAAAGGCCAGGATTAAACTTTCGCCAGTTATCGTCCAGAACGAAAGGCCTGAGGCCATCCCAAACCCCAGGGCACAGGCTGCGGTATAAAGCCAGGGCAGACTTCTGCTCTCCCAATACCGCAAAATTGCCCCTATCGCCACTAAAGCAGCCAAGGCTCCTATGGCCTCACCATCGGCAAAGGAGGAGGAGAAAATCCAGAGGGGGGAGAAAGCTGAGATGGCCGCCGCTACCAAAGCTTTATCCCTGCCCAGAGCCTGCCGCAAGGGGAAGAAGGCTAAAGGGGTAAGCGCGCCAGCCAATGCAGCTGGAAGCCTTGCGGCTGTATCCCCTGCCCCAAATAGGAAGAAGGTTAAGGCTTGAAGCCCAAGGGAAACAGGGCTTAAGGGCCACGAAGGTTCAGGAGCGTGCCCTTGGATAAAACGCCAGGCAGCCAGAGCCCTCAGTGCTTCCTCCTGACCCAAGAGGCGACTGGAGGCAGCACCTATCCGCAAGGCTAAAGCTACCAAGGTCAGGAAAATATAGGCTAAAGGCTCAAGGGTAAAGCTCCTCAACTTTAACGCCCCTCTGGAGGATTTGCCCTTTCTCTACGCACTCCTCAATAGCCTTAGCTAAATCCAATTGGCGCGCTTCAATCCCGCGGGTCCAGTAAGCGAAGAACTCAACGTTCCCTTCTGGCCCAAGAAGCGGCGAAACGGTCAAGCCTGAAGTGGAAAGGCCAAGGCCGTGGGCAAAATCTATAAGGCTTTCCAGAACTTCTCTGTGGACCTGCGGGTCCCGGACCACACCTTTTTTCCCCACTTTCTCGCGGCCGGCTTCAAACTGAGGCTTTATGAGCGCCACAATCTCAGCCTCGGGCTTTAAGAGGTTGAGGACGGGCGGAAGGACAAGCCTCAGCGAGATGAAAGAGACGTCTATAGTAGCCAAATCTACAAGCTCGGGCAGGGAAGCAAGGTATCGGATGTTAGTCCGTTCTAAAACTACGACTCTGGGGTCCTGGCGGAGCTTCCAAGCCAGTTGGCCATACCCGACATCTACCGCGTAAACCTTAGATGCACCATGCTGGAGGAGGCAATCGGTAAAGCCGCCGGTTGAGGCCCCAACGTCAATTGCTACCTTGCCTGCGGGGTCAACTCCGAAGGTTTTGAGGGCGAATTCCAGCTTCAATCCACCCCGGCTCACGTAAGGGAGGCCCTCTTTAACTTCAATGCTTGCTTTGGGGTGAACGAAGGCTCCAGGCTTAGAAATTACTTTCCCTTCCACTAAGACCTTCCCGGCCAAGATTAGGGCTTGGGCCTTCTCGCGGCTTTCAGCAAGGCCTCTTTCTACCAGAATGACATCCAACCTCTGCTTCATCCCGGCTTCTCCGCCACTATTACCAGCGCTCCGCCTTCTCCAACTGAGCCTTTAACCAGAGGCAAAAGGGCTGCCAGGAAGGCCCGCAGGATTACGGGCTTAAGAGAAGTATGGTAAAGGAGGAAAAGGGTCGGGAAGAGGGCGTTGCCCCAGAAGAAGGAGTGGGCCCAGAAAGCAGCTGCCTTCGGTGGGAGGATGTAGCGGAAACGGGATAGCCTCAAGCCTGCCCCCATGAGCATTGCGCTCCAACGGGATGGGGGGTAGAAATGGCGCATGCCCAGAATACCGTTTATGACGAGAGCGAGGCCTCGCCTTAATAAGGAGAGCCAAGGGGAGGCCTTGGCCCCCGGAGCTAAAAGGTAGCGCTCAAGGTAATGGCTTGGAACGCTGAACAAGAACTTGCCTCCAGGCTTTAAGACCCTGCTCACCTCCTTTAAGGCCAATTCCACCCTGGGGATGTGCTCCAGAACGCAGGCGCTGAAAACTGTCCCGAAGTAATTGTCCCGGAAGGGCAGAGAGCAAGCATCGGCTTGGAGGACAAATTGGTAAATTTGGGCAGAGATAGCTCTTTTCAACCTGCTCCTTTTAAGGTCAAGCCCGAAGTCCACATTGTTAGGGAAAAGGGTGTGGGTGAACTTACCATCGCCGCAGCCCAAGTCCAAGACTGGTGGGATTATCTCCTCTTCCCGGAAGGCTTGGTATTCCCAGATTTTCCAGAGGGCATTGTCTGGAGGCACTTGGGTAAGCAGCTCTTCCAAGGCCTTTTCCAAGGCCCGCCTCCTGGCTACGCCGGCTCTTCTTCCAGGGTCAATGTTTCGCTGCAATTGAGGCAGCGCGCTTCATTCTTGCCCGATTCCACCATTAGGCCGCCACAGGAAGGGCAAGGAGTTGAAACTGGCCTCTTCCAAGAGGAGAAGCTGCACGCAGGATAGTTTATGCAGCTGTAGAAAGTGCGTCCCTTCCGGCTCTTGCGCTCTACTATGTCTCCTCCGCATAACGGGCACAGAGCGCCGGTCTTTACCAAGTAAGGCTTAGCATTGCGGCAAGCTGGGTAATTGGAACAAGCCAGGAATTTCCCGAACTTCCCCCATTTTACAACCATGGGGCTACCGCAAAGCTCGCAAGTAAGCCCTGTCTCCTCTACTGGAAGCTCAACTTTTTCAATGACCTTCTCGGCACGGGCTACTTCCTGCGCAAATGGGTTATAGAACTCCCGTAGCATCGTAACCCATTCTTTCTCCCCACGAGCTATCCGGTCTAAGTCTTCCTCCATCTCGGCCGTAAATCCGACATTTATAAGGTCAGGGAAGTGCTGGGTTAGTAAATCGCTCACGATGAAGCCGATGTCAGTGGGGACCAAGCGTTTTCCTTCCCGTTTGACATAACCTCTGGCATATAGTGTGGAGATTATGGGGGCATAGGTTGAGGGTCGCCCTATGCCGTATTCCTCCAAAGTTCGGACCAAGGAGGCTTCGGTGTAGCGAGGTGGGGGTTGGGTGAAGTGCTGCTCGGGCAAAAGTTTCACTAAATCCAGAGGTTCATCGGGCTCAAGAGGTGGGATGGGGATGGCTTCCTCTTCTTCGGAAGGGGTTTCTTCCTCTTTGGCTTCTTGATAGATTACTAAGAAACCCGGAAAGCGCAGGGAGGAGCCTGCGGCCCTGAAGAGGTAGCGGCTATCGGCTAAGATGTCAACCGAGATGGTGTCGTATATAGCGGGGGCCATCTGGCTGGCCAGGAATCGGCGCCAGATGAGTTCATAGAGCCTGAGCTGGTCCTTGTTTAGGTAAGGAGCAACAGATTCAGGGGTTCGGTAAACACTGGTGGGGCGGATTGCTTCGTGGGCTTCTTGGGCTACTTTGGCGCTGGTCTTGTATTCAGGAGGCTTCGGGGGAAGGAGTTCCTGGCCAAATTTCTCGGCTATGAAGCGCCGGGCTTCCTTCTGGGCTTCCTCAGCCACGTGAACGCTATCGGTTCGCATGTAAGTAATGAGGCCAACTGGCCCTTCCTCTCCGAGGGGTATGCCCTCGTAAAGTTGCTGGGCGATGAGCATTGTCTTTTTGGCCGTAAACCCAAGCTGCTTTGATGCTTCTTGCTGAAGGGTGCTGGTGATGAAAGGAGGAGCAGGGTTCTTCTTCCTCGTCCCCCTCTTCACCCCTTGGACTACGTAGGAGGCCTTCTCCAACTCAGCCAGAACTGGTTCTACATCCTCTCGGCTCTTGAGGTCTACTTCTTTCCCGTCAATGCTTACCAGCTTAGCCAGGAAAGAAGGGTGCTCAGGGGTGCGCTTGGCCAGCTCGGCCTTTATGGACCAGTACTCCTGCGGGACGAAGTTCTGGATTTCCCGCTCCCTTTCCACAATGAGGCGGAGGGCAACGGATTGAACCCTTCCGGCGGAAGTTCGGTTGCGGACTTTGCGCCAAAGTAGTGGGCTTAGCATGTAACCCACAAGCCGGTCCAGGATGCGGCGTGCCTGTTGGGCATTTACGAGGTTCATATCAATGCTTCTGGGGTTAGCGAAAGCTTGCTCTATGGCTGGCTTAGTGATTTCGTGGAAGACCACTCTCTTGGCTTTAGTGCGCGGTATCTTAGCCACTTCCATGAGGTGCCAGGCGATAGCCTCCCCTTCGCGGTCGGGGTCGGTAGCCAAGTAAACTTCGGAGGCACCGCGGACTGCTTCCTGTAGCTCCTTTACTACTTCACGCTTTTCCTTCGGGACCACGTAATAAGGTTTGAAGTCGTTGGACACATCAACGCTGAGGCTTGAGCGTAGCAGGTCTCTTACGTGGCCTATGGAAGCTTTGACCAAGTAACCCTTGCCCAAGAATTTGCCTACAGTGCGGGCTTTGGCTGGCGATTCCACAATCACCAGCTTGTATTTCTCCTGTGGGGGGTCGGGTAAATGTTCGTGGGCAGGAGTTCTGCCCGGCTTAATCAAGGTTGAGCCACACTCAGGGCATTGGCCACGAGTGGCAGGCCTATTCCCAGGTAGGTATACAGGCTCAGGGTTTCTCATTGGCCGACGTGCTCTGCACTTAACGCAGTAGGCTATGATGTCTTCTCCCATTTCCTCCATCCTTATCAAAGGTATTCTTCCATGTTCTTGTCCTTAAGTAGCTCCACCAGCTTTTTCACATCCTGGGCCCTGCTCTTGGGGCAGACCAGGATTATATCGTCAGTCTCTACTACAATCATGTCCTTGAGGCCGACGGTAGCGATGAGGCGCTTCGTGCCGTAAAGTAGAGAGCCGGTTGTATCAATGCCAATGTGCTCCCCTCCCACTATCACGTTGTTTGCTTCGTCCTTAGGCAGGATATCGGCCAGTGTAGCCCAGTTACCGACATCGCTCCAGCCCATGTCCACCGGTATAACCATGACTTTGGAGGACTTCTCCATTATCCCTTGGTCTATAGACTCGCTTTCCACTTCTTGCCAGATTTCTTCCAAGACCTTTGCCTCTTCCTCGGTGCCTATGGCTTCATCTATGCGCATAAGCTGGGAGTAGAGTTTGGGCATGTGCTGGCGGAATTCCTCCATTATGGTGGAAAGCTTCCAGACGAAGATTCCGCTGTTCCAGTAATAGCAGCCCTGCTCTAAGTAGGAGCAGGCGGTTTCAAAATCGGGCTTCTCGGTAAATTTTTCGGCTTTGTAGACCGGGAAACCGCCCACCTCTTTCCAGAGTTGGCCCTGGCGGATGTAGCCGTAACCTGTTTCGGGTTGGGTGGGTTTCACCCCCAAGGTCACCAGGTAACCCTCTTCAGCAACTTCAGCCGCAGCTAAGAGGGCCCTCCGGAATTCCTCAGGCTTCTCTATAACGTGGTCGGCGTGGAGCGAAGCCATAACCGCTTCTGGCTCCAATCGCTTCATGTACAGGACCGAAAGCCCTATGCATGGGGCTGTTCCTTTCCCCTCCGGCTCGGTGATAATGTTCCAGGTAGGGATTAAAGGAAGCTGGGCTTTTATGGTGGAGGCGTAGGTTTTGTTAGTAACCACGAAAATCTTTTCTGGCTCCAGGATTGGCCTTATGCGCATGAATGTTTCTTGAAGCATGGTGTTTTTAGCTACAATGTCCAGAAGCTGCTTCGGCTTATACTTCCGGCTTTTTGGCCACAGCCTTGTTCCCGTTCCTCCGGCAAGTATGAGGGCAAACATGGCTACCTCCTAATCCACGAAATATTCCGCTCTGCTTTCTCTGACCAGAACGTAATGCATCCCCCCTACCTGGCGCACCAGCCCCTTTATCTCCATGATGGCCAGGGCACTTGAGACTTCGGACATGGGCAAGCCAGTTGCCCTCTTGATTTCATCTATGTGGACGGGTTCGGAAGAGAGGTGGGAGAGGATTAGGCTTTCAGTATCGGTGGCCGGCACAGCAGCTTTTACTTCTTCTCTGGCCTTTACTAAGGTTATATTGAGCTCCTCAAGGATATCTTCAGCCGAAAGGACAAGCTTAGCTCCTTGCTGGATGAGGCGGTTTGTTCCCCGGCAGGTCTTGTAGAATATGCTTCCTGGCACGGCGAAGACATCGCGGTCCTGCTCCAGGGCGAATTCAGCAGTGATGAGGGCTCCACTGGTCTCCCCCGCTTCCACAACCAGGACGCCTTTGGCCAACCCGCTTATGATGCGGTTGCGGGGTGGGAAGTTTGTAGCCTCGGGCGGTGTCCCGAGGGGGTATTCGCTTATTAGGGCTCCGTTTTCGGTGATGGCCTGGGCGAGGGATTTGTGCTCAGGGGGGTAAATAATATCAAGCCCAGAACCTAAAACCGCAATCGTCCTTCCCCCGGCCTCAAGCGCAACCTGGTGGGCAAGCCCATCTATCCCCTTAGCTAGCCCACTTACGATTGTTACCCCGCTTCGGGCTAATGGCTCCACAAGGAAGCGGGTAGCCTCTTTTCCGTAGACGCTTGGCCTCCTGGTTCCTACTACTGCTATGGCCCACTCATCCTGAGGTTTCAGAGTTCCCTTAACGAAGAGCAGGAAAGGGGGGTTTTCCACGTGGCGCAAGTTGTAGGGGTAATCCTCGTCCTTCCAGCTCACAAGGCGGATTCCTACCTTTTGCAGCTTCTCCATTTCCTGGTCCAATGATACACGCTTGCGGACGGCCAGAAGGTTTTCAATGGAACGGCGGTCCAGCCCAGCCCGGGCGAGCTCTTCAGGCCGGGCTTCCCATGCTTCCCTGGCGCTTCCGAAGTATTCCAAAAGGTTTCTGAACCGGACCGGCCCTATGCCTTTGACCAAGCTGAAACCAAGCCAATACTTAAGCTCTTCCATGGCTTCTTTTCCTGGGATTTTGGTTTAAAGATACACAAAGGGGTTGCTTTTGTCAAGCCC
>Ga0197143_1000765_pt1 | contig 31070 bp, 29 predicted proteins | sample GBS70_MetaG_FD_148603 | JGI IMG/M metagenome (GOLD analysis project Ga0197143, IMG submission 148603) | Sediment microbial communities from Great Boiling Springs, Gerlach, Nevada, United States - GBS 70_MetaG | ecosystem: Environmental > Aquatic > Thermal springs > Hot (42-90C) > Sediment... | reverse complement strand
AAAGGGGCACATGGGTCTCACCTCCGTTTAAAGTGGTTTTCTCACACAAAGCTTAGGGAGACCTGTGTGCCCTTGTCTACTCCCCCCAGAAACTGTCATTCGGTCAGCTCGGGTATTGAGGTTCTTCCGCGTGAGGGGGGCTCGGGAATCGATGGCGTGAGAGAAGTTCAGGGGAACACGTTGCTCAAGACGGAGAATCTCACCAAACGGTTCGGCAGACTTGTGGCCGTGGACAGGGTCAATTATGTCCTCCGGGAGGGGGAAGTGGCGGGGATCGTGGGACCCAATGGCGCGGGGAAGACAACCTTCTTTAACCTCCTCACAGGGTACCACTTCCCCGATGAGGGCTCCATCCTGTACCAAGGCCAGGAGATCACCCGGGCCTCCCCTCAGGTGCGCGTCGCGATGGGGCTCATGCGGACGTTCCAGCTGACCTCCACGTTTGATGCCCTCACCGTGTTGGACAACCTCGTGCTCTCCTACTTCCGGGCCAACCGCAAGCCGACGATCCCCGCCCTTCTCAGAACTCCCTGCCGCGCATTCTACAACGACGACGGCGTCCGGACGCTCCTGGAGATGTTCGAGCTGGACCACCTGCAGAAGCGGTTGGTGCGCCACCTGAGCTTGGGGGAGAAACGGCGGCTGGAGATCGCCATGGCGATCGTGGCTGAGCCGAAGGTCCTTCTCCTGGACGAGCCCTTCGCCGGGCTCAGCGAAATGGAGATCCGCAGTGTTGTAGAGATCCTGCGGGAGCAGTCCAGGAAGCGCACAATCATCGTGATCGAGCACAAGGTTTCCCACCTGGAGGGGCTCGTGGACCGTCTCACCGTGTTGCATGAAGGCCGGGTCATCGCCGACGGGGAATTCGAGGAGTGCTTGCGGAACCCCGAGGTGCGGAGGAGCTACTGGCGCGTAACGGAGGGAACATGAACGGCGGCCCGCTCATCGGAACCGGAAGCGGCGATGGAAGCGGCCAGGCTCTCGTGGTAGAGGAGCTGGATGTCTCCTACGGGGAGGCCAAGGTCCTCTTCGGTGTGAGCCTGTGCGTGGAAGACGGACAGCTCGTGGCGTGTGTGGGTCGCAATGGAGCTGGGAAGACCACATTGCTCCGGACCATCGCGGGATTTCTTCGCCCTAGCGCAGGGCGGATCCGGTACGGGAACACCGACCTGATTGGACGGAAGCCATACGAGGTCGCCCGGCTGGGGATACGATACGTGCAGCAGGATAAGCGGGTGTTCTCGGATCTTACCGTCCGTGAGAACCTCGAGCTAGCGAGCTATGCAACAGGGGATCGGAACTGGGACATCGTGTTCCAATACTTCCCCCGGTTGAAAGAACTGCTGGATCGAAAGGGAGGATACCTTAGTGGGGGAGAGCGGCAGATGTTGATGATTGGCCGAGCGTTGCTGGGAAACCCGAGGGTTCTGTTGATCGACGAACCCACCGAGGGGTTAGCCCCGAGCGTCGTGGACCTCCTACGGGACGTATTCCGCGAGCACAAAAAGCGGGCCGCCGTCGTGATGGTGGAGCAGAATCTGCCCCTGGTGGCCGAAGTCGCCGACAAGGTCTACGCGATGAAGGAGGGCCGTATTGCCGCCGAGGTCAGCGATCCCGCGGCCATCAAGAAGCACGCATACGAGCAGTACCTCTGATCCGAACATGCGGGACTTGGAAGCGAATGCACTGATCTTGAAGCGTGCGCTTTTGGAGCGGATGCTCAGCACCCTGAAATGGTGGGCGGGGGTTCTGGTGCCCTTTGGGATCCTTGGCTTGGCTGGGTGGGTGTTGCCTCTCCCCTTCGTGATCGAGGTGCTCATCTTCTCCATGTACACCATGGCCTGCAACTTTCTTTTGGGACGCCTGGGGTTCATCTCCTTCGGACAACCAGCCTATCTCGCGGCGGGCGCGTATGGAACAGCTTTTTACCTCTATTACTTCGGCACGAACCCTTACCTTGGGATCGCTGCGGGGATCCTAACAGGGTTCGTCGTCTCCACGCTCGCCGGTGCTGTGTTCGTGCGTCTCCGTAGCGATTACTTCGCCCTGGTGAACCTGGCGCTCACGGTGATCTTCTTCTATACCCTGCAGAAGGTCCTGGCGCCGATCACCCATGGCGACAACGGGCTGTGGTTCCTCGATCGCATGCAGAACACACCTGTCCTCGATCTCACCGCTCCGCGCCAGCTTCTTGTTTTCGCGTGGCTTGCCGCTCTGGTCATATGGGCGTTCTACAAGTACCTCGATGGGACGGTGTTCGGGGCCTGCTGCCTAGCAACGAAAACGAACGAGGACAAGGTGAAGTTCTTGGGGTACAACGATTTTGCCATCCGGTGGACAGGGTTCGTCATCGCCAATACCACCGCCGCCTTCGCGGGGAGCTTGTACGGCATCTACTTCGGGTTCGTGAGCCCGGAAATGGCGAGCGCGGCGAGGGCGGCTGACCCCGTGGTCGTAACGATTTTGGGGGGCACTGGGACGCTCTACGGGCCCCTGGTCGGAGCCCTCGCTTACGTTGGGATGAAGGACCTGATCAGCCGGCTCGTCGGCAACTGGGAGTTCTTCGTAGGGCTGCTCCTGGTGACGATTATGCTGGCGGGAGAGAAGGGAATCTGGGGGACGTTACAGCCGATCTTCCAGCGGTGGGCATGGCGATGGACGCCTGAAGCCCGGGAGTAGGGGGAACCATGGAGGGCAACATCTGGATTTCCGGCGTCATCTACGGCCTGAGCATGGGCAGCATCTTCTTCCTACTCGCCATAGGTCTTTCCCTCTGTTTCGGCCTGATGCGGATCATCAGCCTCGATCAACTGCTGTACTACTCCCTCGGAGCCTACGTTGCCTATACTGTCGAGACCGTCACCCACCAGCCCTGGATTTCCATCCTTTGTGGAGCGCTCGCGGCTGGGATCGCCAGCCTCGTTGTGGAGCGATGGGTGTTCTATCGGATCTACGCGCGGGAACTGACCTTTACCATGATCACCTCGTTCGGGATCCTCATTGGGGGCGTCGGGGCCATCAAGTACGTGTGGGGGTTGGTCCCCCGTCCTGCCAGCATCCCGGTAGAGGCGCAGGTTGCCATTCTAGGCACCCCTGTGCCTGTGTACCGGTTGATCGTGGTGGCGATCGCGGCCGCAGTGTACCTTGCGATCCATGTGGCGCTGAACCGGACGATCGTCGGCAAGGCAATCCGTGCGGCGGTGGAGGATGTGGACCAGGTGGAAGGGCTTGGGGTGGACGTTTACCGGCTGTTCACGCTGACCTTCGTGGGGGCGGGGATGCTCTCGGGCCTCGCAGGCGCCTTGCACGCTCCCCTGGTGATGGTGGACCCGCAGATGGGGCTTGAGGTGGTGCCCTTCGTGTTCATGGTGGTGATCATCGGCGGGCTGGGGAGCATCAAGGGGACGCTCGTCTCGGCGTTTCTCGTAGGGCAGGTGGTGTCGCTGGGTTCCCTGGTATATGCACCCCTCGCGCAGATGGCCCCATTCGTGGCAATGCTGGTAGTCCTCCTCGTCAAACCAACTGGACTATACGGAAGCGTGTTGCTCCGAAGGTAACGACGACGGACGGAGCGAGGAAGCCATGGAGTGGACGAATATTGTATAAAGTGATATAATATCCACAATGAAGTCCCTTGGCGACCTTGCAACCCTGGCAGTCCAGAGGTACCGGACAACCCCAGCGCTGATCACGGAGGTGCTCCGAGAAGCAATCCTGAGAGGGATCCTGGAGGGGGGAATGCAGCTCCGGCAGGACGAGATTGCCAGAACTTTCGGGGTGAGCCGCATCCCCGTCCGGGAAGCCTTGCGCCAGCTAGAGGCCGAGGGGCTCGTGGTCTTCAAGCCTCACCGGGGGGCTGTTATCTCAGCGCTTTCTACGGAGGAGATCCAGGAGATCTACGAGATCCGCATAGCCCTTGAGACGATGGCGATTCGGTTGAGTATCCCCCACCTCACGGATGCGGACCTTGAAAGGGCGGGGAGGATCCTTGAGGAAATCGACCGGGAGACAGACACAGGGAGGTGGAGTGAGCTCAACCGGGAATTCCACGCTACCCTCTACGCACCGGCGAATCGTCCCCACCTCTTCTCTCTCATCAACACCCACCGAACCAACGTGGACAGGTACTTGCGGATCTACATCTCCGTGATGAAACGGAAGCACCGGTCCCAGTTGGAGCACCGGAGGATCCTGGAGGCTTGCCAACAGAGGGACGTCGAGGGGGCGGTGAAGGCGCTGGAGGAACACCTACGGGGTGCTTCCGAGCAGCTTGTTGCTTACCTCACGAAAGGGCGGGACGAGGCAAGTGAAGCGGGATCCAGAACCGGAGGGTAGGATGGGCGAGTTCAAAGTCGTGGTCACCGACTATGTGTTCCCCTCCCTGGACATTGAGCAGGAGGTCCTTGGCGCCATTGGGGCTGATCTCATCGCCCTCCAGGCCACCTCGGAGGAAGAGATCCTCGAGGTTGCGGAAGACGCCGATGCCCTCCTGGTCTGCTACGCCCCCGTCACGCGAAAGGTCGTCGAAGGGCTCCGGCGTTGCCGCATCATCGCGCGCTACGGGATCGGTGTGGACAACGTTGCCATCGATGCCGCAGCCGAAAGGGGCATCGTCGTGACCAACGTCCCTGACTACTGCATCGAGGAGGTGAGTGACCACGCCCTGGCCCTACTCTTAGCCTGCGCCCGCCGGGTTGCCTATCTTGATCGGAAGGTCCGGGGAGGCCGCTGGGAAGCGAAAGACGCTGTTCCTATCTTTCGATTGCGCGGGCAGGTCCTCGGCCTCGTGGGATTTGGGAAGATCCCCAGGAACCTCGCGGGGAAGGCAAAAGCCCTTGGCCTGGAGGTGATCGCCTACGATCCCTACGTCGATGCTGCGGACATGGAGGGAAAGGGGGTCGAGAAGGTTGAGCTGGAGACATTGCTTCGCAGGGCTGACTTTGTTTCCATCCACACGCCGCTCACCGCGGAGACGAGGGGATTGATCGGAGAATTTCAGCTCCGGATGATGAAGCCGACGGCCTACCTGATCAACACGGCCCGGGGACCGATCGTCGTGGAGTCCGCCCTTATCCGGGCCCTCCAGGAGAGGTGGATCGCCGGGGCAGCGCTCGATGTCCTGGAGGTCGAGCCCCCCTCCCGGGACCATCCGCTCTTTGCCCTCGATAACGTCATCCTGACCCCGCATGTGGGCTTTTACTCTGAGGAGTCCCTCAGGGAGCTCCAGCGGAAGGCAGCGGAAGAGGTCGCGCGGGTCCTCACGGGCCAGTCTCCCCGCTATCCCGTCGCCCCGCCAAGAACGCAAACGAAGACGGAAGGAGGTTCACAATGAACACACCCTGGTTCACCGAACGCTGGTTCACGAGCCCTCACAACTTCGCCGAAGAGGTCCGCTCCGGCCTGCAATTCCCCGAGAAGATCCAGTTCCACGACATCACCCTCCGCGATGGGGAGCAGCAAGCAGGGGTCGTGTTCACCAAGGAAGAAAAGATCCGAATTGCCGAGAAGCTTGCCGAGGTCGGGGTGCACCGCATCGAGGCCGGGATGCCCACAGTATCCAAGGCCGATGAGGAGGCGATCAAGGAGATCGTCAAGCGGAACCTCGGTCCGAAGATCTTCGCCTTCTCCCGCTGTATGGTCTCGGACATCCAACGGGCAGTGGACTGCGGTGTGGAGGGCGTCGTGGTGGAGATCCCCAGCAGCGAGCACATCATCGAGCTGGGGTACCAGTGGCCGCTGCAGAAGGCCATCGACCTTTCGGTGGAGGCCACACGCTACGCGAAAGAGCAAGGACTGTACGTGGTCTTCTTCCCCATCGACGCTACGCGAGCGGACCCCGCTTGGTTCCTTAACCTAATTGAACAGGTGGCGACGCACGGGCACATGGACGCCCTGGTCCTCGTGGACACGTTCGGCGGATCGTCTCCGCATGCCATCTCCTACTTCACCAAGAAGGTCCGGGAGCGCATCAAGAAGCCACTGGAGGCCCACTTCCACGACGACTTCGGCATGGCCGTCGCCAACACCATCATGGCCCTTTCCTTGGGCGTCGAGGTCGCTCATGTGACCGTATCTTCCCTTGGGGAGCGGGCGGGGAATTGCGCCCTGGAGGACTTAGCCATGGCCCTCCTGACGCTGTACGGGATCGACACGGGGCTACGTTACGAAAAGCTCTATGAGCTTTCCAAACTTGTACGGGAATTTGCCGGGATCTCCCTCCCTCCGAACCGGCCCATCGTGGGAGATATGTTGTTCAAGGTGGAGTCGGGGATCATCGCGACGTGGCTTGCGCGGCTGAAGGAGAAGCGTCCAATGGAGCTCTTCCCCTTCCACTGGAACCTCGTAGGGCAGGAGCCTGCAGAGATCGTCCTGGGGAAGGGAAGCGGTCGCGACTCGATCCTCTACTACTTGGCCGCGTTGGGATATGATGTTCCCTCCGAGGATTCGCGGGTGGACGAGATTCTCGCGCGAGTGAAGGAGCGCTCCCTGGCGAAGAAGGGGTTGCTGACCCTGGAGGAGTTCAAGGAGACCGTCGAGCAGGTCCTATGAAGAACCCGGGCAATAGGACCATTGATGTCCACAGCCACTTCTTCCCCCATCCGTTCCTTCGGCTCGTGAAGGAGGAAGGACCGCCGTATGGTGCGCGTGTGGAGGAAGGGGACGGTGTGTCCGTCCTTGCCCTGCCGGGGCATCCACCGGTGCGCCTCGGCCCTCAGTTTGTGGACTTGGAGGCGCGTGTGAAGGCCATGGATGCCATGGGCATCGAGGTGCAGGCGCTCTCCCTTTCGCCTCCCATGGTGTACTGGGCGCCGCCGGGTCTTGGGAAGGAGCTCGCGCGGGCATTTAACGAGGGGGTCGCGGAGGTGTGTCGGCGTGTCCCAGGGAGGTTCGTCTTGCTGGCGACCCTTCCCCTCCAGGACGTGGATGCCTCCTTGGAGGAGATGGAGCGTTCCATCCGGGACCTGGGTGCGAGAGGAATCCATCTCGGCGCAAGCGTCAACGGGACCTATTTGGACGATCCCCGGTTCACGCCGATATGGGAGATGGCCCACGAGCTTGACGTCACCGTGTTCACCCACCCGCAGATCAACGTAGGGAAGGATGTCCTGAATCGGCATCACCTGTTCAACACCCTGGGCTTCCCCATGGACACCACGGTCATGGCTGCGCGGCTGATCTACTCCGGGCTCCTGGATCGTCTCCCTGGGCTCCGCATCGTCCTTGCGCACGGGGGAGGCGTCCTTCCCTACCTGTTGGGGCGCCTGGACCACAGCTACAGCCAGAGGAGGGAGTGCCAAGAGGCCATCCCCGAGCCTCCCTCCCGGTACATCAGGAACTTCTACTTTGATACCCTGACGCACGGCGATACAGGGCTTTCGTTTCTGGTGCGGATGGTCGGCCCGGATCGCGTCGTCCTTGGGACGGACGCTCCTTACGACATGGCCGATCAGGACTCCGTCGCTCGTGTGAAGCGTCTGGGGCTTGAAGGGGAGGTGCAGTCCTCCATCCTGGGAGATACTGCCCGCATGCTCCTGAAAATGGGTCTTGAGATCAGATAGATCAGCAAGGGAGGGGTGAACATGGCATACCACGAGTTCTTGCAAGGGTACCACGAGTACCAGCCCCGTCGTGTGTACAGCACCACGGCCACCGACTGGCAGGCACGGGTGGACTTCGCCCGCATGCGACGCGATCGGCTCCAGCGCGCCCGGGAGCAGATGGAGCGATTCGACCTGGGCGGCCTGATCCTGTTCGTCGGGGAGAACATCCGGTACGTCACCGGCGTCTGGCAGGGGAACTGGAAGAACAACATCTTCATCCGGTACTGCGTCCTGCCAAGGGGCAAGCCCCCCGTCTTGTTCGAGACGGTAGGGTCAGATATGATCTGCGCCCAGATCGATGCGCCTTGGCTGGAGGCGGAGATCCGTCCCGCCATCACCTGGAAGTGGGCGGAGGACGCGGAGGAGGAGATGGCCAAGCGCATGGCCCAGAGTGTCTATGACGTCCTCAAGGAGGCAGGGGTCGAGAAGGAAAAGATCGGCATCGACGTCATGGACATGAGGGCCTACGAGGCCCTGACCGGGCTGGGGCTGAAGATCGTCAACGGCTGGCCGGCCATGTCGGCCGCCCGCGTGGTGAAGACCCCCGACGAGCTGGAGTGCCTGAAGATCGCTGCAGCCCATGGGGATGCCGCCATGTGGATGGCCATGCACGAGTGGGCGAAGCCGGGGGTGCGCGAGTCCGAGGTCTGCGCCAAGATCAACGAGTACCTCTACCGCAGCGGGTTCGACTTCGTCTACGACATCATCGTGGCAAGCGGCGGGAACACCAGCCCCTACCGACGCTGGCATACCGACAAGATCATCCGGCAAGGCGACCTGATGATCGTGGACATCAACGCCATCGGGCCGGGAGGGTACTTCGTGGATTTCGTCCGCTGCTGGAAGGTTGCTGCCAAGCCTACCCAGAAGGAGAAGGATCTCTACAAGTATTGCTATGATTCCCTCTACGCCGGGATCGAAGCCCTCCGGCCAGGGGCGACCACGGCGGACGTGGCGGCGAAGTTCCCCGAATATGACGACGACAAGTACGGGAGCGTAAGCCTCCAGCAGTTCGCCCACAGCATCGGGCTTTCGCTCTATGAGGGGATGTGGATCTCCCGGGCCTACTCCCTCAAGTACCCGGCGGAGATCAAGCAGAACATGTACTTCGCCATCGAGACCTTCTCAGGGTTCCCGGGCCTCGAGCAGACGGTGCGTCTGGAGGAGAACGTTTGCGTGACTGACAAGGGCCCCGTCCGCTTCACCCTCTGCGAGCACCCGGAGTACTGGTGGGAGTGAAGGCGTTCATGGGGAGGAAGGTCCAATGGAGTTCTGGCTGGTGCAGGTGCTGAACGGGCTTTCTTTTGGCACGCTGCTCTTCCTCCTGGCAAGCGGCCTCTCCCTGATCTTCGGGCTGATGCGCATCGTGAACATCAGCCATGGCTCCTACTACCTGCTCGGCGCCTATGTGGGGCTTTCCGTGATGAAGGTCACGAACAACTTCCTCCTGGCCATCCTCGGCGCTGTCGCTGTTGTGGGAGGCGTCGGGGTGGTGATGCAGCGTTTCTTCCTCGCCCGCCTGTACCGCCAAGAACAGGCCCAGGTCCTCCTGACCATGGGGTTCGCGTTTATGTTCTCGGATATCGCCCTGTGGCTCTGGGGTGGGGATCCGCAGCGCATCCCCACCCCCGGATTCGCAGCAAAATCCTTGCTCATCGGCCCCGTTGTCTTCCCTGCCTACAGGCTCCTGGTCATTCTTGTCGGCCTCGTTGTGGCAGTGCTCTTATGGTTCTTCCAGGAGAAGACGCGCTTCGGAGCAATTGTGCGAGCTGCAGTGGACGACCAGGAGATGGCGAGGGGCCTTGGGATCAACGTCCATAAGATCATGACCGCTGTGTTCTTTGCGGGGGCAGCCCTGGCGGCATTCGGGGGCGTGATGGGAGGGCCCTTCCTGGGTGTTTACCCAGGCCTCGATTTCGAGGTGATCCCCCTCGCGTTTGCCGTGGTGATCATCGGAGGCCTGGGGAGCCTGCAGGGGGCGCTCGTGGGAAGCCTCCTCGTGGGCCTCGTGGATAACTTCGGGAAAGCGCTCTTCCCGGAGTTTTCTTACTTTACCCTATTCGTTCCCATGGCTCTGATCCTGGCCATCTGGCCAACGGGGCTGTTCGGTAGGAGATGAATCGTGGTGCGGAATCTACGCTGGATGCGAAACTTGGCAGTGGCAGGAGGTATCGTTGTGGTTCTGGCCCTCCCACGTCTCATCCCCGCCTATTACACCCACCTCCTGATCCTGACCTTCATCTATGGCCTCATGGCGATGAGCCTGGACCTCCTCATGGGGTACACGGGTCTCACTTCCTTCGGCCACGCTGCCTATTTCGGCGCCGCTGCATACGCTGCGGGAATTCTCGCCACAAGATACCATGCGCACTTCAGCGTGTCCATGCTGGGAGGCCTCGCCGTCGCCCTGTTGATGGCCATGATCTTTGGGCTCCTGGCTACGCGCGCGACAGAGGTCTATTTCCTCATCATCACCCTTGCCCTTGGGATGGGAGTTTGGGGGCTCGCATACCGCTGGGCCTCCCTGACAGGTGGGGACAACGGACTGCCGGGGATCCCCCCGCCTGATCTTGGGTTGCCCTGGTCGCTGAGGGATCCCGTGAACATGTACTATTTCGTCCTTGCCTTCTTCGGCCTCGCATCCTTCTTTTTGTACCTCTTCGTGAATTCCCCCTTCGGCCTCACCCTCAGGGGGATCCGGGAGAGCGAGTCCCGGATGCGGGTCCTGGGCTACCACACTTGGTTCCACAAGTACACGGCCTTCGTCCTCGCAGGGACCTTTTCAGGATTGGGAGGCGTCCTTTACGCGTTCTACAATCGGTTCGTCAGTCCTGCGGATGTGCACATCACCGCGTCTGCGGAGGCGGTGCTCATGGTAATCCTCGGGGGTGCGGGGACACTGTTCGGGCCCGTCCTCGGGGCGGGGTTGGTGGTTTTCCTCCGAAACCTTGTGAGCGCCTATACGCGGCGCTGGCTTCTCATTCTCGGAGCCACATACGTGGTGGTAGTGATGTACGCACCAGGAGGCGTGATAGGAGGCGTGAAAGGCATCGTGGCGAGGCTCAAGAGGGGGGTTGCTCCTGTGCATGTGTCGGGTCCCGCCGCAGGGAGTAGGGGAGTCCCTGCCGGGGAGAACCCTGATGAGAGAGCCTTGACGCACTAGGTCGCCTTGATACGAGGAAGAGCGCATGGTCCATGCGGGTTTCACGGAAACCTGTCTTGTGCTCACGAGGCTTTCGAAACACTTCGGTGGTCTCAGGGCAGTGGATGGCGTTAACCTGGAAGTGAGGAGGGGGGAGCGCCGCGCGATCATCGGGCCCAACGGGGCAGGGAAGACGACCCTCTTCAACTTGATCACAGGGGAGCTGCCCGTCACAGCGGGGAGGATCTCCCTGTTCGGGCAGGACATCACCGCTCTCCCTCCTTACCGGCGCGCCGCTCTCGGGATCGGCCGGACTTTCCAGATCATGAACCTCTTTCCCAGGCTCACGGTGTTGGAGAACGTGTTACTCGCTGTGCAAGGCCTCCGACGGACCAAGTACGTCATGCATCGGCCTGTTGGCGCGTACCCCGAGTTGCAGGAACGGGCCCGCCACCTCCTCGAGCGCGTCGGCCTGTGGGAGAAGCATGATCTCCCTATCGCCAGCCTCTCCTACGGGGAGCAGCGTCAGATCGAGGTCCTCCTGGCCCTAGCGGGAGATCCGAAACTCCTGCTCCTGGACGAGCCGACGGCCGGGCTTTCCCCCGCGGAGACCCGCGAGATCGTGGGAATCCTCCGTTCCCTTGACCCTTCCATTACGGTGCTGTTGATTGAGCACGACATGGACGTAGCCTTTGAGGTTGCCGACCGGATCACCGTGCTGCACTTTGGGAAAGTTCTGGCAGAGGGGACGAGGGAGGAGATCAGGACAAACCCTGAGGTGCAGAGCATCTACCTGGGGGTCGGGGAAGGCGCGCAAGGGGTTTCCCGTTGAGAGGGAGACGAAGATGATGGAACCACCCATCCTGCAGGTGGAGGAGATACACACTTATTACGGGGAAAGCTATGTCCTCCAGGGGATCTCCCTGCAGGTGCGACGAGGCCACGCTGTGGCTGTGCTGGGACGGAACGGCATGGGCAAGACGACGCTCATTCGCTCCATCATCGGGTTCACGCCTCCCCGCCACGGGCGCATCCTGTTCAAAGGGATAGAGATCACCCACCGCCCCTCCCACGAGATCGCCCGGCTTGGCATTGGCCTCGTCCCCCAGGGTCGCCGCATCTTCCCCTCCCTGACCGTCCTGGAGAACCTCACCATCGGGGCGCGGGCTGCGGGAGATGGCCAGAAGTGGGACCTCGATCGGGTGTTCACTCTCTTCCCTAGGCTCCAGGAGCGGGCGGCCCACAAGGGGAACAAGCTCAGCGGCGGGGAGCAGCAGATGCTGGCCATCGCCCGAGCTCTCATGACGAACCCCGAATTCCTCCTCATGGATGAGCCCTCGGAGGGACTTGCACCCCTCCTTGTCCTTGAACTGGGGAACGTGATCGCCCAGCTGAAGCAACAGGGTCTGTCCATCCTCTTAGTGGAGCAGAACCTTCCGCTGGCGTTAAGGCTTGCCGACTACGTGTACGTGCTCAGCAAGGGGAGGGTCGTGTTCGAAGGTCTGCCCGAAGCCCTCGAGGCTTCCGAAGAGGTGAAGCACAACTACCTGGGAGTGTAAAGGACGGGGAGTGGATGGATCGCGATCAGATGAGGATCCTGGCAGGGAGGATAGGTCTGAGCATCCCGGAAGAAGATCTGGAGGCTGTAGCCGCTCACTTCTCCACGTTTCTCCAGCGTCTTGCTGCCGTTGCCCCTCTTGTCGAGGATGAGGAACCTGCCTTCTTCCCTAAGGGGGAGGGGATCCCTCGATGAACGATCTCTGCTGGCGTTCTCTGACGGAAGTGGCGGAGCTCATCCGTAACCGGAAGGTTTCCCCGGTGGAGGTTGTGCAGACCGCCCTTGAGCGCATCGAGCGCTTGGATAGCCGTCTGAACAGCTTCCTCACCGTGCTGGCTGACGAGGCGCTGGGAGCTGCGCGGCAGGCGGAGGAAGCGCTCTCGAAGAGGGAGAGCCTCGGGTTGCTCCACGGCGTCCCGGTGGCTGTGAAGGACCTTATTCACGTGCGCGGGGCGCGGACGACGTGCGGGTCGAAGATCATGGCGGATTTCATCGCCCAGGAGGACGCCACCGTGGTGGAAAGACTGCGGAGCAACGGGGCGATCATCCTGGGCAAGACCAACCTCCACGAGTTCGCCTACGGGGTCACGAACGTCAATCCCCATTATGGGCCGGCCCGGAATCCGTGGGATCCCGACCGGATCTCCGGGGGGAGCAGCGGAGGTTCGGCTGTGGCGGTGGCCGCGGGGCTCTGCTACGGTGCCCTCGGGACGGACACGGGAGGTTCCATCCGAATTCCCGCTGCCCTCTGCGGGATTGTTGGGTTGAAGCCAACGTATGGCCGGGTGAGCCGTTATGGGGTGATTCCACTCGCTTGGTCCCTCGACCACGTCGGCCCGATCACGCGGACAGTACAGGATGCTGCCTTGCTGCTCCAGGTTCTCTCAGGCCATGATCCGAGGGACCCTACGAGTAGCCGGGAACCAGTCCCTGACTACCTAGGCGCCCTCGATGGGAACATCCGTGGTGTGCGAGTTGGGATCATCCGCACGATGATGGAGGATGCGAACTCTGAGGTGAGAACGCTCGTTCAGAACGCTGTGGAGGTTCTTGCGAGGGAGGGGGCGGAGGTGGAGGAGGTGGAGATCCCACACCTCCAGGAGATGCGCACGGCCGCCGCGGCCATTGCCATGCCCGAGGCAAGCGCCTACCACCTCCGCTGGCTTTCCCAGCGCCCCTTGGACTACGGGGAGGACGTGCGCCAGAGACTTTTCGTGGGGGCACTCCTGCCAGCGCACGTGTACCTCACCGGCCTTCGAGCGAGACGACGTCTGAACCGAGAGTTTCATTCCCTCTTTTCCCGCGTGGACGTCCTCGTTGCCCCGACTGTTTCCGTCTCCGCCTGCCCCATTGGCGCTACGGCGGTACGCGTGGGAGGCGAAGAGAGAGATCTCAGGACGGCCTACCTTTGGTTTAACCAAGTCTTCAACATGGCCGGTCTCCCCTCGGTCTCCGTCCCCTGCGGCTTCATCGGACACCTCCCCGTGGGGATGCAGATCATCGGGCGGTGGTTCGCCGAGGGAGAGATCCTTCAGGTGGCGCATGGCTATGCGCAGAGGATGAACTGGACCAACCTCCGGCCGGCGGTCTCCTGAGGTCGGCCGAAGGCTCGCTGGGAAGATCCTATCAAAAAGGAGGGGGGAAGGGATGAAGAAGTTGTTGTGGAGCCTCGCCCTTTTCTTGGTGATTGCCGTCGCCGCGAGCTGGAATGGGACTGCGTTTTCGCAGGCCAGGGGACCGATCCGCATCGGGTTCATCGCCCCCACCACGGGGACGTTCGCTGCGAACGGCAGGGACATGCTCAACGGCTTCCTCCTGTTCTGGGAGGAGAAGGGGTTCACGGTCGCAGGACGCAAGGTGGAGATCATCCACGAGGATGACGCGGGGGTCCCCGCCAACACCCTGACGAAGGCGCGCAAGCTCGTGGAACAGGACAGGGTTCACATGCTCGTTGGACCCCTCACGGCGAGCTCCGGATACGCCCTTCGTGACTACGTCCACAACGGGAAGGTCGCGACGATCTATCCTATCGTCTCCGCGGACGACATCACCCAACGCCAGCGAACCCCCTACATCGTCCGGTTAGGTTGGACGAGCAGCCAGCCGGCGCACCCCTTCGGGGAGTGGGTCGCCAAGAACCTGGGCTATAAGCGGATTGCCACGATCGCCTACGACTTCGCCTTCGGACACGAGTGGGTCGGTGGCTTCCAGCGCACCTTCGAGGAGAACGGAGGCCGGATCGTCCAGAAGCTCTGGCCTCCCATTGGAGCTCCAGACTATGCCCCCTATCTTGCCCAGCTGCGGCGGGATGTCGATGCAGTCTTCGCGGTGTTCTCAGGAGGGGACGCGCTCCGCTTCCTCGCCCAGTACCAGGAGTTCGGGCTGAAGGACCGGATCCCTTTGATCGGGGGAGGAACGCTCACAGATGAGCACGTCCTCCCACAAATGGGGAACGAGGCAGTTGGGATCATCACGGCCCTTCACTACAGCGCAGCCCTGGAGACGCCGGAGAACCGGATCTTCGCCTCCGCATACGCGCGGAAGTATAACAGACCTCCTTCGTACTATTCAGAGAACTGCTACACGGCAGGGCGATTCATCTACGAAGCTCTGGTTGCGATCCGTGGAAATGTTGAGGATAAGGAGAGGTTCCTTGGGGCGCTCCGGAAGATCCGAATCCCCGATGCACCGCGGGGACCGGTCTACCTCGATGAGTTCCAGAACCCCGTCCAGAACATTTACATCCGCCGCATCGACCGGCGGGGGATCCTCCGGAATACGGTGGTCTTCACCTATCCGAAGGTCTCCCAGTTCTGGAAGTACAATCCTGAGGAGTATCTGAAGCAGCCGGTCTACTCGCGCGATTATCCGCCTATCAGGCCGTAAGGAAGGAGGCGGAGGTGTTGAGATGGAGAGCGTTGTAGCCGATGGGATGCGCATCGACTATGATGTGCCCATTCCCATGGACGATGGCATAGTTCTCCGTGCCGACGTCTTCCGGCCCGTTCCCAAAGCGAAGTACCCTGTGATCCTGAGCTATGGCCCCTACGGGAAGGGCCTCCCGTTCCAAATGGGCTACCCAGACCAGTGGAGGAAGCTCGTGCAGGACTTCCCGGAGGTTGCTCAAGGATCCACCTGCAAGTACCAGAACTGGGAAGTCGTGGATCCGGAGAAGTGGGTCCCTGATGGCTACGTCTGCGTCCGCGTGGATTCGCGCGGAGCCGGGCGCTCCCCAGGGATCCTGGACATTTTCTCACCGCGCGAGTCCAAGGATCTATACCAGTGCATCGAGTGGGCGGCTTCCCAGCCATGGAGCAACGGGAAGGTCGGGCTCAACGGCATCTCCTATTACGCCATTAACCAGTGGCTCGTCGCGGGCCTTCAACCGCCGCACCTCGCCGCCATGTGTGCATGGGAGGGAGCTGCCGACTTCTACCGGGACTGGCACCGCCACGGAGGGATCCTCTGCACCTTCACCTTCCCTTGGTTCAGGGCCCAAGTGGAGACAGTCCAACATGGGGTTGGCGCTCGGGGTCCTGTGAACCCCCTCACAGGGGAGCTCGTAGCTGGGCCGGAAACGCTCCCGGAGGATGTGCTCGCTGGGAACCGCGTGGATCCCGGGCACCAGGCCCTCCTCCGCGAACTCGACGACGAGTGGTACCGGGAACGCTCAGCAAACTGGTCCAGGGTGAAGGTCCCCTTCCTCTCCGCCGGGAACTGGGGTGGCCACGGACTGCACCTGCGCGGGAACGTGGAAGCGTTCGTGCGGGCGGCCTCCACGCAGAAGTGGCTGGAGATCCACGGCCTCGAGCACTGGACCCACTTCTACACGGACTACGGCTTGGGCCTCCAGAAGCGCTTCTTCGACCACTTCCTTAAGGGGATCGACAATGGCTGGGACAGGGAGCCTCCCGTCCTCCTGAACATCCGGCACATCGACAGGTTCGTCCTTCGCAAAGAGCGCGAGTGGCCCCTCGCCCGCACCCGCTGGACTAGGCTCTATCTCAACCCTGCGGAGCGTAGCCTGAGCTGGGAAGCTATACCCCGGGAGAGCGCCGTCACCTATGAGGCGCTTGGGAACGGTGTGACCTTCCGGACGCCCCCGTTCCGCGAGGAGACGGAGATCACGGGACCGGTGGCGGCCAAGCTGTTCATCTCCTCGACCACCACCGATGCGGACCTCTTCCTGATCCTCCAGCTCTTCGATCCCGAGGGCCGCGAGGTTACTTTCCAAGGGGCCCTGGAGCCGCGGGCACCGATTGCCCAGGGATGGCTTCGTGCCTCCCATCGCAAGCTCAACCCGGAGCTCACCACCGCGTATCGCCCCTACCATTCTCACGACGAGATCCAGCCACTCACCCCGGGAGAGGTTTACGAGGTCGATGTGGAGATCTGGCCCACCTCCATCGTAGTTCCGCCGGGATATTCCCTCGCCCTGACCATCCAGGGGAAGGATTTCGAGAGGGAGGCGCCAAGCGGTGAGCTGGGCTTCTGGGGGGCATTCCGGGGATCGGGGCCATTCCTTCACAACCACCCGTGGGACCGGAGGCCGGAGATTTACGGTGGGCGGGTGACGGTGTTCGGGGGAGGGGCCAGGAGCTCTTACCTGCTCCTCCCCATCATTCCGGGCTAGTAAAGGAGGAGGGCTATGGACGCGGCGCATCCGCGGAGCGTCGACAGGTCGGAGATGATCGCTGCGCTGAAGGCGCAGTTGTCCATCGATCCGAGGGAAACTGCAGTGATCCTGGTGGATGCCCACCGGGGCCACCTCGACCCAGAGGTCGCTACGATGCCTGTGTCACCAGAGGATGCACGGAGGGTCCGGGAGAACCTTGGGATCCTCGTCCGTGGGGCGCGGGGCCTGGGGATTCCGGTGATCCACGTGGTCATGACCCACAGGCGCATCCCCTACCCAGGGGCGGAGAGCATGGCGAACCCGTTCTGGAGGGCTGTGGAGGCCGCGAAGCAATCGCTCACACCGGACCGCCCGAGCACAATTTCCGGACATAACCTGGAGGGTTCCGTCCAGACCGAGATCGTTCCTGAGCTAGGCCCCGAGGCCACGGACTACGTCATCCGGAGCAAGAAGCGCCTCTCCGCCTTCTACGGGACTGACCTAGAGTTCCTCTTGCGGACCCTGAAGATCTCCACCGTGGCGATCGGGGGGATTAACACCAACACGTGCGTCCTGTGCACGGCGTTCGATGCCTTTAACCGGGACTTCCAAGTGATCGTCCTCAGCGACTGCGTTGCCAGCATGTACGGCGAAGACCTGCATTTCTTCGGGTTGCAGAACATCAGTCGCTGCCTAGGATGGGTGCTGACGGCGAGAGAGTTCCTCGCCCTCGCCTCCAGGGAGGAGAGGGAGAAGGGGAAGGGAGGAAGGCCATGGCGAGGGTGTTCGTGACACAGCCCATTCCAGAAGCTGCCCTGGAGCGCCTCCGGAGTGTCGCTGAGGTCAGGGTGCATGGGGACGCCAGCAGGATCCTACCTAAAGACCGCCTCCTCGAGGAGGTCGCTTCCTGCGAGGTACTCTACTGCCTCCTCCATGACCGCGTCGACCGGGAGGTCATCGAAGCAGGGAAGAACTTGAAGCTCATCGCCACCTCCGCCGTCGTCCCTGCCAACGTGGAGGTCGCCGCTGCCACAGAGAGAGGGATCCCCGTCACCGTCATCCCCAACGTCGTGGTGGAGGCAACAGCAGACCTCCAATGGGGGCTCCTCATCGCTGTGGCGCGCAGGATCGTGGAAGCCGACAGGGCGTTGAGGGCCGGCCTCTTCCCTGGATCCCAGTCCATGTACTTCGTGGGAGGGGAGGTCAACGGGAAGACGCTTGGGACCATTGGCCTGGGCGCCATCGGGCGTGCCATCGTGGAGCGTGCGCGCGGATTCCGCATGCGCATCCTGTATACGAAGCGGAACCGCTTGTCCCCTGAGGAGGAGCGCGCCCTAGGGGTGGAGTACCGGGCTCTGGACGATCTCCTCCGGGAGAGCGACTTCGTGGTTATCAACGCCAGCTACCATCCCGGGACGTATCACCTCGTGGGTGCTCGGGAGCTAGGGCTCATGAAGCCCACGGCTTACCTCATCAACACAGCTCGGGGGCCCATTGTGGACGAGGATGCTCTGGTGGAGGCCCTGAAGGCAAGACGGATCGCAGGCGCCGCGCTGGACGTCTACGAGCAAGAGCCCCAGGTCCATCCGGAGTTGCTCACTCTGGACAACGTGGTGCTGACGCCCCATATTGGCAGCGCGGCGCGGGAGACCCGGGAGCGCATCGCCTCCATTGTCGTGGACAACATCCTTGCCTTCTTGAGAGGGGAACGGCCGCCAAATCTCTACAACCCAGAGGTCTGGGCCTGAGCCGGGGAGAGGGGAGGAGCGCATGTACGCACAGGTTCTGCATGAGTGGGGAGGGGAGGTCGTCTACGAACAGGTTCCGACCCCTGTCCCGGGTCCAGGAGAGGCCCTGGTGAAGGTCGAGGCCTGCGGGGTCGGGCTCACAGTGCTCAACTACATGCAGGGGAACATGGGACGCCGCCCCGAGGACCTCCCCAGGATCCCCGGCCATGAGATCGTTGGGAAGGTCGTAGAGCTTGGTGCGGGGACAGAGGGGCTCCAGGTGGGGGACCGCGTGATGGCTTACTTCTATCTGACGTGCGGTCGCTGCGACTTCTGCCGCCTCGCCCACGAGCCCCTCTGCCGGAACTTCCAAGGGTACGTGGGCGTGGCCAGGGACGGTGGATATGCTGAATACGTGACGCTTCCGGCCGCGAACCTCCTCCCCGTACCCGAGGGGATCCCATCCATCCAGGCGACGGCTATCCCCGATGCCATTGCCACCCCGTTCCATGTGAGCAGGCGAGCGGGGATCGGTCCTGGCGACTTGGTCATGGTTGTGGGTGCGGGAGGTGGCGTGGGGATCCACATGGTCCAAATGGCCCGGGTCTTCGGGGCCGATGTCATCGCCATTGACCTGGGCGAGGAGAAGCTCAAGGCAACGCGCGAACTCGGGGCGCTCGCGGCGTTGGACTTCCGGTCGCCCGGCCTCGTGGAATCCGTTCGCTCCGTGGCTCCCCTGGGCGTCTCTGTGGCGGTGGATTTCGTGGGGAAACCGGAGACCCTCTCGTTCTGTCAGGACCTCCTTGGCCGCCGCGGCCGGTTGGTCTTCCTCACCACGTTCCCGGGTGTGACGACGGAGGTCAGCCCGCGCCGGATGGTCCTCGACGAACTCACCTTGATGGGGTCTCGGTACACCTCGCGGTGGGAACTCCTGCAGGCCGCCCGGCTGGTGGCGGAGGGGCGGATCAAACCGGTGGTCTCGTCGGTGGTGCCACTTTCCCGGGTCAGGGAGCTCCACGACAGGCTCCGCGCAGGGACCCTCCTGGGTCGTGGGGCGATCGGTTTGGAGGACGATTCTTGAGAGAGGTGTTCCCGCGATGCGGGCGATGGTGGTCGAGCGATACGGAGAACCGTTGCGCCTCGTTGAGGTACCGGTTCCCGAACCGGGGCCTGGGGAGGTCCTGGTGAAGGTCATTGCATGTGGCGTCTGCCGTTCCGACCTCAAGATCGTGGAGGGACGCATGCCCTTCTCCTCCACGCTGTCCCTCCCACACGTGCCTGGCCATGAGATCTCCGGGGAGGTTGTAGCCCGCGGGCCAGGGGCGACCATCCCCTTGGGGGAGAGGGTTGTCGTCCACAACTACTGGTCCTGCGGGCGCTGCCGTTTCTGCCGGATGGGGGAGGAGACGCTGTGCGATCATCTGCGAGGGTGGGTGGGGTTCACCTCGCCGGGCGGGTTCCAGGAGTACCTTTCGGTCCCGGAAGCACATGCCCTCCGGCTCCCTCCCTCCATCGACCCGACGGAGGCTGGGGTGCTCTCCTGTGCCGTTGGGACGAGCTACCATGCGCTTGTTTCCCGGGCCAGGGTCCGGCCGGGGGAGACCGTAGTTATCCTTGGGGTTGGTGGAGTTGGCCTGCACGCGGTCCAGGTTGCCAGGGCCGCTGGGGCTCACGTCCTAGCAGTGGACGTGGAGGAGACCAGGCTCGCTGCCGCCAGGGACCTGGGGGCCGTTGAGGCACTCCACGCCGGGAGGGAGGCCGAGGAGGCCGTGCGCGCCGCCACCTTGGGTCATGGTGCGGATGTCGTCCTGGATTGTGTTGGCACTGCGGCGACGTGTGCTTCCGCGATCGCGATGGTGAGGAAGGGGGGACGCATTGTCGTGGTAGGGTATACTACCGATCCCCAAGACTATCCTGTGCTTCCCACGGATCACGTCGCGCTCAGGCAGCTCTCGATCCTTGGGTCCAGGTATGTTACCCGCATCGAGCTTGAGTGTGTTATTGACCTCGCTGCCCGCGGACTCATCCGCCCCGTTGTCTCGGAAGTTCTGGATCTCAGCCGCGCCAACGACGCCCTCGACCGCGTGCGCAATGACAGGGTCGTGGGCCGTGTGGTGCTTCGTGTATAAACCTTTCTGGCGAGTGGATCGATGGACCTGTACGCACGAGGACCCTTTCACGTCGACTACCAAGCACGGGTAGATTTCCAGGCCCTGCGAGCATCCCGCTTGCACCGCGCTTGGCAGTCCATGGAGGCGGCCGGCCTGGACGCGTTGCTTGTCTGGAAGGACGAGAACGTTCGTTACCTGACGAGCCTCCGCCCCCAACTCATCGCTGGGAAGAGCGGCCTACTGAATGGGGCCCTCCTGGTGGCAGGGCAGGAACCCATCCTCCTCGTCTCCGGCGGCGACTACGACCGGGTCCTGGCGACGATGCCTTGGATCCCGGAAGTCCGTCCCATCCCGATCCTTGAGGAAAGGGGGTTGATTGAATATACAGTGCGTGAGGTCATTGGGGACCTGTTCACGCGCTATGGCCTCCAGTCGGCGCGCGTCGGCTATGACGTCGCCAGCGCAGCTCTCTCGGCGGCCCTCCGCGACCTCCTTCCCGAGGTCCGGTGGGAAGACGGCGATGCGGTGATGCAGCAAGCGCGCCAGATCAAGGGTCCAGAGGAACTTGTCCTTCTCGAGGAGGCAACGGCCCTGGCGGAGGCGGTGACCCAGGCAGCCATCGATGCGGTTCGAGCCGGGCGCAGGGAGTGCGAGGTGGCCGCCGTGGCCATGGAGACCCTCTTGCGCCTCGGGGGAGAGTACGCCCACGTGACCACCCCGTTCGTCAGCTCTGGGGAGAACATGTCCCCTCCGACACGTCTGGCCACGGACAAACTCATCCGCCATGGCGACCTCGTTTTCATCGACATTGGGGCCATGTGGAACGGATACTTTGCCGACCTCGGACGTACCGTGATCTGTGGGGAACCTTCGGCCAAGCAGCGGCAGATCTACCGGGCTGTCTATGAGGCGCACCTCGCTGGTATTGAGGCCATGCGGCCGGGGGTTACCAACACGGAGGTGGCCAGGGTGATCCGGCAGAAGGCCGCAGACTATGGGGTTGGCGACAGATTCCTCAGCCTGTTCATCGGACACGGCATCGGTGTGGGGAGCAACGAGCCCCCCTATATCGGAGAGATCTTCCCAGGGAGTGCGGAGGTGGAGCTTCGGCCAGGGATGGTCTTTGCCATGGAACCGTTGATTTGGGTACCGGGTGTGGAAGGAGGCGGAGGGGTCCGGCTCGAGGATATGGTCGTCATCACAGAGAGCGGGCCGAAGAGGATGAGTCGCCTCCCCTATGATACCTGCCTCCTTGGGGGAGGGAGCTGAGGTGGTAGACCTTGTCATCAGAGGGGCGAAACTCGTGACTCCGGCGGGGCTCCTGGAAGGGGAGATCTATGTCCATGAAGGAAGGATCGCCGCCCTGGGGGAGCTCGGGCACCCCGCTCGGGAAGTCGTGGACGCAGGGGGATTGCTCGCCATGCCTGGGATGGTGGATGCACACGTCCACTTCATGGACCCCGGTGCTACGGAGCGGGAGGACTTCATCACCGGTTCGAGCGCCGCAGCTGTGGGCGGGGTGACAACGGTCATCGAGCACACCCACGCGATGCCGGTGCGGACGGTGGCGTTCCTCCAGGAGAAGGCTCGGTATTTGGAGTCCCGGTCCCTCGTGGACTACGGGCTCGCCGCCCATGTTTGGCCCGAGGACAGCGAGCATATCCACGAGGTGTGGGAGGCCGGTGCCCTGTTCCTCAAGGCCTTCACCTGTACCACCCACGGCGTCCCCGGCCTGACCCCTGGAGACCTGCTGCGCCTGTTCCAGAAGATTTCCGGGTTCCAGGGAGTCTGCCTCGTGCACTGCGAGGACGAGTGGATCACCATGGAGGCAGAACGCCGCCTGAGGGGACTTGGCCGTATGGACGGGATGGTGATCCCGGAGTGGAGGAGCAGAGAGGCAGAGCTCGTTGCCGTGAATACCGTCGCGCTCCTCGCCCGCCTGACCGGGGCGAGAGTGGTCATCGCCCACGTGAGTCAGCCTGCTGCCCTTGACCTGATCCGGAGGGAGCAAGCCCTGGGAGCAAACCTCTGGGCGGAGAGCTGTCCTCAGTACTTTCATCTCCTCGAGGAGGAGGTCAGAGAAAAGGGGGCATATCGGAAGTTCACGCCTCCTGCCCGAAGCCGGTCCCAGGAGGATATGGAGGAGATGTGGCGGCGTCTTGCCAGGGGAGATATCGCCTACATCGCCACCGACCACGCGCCTTCTACGAAAGCGCAGAAAGAGGAGGGGGATATCTGGACCGTCCACTTCGGCCTCCCCGGTGTGGAGACGACGCTGAGCCTGATGCTGAACGGAGCGCTCGAGGGTCGGATCTCCCTCCCGCGGCTGGTGGAGGTGCTCTGTGAGGTGCCTGCCAAGATTTATGGTCTGTACCCGCGCAAAGGGACTCTCAGGATCGGGGCCGATGCCGATATCGTTCTGATAGACCCAACCGCAGACCGCCTCCTCACCGATGATCAGATCGTGTCCAAGGCGGGTTGGACGCCTTATGCAGGCCGCCGCATCAAGGGGAAGCCCGTGATGACCTTCCTCCGCGGGAAGCTCATCGCCCGGGACGGAAAGGTAGTCGCCGAGCCCGGCATCGGGGCATTCGTCACGAGGTACTCGCTGTCGTAACGCTTCAGAACATGTGCCTACCGTGATTCCTTGACACCCCCTGCGACCGTGTCTATAATGGACTTAGCCCTCCCCAGGGGGGAGGGGGTCGACGGAGGTGGGAGCGTATGGCAAAGGATCCTGTCTGCGGGATGGAAGTAGAGGAGGCAAAGGCAGCGGCCAAGACAGAGTATAAGGGAGTTACCTATTACTTCTGCGCGCCGGGCTGCAAAGCTGCATTTGATAGGGACCCGGAAAAGTACATAGGGAAAGAACACGGTACGCATGGGGGGCACGGGCACCACGGGTAACCCACGTGTGAACTTTGGGAACCCCTGCAGGTCCAAAAGCAATGGGACGGATTCTTGCCTACCTTACTGACCTCACGTATATCCTCTCCACCCTCACCGAAGGGAGCCTCGCCCTTAGGCCGGCGGGTGTATGGGTACAGCACCGCTACAGGAGCCTAGCGAAGCGCTATGATACCCTCATTGAACAATGGGAGCCCTCCTATGGACTTGCCCTAGAACAAGCCCTCGGTTACCTGTTCGAGGGGAAGACGCGGATCCTGGACACAGGCACCGGAACAGGCTATGCAGCAAGGCGCCTAGCTCAGCGGTTCCCGGAAGCGAGCATCGTTGGGGTGGATCTCTCCGCGGAGATGCTTCGAGAGGCTCGGAAAAAGGGCGACGTTCCCCACCATGCACGGGTCATCTGGATACAGGCCAACAGTGCCAAGTTGCCGTTCCGGGATCAAGCCTTCGACCTCGCCGTCGTCCACAACGCCCCCCTCGATCTCGAAGAACTCAGGCGGGTCGTCCGCAGAGGGGGGGAGATCCTCCTGTGCCTTTCTTCCGGCGCGGCGATCCCCCAGCTCTTGCAGAGGATCCTCCGCCGCCGCCTCCACTCCCTTGGGTGTCCCATCGTCCACCTCGGACACGCAGGGGAGGGACTCTACCTCATCGCCCGCCGCGCCTGATCTCAGAAGGAAACCACAGCTGCCTTCACCGCGTCCACCACGGAGATGCCGACGAGGAGGATGGCGCTGAGCCCTACCACGAGGACGGTGGTCGTCGCGATGAGATTGAATAGAGGGGAGTTCGTATAGTCCCCCATGAGACGCCGATTGTTGGTCAAGCGCAGCATGTACACGAGAATGACCGGGAGAAGGATTCCATTCAGGACTTGAGAGAGCACCATCACGGGGATCAACGGGAGTCCTGGGATGAGGATGACTAAGGCGCCCGTGGCGACCATCCCTGTGTACAGCCCATAGAAGACCGGTGCTTCACGGAAGGTTCGGTCCAAGCCGGCCTCCCATCCAAATGCCTCACACAACGCATAGGCGGTGGAGAGCGGGATGATCGCCACAGAGAAGAGGGCGGCGTTCAACAGCCCCACGGCGAACAGCAAGCTGGCATAACGCCCTGCGAGCGGTGCAAGCGCTCTCGCAGCGTCCTCCGCCGTTTGGATCGAGATCCCCTCAACGAACAGCGTAGCCGCACATGCCACGATGATGAAGAACGCCACGACCTCCATTGTGAGCACTCCCAGGACGGTATCCATACGGGCGTAAGGGTAATCCCGGGTGGTGAGACCTTTGTCCACGACGGAGGCCTGCTGGTAGAACTGCATCCAGGGTGCAATCGTGGTGCCGACCACGGCTATGAGCATGGTAAGGTAGGCGGGGTTCGTCTCAAAGGTGGGGGTGAGCATCTCGCGGAACACGCGCCCCCAGGGAGGCTTGGCGAGGATCGCAGAGGCGATGTAGGTGACGTACATGAGGGAGGCAAACAGGAATGCGCGCTCCACTTGCTTGTAGCGCCCTCGGAGCACCAGCAACCAGATGAGGACCGCCGCAATGGGGACGGAGATGTACCGGCTCACCCCGAAGATTTCCAGGCTGCCCGCTACCCCAGCAAAGTCCCCAACGGTGTTCGCCCAGTTGGTGATCAGGAGGGTGCTCATCGCGAAGACCGTGGCCCGCACCCCGAACTGTTCTCGGATCAGGTCGGAGAGTCCCTTGCCGGTCACCGTTCCCATGCGAGCGGACATCTCCTGGACCACAGCAAGGGCCACAGTGGTGAGGAGGAGGACCCAGAGGAGCCTGTACCCGAAGGAGGCTCCAGCGATGGAGTAGATGGCGATCCCGTTGGCGTCGTTGTCTACGTTCGCCGTGATGATTCCGGGACCCATCACCGCGAGGAACGCTAGGATTTTGCGTCTGAACCAGATCCTTCGCAGCATCGCTCCTTGATCGTGTTCGTTCACGTCCCATGCCCCTCAACGTCTGCGGATTCGGTGGAACCTGGCAGGCAACCTCGGCAGGTACTTCTCCAGGAGGATCTCCATGACATCGTCGATGGTGACGATACCCAGGAGCTTCCCCTCGGCGTCCACGACTGGGATCGCCAGGAGATCGTACTTCGCCAAGGCCCCTGCCGCCGCATCTGCCGAGTCGGTATCACGGAGGTAGATCACCTCGGTGTCCATGAGGTTCCGCAGTGGAGTCTCGGGGTTGGCCGTGATGAGCGTGCGCAGGGAGAGGACTCCCACGAGGCGGCCCTCTGCGTCTGTGACGTACAGGTAATAGAGGTACTCTGCCGGAGGGGCGTGCTCGCGGAGGTAGCGAATCGTGTCCTCCGCCGTGAACCACTCGGGGAGGGCGATGTACTCGGGCGTCATCTTCCCCGCAGCGGTGTCCTCGGGATACTGGAGGAGCTTTCGGACTGTCGCGGCCTTCTCCTGGTCCATCTGGGCGATAAGGTTTGCTGCCGTCTCCTCGGGCAGCGTGGCGATGAGATCCGCTGCCTCATCTGGAGCCATCTTCTCGAGGATATCTGCAGCGCGCTCTGGAGAAAGGCTCTTGAGGATGCTCGTCCGCACCTCCGGCTCGGTCTCCTCCAGGACGTCGGCGGCGACAGCATCTTCCAGGTTGGCCATGACCTCAAGCTGGGCCTCCCGCCCCAGATCCTCCACGATCTCGGCGAGGTCGGCGGGGTGGATCTTCCGCAAGTTCTCCCTGGAGACCCTGAGTTTGAGGGCCGTGGGCGGGCCGCTCAAGGCGGCGACCATCTGCCAGGGGATGAGCCACTCGCGCAGGGGCCTGCCGAGGCGTTCCAAGAGCGTTGCGACTGGCGCTTCCAGCCCCAGCCTGCGCAGGAGCCCCCGCACGCCTACATCCACAGCCACCAACTGCCATGTCCCGTTGGACCGGCCCAGCTGGAGATCGTTGACCTTGACGACCTTGAGGCCGTCGATGTCGACGACTTGCTTGTCCAGGAGCTCCTCTACGAGGAGAACCTCGTCAGGTTGGAGGGGGCGTGTGGTGAGGGAGGCGCGGGGTACACTGAGGGTGATGCCGGTGGAAGAGACCTCTCCCACGGCCTCGACAGGGATAATGCCGACGCGGAGCTTATCCCCTCGCAGGAGGATTCCGGAGATCCGGAGGGATTTGTCCTCCTGCCTGGCTGCAAGATCGGCCACAGGGGCGATGATGGCTCCCGCAGCATCGGAAACAGGCTTTCCCACAATCTGGCTAATGAAGACCATGTTCCTTCTATCATAAAGACCGGTTCACCCTCTCACATTGTGCAGGCCGTATCGCCAGCTGTCAATTCCCCAGTTGAACTCCAGTTCATGGGATCTCCCCTAGGCGGCAGGGATCTTTGCTTCCAGATAACGAAGCACGGAAGTTGCTCGAAACTGGGGCCCAGTTGAACGTCAAAAAATTAGGGGGCGTGCAATTGCACGCCCCTGTGGCGCCGTGTGGTCGCCCGACCTTCTACATCTCCATATCCTCCGGGGATGTGCCAGGCACCTTCTCCTTCTTCTTCTCTCGCTTCTCCACCACCAGAGCCTCGGTGGTGAGCAGGAGGCCGGCCACGCTTGCGGCGTTCTGGAGGGCCAGACGGGCGACCTTGGTCGGATCCACGATCCCCGCCTTCACCATGTCCTTGAACTCCCCATCCAGGACGTCGAAGCCGGTCCTCCCCGTCTCCCGCTTGAGGCGCTCGACGATGAGGCTTCCCTCCATCCCAGCGTTCACCGCCAGCTGCCGCGTTGGCTCCTCAAGTGCCCGCCGGACGATGTTGACCCCGATCAGTTCATCTCCCTCGGCCTGCACCTTCTCCAGAGCCGGCAGGACGCGGATATACGCGGTGCCTCCGCCGGGAAGGATGCCTTCCTCCACGGCTGCCTTAGTGGCGTTGAGGGCATCCTCAAAGCGGTGCTTCTTCTCCTTCATCTCCGTCTCCGTGGCGGCACCAACCTTGATCTGGGCAACGCCGCCGGCGAGCTTCGCCAGCCGCTCTTGGAGCTTCTCCCGGTCGTAATCGGAGGTCGTGGTCTCGATCTCCTTCTTGATCTGGGCAATGCGACCCTGGATGTCCTTCTTGTCGCCCTTGCCCCCGATGATCGTGGTCTCCTCCTTGGTGACCCGCACCTTCTCGGCGCGGCCGAGCATGTCCACCTCTACGCCCTCCAGCTTGATCCCGATGTCCTCGGAGATCACCCGGCCGCCGGTCAAAATTGCCATGTCCTGGAGCATGGCCTTGCGACGGTCCCCATAGCCGGGGGCCTTCACTGCGACACTCTGGAGTACACCGCGGAGCTTGTTGACCACGAGGGTCGCCAGGGCCTCGCCCTCCACGTCCTCCGCAATGACGACCAAAGGCTTCCCGAAGCGGATGACCTTCTCCATGACTGGGACGATGTCCCGCACCGAGGAGATCTTCTTATCGGTGAGCAGGATGTAGGGTTCCTCGAGGACGCACTCCATCTTGTCAGGATCGGTGATGAAATAGGGGGAGATGTACCCGCGGTCGAACTGCATCCCCTCGACGACCTCTACGGTCGTCTCGATGCCCTTGCCCTCCTCGATCGTGATCACGCCATCCTTTCCCACCTTCTCCATGGCATCCGCGATGATCTCCCCGATCTCGCGGTCGTTGGCGGCGATCCCTGCCACATGGGCGATGTCGGTTCGGCCCTCCACGGGGATGCTGAGCTTCTTCAGTTCCTCCACCGCCACCTCGACGGCTTTGTCGATCCCGCGCTTGAGGAGCATCGGGTTCGCGCCTGCAGCGACATTCTTGAGACCCTCCCGCACCATCGCCCAGGCCAGGACCGTAGCCGTGGTCGTCCCGTCGCCCGCGGTATCGTTGGTCTTGCTGGCCACCTCCTTGACGAGCTGGGCCCCGAGGTTCTCATAGGGATCCTCCAGCTCGATCTCTTTGGCCACGGTGACACCATCCTTCGTGATGGTGGGCGAGCCCCACTTCTTCTCCAGGACGACATTCCTTCCCTTGGGCCCGAGGGTGACGCGGACGGCGCTTGCAACCTTCTCCACTCCTCTCTCCAGGGCCCTCCGGGCGTCCTCATCGTACAGCAGGAGCTTAGCCGGCATCTTCCTCCCTCCTTTCGGACCAGGGTCGTGTATACTTGAGGTAGCTGGGCTTGAACGTCCTAAGTCACCCCGCCAAAATCCTGAAACGGATTCGGGCACCCCGCCAAAACTCCGTTACGGGTTTTGGCGGGGACCCCTTGGCGGGGACCCCGACACGGGGCAAGCTCCAGGAGCGCTTGTGTAGCATCATTTCTGTCCGTTTACTTAATAGGCAGCCTCCCTCGGTTTTGGAGGCGCAGCCCCACCGGTTGCCGGTGGCAATGGTTTAGCACTCTCAGATGGAGAGTGCTAACCATCCTCTATTGTTCACAGGACCAGGAGGGCAAGCAAGGCCAAGAATAAACAGAAACCGCCATTTTTTAGGAGTTATCCAAAATTTGCAGTGGAAATTGCCCGAAATCTTGTCTTTTGGCTTGAAATCTCTCGAATAAAATTCACTGGAGGAGAAGGGTGTCCCGTTATAACCTTGGAGTTGCGCTTGTGCTGGCGATCGTGGGGTTTTTGTTGGCCAGTCAAATCCGCTCCGCACAGAGGGCCGCATCGCGGGTCGAGCTTCCCTCCCTCCGGGTGCGCGAGCTGGCCATCCTGATCCAGCAACAGAAGGAGGCCCAGGAGGCCCTGGAGGCCGAGATCCGCAGGCTCCAGCAACGTCTCAATGCGTACCGGGAAGCCCTCGCCCAAGGAAAGACTCTCGCCGGTGAGCTCTCTGAAGAGATCCAGCGCTACCGCATGATCCTGGGTTTCACGCCAGTCCGTGGCCCTGGTGTGGTGGTCATCCTGGAGGAGGGGAGGGCCTCCCCCGCGATTGTCAAGACCCAGGTCCAACCTCCGGATCTCAGCGGGCTCGTCAACGAGCTCTGGTCGGCAGGGGCCGAGGCGATCGCCATCAACGGATTCCGGATCCTGGCTACAACCGGATTTTCCCAAGAGGGGACGACGATCATCGCGGGACCCTATCGCTTGAACCCCCCCTTTGTCATCGAGGCGATTGGGGATCCAGATACGCTGAAGAACCAACTCGGTCTGCCAGGTGGGTTCGTTGATGGACTTCGGTCGGTGGGATTCTCCGTGACCATCAAAGAGAAAGAGGAAATCCACCTCCCACCCTACCGTGGTTCCCGAGGGAAAAGAACGTGAGGTGGTCTCCTGCCCCCACTCCGGCAGGACCCCTAACCTTTGGTGACGAACCAAAAAGAGCGACTGCCGCCAAGTGGTAAGGGAGCAGGACTTTCCCTCCTCCACTTATCTCTTGGCAGGCGCAGCCGCTCTTCTCCGGGACCTGCCGCCCTTGGGCGATGCCGCTCTCCTGCGCTTGCCTCGCAGCACCGCCTTGCGGCTCTGTCCCGCAGGCTGTTATTATATCGAGCTCCCCCTCATTTGTCAAGCAAAATTCGGCTCTACGCTGAAAAGTGTGGTATCGGCGGAGGAGTGAGGCGGCAGACGAGCCAAGGGATGGCTAGGAGACAACATCCCAGAAAGGAGGCTCGCCGCCGCCCATGCACCAGGGTATCGCTGCGCTGTTGGGGCTGCAATCGTGGATCGTGTACCGGATCGAGCCGCGGGAGGAAGCGGTGGAGGTGTTCGTCGGTCGGCCTCGGAAGGAGGCAGATTGTCCGGTCTGCGGGGCCCGGACGCGACGGGTCCATGACCGGGCCCGGCGGTGGAGGCGGGTGCTGCACACGTGGAGTGGGCACCGGCCGGTCTACCTGCGGGTCCGGCCCCGGCGGTTCCGCTGCGGGTCGTGCGGCAAAGTGTTCACGGAGGCTTTCCCGGGGATCCGGCCCTGGGGGCGCACCACGGACTACGCTGAGGGGGTGCTCCTTAAGTAGCTGGCGGGACGTAGCTTTCGGAGCACGGCCCACCACCTGGGGGTCGGGGTCGGGACCCTCCGGCGTTTGGTCCTGCGTCGGGTGAGGCCCCAACCCGATGTCTCCGCCGTCCTCCCCGCGGCACCAGAGGTGACGTTGAGCCTGGACGAGCACAGCTTCCGTCACCAAGACATGGCTGTCACGGTCACTGCCGTAAGCCCTCGAAGGCAGGTGTTGGCCCTGCTGCCGGACGACCGTCTGCGGACTGTGGAGGGCTTCTTCCGGGAGTGGCCCGACTCTGCCCGGCGCCGGGTTCGGGCGGTGTGCGTGGACCTCAAAGACAGCTGGCGCAAGTTGGTCCGGCGCGTCCTTGCCACACGCCAGCGTGGTGGCTGACCCCTTCCACGTGATCCAGGACGCCAACCGCCGGGTGGACGAGGCCCGACGGGTCGAGCAGGAGCTCTGTCGGCGCAAGATCCCCCGCTGGCCCCTGCTGAAAAACCAG
>Ga0197143_1000764_pt1 | contig 31079 bp, 25 predicted proteins | sample GBS70_MetaG_FD_148603 | JGI IMG/M metagenome (GOLD analysis project Ga0197143, IMG submission 148603) | Sediment microbial communities from Great Boiling Springs, Gerlach, Nevada, United States - GBS 70_MetaG | ecosystem: Environmental > Aquatic > Thermal springs > Hot (42-90C) > Sediment... | reverse complement strand
GCCATTGGCAGGTCTGTTTGTATCTTTCAGATAGTTTACTGTCTATGTTTTTGAGTGGTAAATACTTGTTAAACTGCTGGTTCATAAAAAAGTATCCCCATTGAATTTTTGCTATTTCCTGGGCGGTCTTTCTGTATTCTTTTAATGTGTCAAGTATCTTTATTACCTTGCCTTTATTGGCAAAGTGCGGGTATGTGTATGTTCCTATGGTATCAAAGTAACAGTTAGTTCGTTTATTCTTCATTTTGGGTTATCTCCTTTTGGTAGTTGCCTTGCATTTGGCAGTTTTCCATCCTTAAACATCTGCCATGCCCTTCTATAGCTGATTCCCATCTTCTTAGCCCAATCTGATAATTTCATAATTACATTATAAATTTTTGGCTATATATGACAATATATGACTATATTACCAGTTACTTGTAACTAATACTTACAAGCTCTGGACCTTCATATCTGATGTTTCCAAATCGTAAATAACATGCCAAGGACCACTATTATCAAAGCTACACCAGCAAGCAATATTGGTTCTATATGAAGGATACCCTTAAGGAGTATCTCTCTAAGAATGGTACAATCTTTTTATTCTGATACCCCCTTTTCTGTCATGCACTCTCCTTTATTAAGCCAACCTCTTTTTTAAGAAGCCTTAGCTCTTCTGAACTCAGTGGTCTAACCTCTCCAGGCCTCAGTGAACCAAGTCTCAATCCATTAATAGCTGTCCTTTTAAGTTTTATAACTGGATGGCCAATCTTTTCAAACATCCTTCTGACCTGCCGTTTTCTTCCCTCATATATAGTTATTTCCACCCATGAATTGTTTTCGGTATATCTCACAAGCCTGACTTTAGCAGGTAATGTGAGGCCCTCTTCGAGCCTTATGCCTTGCCTGAGCCTCTGAAGCTCTTTATCTTCAACCCTTCCCTTTATTTTTACAAGATAGGTCTTTGGTATCTTCTTTGATGGATGAAGTATGGAATAAGCCAGCTCACCATCATTTGTGAGTAACAGAAGACCCTCTGAATGATAATCAAGTCGGCCTACAGGATATATCCTGTAAGGAATCCGCTTTATAAAATCCTTCACAGTTGGCCGGCCTTCAGGATCATAAAGGGTTGTAACGACTTGAGGTGGCTTGTTCATGATGAAATACACTTTTGGTTCAGACCTCAAAAGGAGTTTTCCATCTACTTTTATATGATCAACCTCTGGATCAGCCTTCATACCGAGGGTAGCTACCTGACCATTAACAGTAACCCTTCCTTCAAGAATAAGCTCCTCAGCTTTTCTTCTTGAGGCTATGCCCATCTGTGATAAAATCTTCTGTAATCTTATTTTCATACACACCTGTCCTAAATAAATTTTAAATGGGCATGAGGTCGAAAAAGCACAAAAGGCCTTATGCCCTTTTTAAAATACCATTTCAGTTTATTTTGGATAGCAGTGATCTTCATAGAATTATAATTTTACCACAATCATGTTTCTTTTTATATCTGTGCCTGGTAGAACTCTCTCCACCAACTCGAGTTTTATAGGCTCTTTCAATTCCTTCACCTCAGCAATTTCTTTATAAGCCTCTGGCCCTTTATTAAGAATAATTATCCCTCCTTCTTTGAGTATAGGCTTGCTAAATTTTATTAGCTCTCTCAATTTAAAGAGAGCCCTTGAAACCACGGCATCTACCTTAAGGGAGGTCACCTCCTGAACCCGCTGGGGATGAACCTCAATTCCTGAAAGATTAAACTTGAAAATCAAATACTTCAAAAAAGCAGCCCTTTTCCTTGAAGGTTCTATAAGGTGCATTGCGAGGTCAGGTCTCACAATCTTCAGAACAAGCCCCGGGAATCCACCTCCGCTTCCAACATCAGCAACCGATATATGCTCTTTAAGAAAAGGAAGATAAAGAAGGGAATCAAAAAAATGTTTTTCTATAATATCCTCTTCATTTTTAAGAGAGGTTATATTATATGTCCTGTTCCACTTCTGGAGTTCCTTGAGGTAGAAAATGAACTTTTTAATTAACCCCTCATCCACCTCAATTCCGAGAGACTCGAGTCCAGTTGTTAAAAGCCCTTTAATGAAGGCTATATCTTTTGGTGGCGAATTAACAGTGTTTTCTTTTTGAGAATATGAATTATTCATGTGGTATAATAACAGATATAGGGACTAAATAGGTTGAAGGCTTTTTGATGAAGTTAAAAGTGAAAGGCTTCCTTTTTGGTGGTCCCCTTCACTTTATTTTTGGAGGAAAGGAATGAAATTTTTTATCGACACAGCGAATCTTGAGGAAATCAAAAAGGCTTATTCCTTAGGAGTTATTGATGGAGTAACAACAAATCCATCTCTTATTGCAAAGGAAAAAAGGGAACCTATCGGGCTCTTAAAGGAGATATGTAATATCATAAAAGGGCCTGTAAGTGCAGAAGCAGTAAGTACAAAGGCAGAAGATCTTATAAAAGAAGCAAGGGAACTGGCAAAGATTGCACCAAATATAGTTGTAAAAATACCCTTGACAGAAGAGGGCCTGAAGGCCGTCAAACAGCTCAGTTCCGAAGGAATAAAGACGAATGTTACCCTTGTATTTTCTCCTTCTCAGGCACTCCTTGCAGCAAAGGCAGGAGCAACCTATGTAAGTCCTTTTGTTGGACGGCTTGATGATATAAGTCATACAGGTATGGATCTGATAGCTGATATAATAACTATATTTGAAAATTATCTTTTCGAAACAGAGGTTATAGTGGCAAGCATAAGGAATCCCCTTCATGTGGTTGAGGCAGCAAAGCTGGGAGCTCATATTGCAACAATACCCTATTCAGTTATAACACAGCTTCTTAAACATCCCCTTACAGATATAGGTATTGAAAGATTCACAAAAGATTGGGAGGCCCTCAAATCGGGGGTCAGATGTCGGAAGTCGGAGGTCGGAAGCTAAGGAATAAATTTTCCTTAAAAATTTGATTTCTGACGATCTCTGAAGTCTGTCAAAGGAGGCACCATGCCAATATATGAATATAAATGTAATGACTGTGGAGAGGAATTTGAAAAACTCGTTATGAAAAAAAATCAAGAGATTGAGTGCCCAAAGTGCGGAACAAAAAATGTGAAAAAGAAATTTTCGGTATTCGGGATGAGTGGAGTTGAAAATCCAGGCTCAAGCTGTTCAGGATGCTCAAGCTCTTCTTGTAGCAGTTGCCATTAAACTCCTATGGTCTAACAAAGGGGTTCTCCCTGAGGATCTTCATAAGTTTAAAAGGTTTACCTTCAAGGACAAAAAGGGCAAAGCCTTTCTGCTCTATCTCTTGAGAACCTTTCTTCCAAAGCCCCGTCCAGGAAACATAAACATCTGCCTTTGAGTCATAAACATCCACCCACCTGAAAAGGAATTCAAGACTTGTAAGCCGACTTCCTTCTCCACCAAAAGAAAAATTATTCAAGACCTGCTCTGACCCTATCAGTTGTTTTATTCTCTCCTCATCCTGAACCATATAGGCCTCTTTAATAGAATTTACAAGGTCCATAGCCTCCTTTGCAATAATTGCTTCAGGAGACGGTCTTTTAATCTCATCCTTTGAGCATGAGTTAAAAAGAATAACAGTTATGCCTATTAAAATCAGATAATGAAGATAATGGTAAATCCTTCTTGCCATCCTTACCCCTGGTTAATAAAATATCTCAAATCTCCTCATCCTGATATTTGCAAGTATTCCTGCCATGGCAAAGTTGCTCACAAGAGCACTCCCGCCATAACTCATAAAAGGCAAAGGCACTCCAACCACCGGAGTCAATCCCACAGCCATACCTAAATTTATAAAGATATATATCCCTGTAAGTACAGTTATTCCAAAGGCTAAGGATCTCCCAAACCTATCCCTTGACCTGCCTGCTATATCAAATCCCCTCAGCAGATAAAGTACATAAAGAGTTAGAACAATTGTTGCTCCCAGGAATCCCCATTCCTCTGTAAAGGCAGCAAAAATAAAATCTGTATGTCTTTCTGGAAGAAATTTTAAAGGGCCCTGCGTTCCTTTTAGATAACCCTTACCGGTAATCCCCCCAGAGCCTATAGCAATCTTCGATTGTTTTATATGATAACCTATCCCTGCTGGATCTACCTCCTCGCTTAAAAAGGCCTGTATCCTGTTTTTCTGATAATCCTTCAGGTGCTCCCAAAAAACAGGCCACAAAAATGGAAGGGATATAAGCCCTATAATTATTGCCATCTTTATAAATCTTGATTCGGCACCGTAAAAAAGGATAATACATAAAAAGGTAATAAAAATAATAGCTGCTGACCCAAGATCAGGTTGTTTAAAGATAAGAAGAACTGGCAAAAGAACAAAAAGGAAAAATATTTTGAATGTTACAGAAGCTGTAAGTTTTGTCTTTATCTCATCAAGGTAGGCAGCCATCATTATTAAAAATGTTATTTTAAATAAATCTGTTGGCTGGAAAGAAAAAAACCCAAGATTGATCCAGCGGCTTGCTCCCATGCTCTTTTTTCCAATCAAAAGGACTACAATCAATAAGATAATGCTACCACAATAAAGAATATAGGCGAATCTCTTGAGCCACTGGTAATCTATAAAGAGAATACCGATAAATACCACTATACCTGTAAGTAGCCAGATAATCTGTCTTTCATAAAAATCAAGTCTGAAACTACTGATGGCAGAGGTAACAGTTGTTGTACCCTCACCCTTTGAGACTGTTATTATCTCGCTGCCATAGGAAACTATATTACCTTCATATACTGGAACCCTTGTAGCGCTATAGATAGTGAGTATTCCGAGCAATGAAAGGATAATGGCGATCGAAAAGATCAGCCAGTCAAAATGTAAAAGCCTATCAAATACCTTGGACATTCCTCAATCTCCCTGACTTGCAGTATTAATCTCGGCCTCAGCTGTTCGCACAGAATACTTCTTAAAATATCTCTCTAAACCTATCCTTGCAATTGGGGCAGCAACCGCTCCGCCATGACCTCCATGCTCAACAAATACTGACATTGCTACCTCTGCATTTGAGGTGGGAGCAAATGCTACAAACCATGCGTGGTCCCGAAATCTATAAGGAAGATTATGGGTATCTATAGCCTTTGATATAACCTGAGCCGTACCTGTCTTGCCACCAACTGAAATATCCTGCAATCTTGCTGCACCACCTGTACCATTTGGTTCATTCACTACACCTCTAAGGGCATCACGAATAAACTTGAGCGTGCCTTCTGAAATATTAACCTTATTTTCAACAGATACTGAGAAGAAAGGCTCGGTGACCTGTCCCTCCTTTAAACTCTTGCTTCTATAACTGTTACTTTCTCCCTCATCCTCTGGTTTCTGTATATCCTTTGATTTTAATATCTGTAATTTTGGTATATACCCTCCATTGGCAATTGCTGCTATTAATCTTGCGAGCTGAACAGGTGTTGTAGACACATATCCCTGTCCTATAGAGACAGAAAGAGTTTCACCAGGATACCAGGGCTGGCCCATAACCTGTATCTTCCATTCAGAGGATGGCACAACACCTTTTTTTTCACTAACAAAATTTAACCCTGAATCACGGCCCAATCCAAGGAGGCTTGCATATTTAGCTATCCTATCAATTCCTACTCTTCTTCCCACTTCATAAAAATACACATCGCAGGATTCAACGATTGCTCTCTTGAGATCTACTATACCATGACCTTCCTTTTTCCAGCATCTGTAGAATCTATTACCAAAGGTTATTCCTCCTGAACAATGAACAGTTGTTGACGGTTTAATAATACCTTCTTCAAGACCAGCTATTGCAGTAACTATCTTGAAGACTGAACCAGGAGGATACTGGGACTGAAAGGCCCTGTTTAAAAGGGGATGCCTTGGATTCTCTGATAATTCCTTCCAGTAACCAGATGGTGCGCCCCTGCTGAATTTATTAGGGTCAAAGGAGGGAAGGCTTCCAAGGGCGAGAACCTCACCTGTGTCAGGTTTTAATACAACAAAAGCACCTGCCATATCCTTATAAGCCTCTTCCATTGCCTTTTGGATCTCTATATCAATTGTTAATGTTATATCCTCACCCTTCTTAGGTGGCACTTCTTTAAGAACTCTCAACTCATGACCAAGGGCATCAACCTCCACAATCTTTTTTCCATAAATACCCCTTAATATCTTATCGTATATCCTTTCCACGCCCCACTGACCTATAAAGGCATCTGGTGGAACCCCTTCTGCCTTGAGAGTCTTTAACTGTTCCTCTGTGACCCTGCCAAGATACCCTATTAAATGACTTCCCACTGACCCATAGAGGTATCTTCTAATAGATGTAGTTGTAATACTGAGATTGGGAAAATCAGAATGCCTTGCCTCTATGCGGGCCACCTCCTCAAAGGAAAGTCCTTCCTTAATCACCACAGGCTCAATCTGAAACTTTTTATCTTTAAGCTTTTCTTTTATCTCATCAACGGATACACCAAGGAGTTTAGATATTTCATAAATCTCACTATCATTATAATCATCGGGCCTCAATACTGCTACAAAATACGGCACATTCTTAACTAATGGAATGCCGTTTCTATCGTATATAATCCCTCTCTGAGGTTCTATCGGAATCACCTTCTGCCTGTTATTTTCTGCAAGCATTCTATAGGTTTTGCCTTCTATAACGCAGAGATGAAAGAGTCTCACTAAGATTATGCCTGCAAGGATAAAACATACAATACTTGCAGCTCTTACACTCCCCTCTATCTGCTCTTTACTTATCATAGGCTCCTTCAGCCTTAAGCCCTTAGTCTATGTGGGGCCTCACCAGCAAATATACCAAGAGGTGAATTTATAAGGGCCTGCATAAATATAGTATAAATGACCCATCCAGAAACAGGTACAGGTGAGTCTTTAAGTGTTGCAACAAAGATCCCAAGAAGGGCATCAAGGGCTGTAATAAAGAACATACCCACTACGCCAAGTATAGGGCTCCAGACGAAAAAACCTCCAAGTATATTTGCCGAAAGATACCCAATTAATACCTTGGACATTATGTTTGGTCCCCAGAAACCCGAAAGGACATCTTCAAGGAATCCACATATTGCGCCGAATATGGTAGCCTTAAAGTCATTCCTTGTTCTCATGCCAAAGATAAATACAATAGCTGATAAAAACTCTGGAGGAACCCCAAAAAAGAGTATTTTTGATTGTAAAAAAAGGGCAAGACCAACTAAAACAACCCAGACATACGAGCGAAGGGTACCTCTCTCTGTTTTAATGAGCTGTTGAAATCTGTGCTTTTCAATTCTATCTTGAAATGATACCAACAAATTCTAACCCCCTCAGGTTCTGAGATGTCTTCAGAGAAACCTCCTTAAAAAATCCTTGTTCTTTAATATCAGTAACATATCCTACAAGGAGACCTTCTGGAAAGATACCGTCAAGACCAGATGTTATCACCCAGTCATTATTTATTACTTCTGTATCCTTAGAAACATATCGCACAATAACACCGTGACCTGTTCCAAAGGCGATCCCCTCAGCCCTGCTTCCCATAAATCTTACAGCTACCCTGAAATTAGAATCATCAAGTAAAAGTATCTCTGAGAAATCCTTGTTTGTTGCGATTACCTTTCCAACAAGGCCTCTGGGAGTAATAACTGTCATATCCTTTCTCACCCCATCCTTTTCTCCTTTATCTATTACAACACCACTCGACCATCTTGAAAGCCCTCTCCTTATTACCCTTGCAAAAGTAACAATCCTTTTTTGACTATCCTTCAATCCAAGAAGCTCTTTGAGAAGGATATTCTCTCTTTTTATGTTTTCATACTCAATAAGTCTTTCAGTAAGATTGCTCACCTCGGTCTCGAGGCTCTCTATCCTTTTCTTTTTCCATGTAAGTGTCTGGTAGATATCCATTACATTTTGCCATGTCCTGGTACTAAAAAGGCTAATAATGTCCCAGGGATAGGAGAGATATTTAAATGGTCCGAAAACCTCTGAGGTAACAAAAGATAGGAAAGTAATAATTACTAATACAAGAAAGACTGGTCTGAATCTCATCGCCTGATAGCGACCATCTTGAGCAATTCAAGGTCATCAAGCATCTTACCAGCACCTCTTACAACTGCCGTCAGAGGGTCCTCTGCTACTATCGCAGGCACACCAGTCTCCTCTGATAAAAGCCGATCAAGGCCTCTTAAAAGGGCTCCTCCACCGGCAAGGACAATCCCTCTGTCAACTATGTCAGCAGCGAGTTCAGGTGGTGTATTCTCGAGGGTCGTCTTGACCGTATCGACGATTATACTTACTGGTTCTTTAAGGGCCTCCCTTATTTCATCCTCTGTTACTACAACTGACCTAGGAACTCCTGAAAGAAGGTCTCTTCCTTTAATCTCTAATGTCCTTTTTTGAGAATCAACCTTATAAGCAGAGCCAATCTCTATCTTTATCTCTTCAGCAGTTCTTTCTCCGATAAGGATATTATATTTTCTCTTAATATAAGCTATTATTGCCTCATCCATCTTATCTCCTGCAACCCTTACAGCCTTGCTGTAAACTATTCCTCCGAGGGATATAACAGCCACATCCGTTGTACCACCGCCTATGTCAACAATGATATTCCCGAAAGGTTCACTCACAGGAAGCCCAACACCAATTGCAGCAGCCATGGGCTCTTCAATCAGATAGACCTCCCTTGCTCCAGAAGCCTGGGCAGCATCCTTTACAGCCCTCTGTTCAACCTGCGTTATGCCTGAAGGCACACCTATAACTATCCTTGGGGCAACAAAGCTTTTTCTATTATGGGCCTTCCTGATAAAATATTTCAGCATCTCTCCTGTAGCGTCAAAATCCGCTATAACACCATCCTTTACAGGTCTTATAGCAACAACATTTTGAGGGGTCTTGCCGAGCATCCTCTTTGCCTCTGAACCAACAGCTATAATCCTCCTGTCATCCTTCCTGAATACAACGACAGAAGGTTCATTACAAACTATCCCTTTACCCTTGACATAGACAACAGTATTTGCTGTGCCGAGATCAATGGCAAGGTCTGTGGAAAACCATCCAAGTAATTGATTTAGCACTTTTTATCCTCCTTATATCTCAACTACCTCTGTCCTTGCAAGCTCATCTCCGAATCGCTTACCACCAGGACTTCCTATAACCATTATCAATTCAAATATAATAATCAAAGCTCCAAGAATTGGTCCAAGAATTGGTATTTTACTCACAAGCATAGCAAAAAACAAGGGACTATTTCTTATAACTGACTCTCTCGTCCTGCCAGGGCTACCATCTTCCCTTATTACCCTCAGATGGGTAAGATACTTTCCAATGCTTCTGCCCTCAAATAACCCATCCGCTATCAGGATATATAAAAGCCCTGCTAAAAACCCAGGTGTTTTTAATAATTCAAGAAGAATAAGAACAATAATCCCATCAATAGCCTTTCCTATAAACCTGACAACAAGAGAGGCTCTTTTATCCATCATCACACCTGCCCAAGATAAACCTCAAAATTGCTCTGGCTCCACACCTGTCCAAGATAAATCTTATAAGATAGGCTGTAGGCGTTAGGCTTCAGCGTCAGGCTACAGGATTCAGGCGTCAGGATTTCTTCTAATTTCCTACAGCCTGTAGCCTGTGGCCTGTAGCCTATTTTAATAGCCTATCGCCTGTAGCCTTTTGTGTTTTTGAGGCCTTATGCCCTTTTTAAAATACCATTTTAATTTATTTTGGACAGCTATGCTCTGGCTCATATAATTATAACACTAATTATCTTGATAGTGAGTCTCAATAAATATGGCCTTCTCATTCTGCTTCCATACGCTACCGCTGTTCGGAAGGTCTGAGAGTGCGGAAAAGCAAAAAGGCAGAGAGGCCGGAAAGAGATAAATAAAGCATCCCTGTCACGGTTTTTCCCAGTAAAAGTTTTCCCGGGCCAAGGGTCAGGCCTATGATAAACAATGAACCCCATACTACATTTTGGATGCCTCTTTTTATGGAATCAAAACCTATCTCTGTATTGCTTGATTTTAATTGCTCTGGCCTCAAAAGTTCAAAGAATCTATTTAATACATCCTGTTGTTCAGGTTTTGTTAACAGGGTCACGGTAATCCATATAAGCGCAGATACACTCACTATAAGAGTAAGTTTATAGAAGTAATTTATTGAGCCTAAAACTGGATGGGTATATACAACCAGTGTAACTACTGTAGATGCAATCATGGCAGATATCTCGCTCCAGGCATTTATTCTCCACCAGAACCACCTGAGGATATATACAATCCCTGTACCTGAGCCGAAGGCAATAAGAAATTTAAATATACCGACTACGGAATCCACATGGTACGTTACAATAGCAGTAACAATAGAAAGAAGTATCATGGAAAGTCTTGCAATAATTACATAATGACTCTCCTTCTGGTCAGGTTTCACATAAGGTCTGTAAAAATCATTGACAAAATAGGCTGAGGAAAGATTCAGATAGGTGCTCAGGGTTGACATGAAGGCTGCAAAAAATCCAGCAACCATTAAACCCTTTAAACCGCTCGGCATCAGATCAGCCACAAGCAAGGGATAGGCGATCTCGGGGTCGGAAACTGCTGGATATATTATAATCGAGGCAAGGGCAGTAAGTACCCATGGCCATGTTCTTAGGCCATAGTGGACAATATTAAAAAGCATAGTTGCCTTGATCCCCTCCTTTTCATTCCTACAGGATATTATCCTCTGTACAATAACCCCTCCACCATCAGAGGAATATTTTGACCACCAGGTTATTGCTATATAACCCAAAAAGGTCAAAAAACTTGCACCCAAAAAGCCTTCATCCAGAGGAGGGAAAAACTGTAAAACCTTTGGGTCTATAGATTCCTTTATTGAATTAATTCCACCTACTACTTTAATGGAAAGAACGGCAAGGAATACCGCGCTCAAGAGGGCAACAAAGAATTGAAAGAGGTCTGTGGTAAGCACGCCCCAGTAGCCAGAGGCCATGCTGTAAAAAAGGGTAACGAGACTGGAGATAATAATAGCCCACCATTTGTTCCAGCCCATAAGCACATCAAGTATCTTCGCCATGGCAAGGATTACTTGTGCCTTTATAATGGTGTGCACAATAAGGGAAAAATAAAGAGCTTTGAAGCCTCTTAATATTCTTGCGGGTTTACCAGAGTATCTAAGGCTAATAAACTCAACATCAGTAAATACACCAATCCTCTTCCAGAAAGAGGCAAAGACAAACACTGTGAGCATCCCTGAAAAGATAAAGCACCACCACTGCCAATTTTCATAAATACCATTAGTCCTGACGAGTCCTGTTACATAAAGGGGGGTGTCCGAAGAAAAGGTAGTGGCTGCCATTGATATCCCTGCAAGCCACCAGGGCGAGTTCTTTCCCGAAAGGAAGAATTCTGAAAGACTCTTGGATGCCCTCTTTGTAAAATAAAATCCTATAAAAAGAGAAATTAAAAAATAGAGGCCTATAATTACCCAGTCAAGCGCAAACATATAAACTATTACCTACAGGATCTCATCTTCTTCCTCCTTTTCTACAACCTTACTTATACCCACAATCTTATCCCCTTCTTCAAGTTCCATTAATCTGACTCCCTGCGTGCTTCTTCCTTGAACAGGAATATTCTTAGCTTTCATTCTGATAAGCTTACCAGAATTTGTGACTATTACAACCTCATCTTCATCTCTAACCTGAAGAAGCCCAACGGCATTACCTCCCTTCGGAGTAATCTTAATGGATATAACTCCTTTGCCACCCCTTCCCTGTAAAGGATACTCTTTTATGTCTGTCCTTTTTCCAAGACCTTTTTCTGTAACAGTAAGAAGAGTGGTTCCGCCTTCAGCTATGTCAGCACTGACAACCTCATCATCCGTTAAAAGTCTTATTCCAATAACACCCTTTGCTACTCTTCCAACAGGCCTCACCTCTTCTTCGTTAAATCTAATAGAAAGGCCTTTCTTTGTTCCTATTATTAGGTCTGACTTACCATCCGTCTGTTTTACAGAAATAAGCTCATCACCCTCTTCGAGACTAATAGCCACAACACCTTTTGCCCGTGGATTTGAGAACTCCTTTAAGTCTGTCTTTTTTACAAGACCTCTTTTTGTAAACATTACTATAAATCCTTCCTTATCAAGCCTTGTTGCAAGAGCCGTTGCTATCCTTTCACCCTCCTCGAGGGGCAGGAGATTCACGATTGCCTTTCCCTTGCTATATCTACCTGCCTCAGGTATCTGGTAGGTCTTAAGCCAATAAAGTCTTCCTTTATTGGTAAAGAAAAGCATATAATCGTGTGTCGATGCAATATAAAGGTCTGTAACATAATCCTCATCCTTTGTCTCCATACCTGTCAAGCCCTTACCACCCCGCCTCTGACTCCTGTACTGAGAAAGGGGATTTCTCTTTATATAACCAAGATGGGAGATTGTAATCACTGAGTCTTCCTCTGTAATAAGGTCCTCAAGGGTGAGCTCTCCTGTCTCTTCAACAATGTCCGTTCTCCTCTCATCAGCATATTTATTCTTTATCTCAAGAAGCTCATCGCGTATAATTGCCTTAACGAGTTTTTCACTTCCAAGAATCTCTTTCAATCTTTTGATCTCTTGCTGGGTCTCCTCGAATTCCTTAAGTATTTTGTCCCTTTCAAGAGCAGTAAGCCTCTGGAGTTTCATATCAAGGATTGCCTGGGCTTGAATCTCGGAAAGGGGATAGTTCTTGATTAATCCAATCTTTGCCTCTTCTGGAGACCTTGACCTTTTTATCAGGTTTATTATCTCATCAAGATTCTCAACAGCTATCTTGAGACCTTCAAGGATGTGTGCTCTTTCCTCAGCCCGTTTGAGGTCATAGGCTGTGCGTCTCAGAACAACATTTCTTCGGTGCTCAAGGAAAAGGCTTAAGAGTTTTTTGAGATTTAATATCTTTGGTTGACCGCCAACTAAGGCGAGCATTATGATCCCGAAGGTTGATTCCATCTGGGTATGCTTGTATAGATTATTAAGAATCACCTGGGCAATCTCTCCCTTTTTCAACTCAAGGACTATCCTTATTCCGTCTCTATCTGATTCATCTCTGAGGTCTGAGATACCTTCAAATTTTTTATCCCGTATAAGTTCAGCAATCTTCTTCAAAAGCGCTGCCTTATTAACCTGATATGGTATCTCTGTAATTACTATGCTTTCTCCTCTTTTTTCTCTCTCGATGCGAGCCCTTGCCCTGACCTTTATGAGTCCCTTTCCATAAAGATATGCATTCTTTATACCCTCTGTGCCAAAGATTATGCCTCCCGTTGGAAAATCTGGTCCTTTTAATACAGCCATTAACTCCTCAATAGATATATTCGGTTCATCAAGGAGCTTTATAAGGGCATCCACGACTTCACCGAGATTGTGGGGAGGGATATTGGTAGCCATTCCTACAGCAATTCCCGATGAACCGTTTATAAGAAGATTTGGGATCTTTGCGGGAAGCACTGTAGGCTCTTCTGTGGTTTCATCAAAATTTGGTACGAAGTCTACAGTCTCTTTATCAATATCAGCGAGAAGCTCTTCTGCAATCTTTGCAAGTCTTGCCTCCGTGTATCTGTAAGCTGCTGGCGGATCTCCATCAATAGAACCAAAATTCCCCTGACCATCCACGAGGGGATAACGCATATTGAAGTCTTGAGCAAGCCTGACAAGGGCATCGTATACAGCAGCATCTCCATGGGGGTGATATTTTTTTAGAACCTCACCAACGACACCAGCGCACTTTGAGTATTTCTTTCCCGGAAGAAGACCCTCTCTGAACATAGCATAAAGAATCCTTCTCTGAACTGGCTTAAGACCATCCCTCACATCTGGAAGAGCCCTACCAATGATTACGCTCATGGCGTAATCAAGGTAACTCGTCTTCATCTCCTCTTCTATCTCTGCAACAGCTACTTCAGGTGTCTGGACTGGTTTATCCTTTATATCCTTTTCTTTCATCTTTCCTCCTGCTCAATTATATATCAAGATTCCTAACCTCAAGGGCATGCTTCATAATAAATTCTTTCCTCGGCTCTACCTGATCACCCATCAATATGGTAAATATCTCATCGGCCTTAACAGAATCCTCTACTGTGATCTTCAAAAGAGACCTCTTTTCGGGATTCATGGTTGTCTCCCAGAGCTGGTCTGGATTCATCTCACCAAGACCCTTATATCTCTGAATGGTGAGGCCCTTTTTACTGAGACTAAGGACATAATCAAGGAGTTCTTTGTCTGTTTTGAATTCAAGTTTTTGCGATGCCAGGCCCTCCTGTTTCTGCTTCATTATAATCTTATAAGGTGGCACAAAGTCTTCCCTTGATTTGTAAAGGGCTTCAAGCTCTTTATACTCAGGAGAGTTAAATAATTCAAAATCTATTGCCATTCTATAGTTGTGCCTCTTAATCTTTACCATGTAACCACCATGTTCTTCATCCTGCTCAATCTCAGATGACTGAGCATCAGGTATAACCTGCCTCAACTTAGAAATAACCTCTTTCAACGGACCTTTTGCCTTCAAGGTCTCTTTGCCGATACCATCCTTGAGTAAAAACCAGAGGATCTCTGGATCCTTTCTTCTCTGTTTAAACCACTCAAGAAGCCTGAGGAAGGACTGAAGAATCCTTAACTTCCTTGAGAGTTCTTTGGGGTCTACTAATCTGCCCTTTGTCTCAACATCTATCTCTGACTCTATTATATTAAAAAGGAGGTCCTGAAGCTCAGCATCTGTTTGAACATAAAACTCCTGCTTTCCTCGCTTTACTCGGTAAAGAGGTGGCTGGGCAATATAGAGATATCCTTTCTCTATAACCTCTGGCATCTGCCTGAAGAAGAAAGTTAAAAGAAGGGTTCTTATATGGGCACCATCTACATCTGCGTCTGTCATAAGGATAATCTTATGGTAACGAATCTTTGATATATCAAAGTCCTCAGGTCCTATCCCTGTCCCAAGGGCAGTAATCAATACCTTTATCTCCTCGCTTGAGAGCATCTTATCAAAACGAGCCTTCTCTACATTGAGAATCTTTCCTCTGAGGGGAAGAATGGCCTGGTATCTTCTATCCCTTGCCTGTTTTGCAGAACCACCTGCAGAGTCTCCCTCAACTATAAAGAGCTCTGAAAGGGCAGGGTCTTTTTCTGAGCAATCAGCAAGTTTACCTGGCAGGGTTGTGTCTTCAAGAAGCCCCTTTCTTCGTGTAAGCTCCTTTGCCTTTCTTGCTGCCTCTCTTGCCCTTGCTGCCTGAAGGGCCTTCTCAACTATCCTTTTTGCAACAGAAGGGTTTTCTTCAAAATATGCTGACAATTTATCATTAACTATGGACTCCACAATCCCTTTGACCTCTGTATTTCCAAGCTTCATCTTTGTCTGGCCCTCGAACTGAGGATTTGGGAGTTTCACGCTCACAACAGCTGTAAGTCCTTCCCTCACATCATCACCTGTAAGGGAGTCCTTCCCCTCTTTCAGAAGACCTGACTTAAGACCGTAAGAGTTTACAGTCCTTGTTAGAGCTGATTTGAAACCGATCAGATGAGTACCTCCCTCACGGGTATTGATATTATTTGCAAAGCTATAGATGGTCTCTGTGTAACCATCATTATATTGAAGGGCTATCTCTACAATAAGGTCTTCCTTTTCACCTTCTATATAGATAGGCTTTGGATGGATTGGGGTCTTGTTCTTATTGAGATGTTCAACAAAGGATATTATGCCTCCTTTATAATTAAAAACCTCTTTCCTTCCTGTCCTTTCATCCTTCAGGGTGATCTGAAGCCCCTTGTTCAGAAAGGCAAGTTCTCTTAACCTCTGAGCCAAAGTATCACTATTGAAGTCCGTAGTTTCAAACACCTCTGGATCTGGTTTGAAGGTAATCTTTGTACCTCTCGCCTTTGTCTTTCCAACAACTGTAAGGGGTCCTTTAGGCTTTCCCCTCTCGTAGGACTGTTGATAAACCATACCATTTTGCCTTATCTCGAGTTCAAGCCATTCCGATAGGGCATTAACAACAGATACGCCTACACCATGAAGACCGCCTGATATCTTATAGGCCTTGGATTCAAATTTACCGCCAGCATGGAGTTCTGTAAGAACAATCTCAGCTGCTGTCCTTCCTTCAGGGTCACCAGGATGAACCTCTGTAGGTATACCTCTTCCATCATCTACAACTGTGCAGCTTCCATCATGATGGATTATGACCTCTATATTTTTACAGTAACCTGCAAGGGCCTCATCAACACTGTTGTCAACAACCTCATAAACGAGATGGTGTAAACCCTCTGGCCCTGTAGAGCCAATATACATGGCAGGTCTTTTACGCACTGCATCAAGACCTTTAAGTATCTTTATTTCCTCTGCGCTGTAGGTTTCCATTTCGTTAACCCCAGAACTATTACTTATGCCTTCACCTGTCAGAGGCCTTTTCTGTCCACCCATTCATTCCTCCCCTTTATAGCTAAATCCTCATAGGCATTATTACACAAAGATAACCTTCATCCCCATAACCTTTTAGAAGGGAGGGGCCAAGGGGATCATTAAATTCCATTATCACCTCATCATTTTCAATTGCACCGAGGGCGTCAAGAATATACTTGGCATTAAAGCCTATTGTGAAAGGCTCACCTTCATAACTTACAGAAATTACCTCCTCAGCGCTGCCAAGATCCGGGGATGAAGCACTTACCACCAGGATATCGTCCTTCATATCAAACTTTACTGCATGGGACCTTTCTCTTGAGATTATTGACACCCTTCTTAAGGCCTTTTCAAAATCAGCCTTTAAGACCTTAAGCCTCCGCTGGGAAGATTTTGGTATTACCTGTTCATAATTTGGATAGGTACCCTCTATAACCTTTGTGAGAAATTCAAGATGTGATGTTCTCACAAGAACATGGTTTTTTCCTATCTTTATGCTTACCGTTTCGTCTTCTACAAGCTTCTTAAGTTCCGAAACGGACTTTTTGGGAAGAATAATCCTTATCCCTGGTAAATCATCCGGGATTTCTGACCTAAAAAGGGCAAGCCTGTGGCCATCAGTGCCAACAGCTGTAAGGGCCTTTCCCTGAATATGCAAGAGTATTCCGTTAAAAACATATCTGGTGTCAGAATCACTTGCAGCATACACGGTCTTTTCAATTAAGGCCCTGAGGAGGTCAACAGAAAGGCTAAGTTCAACTCCATCCTCAACTTCTGGCCAGGCTGGAAATTCCTTAGGATCAAGACAAACAAGATTAAGTGTTATCTTTCCAGATGATATCGTCAAGCTGAAATTCTCACCTGCTTCAAGGGTTATATCTCCTTCCAGCTCCTTCACGAATGAGATAAATGTTTTTGCAGGAATCGCCAGAACACCCTTTTTTAAGGGTCTGATATCAATGGTCTCCCTGATGGCTGTCTCGAGATCAGTGGCATAAAGAACTGGTGACTCTCCAGAACAGTCAAAGAGAAAATGAGTGAGCACAGGCATGGTGCTTTTCCTTTCCACTATGCCCTGAATATCTACGAGACTTTTAAGCAACTGATCTTTTGATACTGTCAGCTTCATAATTGCCTCCTTAGGATTTAATCTTTTCAATTAAGGACTTAATCTGGTTTTTAAAATTTTCATCTTTGGACATCCTCTCTTCTACCTGCTTACAGGCATATATAACTGTGGAATGATCCTTGCCACCAAAGTGCTTACCAATATCACTTAAGGAAAGCTGTGTTAGCTCTCTGGTAATATACATACCAACCTGTCTGGGGATAGCCACCTCTTTTGTCCTTCTCTTTAGCCTTAGGTCCTGGACTTTTAAACCAAAGGCCTCAGCCACTGTTTTCTGAATTAACTCAGGAGTTACAGGCCTATCCTCATCAGATATAACATCTCTAAGAACAACCCTTGCCATCTCAATTGTTATGGGAGTTCCTGTAAGTGATGAGTGGGCAGCAAGTTTTATCAAACATCCTTCCAGTTCCCTGATGTTCGATTTTATCTTCTTTGCAAGCCACTGGCATACATCTTCAGGAAGTTTGATCCTCTCCTTTTCAGCCTTCTTATTAAGTATTGCGAGCTTAGTCTCATATTCAGGCGGTTGAATATCAGCAATAAGACCCATACCAAATCTTGTCTTTAATCTATCAGGTATATCCTGAATCTCCTTTGGAGGTCTATCACTTGCCATTACTATCTGTTTCTGTTTCTCATAAAGAGAATTAAAGGTATGAAAAAGCTCTTCCTGAACCACGGCCTTACCAGAAATGAATTGAATATCATCAACAAGAAGGACATCAATATTTCTATATTTATCCTTAAGCTCTGCCATCTTCTGATGTCTTATTGCTGATACTACCTCGTTAGTAAACTGTTCTATAGGAACATACAGGACAGACAACCCAGAAATGTTGTCCACTATATAATTGCCAATTGCGTTTATAAGATGAGTCTTTCCAAGACCTACCCCTCCATATATAAAAAGAGGATTGTACACGGAGCCTGGCTGTTCAGCCACTGTCCTTGCAGCAGCATTGGCAAACTGGTTTGATGGACCCACAACAAATGATTCAAAGGTATACCGTGGATTCAAAAATATCCCTTTACTGGCAAGTTTTTTAGTCCTATTTTCGAGCTGTGTAAATTCCTTCTTGAACTCTTTATCTTTATCAGCGATCTTGAATTTCAACTGGCCTGAAAATGATGCAACTTCGGAAAAAGCTTCCAAAAGATAGCTCATATAATTCTCCTCGATCCATTCTTTGAAGAACCTGTTTGGTACCTCTAAAACAATAAGATCTTCTTTAAAATCAATAAGTTTTAAAGGCTTAAGCCAGAGTTCATAAGAACTCTTTCCCACCTTCTCTTCAAGTATGAGAAGTACCTTCTCCCACAGTTGCTGACTTTTTTTTAACATATTACTAACACCTGTTAGTAACTACTGTTAACATCCTGTCATTAGGATGTTAAGGTATCTGTTAGCATCTTTTTTTCCACATATACCTTAAGGATTAAAACATTGTTTAAATTCGTTACAAACAAAAATAATTTAATCTTAAACCAAACAAAAATTATATAATCAACATCTCTTTTTATTATGACTAAAACTTATCAACATTACTCACACCATTACTATTACTACTAACTTTTGTCTTTTTTACTTTAAGAATTAGCAGTCACACAAGCCTGCAACTTTCCTTTATTTAAAATCTTTAGATACTCTTTTATAAATTCATCTATCTCTCCATCAAATACTGAATCAACATTACCTTTTTCAAGACCTGTTCTATGATCTTTTACAAGACGATAAGGCTGAAGGACATAGGACCTTATCTGATTTCCCCATGATATATCCTTTTTTTCACCAACAATGGAATCTATCTTATTCTTCTGTTCTTTTAATTGTAAATCATATAATTTTGCTTTAAGTATCTTCATAGCTGTTGCTTTATTTCTATGTTGTGACCTTTCATTCTGGCACGATACAACTATCCCCGTTGGGATATGAGTAATCCTTACAGCAGAAGAAACTTTATTGACATGCTGGCCTCCTGCTCCTGAGGCCCTGAAGGTTTCTATTTTAAGGTCTTCCTCTTTAATATCAACAGTAATATCGTCTTCTATCTCCGGATAGACGAAAACAGCTGCAAAGGATGTATGCCTTCTTTTATTTGCATCAAAAGGAGATATTCTTACAAGCCTGTGAATCCCTGCCTCTGCCTTGAGGTATCCATAGGCATAAGGTCCTATTACTGAGATTGTTACATCCTTTATCCCTGCCTCTTCTCCATAAAGGATATCAACAATCTCTGTTTTAAAACCGTGCCTGTCAGCCCATTTCAGATACATCCTCATAAGTATCTGTGCCCAGTCCTGACTTTCTGTGCCACCAGCACCAGGATGGATTGAAAGGATAGCATTATTTCTGTCCAGTTCACCTGTCATCAAGTGCTTCAGTTCAAGTTCCTCAATCTCAGCTATGAGCGACCTAAGTTCATCATGAAGTTCACGGCCGAAGATCTCTCCACCTTCTTCATCAAGGAGGTCTAAGGATTCCTCAATATATTTGAGTCTTTTATTTATAAACTCAAAGGGTCTAAGGATATCTTCAAGTCTTGCTCTTTTCTTTGTAAGTTCTCTCAGTCTTTCGTGGGATTCCCATACCTCTGACTTTTGCAACTCTGCCTCTATAGAGGCTATTTCTTTAAGTAGCATTTCTATATCAAAGATACCCCCTTAAGGCATCAGCCTTTTCTTTAACCTCCTGTAGCAATGTTATTAACTCTTCCTTTCCTATCATTTTACCCTCCTTCAATTCAAATGCAAGGAATTATTTTTATCATATTCATTCGCTCAGTTACGGTTTACCGCAGGGAATACACTTGCTTTCCATTTAAATCTTTAGACTCTTTGACAACACACATATTGTTATCAGTAAACAAAAGTAAACAAATAAGTCGCCATATCTTGAATAAAAGGTCCTTGTATTATCAGTCTTCACTGTCATAGAAAGTGAAAGTCTCTCAAATAATGGAGATGCTGATAAAATGTTACCATTACTATCTATAAATCCCGATATACCTGTATTTGCTGCCCTTATAATAGGTTTCCTGTTTTCTATTGCTCTGAATACAGCCATGCTGAAATGCTGGTAAGGCCCTGAGGTCTTACCAAACCAGGCATCATTTGTAATATTCACTATGAAGTCCCCTCCCTCCTTTATAGACTTTCTTACAAGGTTGGGAAAGATTATCTCATAACATATAAGAGTCGAGAAAGTACCGAAGGGCGTAATAGCCTTTTTCAGGTCTTTCCCGGGTCTGTAGTCTCCAATGCCGATAGTTATCTTATCTACAAAAAATAGAAGCTTCCTGAGGGGCACATACTCTCCAAAGGGGACTAAATGTATTTTATCATAAATATATGTAACCTTTCCATCTCTGTTTAATAAAAAGGCACTATTTGTAAAGACCTCCTGTCCTGGCTTTTTAGGGTCTATAATTTCATATTCCTGTCTTATTGAACCAAAAAGTAGATAGGTCTTTATCTCTTTTACGAATTTTATAAGTTTTCTACTTAGCAGTTCATTATTGTGAAGACGGGAAGGCAGATTTTCCGAATTTTCTGGCTCCTTAAATATAAAGGGCACCGCTGTCTCAGGCCAGATAATAATAACAGGAGAATCCCTTTTAACAGTTTCCTTGGTGAGATTCTCGTATATATTCATAACCTCCTGCTGAAAGCTGGGATCCCATTTCTTATCCTGGGGGATGTTTCCCTGAACTATACTCACTCTTATATCCGTGCCTGGTCTATTCTGGTTCAGTCTTTTCTGTCCATAAACAAAGGTAAATATGAAGGTAAGTATTAAAAGGAAAAGGCCGGCAATCCTGGGAGCAAGCGGGTAAAGGGGAATTTCTTGGGTCCTTTTTTTAAGCAATATCATATCAACAATTGCACCGTTAAAAGCAACAACAAGAAAAGAAATACCATATATACCTGTTATATCTGCAATCTGTATCAGATGGAGCATCTTATACTGGCTGTATCCTATGCTTGACCATGGAAATCCTGTAAAAAGATAGGTTCTAATATATTCAAGACTAACCCAGAGACTTGGTGCTGTTATGAGAAGGGGATAATGAGTTCTTTTGTGAATTAGAGAGATTAGGAATGTGAAGGTACCGGTATAGAGGCTTAGGTATGTTGATAGGACAATTACAACGAGGATACTCCAGACTAAACCCATGCCCCCATAATAATGTACTGAATGATATATCCAGTAAAGCGTGCCAAAAAAATAAGATAAGCCAAAGACAACCCCCTCTTTAAAGGCCTCTTTATTTTTGATACCCTCTCTTGATATATTAAGTAATAATGGCACAAGGGCTATCCATGCCAGGAAATAAAGACCTGGCTTTGGGAAGGCAAGGCTAAGTAAAAGCCCTGAGAGGAAAGGGATTAAAAAACGCAGAGAAAACATTGTAAATAATTTTAAAATAGCAGAAGCAAAAAAATCAAAAAACTTGACATTATTAATTCCTATCATATAAAATTGAATTCATGAAAAGGCAGAAAACAATCTATGAGCTTCAGGCAGAAATTTGCAAGGTCCTTGCCAGCCCGAAAAGAATAGAGATCCTAAACGCCCTTAAGGATGGAGAGAAAACAGTATCTGAGTTAGTAGAGATCCTCAACATACCAAAGGCAAATGTATCCCAGCATCTTGCCATTATGAGACACAAGGGAGTTTTGAAGACAAGGAGAGAAGGTGTAAATATTTATTACAGTATTTCCCACTCAAAGATTATAGATGCCTGTAACATGATGAAGGAAGTATTGAGCGAACAGCTTAAAGAAAAGTCTAAGTATATTGAGCTTGTGTCGTCTATGTAGGGGTTGAAATCATTTTTTTCAGTTTTTGAAATACAAGCTTAAATCTAAAAAACTGGTGTTAGGTGCAAAGGATAAGGGTATTTCAGACTTTCAGTAAGACCCTGCTTATCTTTTTAATCCTCTCTTTATCTTTATCAAGGGCCTTTGGAGAACAGAGATCAGGAAACATTAAACTCAGTCTATCAGGAGGGTATTTGTCTTTTGATGACAGGGCAGATAGTCTTTTCGGCAGGACGGGCCTTGGAATAAGCCTTTCGAGCTATTTATCTCTTGGACCTTCTCCCGGAGAAGAGGCTTTCTCTTTATAGAGGAATAGTCTTTTATTTTGACCCTGTTTCAACTTCTTCTACGGGTGAAGGAACTGAAAAAAACCGATTTAAAGAGATACCTACCCCTGATAATATTAATGACCCCCATGTGAGGGCAAACAGGAGAGTAAGAATAGTTGCCTACTGGTAAAAATTAGAATTTAATTACAAATTCCTTTTCCTTTTCACCAAACAGAAAATATCTTCTAAGGACCGTGACCTTTGCTGAATCTCCAAATTTTTTGTAAAAGAGGTGAATCCTCAGGTCTTCAATAGTTGTTATGGGTGAGTTGTCGATTTTTAAGATAATGTCTCCTTTTTTAAGGCCGGCTTTTTTAGCGATGCTATCTTCTGGAAGGTCTACTATTATAAGCTTACCATTCTCTTCTTTAAGGTTCACCATTAACTTGGGTGCTATAATGCCCTCAAGGGGTTCAGGGTATATTATGAAGTCTGCTATATCAGTGTCGAGTTCAGCATCAATAAGAATTATTGCATACTCGGCCTGATTTCGTCTGAAGGCCCTTTTTGGTATTCCAGAGCCATAGGCTATATGACCACCTCCAGCAAGGACCACCATCTGATAATCAGGGGCGTTTTTCAGGAATTCTGCTATTGAATTTGCCATGGTCTCATCCCACAGCAACTGGGATTGATAGAAGTATTCGAAATTTCCTTCAGGCCTTCTGTGTTCTTTAAAGACCTTTCTTAATCTTTCTTTGTATCTATAATCTGAAAAATCAATCTCCTCTGGTATCTCCTTTTTTTCTTCATCAGTAAGGGACTCTATGCCAGACCTTGAGACCTTTTCTATTATCTCCCGCCTGATATTCAGGGCAATAACAGGGATTGTTTTTTCTCTTGCAAGGTCGAGGATTGGTTTGTAGAGGTTATAGTCAAAGCCCCACCTCTTGAAATATTCTGTCTGTTTTAAGAATTCCCTTTCTTCAATCCTTCCATTTATGTAGTCATCAAGAACCGATTGGAAGGGTCTCTGAAACATCTCCATACCTATGGCTATTTTTTGATTTTTCTCATAAAGGGCTTCTATAAATTTTTTTTGCAAATAATGATGGCTGAATCTATCGTGATATTCTCCAATATATATAATCTTTTTATCTGATACAGCTTCTATTATATCTATAAGGGAGAGCATCTTTTTGGGTTCAATAACCTTTGGTGCCTTTCTGAGTTCAATCTCTATGCCCTTTGTAAGACCTGCTTCCTCGTTCTCAGAGAGTTTTCTCTCGAGAGTCTGTGCTTCATCTAAAACCAGTTTCAGGGGCTCATCCTTTAGGATCAGGGTAAAGGTATCCTTCTCCTTATCAAGTTTTAACTTCTCTACAACCTCTCCGCTTGGTGTGTAGACCTTTACAGGGACTTCCTGAGAAGTAATTTCGTTACCCTTTTGTATGAGCTCAAAGGTTAATTCAAAACCTCCATTTTTAAAGAGGACCTTTGGTCTTTCTACTGAAAGCTCTAAACTATTGGTTTTACCGTTAGCTAATTTATTGTCTGGAGATGTAGAATTAACAGTAGCCATGGTCTTTTCTGGATAAATGGTTAAAAGCATGATGAGTGCAAAGGTTGTGAAGTAAAGGCAGACATAAATTTTCATAAATCATAATATAGGATTGTTGCCTTTTTCTGCAAGGGCTACTCTGGATGGCTAAGTAAAACGGAGGTCTGATGTCAGAAATCAGAGGTCGGACATGAGTATGATCGAGCACTCAGCCAATGAAGCAGTAAGGTATGCCCTGTTTATTGAATAATCTCTTGATACCGGCTTAGTGCTCGGCCACAGTCCCTTTTTAAGGTAAGAAGGGGTAAAGGAGAGTTATCTCCCTCCGAGTTCCAATCCCTGACTTCTGAAATCTGTTTTGAAGGCTGTAGTCAGGGCTTCGAGGAAGAGTCTGTATTGAAATGGAACAAGTTGTAAAGGATTTCTGCTTGCGGCGTTGGGATAATCGTTCTGCCGATGCGGTCAAAAAGTCTTGAGGTAAGTTCTTCCTCGAGACTTTTAATATGGTCACTTATGGTTGGTTGGGTGAGATGCAGTTCAGAAGATGCCTTTGAAAAGCTTCTGTTTTTATAAACGAATGCAAATATCCTGAGTTGATGAATATCCATATATTAATATATCATAAAAAATAGGCTACAGGCCACAGGCTACAGGCTGTAGGAAATTAGAAGAAATCCTGACGCCTGAATCCTGTAGCCTGACGCCTACAGCCTATCTTAGGCTACAGGCTACAGGCTACAGGCTATTAAAATAGGCTACAGGCGATAGGCTATTAAAATAGGCTACAGGCTACAGGCTACAGGCTATAGAATTTTTCCCTAATATCCTGTAGCCTGACGCCTACAGCCTATCTTAGGCTACAGGCCACAGGCTACAGGCTGTAGGAAATTAGAAGAAATCCTGACGCCTGAATCCTGTAGCCTGACGCCTACAGCCTATCTTAGGCTACAGGCCACAGGCTACAGGCTATTAAAATAGGCTACAGGCCACAGGCTATAGGTTGTAGGAGATTAGAAGGAATCCTGACGCCTAAATCCTGTAGCCTGACGCCTAAATCCTGTAGCCTAATTCCCTGTAGTTGGCACAGCTATGGATCTAACTATTTCGGCATTAAGAAATGATACTATTGTTGCCATTTCTACCCCTCCTGGCGAGGGAGGTATAGGTATAGTACGCCTGAGTGGACCAGAGGCTGTGAAGATAGCTGATAGAATTTTCTATTCTCCGAAAGGGATCAGACCTTCCTTCAGCGAAAGCCACAGGCTCAATTACGGTTTTATTATCGAGCCCCACTCAGGGGAAAGAATAGATGAGGTGCTTCTGTCGGTTATGAGGGCACCCCATACCTATACCAGAGAGGACATGGTAGAGATAAACTGTCATGGTGGATACCTTGTTTTAAGGAGGGTTCTTGAACTTACGATAAGGCAAGGTGCAAGGCTTGCTATGCCAGGTGAATTCACCATGAGGGCTTTTCTTAATGGAAGAATTGATCTTACCCAGGCTGAGGCTGTCCTTGACCTTATAAAAGCAAAGACAGAAGAGGCTGAGCGAATTGCTATTGAGCAGGTAGCTGGTGTCCTCAGAAGAGAGATTGAAAACATATCAGCAGACCTTCAGGAACTCCTTGTAGAGGTAGAGGCTTATATTGATTTCCCTGACGAGGATATATTCGAAGGATCTTTATCCATAGAGCATAGAATTAAGGAGATAAGGGATAAACTTAGGGAGTTGTCAAAAAGCTTTTATCAGGGAAGAATCCTCAGAGAGGGGGTTGCTGCCGTAATCGTTGGAAGACCCAATGTTGGTAAATCATCCCTTCTTAATGCCCTTCTTGGTATGGATAGGGCAATAGTTACTGATATTCCTGGCACAACCAGGGATATTATTGAGGAGACCATAAACATTAAGGGGATACCTTTAAGGTTAATTGATACAGCTGGTATAAGAGAGGCAAAGGATATAGTGGAGGCAGAGGGTATAAAAAGGACAGAAAGGGCAATCGAGCGGGCAGATATGGTTTTGGTTGTTATTGATGGCTCCCAGGATTTAACTGAATATGACTTATCACTGCTTGAAAAACTTAGAGGCAAAGAGGTCTTGACCCTTATTGTCCTTAATAAGAAGGATCTTGGACTGGTTCTTCAGGAGAATCACGAGGCCTTTAGGGAACTTCCAGTTATTGAGATTTCAGCAATAAAGAATGAAGGGCTTGAGGACCTCAAGGAGAAAATCTTCAATCTTATCACCAAAAAAGGTAATTTTGAACCAGGTCAGAGGGTCCTCCTTACAAGGACACGGCATAAGGCCCTTGTAGATGAGGCACTCCAGGCAATAGAAGATGTTTCAGAGATGCTCACAAGGAGGAGCGCACCCCTCGAGATCATCGCATTCAATCTCAGGAAGGCGCTGAGCAGTCTTAATGAGATTATAGGCCTTGAGTTTTCTGGGGAGGATCTTCTCAATAGAATATTCAGTGAGTTCTGTATTGGGAAGTAGAAGTCAGAAATCAGAGGTCAGAAATCAGAGGTCAGAGGTCAGAAATCGGATGTCAGAAGTCAGAAGTCAGAAATCAGAGGTCAGAGGTCATTTCAGAGCAGTACAGAAGTGCAGTAGGATATTAAGGAAAAATTTCCATATTAAAAAACTGCTGCGCTGCTGTTCTGCTGCTCTACTGCTCTATCTTCAGCTGCACTACTGCTTTACTGTAGCATGGTAGGTTATTATGCCTGAAGTATATATAAACCAGGAATTATCAAAAAAGGATAAACTTTCAGTTTTTCTTTACAGGCTGGGGATAGGACTTACGGGTCTTTTGCTCTTAGTTGGTGGATTATTAATGCTTTTAAAGGGTTCTGAGCCAGGGGCTACAAAGGCGGGTGGTATCCTCCTTATATCACTTTATGTAACTACAGGCATCAGTGTGCTGAATATCCATCTTTACATGGGAAGCCTTAAAAGATTCTTAAGAGGGTTATATATATTCAGCCTTGCCTTGTTAGGGATATTACTTTTTCTTGGAGCTGGGAATCCTGTTCAGCCACTTTTGACAATGCCTCTTACAGGATTATTGCTTCTACCCTTGGGAGGTTGCATAGCCTTTATAGGTGCAAAAGAGGCCTATTGCTTTAATCTTCTTGAAGGATATTTTCTTGCTATCTTGATTCCCTTTTATATCCTTCTGTGGCCTCTCATGGGTAGAGATTTGAGAATCTATGGTCTAATATTTAGTGGTCTATTAGTTTTTTTTCTAAGTCTGAGAAAGGCTGTTATGCCCTTAAGTTTTGATATTGGTGATAAGTCAAAATATATACCTTAGGCAAGAGGCTTCAGGCTAAAGGTTTTTTCTAAGGAACTATTCCCTGAAGCCTATGAGGTTTGATATGTCAGGCAGTATCCTTGTTGTTGATGACGATCCGGTAATCCTGAAAAGTGCAGAAAGGGTTTTAGTCTCTGAGGGCTATGAGGTAGAAACAGCACATAATGCAGGAATTGCTCTAAAAAAGCTTGAGGAGAGGGCCTTTGACCTGGTCCTGAGTGACCTTAGGATGCCTGATATGGATGGTATAGAACTTCTAAAGAAGATAAAGGCCTTTCTTCCAGAAACGGAAGTAATTATCATAACGGGCTTCGGGACTATAAGATCTGCCGTAGAAGCCCTTAAATACGGGGCTTATGATTATATCGAAAAACCCTTTACACCTGAGCATCTTATCCGTACTGTATCAGGCTGTCTCGAGAAGAAAAGGTTACTTATCGAAAATATCCAACTCAGAAGAGAGGTCCAGGGTCTTTATAAACTTGAAAATATTATAGGTACATCGCCAGCAATGCAGAGGGTCTTTAATCTTATATCACTGGTAGCACCAACAAACAGTACTGTCCTTATTACAGGAGAGAGCGGGACAGGGAAGGAGCTTGTCGCAAGGGCAATACATTATAATTCTCTCAGGAAAGGCAATCCATTTATAGTGGTTGATTGCTGTACAATTCCAGAGAGCTTGATTGAGGCAGAGCTATTTGGTTATGCAAAGGGTGCCTTTACAGGGGCCTTAACCTCAAAGAAAGGACTCCTTGAGCTTGCTCACACAGGTACAATATTTTTTGATGAGATTGGGAATATCAGTCTTTCCACACAGGCAAAGCTTTTGAGGGTCCTTCAGGAGAAAGAATTTAGACCGGTGGGAAGCAACAGGATGGTTACTGTAGATGTCAGGTTTATTGCTGCAACGAATAAGAACCTTCTTAATCTTGTGAAGGAAGGAAGGTTCAGAGAGGATTTCTTTTACAGACTTAATGTCTTTCCTATTAGATTGCCATCGCTGAGAGAGAGAAAAGAGGATATACCAGCCCTTGCCCATTATTTTATCAGGAGGTATTCTGAGGAGACAGGTCTGAAGGTCCTTCACATATCTGCTGAAGCTATGAGGATACTTATGTCTTATGATTGGCCTGGCAATGTAAGAGAGCTTGAAAATGTAATCCACAGGGCTGTTATCCTTGCAGAGGGAACTACAATAAGGCCTCAAGATATCCAGATAGAGGGATTCGAAGAAAGGCACGACCTTTTTAAGACACCAAGAAATATCGAAGAACTCAAGAGTCTGAAGGGTTATTTAAAGAGAAAAGCTATAGAGGAGATAGAGAAAAACTTTCTTTTAGATGCCCTTAAAAGGAATGATTATAATATTACAAAGGCAGCTCAGGATGTAGGGATGCAGAGGACAAATTTTCATAGCATGATGAGGAAATACAGGATAAGTATTAAATCACTGCTGTCCAAAACAAATTAAAATGGTATTTTAAAAAGGGCATAAGGCCTCAAAAACACAAAAGAAGCGACAGGATTTATTTTTAGGTAGAATGAGGTTATTCGAGCTTCTGAGAGGTATATTAAGGTCATGATAGGTTATTTAACAAGTTACATTAAGGAGTCGCCTTTTGTGTCTTTTCGGCCTCATGCCCTTTTAAGATTTATCTTGGACAGGTGTGATTACTCAATACTAATCACTGCTGTCTAAAACAAATTAGACTGAAGTCTTATAAGTGCTCGGCCCTTTTGTGGCACGGAATGTCTACTCCTCTGCTGAGGAAATACCCCTCAGCCATTTAAAAGCATATCAATAATTCTATCAAATTCTTCAAGAGAATTATAGGTAATCTCAATCCTGCCCCTTTTACCTTTATGATGAATTTTTACAGGGGTGCCGAGAGACCTTTTAAGCTTCTCCTCAAGAGAGGAGATGTTGGGGTCTCTTTTTGGAATTTTTGACCCCGCCTTCATCGTTGAGTTTCTTTTAACAAGGGCTTCTGCCTGTCTTACAGTAAGTTCTTCCTTCACAATCCTTTTTGCTATCTCGATCTGAGCATGCCTGTCTTCAATACTTAAAATTGCCTTTGCGTGCCCAAAGCTCAGATTACCTTCTTGAAGCATCTTCTTTATCTCTTCAGGAAGGCTGAGGAGTCTTAAGTAATTAGCAACAGAGGCCCTGTCCTTGCCAACCTTTTTGGCTATCTCTTCTTGAGTGAGGTTGAATTCACTCTTCAGCCTCTCAAAGGCAAGGGCTGTCTCTATGGGGTTAAGGTCCTCCCTCTGGATATTCTCTATGAGGGCTAACTCAAGACTGTCTTTTGAGGCTATATCCTTTATTATGGCTGGTATCTTTTTTAGACCTACAAGCCTTGCAGCCCTTAGACGCCTTTCTCCTGCTATTAATTTAAAGGTGCCATCTCCAACCCTTGTTACTATAATGGGCTGGAGGACCCCCTTCTCTTTTATTGATTCAGCGAGCTCTTTGAGGGATTCATCCCTGAAGACCTTCCTTGGCTGATAATCTCCTGGGAGTATCCTGTCTATGTCGAGCTTTATTACCTCTTCTGCCCTCTCGGGCAGAAGGGCCTCAATTCCTCTTCCCAACGCTGTCTTCATTCAAAATCTCCTTGGCAAGTTCAATATAACTCTGGGCTCCTTTTGATTTTATATCATAAAGAAGCACAGGTTTTCCATAACTCGGTGCCTCTGCAAGGGCAACATTTCTTGGAATTACACTTTCATAAACGAGGTCCTGGAAATGTTTTCTAACCTCTGCCTCTACCTGATGGGATAGGGCATTTCTCGGATCGAACATGGTAAGGACTATTCCCTCTATCTCGAGTCCTGGATTAAAAGAACTCCTTACCATACTGAGGGTCTGCATAAGGAGGCTAAGACCTTCAAGGGCATAATATTCGCACTGAACAGGGATTATAACTCCATGAGCTGCTACGAGGGCGTTCAGGGTAAGGAGACCAAGGGAAGGGGGGCAATCTATGAATATATACTGATAATGGTCTTTTATGTCCGAGAGTGCTTTTAACAGAATAAATTCTCTGTTTTCTTTTCCAACGAGTTCGACCTCTACTCCCAGGAGGTCCACAGTGGAAGGTGCAATGAAGAGATGGTTTATCTGGGTGCTTGTAATTATATCCCTTAACGATAACCTTCCCATATAGACATCATAGAGGCTACTTCTCAGGTCATATCTATTAATACCCAGACCGCTCGTAAGATTTCCCTGAGGGTCTGTATCAATTACGAGGATGTCCTTTTCAGCAAGGGCAAGAGAGGCTGAAAGGTTAATTGCCGTGGTAGTCTTCCCCACCCCGCCTTTTTGATTAACTATTGTGAGAATTTTGCCCACTCTGAAATTATACCATAGCATCACTGCCTTCAAGAACAAATCAATCTTCGACCGTCAAATTAAGGCTACAGGCCACAGGCTACAGGCTGTAGGAGATTAGAAGGAATCCTGACGCCTAAATAGAGCAGTAGAGCAGCAGAACAGCAGCGCAGCAGTTTTTTAATATGGAAATTTTTCCTTAATATCCTACTGCACTTCTGTACTGCTCTG
>Ga0197143_1000762_pt1 | contig 31109 bp, 32 predicted proteins | sample GBS70_MetaG_FD_148603 | JGI IMG/M metagenome (GOLD analysis project Ga0197143, IMG submission 148603) | Sediment microbial communities from Great Boiling Springs, Gerlach, Nevada, United States - GBS 70_MetaG | ecosystem: Environmental > Aquatic > Thermal springs > Hot (42-90C) > Sediment... | reverse complement strand
CAAGTTCATAAAGCCCCGCTAACCGCTAAATACAACAAACAACCCACCCTATGGGGCCGGTGGTCTAGCCTGGTAGGACGCCACCCTTACGAGGTGGAGGCCGGCGGTTCAAGTCCGCCCCGGCCCAATTTACACCGCAATGCCTGAACACTTCCACATTAGTTTATAACAAAAAATGTGCTCCGGCCGGGATTTGAACCCGGGTCTCGGGCTCGAGAGGCCCGCATACTTGACCGGACTATACTACCGGAGCCCGTGTTGTTTTTCACAGGGCTGATTTTTAACTGTTTTACGGGCTTTCACGGGCGTAAACGCTTGTGATTCCGCGGAACCCTAGCTTTGTGTAGAACTCGACGGCTATCTCGTTGAGTGTGGGGAATTCGGCGGTTATTATCTCAGCCTTTTCTTTCAACAGCTTGATGGTGTAGTCGAGTAAGGTGGCCCCAACACCTTTGCGCCTGTATTCAGGCAGTAGATAGAACTCGACGATGTTTCCCTCCATGCGTGGTTCGTAGAAGATTCTCTCCCTGATGTCTGCTTTAATGAAGCCCACAACCTTCCCCGCGTCCTCGGCAACCACTACTAGGGAGTTAGGAGACCTTAAAGCCTCGCTGAAATATTCCATGGATTTCTCTGCTATGTCCGTTCTAACCCTTAGGAGGGGGTCGAACTCCTCGTTAAGCCGCTTCAGCCTAGTATTCAGCTCCACAAGACTCTGCAGGTCCTTTTCACTTGCTTTCCTAAACTCAACCATCCTAGTCCACCTGTGGGAAGGGTTTAATTAGCTTTAAGTCCATCAGGGAGATTAGGATTTTGCGAGACCTCTCGATGACGTTTCGGGCGTTCACAAGCTCTTCCTCATAGGTCATGGGATTCCGTGCAACCCCTTCCTCGGAAGCTTTCTCAGCGACAGCCGCCGCAACATGGACATATACCTCCCAATCCTGCATCGTGGGGATAATGTGGTCTGGTGTCAATTTTTCCTCAGACACATAGTTCGCCAAAGCCCACGCTGCCTGGAGCACCATTGTATCTGTTATCGTACGGGCACGGACATCGAGGACACCTCGGAAGACAGCTGGGAATACAAGGCTGTTGTTAACCTGGTTGGGGAAGTCGCTGCGGCCGGTTGCAACGACGGCGGCCCCTGCCTCCTTGGCCTCCCATGGCCACATCTCGGGGACTGGGTTGGCAAGCAGGAAAACCACGGGGTTTTCAGCCATAGACCTTATCCACTCTTTCTTCAAAACGCCAGGACCGGGCCTAGAGGCCGCGATTAAAACATCCGCCTCCCTGAGAGCCTCTGTAACATCTCCCCTCCTCTTCTCACGGTTTGTCTTTAACCCAAGCTCGTATTTCCACGGGTTCTTAAGCATCAACTCGTCCATATCCTCCCTTTCAGCGTGTAAGATCCCACGCGTGTCTACAAGTATCATTCTAGACATATCTGCGCCTGCTTTTTCGAGTAGACGGGCCGTGGCTATGTTGGCGGCTCCAGCCCCCAGCAAAACTATCCTTGAACGGTCTAGCTTACGCCCTGTTAGTTTGAGGGCGTTGAACAGTCCAGCGAGTGTTGCGGCGGCTGTACCAAGTTGGTCGTCATGCCACACTGGTATCGACATTTCCTTCCTGAGTCTGTCCAGAATGTAAAAGCATTCGGGGGATGAAATGTCTTCGAGGTTCACTCCACCCAGACCCGGCTCCAACGCCTTCACGACCTCGACGAACTTGTCAGGCTCCTTTACGTTAAGGCATAACGGGAATGCGTCAACCCCGCCGAGGAATTTGAAGATAAGCGACTTGCCCTCCATGACCGGCATGGCGGCCTCCGGGCCGATGTTGCCCAGCCCCAAAACCCTCGTGCCGTTGGTGACTACAGCGATGGTGTTCCACCGCCACGTATACTCGAAGCTTAAATCCCTGTTTTCCGTGATTGCTTTGCAGACCGCTGCGACACCAGGAGTATACCATACAGCGAAGTCGTCCAAGGACCTTACAGGTATTTTGGGAACTATCTCAAGCTTTCCGCCGTAGTAGGGTGCGGCCTTTACAGCTGCTTTGCTCGAGCGGTCCAGCTCCTCAACCACACTATTCAACTACTAAACCAATCTTTAAAGATGTTTAGCTCTGCGTTGGGTTTTAAATAATGGAGTTCGGCTCTTAAGCTATGGAGCCTATTCGGGAGACCTATATCTTAATGCCCGAGGGAAGCGACATTTTGATGTACTTTCTCCTACTCCCGTTCGCTGCTGTTTTCCTATTCGGATTGTACAGGAGGTTTAGGGTTGTTGGATTTCCGCCGCTGCGGGATATTTGGCGTGGTCTTCCATACGCTGTGCGGTTTGGGCTGCTGCAGAAAAAGGTTGTGTCTGAATCCCTCGCCGGGCTGATGCATGTTTCAATCTACTCGGGCATAATAGCCCTCTTTATAGGGACCTCGCTTGTCTTCATAGACTACGACATTCTCCGAAACTTTCAGACCAGAATACTTCGAGGGGACTTCTACCTGTTATACGAGGCCGCTCTCGACTTCATGGGCCTCGCATTACTGGCTGGCCTCGGGCTACTTTTCTACAGGAGGCTGGTTCTACGTGAGGCGAGGCTGCGGCCAAAGCTTGAGTACCTCATGGTCTTGGCAGGCCTATTTTTCATCGGCGTTACAGGTTATCTTCTTGAGGGAATCAGGTTAACGTTGGAGCCCAGGCCTTGGGGGGTGTGGAGCTTTGTCGGTAAAGCCCTGTCAAGCCAAGTCTTCACAACCATGGAAACTCAAGCCCTTCACACAGCCTATGTAGGACTATGGTGGAGCCACGCCGTCGTAGCATTCACGATGGTCGCCCTCCTACCATACAGCTCGCTTTGGCACATCTTCTCCACAATTCTCCACATAGCAGCTAACGCACCAAGGCAGACCCCCACAGGGATGATGAATACACCATTCAAACTGGAGGAGCTGAACATCGAGTCAGAAATTAAGCTAGGGTTTAGGAGGGTTGGTGAACTCTCCGGCTTTGAGCGTCTTGGGCTTGACGCATGCACAGACTGCGGCCGCTGTGAGGCGGCCTGTCCACCGTTTGCCGCCGGAACCCCGCTCTCACCCCGTATGATTGTCCAAAAGCTAAAGGACACACTTTGGAATGAGGGAATGCTGGAGGCTGACCTTTTCGAGTCAGGTGTCATAGATGAGGAGGAGATATGGGCATGCACCACGTGTGGGGCCTGCATCGAGGCCTGCCCTGTGCTGATAAGGCCCATGAACTACATTCTTGAGATGAGGCGGGCCCTGACTTTGGAGGGGAGGCTGGACAAGAGAAAAAACGCGTTATTGACAAACCTCGCACGCTACGGGAACCCCTACGGACTTGAACTCGCGGTCAAGCAGGAGTTTGTTGAAGAGCTCAGGTCCATGGGTGTCAAGACGGTTGAGGAAAAACCTGACGCGGAATATGTTTACTGGTTAGGCTGTGCCTCGATTTATGATGCGAGGGGCCGTGAAATAGTTAAGAACATGGTTAGAATTTTGCTTAAGGCGGGGGTTTCCTTCGCAATATTGGGTGTTGAGGAGGGGTGTACGGGCGACCCCGCTAGGCGTGTAGGTGAAGAGGGTAGGTTTCAGGAGATGGCGTTGGTGAACGTGGAGAAGCTGAAGTCCAATAATGTTAAGAAGGTCTTGGTCAACTGCCCTCACTGCTACAACACATTTAGGAACGAGTACGGCGACTTTGGTTTAACTGTTGAGGTTAAACACCATACACAGCTCATCGCCGAACTATTAGTTGATGGAAGGCTTAAGGTCGAGAAAGGACTGTCCGAGAAAATAACGCTTCATGACTCATGCTACCTCGCCCGACACAACAACGTCATCTCTGAGCCGCGAACCATACTGGCAAAGATTGCAGGCAAGGATGGCTACATCGAGCTTAAACGAAGTGGTTTGAAGAGTTTCTGCTGCGGGGCCGGCGGTAGCACATACTGGTATGAGGTGAGGAGACGGGATAGGGAGAGCGTGATAAGGCTGAGGGAGGCCTTGGAATCGGGTGCAGGTGTTTTAGCAGTAGAATGCCCCTACTGCATGCAGATGTTCGCCGACGCAGCCCGTGTGATGGGTGTCGAGGATAAACTTAAGCTCAGGGATGTGGCTGAAGTCGTCGCCGAGGCTGTTGAAAAATAGCGTACACATCATAGCAGTCATCATGGCGGCGCTAACCCTGTACACCTCGTCCCAAGGGTTAGAGGAGAACACATACTTCACAATCAGCGTAAACCCCGACGGCTCGGCGGAATGGGTTGTTGAACACAGGTATCCGTTGAAAACTGCTGAAGACATGGAAGCCTTCAAGGCCGTTGCAGCAGATATTTCAAAAGAGCTTATGGTAGGCTATCGGTCAAGGCTTGAGCAGCTCGTATTAGAGGCCTCCAAGTTGACGGGGAGGAATATGGGTTTAAGCGGCTTCGACGTCCATGCATACACCCAGACCACCCTCACGGGAGGTGTAGGCGTTATCGTGTTTAAGTTTGTTTGGACGGGGTTTGCATCTGCGGCTGACGATAAAATCTATGTTGGAGAAGTTTTCGTCGGGGGTTTATCACTCGCCGGAGGAGAGACGCTTACGCTGAAAATACCATACGGATACCGTGCAGTCGATTACTCACCCAAACCCGACGAAATAAGGGACGGCTCCTTGGTCTGGTATGGGCCTCGGTCGTTCACAGATGGAAGACCCATGGCTGTTTTCTCAAAACAATCCAACCTCGGCGAAACACTTACCGGATATCAGCTGGTGCTGATTTCTTTAACGGCCCTTGCCTTTGCCGGCGCATCAGCCGCATTATATCTGAGGAAAAGGTCGGAAAAGGTTCCTGAGTCCGGGTTTAAAGCGATCATCGAGGTCTTGAAGAGGCATGGAGGCGAGGCCCCTCAGCACGTGATTGTCGAGGAAACGGGGTTGTCAAAGGCTTCCGTAAGCATTATGCTTAAGGCCCTGGAGTCGTCGGGAGTTGTGGTACGGGTTAAGAGCGGGAGGACGAAGGTTGTGAGACTTGTGAGATAGCTAGCCTCCCCGACCTCTCCCCCTGCCGTTACCCGGATGACCCTCCGCTACGGTTGTAGTGGTTGTTGTTACCACACCGCCATCTTGCGGATGGTTTTCATTCCTGTTACGATGTGCTGTTTGGGATTCGCCGTGTGTCTGCGTCTCGGTGATATTTCCCCTATCCTCTCCCCGCGGCTTGTCTTTTTCATCCCCACCTCGACCCTTACCAAGTGGATGCGTATTCGTCGCATTAACTCCCCTGCCAACCGCCTCCCTAGCGCTCTCACCTATCGTCCTAGCCTCCTCCGAAACCTGTCTACCGAATTCTTCGTTGGCTTTCCGCAGCTCCTCAACCATGTTTTTTACGGCTTCACGTGACTTATCGGCTAGACTGCTCAAAATTTTCCCCAGCTTTTCACTGCTTTTACTGAGAGCCTCGAGCCTAGCTTTCAGGACACGCAGCCTTGAAACATATTCCTCCGAGGTTATGTTGCCGGACTTAAACAGATTCCTCAGCGACTCAATCTCGGCCTTAACCTCATCCCGTAGCCTTTTACTCTCATTGATGAAATCCTTTATCAGCTGCAGCCTTTCCTCATGAAGACTTTTCTTCGCCGCCTTGTACTCTACCATAGCTAACCTGAGAGCTTCTTTATGCTCCTCGATAATGCTGTGGAGCTCGGCCGTAATCTTCCTCCCGAGGCTTAGGGGTTCCTCGGACTGGGCCCGAAGTGCTGGGACAGCGGCTAGAGATAACATGAAGACTAGAGCGAGCGAGGCTATTACAGCCGTTCTAAGCATGTCATCAGACCAACACACCGTCATTTAACCCGCTCTAGAATGGAAAAAATATCAGACTGTTTAAGATTGTTTAGAATCGTTTAAAAAACGGTATTTTAGGTGCCGGTCCCGGAGTTATACGAAATGCCTGACGTTGTGGTTTGCGTCAAGCAGACCGTCGACGTATACCAGCTGAAACCCCATCCGGAAACCCTCGCCCCACAGCTTTCACAGGCCCAGCCGAAAAACAGCGATTTCGACCTAAACGCTCTCGAGGAGGCTGTGAGAATAAAGGAGAAACACGGCGGCCGCGTTGTCGTTATAACGGCGGGTGCAGAGGTCAAACCTCTGCTTGTAAGAGAATGTCTAGCCATGGGCGCTGACGAAGCCTATGTCTTCTCGCACAGGGATTTGGCTAGGGCCGACGGATATGTTACTTCCACCGTCCTTTCAAAGATGATTGAGAAAAAGGTTGGGAAGTGGGACTTGATTATATGCGGCGAGGCCTCCCTCGACGAGGGCGCCTACCAGACCGGGCCCATGTTGGCGGAGATCTTTAACGTACCTCATGTCTCATACGTGAACAGATTAGAGTATGAGGACGGGGTTGTTAAGGCTTGGAAAACGGTTGAGGAAGGAGTCGCAGTTGTTAGATGCAGAACACCCGCAGTCCTCACGGTCGGGCTGGAAATAAACACTCCACGCCTGCCAAGCCTCTTAATGATTAGGGCTGCTCAGAAAAAACCTCTCGTCGAGCTCAAACCCGAGGACTTGGGCTTAAACCCTGAAATGCTCAACCCGCTGGCGGAGCGGCAACAGGTGAAGGCGCTCAAGACGGAGCGGAGAAGAAAGATCTTTGAGGGAAAGCCCGAGGAGCTGGCCGAGCAGTTAGTTGAAACAATTCTCGCGGAGGGGGTTGTGAAGAAATGAATGTCCTGGTTTTTGGGGAAAAGCTGGAGCAGCTGGCAGGCCTAACATCATTCATAGCTACCAAGCTCAGGCCATCAACGGTCTATTCAGCTATTTTTGACGAGCCCAAAGAACAGGATGTCTCAGTTCTCGGTGGGGCGGGAGCCGACAAAGTAATATCACTGCCAAGCCACATTTGGGCTGGCGGGGCAGCTCAAGCGGCCGCCGCCCTCTCCGAGGTTGTGAAGAAACTCGATTTAGACCTGTTGGCCGTTTATGCCTCTAAAACAGGGCTTGAGATTGCCCCACGCGCGGCGAGAAGACTTAACGCCGCATATGCCAGCGAGTCGGTCTCCCTTGAAACAGCAGATGGAGGTCTCCTGGCCTCTAGACTTGTTTTGGGCGGCGGATACGTCTCTACGGTTCTGTTAAAGACGAGGCCTGCGGTCGTAAGCATGAAGGCGGTGGGTGAAACCGGGGCTTTTTCGAAAAAGCCGGCCGTTGAGAAGTTTTCACTGAGTGTTGAGGCGCCCGGGGTTGAGCTTGTTGAGATTGTCAAGCCAGAGGCTTCCCATGTGGAGCTTGAGAAGGCGGAGGTAATCGTGTCCGTTGGGCGGGGTTTTAAGAAAAAAGAAGACCTCGCTATGGCCGAGGAGTTGGGACGTCTCCTAGGAGGCGAGTTGGGCTGCAGCAGGCCTATCTCCGGTGATCTGAAATGGCTTAGCGAGGAGAGGCACATAGGTCTCTCAGGTAAGAGGGTTAGGCCCAAGCTATACATAGCACTCGGGATATCAGGACAGGTCCAGCACCTCGTGGGAATGAGGGACTCCCGCACAGTCATAGCAGTAAACATAGACAGCAACGCGCCGATGGCCGCAGAGTCCGACTACTTCTTTGTAGGAGATATCTATAAAATACTCCCAATAGCTATTCAGAAGCTAAAGGAAAAGCTGGGACGCTGATGCATTACTCTACAGCTGTTCTCGCAAACATAGGGCCTGGGGGGCGGCGTGGCCTCCTACAAATTAGGAACCGCCCCATGATAGAATACGTTCTCGACGCCATCCCCGACGACACAGACGATATACTGATTTTTTCACAGGCTGAGGCCATGGAGGACTACATGGTGGTGGCTGAGAGATTCGGCGCCCGTGTCGAAAAGTCTCCACCCCAAGGCCTCGACATAAGATTTCAGCTCGACCCCATTTTCAGAACCCTGTCCACTGAGGGGTGTCTAATACTCTCCTGCGACACACCTCTGATCAACAGAGGTGTAACAGGCTTTCTAAGAGACGTCATCACAAAGTTTTCCGCAGCCATTCCAAGGCTTTCGATCGACAGGGATGAGTTCGTCCCCGCCGCTTACAGGGTTGAGTCATTTATAAAAGCGATGAATGAAAACCCTGAGATGAAGATGGTTGACTTGGTGAAGAAGGTCAGTAATGTGCTTTACATCTCGGTGCAGAGCTTCAAGATATTCGACGAGAAGCTGAGGTTCCTTGAAAGGGTCCAGACCCAGACAGACGTACGAAGGGTTGAAAAAATTCTACAATCAATGGAGCAGTTGTAGAGGTTTTTTGGATGAGGGGCACCATTCCCATCGGCAAGCTTCCTGAGGGGTTTCTCCGTAAGCATGTGATCCCCTACCTGGGCTACAGGCGGAGAGACGTAGTTCTCTGGCCGAGCTTTGGTGAAGACGCGGGCGCCGTTAAGATGTCAAAGAACACGTATATCTTTTCCACAGACCCTATAACAGGTTCGAAGAGCCTTGTGGGCTGGCTTGCAGTCCATGCCTCGGCGAATGACGTGGCCGTTTGCGGAGGTGAGCCGCGCTGGTTTTCCTCAACCGTGTTGATGCCTGTTGGCAGCCACCCCAGTGACGTGAGTAGAGTGGTGAAACAGATACATAGGGCATGTAAACAGCTTAAAGTCTCCGTAGTCACAGGCCACACAGAAATCGCGCCCACCGTCTCCGAAACAGTTATCGTAGGACACATGGTGGGGGTTTTGGTCGCCAAGAGGCTTATCACAAGTGCGGGCGCAAAGCCCGGCGACCACATAGTCATGGTGAAGTCGCCGGGGCTTGAGGGCTCGGCTATCCTTGCCACGGATTTTTCTGAGCACCTCCTCAGAAAGGGTGTGAGTAGGCATACTGTTTTGGTGGCGAGGAATTTTGTCAGAGAAATCAGCGTAGTTGGGGAAGCTCTTGTGTATGCTAAGGCGGGTGTCTCGGCGATGCATGACCCTACGGAGGGGGGTTTGCTTGGCGGGCTGTACGAGGTTGCGAAGGCCTCTGGGGCCGGGTTTGAAATTGACCGCGGTAAAATACCTGTTAACAAGGCCGTGTCGGAGATATGTGATAGGCTGGAACTAGACCCGCTCAAGCTCATCAGCTCCGGCTCCCTCATCGCCGTGGTGAAACACGTCAACCCTAAAATCTTAAGACGTACAGGCGGATACGTCATCGGAAAAATTACACCCAAGAAAAGAGGGATGAAAATCTACTCCGAGGATGGCGTTGAGAAAGTAAGGGGACCCGTCCACGATGAGCTCTGGAGGTTTTTAACCGAACATGGCCGTGAAAAATTATAAATCCATGTACAAGTGTAATGTGTCATGGAGGTTTTACAAGCCATAAAGACAAAGCTGGAAGTCAAGGAATACGACCCGCGCCCAGTGCCCGAAAACGTGGTCAGGGATGTCTTGGAGGCCGCCCGCATGTCGCACACAGGCCTCAACAGCCAACACTGGAGGTTTATAGTGGTGGATAACCGCGCAGACCTTCGCGAGCTTGCTGAACTAAGCCGTACCGGGAAATGGGTTTCAGGCTGCGCCTTCGCCGTCATCGTCTTGACGAACCCGCAGTATCCCTGGCATGTGTTGGATGCTGGAAGGGCCGTAAGCTACATGCAACTGGCTGCATGGAACAGCGGTGTCGCCTCCAGACTTTACACGGGTTACGACGAAGAGGGTATGAGGAAAAAGTTCAACATACCGCCGGAGCTGCATATAGCCTGCGTCGTAGGATTCGGATACCCCGCACGCAAGATATTGGGCCGTAAGAACAGGGCCCCAGTAGAAGAGATTGCCTTTCATGGAAAAATGGGCGTGCCCTACAGGCTAAAGTGATGTGGCGGGCTGGGAAAGGGCCAGCTTCTTCATAGCCGCCCTGAGGTGGCGGGATACTGTGGACTTTGAAAGACCGAGAGCCTTAGCTATTTCGGAAAGACTGTTTAACCTTGTGTTCGAGAAATAACCCATCGAGATCGCGGTATAAAGAACCTCGCTTTGCTTCTTTGTGAGAACGTTTCCCAGCCTCAGCGAAGACCGTTTCAATACCTCAACAACAAGTCCTTCCTTGATCATTTCATCAATAATTTTTTTGGCTGTTATTTTGCCGGGGGTAATGAATGTGAAAAGAACACCCAAGTCTTTCAGGAAGAGAACCCCCATAGGAATAGCGGAGTTACGTGAAATTACCTTGCAGGCCTTACAGCTGGGTGCGTCAACCCATAGGTACTCCCTACCCATCCTGTAGAACAGGACGTCATCCAGCTTTAGCAACTCGGTGTAGTCACCTATGTTGGAGAGGTATATTAGATGGCTGGAGACAGTCTCGCCCACCCTGATATTTTTAAACGAACCCTCTAACCTCTTGGACATGAGGAGCTGAACAACCCTACATGAGCTGTTCTTCACAAGTGCCGTTACCTGTATCGGGCCACGCACCAAGGTCTTACAAAGACCCAAATTTAACCAGATTAATATGCTTATGCGGTTCTAAAGCTATGTTATGCAACACGTATGGATACAAGCTTAAATTATCCTACAAACATATGCAACATCGTTGCATATCCATGTTTTAGATACCAACTTACATTATATTACCATGAACACATTAAAGGTCTTGTCCCTGTTTATCGGTTTGGCGTTTCTGGTAACGGTTGCGAACGGTTTTGAATATGCGCCCGGTGTGCCAGGCAATCCTCCCCCCAACGCCAGCCCCAACAAATCGTTCCTGCTGGTAGCCGATGAACGCGACGTAGTTATCGGCGACGGCCTCGTCTTCAGGGCTTTCACCTTTAACGGAACCTCGCCGGGTCCTTTAATCGTTGTTGAAGAGGGGGATGTAGTCGAGATAGTTGTGAAAAACCTGGGAAAATACACCCACGGACTCTCAATTCATGCCGCAAACACTCAGACATCAAAGTTTGTGGGAAACATAGCGCCCAATGGTGAGGGCAGACTGCTGTTCAAGGCAGACTTCCCAGGCGTGTACATGTATCACTGCGCGCCGGGTGGGCATGGCATACTAACGCACACGCTTGCCGGTATGTACGGCATGGTGGTCGTCGAGCCTAAGAAAGGCAGCTACCTCTTGGAAAGACAGCTAGGAAGGGAGCCTGACATCAGAGTCTACCTAGTACAGCACGAGGTTTACATGAATGGCCGCGACTTCTTCGATGGAAAACCGGCGTACGTTATGTTCAACGGCTACGTGTTCCGTTATTTGGAGGAGCCGATTAAGGCCAGGCCAGGCGACTACGTTAGGTTTTACTTTCTCAACGTGGGGCCGAGCCTTACTGCGAGCTTTCACGCAGTAGGAGGTATCTGGGAATACGTCTACCAAGGCGGAAACCCGAACAACGTTGCCGTAGGTCTCCAAACAGTCACAGTGGGGCCAACTGATTCCTATGTCATCGAATGGCGCGTCCCTGCAGAGGGTAACTTCCTCCTTGTCACACACGCCTTCGGAACGCAGGCAATCAAGGGAGCTGTAGGGGTTATCTCAGCTTCCGCAGATGCCGAGAGAACCTCCGTAGTTTTGCCAAACGGGCCAGCTCTAGCACCGCCAGCATCGGTTAAAAGGATGTTGTCACCCTTTGAGCCCACACAGGACGAAGTCAAGACATATTTTCCGGGAGAGAAAGTGGTTATACAGATTGTGGGAAACAGCTTCTACCCCAAGATCGCAAGGGTTCCTGTTGGCTCGCAGGTAACTTGGGTCAACGAGGACGTTCTAAGCATAGGCTCCGGCGAGATAACAGGACAGCACAACATAGCCGTCGTCCAAGGACCCGTCTCACTAACCTCACCGCTGCTGAAGAACGCCGAACAATTCACGCTGAAAATCGAGAAGGAGGGCCTTTACCAATACATCTGCGGGATACATCCATACATGAAGGGCGAGATATCAGCCTACCAGGCCTCCGGCGTGGGCGGTCTGGGTATTCTTGGGGGGTTGTCTTTCACTGTTGACCTGACAGTCGTCAGCGTATTCCTCGGAGGGCTTGGAGCACTTGCTCTACTTGTGTTCGTTGGCGAAAAATCCGCGAAGCGGCATGAAAAATAATTATCTTCTGGCAACAGCGCTAGGCATCGCTCTTCTGCCAATTTTCCTAATAACATGGTTTAGCCCAGATGACTACGGCGGTAATGAAGCCGACGGCCTATTGATGAGCGGTAGAAGGCTTCCCAACTTCATCCTCACAGACGTTGACGGTGGACGGGTATCCCTGGATACGTTCAAAGGCCGCGTGGTCCTAATCTTTTTCGGCTACACAAACTGCCCCGACGTATGTCCAATGGCGCTCAAGAAATACCACGAGCTGAGAGCGCTTTTGGGCGAGAAGTCGAAAGATGTTGCATTCATCTTCATAACCACCGACCCCTACCGAGACAGCCCTGAAAAAATGCATTCATTCATAAAACCGTATGGGGAGGATATAATCGCTTTAACAGGCACTTGGCAGGAGCTGGCTGAGGTGTGGAAGACGTACCATGTGAGAACGCTGGAGAAAGACGAGACAACGGCCTTCGTAACACATTCCGCCGTGATCTACCTAGGCGATAGAGAACTAATCTTGAGGGGTATATTGACACCGGAGATGCCTGCCGAGGAAATGCTGAATATAATTATCAAGTTTGTCTAATTCTGGCCAACGCAATATTTCTCGCCGTGGCTTGGACAGGCTCACCAGTCAACTCTATCTCCTCAAGCCATTTAATGCTCTGGTAGCATGTCTGGCCGCTGAAGACAAGCCTCAGCGGCCCACCATTCTCCCTAGGCAGGGGTTTGCCGTGAAGGGAGTGCGCTAAAACTAGTTTATCCAAATCTTCCACGGGGAATACCTCGGTGTAGCCACCCGACTTGAAGATGGCATAGCGGGCCTGCGGCAGCGGTGATGCAAGCATGACTACAGTGGAGGCCTTAACACCCTGCCACTCTGTTCCCGGAACCACCCAGCCCTCTAGACACCGAAAGTCGAAGGTCAGTGAGACGGCGGGGAGCCTCGCCAAGTCTTCTAGGGTAAGCTCAAGCCTTTTTCGCACTAGGCCTGTAACTCTTAAAACCCATTCGCCTGCCGCCTGAGAAGCTCCCGCAAAAACAGGCAGCTTATCCAAAACCTTGTCCATGTATACCTAAGGTCAAAAGGTGGAAGATATTCCTTTCCGGCTTAAAGCTAAAACTTGGGCAATTTATCACGGAACAGGATGGTTGAAAGGAGTGGCAGGTATGAGCCAAGGGCCGTAGAGGAGGCTGTGGCTAAGAAATGGCATGAAAGAAACATAGTCCAAAAGGTCCTGGAAGCTAACAGAGATGGGCGGTGGTTCACCTTCCTAGAGGGGCCTCCCACGGTCAACGGCTATATGCATATAGGGCATACACGGGGACGTGTCTACAAAGACATCGTCCTACGGTTCAAGACGATGCAGGGATACAGGGTCTGGAGGAGAGCTGGATGGGACTGCCAGGGTTTGCCCACGGAGATAGAGGTCGAGAAAAAGCTCGGCATCACAAGCAAGCGGGACATCGAGAGAATCGGGCTTGAAAGATTTGTCGAGGAGGCGTGGAAACTCGTAGACCACTACATGAGTCATTGGAGAAAAGATAGCGAAAAACTCGCCCTATGGCTGGACTATGAAAACGCCTACGAGACCCGTCGAGACGTATACATGGAGCATGTGTGGCATCTTTTGAAAAAAGCCCATGAGAACGGGGACCTAGTCGAAAGCCTCCGCGTTGTCCCAATATGCCCGCACTGCGAGACTGCTCTCTCGCAGCATGAGCTTGCCCAAGGCTATGAGGAGGTTGTCGACCCATCGATATACGTAAAAATACCTTTGAAGAACGGCGCTTACGCTGTTATCTGGACAACGACCCCGTGGACCATTCCGGGAAACATGGCTGTGGCCGTCGCTCCTGAAGCTGTCTACGTCGAGATAGATGTTTCAGGTGAGAGGTGGCTTGTCGCGGAAGCCCTGCTGGAAAGGTTTGTCGCCGAAACCGGGATATCAAACTACCGCGTGGTCCGGAAAATGTTTGGCCGTGAGCTGGTCGGCTTGGAATATACACATCCACTGGAGGAATTCATACCCTACCATAGAAACAAAAAATACCACATCATACCTTCAGAACATGTTTCACTTGAAGAAGGCAGCGGCTTCGTACACATCGCCCCCGCCCACGGCCCCGAAGACTTTGAGCTCGGCAGAAGACATGGGTTAGCAATATTCTGTCCAGTGACCCAGACAGGGGTATTCACAGAAGAGGGGGGGAAATATGCCGGGATGAATGTCGAGGAGGCTTCAAAAGCTGTTGTTAACGATTTGGGAAGTAAAAACCTACTTGTGAAGGCGGGAGAGATTCTCCACACCTACCCACATTGCTGGAGATGTGGAAACAAGCTGGTATACCTAGCCAGCGTCCAGTGGTTCCTACGGGTTGAACGTATCAGGCAGCAGATGGTCGAGGGCAATAAGAGTGTTAAATGGTGGCCTGAATGGGCGGGGACAAACAGGTTCGGCGACTGGCTTGCAAACGCCGAGGACTGGTGTATCTCGCGAAGTAAGATATGGGGTACGCCGCTGAATGTCTGGAAATGTGAATCATGCGGCGGGAAAAAAGTTGTGGGTTCCCGGGATGAGCTTGAGGATGCGGTTGAGAAGCCTTCGGTTAAGAGGATGCACAGGCCTTGGATTGACATGTATGTGTTTAAATGCAGTAATTGTGGGGGAATGATGCGGCGTGTGCCTTTCGTCCTCGACACATGGCTTGACTCAGGTGTTGCGTTCTACGCGAGCGTAGACGCGTTACACAAACCCGACCTCTTCAAAACACTCTTTCCCTATGACTTCATAACAGAGGCAATAGACCAGACCCGTGGCTGGTTCTACACCCTCATGTTTACGTCGACGCTGCTTTACGGTAGACCGCCCTATAAAAGCGTCCTAAACCAAGGCCACGTGCTCGATGAGTTCGGGAAAAAAATGTCCAAGTCGAGGGGGAACGTTGTATGGGCTGAGGAGGCCTTTAAAAGATTTGGTGTTGACCCCTTAAGGCTCTACCTCGTCGGCAAGGCCGAGCCGTGGAGTACGATAAATTTTGTCCCATCGGAAGTCGACCAAATAGCAGAGTCACTCAACATCCTGTGGAATGTCTTCAACTTCGCTTCAACATATATGATGCTGGACGGTTTCGACCCCTCAAAAAATAGACTCGAAAACTACGTGGATGTCTTAAGGCCTGAGGACCGCTGGATACTTGCAAAGGTGAACCAAATCGTGAGAGATGTGACCGCCAGCCTTGATGGAATGGAGATACATCACGCTGTCAGAATGCTGCTCAGCTTTATCACAGAAGACCTGAGCAGGACCTACATAAGATCTGTCAGAAGACTTGCCTGGACTGAGGCCGAGGTAGCTGAGAAGATGGCCGCCTACGCATGCCTCCACTATGTCTTGAAAAGAGTCATCCTACTCCTTGCGCCATTCACGCCCTACCTGTCGGAGATGCTTAATGACAATGTGAAAACAGCCAACGACCCCGAAAGCGTGCATCTAGAGCGCTGGCCTCAAGTAGATGAACAATTTCTAGATGAAAAATTGATTTCTTACATGGATATCGCCCGCGACATCCTGACAAGCATACTGGCTGCACGGCAGAGGGCGGGGAGAAAGCTTCGGTCCCCGGTTTCAGAAATAGTTATCGTATCAAAAAACATTCAAACGTATGAGGCGGCCAAAAACTTTGAAGCATTCCTAAAAGAGTCATCGAACACGGAGAGGCTGACAGTCTTAGAACCGAACACTTTGTTTGAAGGTGTGCGGTATGTTGTCGAGGCCGACCTACGGAAACTCGGGCCGCGTCTGGGGAAACATCTACTAGAGTTGCTTGAATACCTTAAGCGATGCGACACCAAAAAAATAGTTGATGAACTGAATAGGGAACATAAAGTTAAGATACCTTTGTCGTCTGGTGAGATCGAATTAGGCGAGGATGAGCTAACGGTTAAGAAGACTGCAATCGAACATTACTCTCATACAGAAAACCCGCATGCCGAGGTGTATGTGGACCTGAGGACAACCCCCGAGCTGGAGGCTATGGCCGCCGCCCGTGAAGTTGTAAGACGCATCCAGCTTATGAGGAAGGAGGCAAACCTAGAGATGCTCGATAGAATCGACTGCATAATACAGGCGGACGACCAGGACTTTTTGCAGAACCTGTCCATGAAAAAGCTCTACATAGAGGAGGAGACACGGGCCTCGATAAAACTCTCCGACCTTGCCCTGCAACCTCCCTCAAATTACTTTATACGTGACTGGGATGTCCAAGGAGTTACCGTGCGAATAGCGTTTAGAAGATTGGACGATAAAACTTATAACCACGGCTAGGGTTTGAGAACCGAGATGGTAAACCCGAAGGTCGGCATCGCTGTCGGAGCCGCCGGAGTCGCTATCGTTCTCCTTCCAGTTCTAATCCTGTTCATAACGGGGGGATATGACTCACCAATCCAGCGTTTTTACGACACGCCAATCGCACCCGGTCTCCCAATGGGTCTGCTGGTTACAGCTGCCGGCGCCGCGGTGGCGGCTGTCGGGCTTTTGCTGTTTGTGAAGGGGATGAGGGCCCCACCAACGTACTCGCCGGCCGAACCTGTTCTTAGGTCTGTTAGGAGAGGCAGGGATGTAAATTGGCTTGAAAAAATAGAGGGTGAGCTTGAGACGATGGACAGGGAAGAAAAGCCTGCTGTTGAGGTGAGGACGGTAAAACCCAAGCCTTCGCCGATGAAACAGGTTGGGGCTAATGTGGTGAGACGGGCAGATGTCCCAGAGGGGAAACCCGGCGGCAGATACACTATAGTCTCTAAAGGCCTTGACATGGTCTGCAGAACATGTGGGGCAAGTAACGAAATTGGGGCAAAGGTCTGCGGGCAGTGTGGCGCCAAGCTCTACGAGCCTGATTCAAAGGCACCCTCCTGCCCTGTCTGCGAGGCGCCTATCGATGAAACCTTTAAGGTTGGCGATAACATTGTCTGCGGGGTATGCTTCAGCGAGCTACGTATAGCAAAGAGTGTTGTATGAGCGGTGTGTTGTCTTGGAGGGAGCTAGACCCTTAACAACTATACATAAAAACCTGAACAAGCCCGTCCGCGTCTTTCTGAAAAACGACTTGAGATATGAGGGGTTAATGGTTGAATGCGACAACTACATGAACCTACTGCTTGAACACGTAGTTGAATACTACGGTGACGACAAAAAAGCGGGGTACAGCCGTGTCCTCATCCGCGGCAACAACATAATGTACGTAATCCTCGCCGAAAAATAACCCCTTCCATAAGGTTAAAAATGTTAAGAACTTAATATTTTGGTTGAAGGTTGACGGTTTAGGTGGATTTTGATGGCCGCATACGTGGTAGTTGAGCCGCTTGACAAAAAACCCGTCGAGCAACAGGAGATAGAGATTGTTGAGCGCAAGGGGCTGGGACACCCCGACTACATGATAGACAGCGCCTGCGAGGAGGCTTCTATAATGCTTTCAAACTACTACTTCCAAGAGTTCGGCAAGATACTTCACCACAACCTAGACAAAGGCCTACTTGTAGGCGGACGAGCATACAACACATTTGGCTACGGCAGGCTAGAAGAACCCATAACCATAATCATAGCAGGCAGGGCCTCGACCTCCGTAAAAACATCGACCGGGGTCACATTAGTCCCCTACAAGGAGATTATTACGAATGCTGTGAGAAACATGATTAAGAGAAACTTCCGGTTCCTAGATTTCGACCAGCACATCCAGCTTGAGATAAGAGTGAGAGAAAGCAGCCCAGACCTTAAAGCTGTAGTCGAGGCAAGCATGGATATGCCTCTGGCTAACGACACATCATACGGCGTAGGGTTCTTCCCTCTGACCACGCTGGAAAACCTAGTGTTGAACGCCGAAAGGCATCTAAACTCCCCACAGTTTAAGCACCGTGTTAAGGAGAGCGGTGAAGATGTGAAGGTGATGGGACTCAGGAAGGGTAGGAAGATAATTCTTACAGTGGCTGACGGCATAGTAAGTTTTTTGACAAAGGATAGGGACCACTACATATCCGTTAAACAGGCCTTGAAGGAGGAGGTAGAGGACCTAGCTGCGAAGCTTGCACCGGATTATTCGGTAGAGGTTTACGTCAACACAGCCGACATGTATGGTGAAGGTGTAAAAGACGAGGTCTTCTACCTAACCTACACGGGAACTTCTGCGGAGCACGGCGACGACGGAAACACAGGCCGCGGTAACAGAGCAAACGGGCTTATAACCCCTAATAGACAGATGTCGCTCGAGGCGACGGCTGGAAAAAACCCCATATCGCATGTGGGCAAAATCTACAACGTCCTCGCCTCGCTGACGGCGAAAAGAATCTATGAGGAGACCAAAGCTGTCAAGGAGGTCTACGTGCGAATGCTCAGCCAGATAGGTAAGCCTTTAAACCAGCCCCTCTCCGTCTCTGTTCAAGCAATCCCGGTCGATAAATTTGACACAAACCTAGTGAGAGAGATTGAGGAGATTGTTAAAGAAGAGGTTAACAACGTTAGACGTGTGACTAATTTAATTCTCGGCCGCGAGGTAGCGGTATTCTAAAGATACCTATCGAGGTTTCTCATTCTTTCAAGGACTTGACTGCACTTGCGTGCCGTTAGACACCGGAACTCGATACCATAGGAGTCCGCCATGCTTCTAGCTTTCTTTGTTAAGCTGGGGGCCGCCATTATTGCCCGCGGCCTATAGCCAAACTCCTCCTCCAAGCTTTCGACATAAGTTTTTAACTGCAGGATATCTTGGGCCGTAGCATTGTTTTTCTTGAATTCTACGACCAGTATGTTGCCATGCCTATCAACCCCGAGCAGGTCAACCCTACCCGACCTTTTCACCGGCCTCTCCTCCATGAAGGGTTTGAACCCTTCCTCGACAAGGTTAGGCTGAGCCATCACGGCCTTCTTCATCTCCTCCTCCGAGGCGTACATCTCGAATACGGCCGTATCACGTAGCTCGAAGTACTCAACTCTGGGCTGTGATGTGAAAGTTATCAGGAGGAGTTCTGGGCCGTTGCTGACCCTTATACGTAGGCCTTCACCCGACTGTGTGAAATCTATCTTTGAGCGGGGTGGTTGCCAGTTGACGGGTTCAGAGCCCTCAGGTCTGTGGACAAGCACGCTTCTGTCGCTCTTGATTATAACAAGCCTCTCTCCTTCCCCCAGCCTAGAAGAGGCCCTTCCCTCATATGAAACAGTGCAGGGCCCTGCTAAAACTATAACCAGCCCCTTGTTCAAAGCGTTTCTCAGTTCTTCAGGCATCATTTTAGCGAGGTAGGTTGAGTAGCTCGAGAAGCTGTATGTATGGTTCAGGCTTTACGGGGAAGTAGACGAAGAACCAGCCAACCTGCACTGCGGCGACAAAGTATAGGACTGCTCTACCTATTCTATCTTCTGAGAGAACCGTTGGAAGCCCTATCGCTAGGGCGGGGAGTGTTGGAAGGAAGTAAAAAGTGTAAACCCAGCGGCTAAGCAGGTGTGCTATCACGAAGTAGACACCATAGCCGACTATTATCCATGTTGAAATAAATGTCTGCGTTTTGTCACCCCCACGGGTGGCTAGCATGTAATATGTCGAAAAAGCCAGTACTACCGCTGTCGTCCACCAGAGGGGGCTGTATATCCCCCAGTAGGCAACAGGGTGCCAGACTCTTTCACCCGCTGAGACAGTGATTAGGTAGTATGGTGCGGCGGCGAAGGAGAATATGGGGCTTATCCAGCTGAGGGGCAGGTCTACAGCCGTCTGTCTGCCGTCGGTTTCCAGCACATAGCATCTGAAAGGTAGCTCGTAGCTGCTACAGCTGTACCTAAGCGTGCTATGGTATGCCAGCATGTAGTCGATGTGTTGAAAGGGGTTGCTGTAGGCCTTCAGCCCGTAGTCGTACAGGGATATTCCCGCGAGAAAAACAGCAGTCACGACTAAAACGGTCTTCTCGAAAACAGGCGACCACTCATATATTGCTTCTGAAATTTTTTTCCTTCGACTGTAGGCCTGAAGCAGTGCATACAGAAGAAGGGCCGCTGCGTTGAACAAAACAGCTGTCTTTGAAAGGAATCCAAGGCCGAGGAATAGGGCGGCAATGGTGTAACGGGAGGTTAGAAACAGGTATGTGCCTAGGAGGAGGAAGAAGATAGCTGGCCCGTCGAGCATCGCCAGCGTCCCGATGTTAAAGAACATTACGTCACCGAAGAGTAGTACTGCTGAAAAGACTGTAACGTTTCTCCTGCCCGTAACCCTCCAAGCTATGAGTGGGACTATCGCGGAAGCGGCCGAGGAGAGCAGGGATGGTGCCATCCGCCATCCTATAGGGTTGTCTCCAAAGGCTAGAATCGAGCCCGCTATCAGCAGCTTTGAGAGAGGTGGGTGCTCGTTGTTGACTGAAAGACCTCGTAAAAGCTTTCTAACAGCGGGTATGTAATGGGCTTCATCGAAAACAAACCCGCACTCGGTTGGAAACCCGCCGGCCGGGCTTTCAATGCATCTTTCCACATCTATGGTTGGGCTGGGCGTGTTCATGATTGCAAGCCTGAGTAAGAACGTAACTAAAAAGACGGCTAAAGCTATTTTATGGTGGAACTCTAAACGCCTGTAAACTTTCTGCAAAGCTATCAAATACTCATCCCCCTGTCTTTACACATGTAGGGCCCAACTAGCCTGTATCCCAGCCTTCTGTAATAGTTTCGAACCCCTACACCGCTTATGACGGCAACCCTGTCAAGCCCATGCTCGTCGAAGGCAACCCGCTCAGCCTCCTCCATCAACAGTCTTCCAAAACCACGGTGCTGCGAGGTTGTCTCATCAGGCTCTGTGCCAACAGGTTTCATCTGACCGTACACATGCAGCTCCCTGACAAGCGCCGCGCCCTCCAGCTCATCCGTCAAAGTTCTTGGAGGTATCCTTAACCTGATGAAGCCGAGGAGTGCATCCGACTCAGGGTCGTCGTAGGATATGAAGTATTCCAGACCGCCTGACGCCCTGTAAACATATCTGTTGCAGACCGCCCTGTTCGGGTTAACAGGCCTTTTTCTATGTCCATGCTCCCTGCATCTAATGCACCTGCAGCCGTCGCCAACAAGCGACTCAACCTTCTGACGGAGATTTGGCGTCCTCAAGCCGTCCAGAACCGTTTTAAGAGGGATTTCACGCTGTATCCTCGAAATTCTGACGTAGGGCGGCACCCGACGCATAAACTCCGCTAAAACACTTACCAACTCATCCTCCTCATAGGGTTTATACTCCCCTCTCCTCCACATCTCAGCAAGCTCGGTGCCCGGTAGGACGAGAGTTGGATAAATCTTAAGCTGGTCGGGTCTGAACCGCTCGTCGTCGAATATTCTTAACAACATCTCTAGGTCCTTGCTGGGGTTTGAGCCGGGCAGGTTAGGCATAACATGGTAACAAACTTTAAAGGACATATCCTTCAAGTCTGCAGTCGCCTCAGCAACATCTTCAACACTGTGTCCTCGGTTAACAAGCCTCAGAATATCGTTGTCGAGCGCCTGAACCCCTATCTCAACCTTCGTGACGCCCATCTGGACAAGGTTTTTCACAATTCCCCCCTTAGCCCAGTCAGGTTTTGTCTCAACCGTTATACCTGAAACATGTATACTTGATGATTCCGCCAAAACCAACGCTTCTTCAAGAGAGTTTGAGGGGACACCGTTCAAGGCGTCTAGGCAGTTTTTTATGAAACTTTTCTGGAAAGTCTGCGACGTCGCGGTGAAGGTTCCTCCAATTATGATTAGTTCAACCTTGTCGACGGGGTGTCCAAGCCTCCTATATTTTTCAATAGATGTCTGGACTTGTCTCTTAGGGTCATAGTTGACTGATGAGGCGTTTTTCACGACTGCCTCCTCACCGGTGTAGCTCTGGGGTGTGCCCCAAGCGGCACCACCGGGGCAGTAAACACATTTTCCGTGAGGACATGTGTAGAGTGGGGCGACAACCGTCACCACAGCCACACCTGAGGCGGTCTTGACAGGTTTCTTCCTGAGAAGCGGCTCACCACGGCCCACTAGCTGGGCAAGCTCCAGGTCTGAGGGATACTTGGGTAGCCTGAGCTTGACCGCCAGCTCTTTCTTTAACCGCTCGACCTCAGCTCTCTGCATAACACCGGAGGTCAAACCTTTCCAACCACCTTTTTAACCCGCCTACATATTAAAGAAATTTCTTTCAAGGCGTAGAGAAAACGAGGGCCCAATGGGCCTGCAAAAACAACCTCGTCATACCCTTTTTCAACCAGGGCTTCTACAAGCTCCTCAAGCTTTGCAGGCTTCCCCCACACACAGAACCTGTCCACCCACTCGCCGTCGGATACTCTGTAGAGGCTCTCCCAATCACCCTTGTCCAAGATTTCCACAACTCTACGTCTAAAATCCTCCTCCAAACCTATCTTCGACAGGTACTCCGGGCTTGCTCCGGCCATTAGGTATGCGGCGAAGGGGACCGCGGTCTTGCGTGCCTTAGCGGCGTCCTCGTGGACGGATATTATCAGGTATGCGGCTTTCCAGAATTTCTCCGTTGTTCTACTCTTTAACCGTATGAGTGTTTTCTCCAACATCTCCCTGTCGGACCAGTTTACTAGAACTCCGTCTGCAACGGAGGTGGAGGCGTCCAGCATCCGAGGGCCCTGGGCACCGACCAAGACCTTGATGTCATCTGCCCTGTATGTGTTGAGAACACCTTTCGTGGACAGGGCGTGCTTTATTTCGGCCACGGCCCTCATTACTGTTTCAACAGGCCTCACTCTCTCAATCCCCAGCCTGCGAAGGGCCATCTCATCTCCCGCGCCGACGGCCACTCTAACCCGATGTGGGGCGAGCTCCCACAGAGATGCAGCAGCCTGTGCTATTAGGAGAGGGGGCATTGTGTAAGGGTTTAGGACCGCCGGCCCTATCACAACTTTTTTGGTGTGCAGGGCTATGGCCGATAGGGAGACGAGCGAGCTGCGGTTGAAGAAATGTTCGCTGACCCAGATTCCGTCAAAACCCGCTTTCTCAACCATTTTGGAGGCAATAGCCAGCTTCCATATTGGGTCCTTCGGCACAAGCTCAATGGAGAAGAGAGGTCTCACACCCTCTCACCCCTTAAGACCCTTGCTGTCTTCTCAGGCTCGCAGAGCCTGCAGGCCCTAGCCAGAAGCCTCAAAGCCTTCCGCGTGGAAAGACTGCCCTCGAAATATGCCTTGGCAACGGTCCAGCCGAGCTCCACCGGAACATCGTTAAGGTTAACACTCGACATCAAAACCTCGAGCAACGCCTCCGCCCTACCGACACGGCCCATTACCCCGACCTATGCCAAACACTATAAAAAAATAAATTAGGGTTTCAGGATTAAAAATTAATGCCCGGTTTCAGCTCCCCCCGTGCTAAACTCCTCGGTGTTGTCTCAAAAAGTGCTTATGTTTACGGACCCTCTGAGGTCAGGGAGGGGACTTTCATCGATGAAAAAGTGACCTTAGGATATCCTCTAAGAAGCAGGCTGTTGAAGTCATTGGCTGAGGAAGGTGATTTTGACGATATTTTGGACAGGGCCAGCTTGGGGTGTTTTATCGGCCCTAACTGCATAGTTAGGCGCGGGTGTATTGTCTACGATGATGTCATGGTTGAGTCCAACGTCGAGATGGGTCACAACGTGTTGGTGAGGTCTGGGACGGTGATTAGAGATGGGTCGAGGATTGGGAGTAACACGCAACTGGACGGAGCGGTTATCGTAGGTAGGAACGTCAACATTCAGTCAAACGTCTACATACCACACCTAACCAAGATAATGGACAACGTCTTCATAGGGCCTAACGTCGTAATGACCAACGACCCATACCCCGTCTCCTCACCTTTGAAGGGCCCCATAATAGGGCCCAACACAATAATCTGCGCAGGATGCATCATTCTTCCCGGTGTTGAAATAGGTGAGGGAGCTGTTATTGGAGCAGGCAGCGTTGTGACTAAAAACGTACAGCCACATGATGTTGTCTATGGTGTGCCAGCTAAACGGGTTTACTCGAGAGAGGAATATTTGCGAAAGAAGGCGGTTTACGACAGGGGCGCATCGGGTGTGTAATGCTTAAAAACAAGCGGTTCAGACATTATGTAGGTGAGGAAGAGGAAGCAATAATGGGAGAGATATGCTCTACCTGTGGATTGCCTAAATCGATATGCGTATGTACTACGATAAGCCGTGAACAACAGAGGGTTAAGATAAAAATCGAGAGAAGGAAGTGGAACAAGCCGACGACAGTTATCGAGGGCTTAAACGGAACAAAGAAGGACCTTCAGGAGATTGCGTCGAAGCTAAAGGGTGTTCTCGCCTGCGGTGGGGTTGTCAAAGACGGACTGATACTTCTGCAGGGTGACCACAGGGACAAGGCTAAAGATGTCCTCTTACAGCTCGGGCTCTCGGATGAGAACATTGAAGTGATTTAGGCTGCGACGCTTTCCAGCATGTCTTTAAGGCCCTTAAACCTGTTTCTCACAGTTACCTCTGTTACACCAGCCGCCTTTGCTATGTCTTTCTGAGTGAGGTTCTGGGTTGTCTCCTGACACGCCATGTAGAGTGCCGCAGCAGCTATTCCTATCGGGTCCTTACCCACAGTGGCCTTCCTCTTCACGGCCTCGTTCAAAATCCTGAAAGCCTCCTGCACGGTCCGCTGGTCAAGCCCAACCTTTGAAGCGATCTTGTTCACGTAAATAGAGGGGTCGGAGACCGGCACCTTTAGGCGGAGATGCTTAAGAAGGAGTCTATACCCCTGTGCGATGGTCTTACGTTTAACCGCCGGATATGCTTTCTCAAACTCCCTCAAATCCCGCGGCATCCCCAGCATCCTGCATGCAGCGTACGCCGCAGCAGCCATAATTGCCTTAATCGACCTACCTCTGACAAGGCCCGCCTTCAAGGCTCTCCTGTAAATCAGCATCGCTCTTTCAGCTGTAGGCTGTGAGAGACGCAGTTTGTCAACATACAGCTGTAGTATGTTGACAGCCTGCTGGAGGTTTCTCGTCTCGCTGGAGTTAACCTGGGATGTTGCGTCAAGCTTTTTGAGCCGCAGCATCTTCTCCCTAGTTTCCTTGGAAAGTTTCCTACCCGCTGCATCCTGGTCTACGCGTTCTATAACGGTTGATAGGCCGTGATCACGATACATCGGGGAAAGAGGGGCTCCTACCCTGCTCCTGCTCCCCTCCTCCTCGTCGAGATTTCTCCACTCAGGCCCTCTGTCAACATCCCTCTCCTGAACAACAAACCCGCATTGGGGGCATGTGACCTCGCCGGTCCTCTGATCTGTGATTAGAAGTTCATTTCCACACTCCGGACAGAACTCCATTCCTCTCCAACTTTTCTTTACCATTTTATCCTACCACCTGGGAAAGACATATAGGCATGGTTTTATTTTCCTTTTCTGCCTATAAGTCTTTCTACTACAGTTATGTTATGGCAGTATATAAGTATTTCTTGTTCGTGTTTCTTCAAAAATATATTCCGCGAAGTAGAGACGCCGTCCGAGATTTGGCACAGATACAGGTCTACAACACCCTGACCAGAGTTATGGAGCCTTTTGAGACATGGACGCCCGGCCTTGTCACGATGTATGTTTGCGGGCCAACTGTCTACGACGTAGCCCACCTCGGCCACGCCAGGACCTATGTAGCCTTCGACGTAATTGTCAGGTTTCTTGAGTACAGCGGCTACGTGGTAAAGTACGTCAGAAACATAACCGACGTAGGCCACCTGCGGGAGACAGGCGAGGACAGGATGCTTGTAGGTGCTGAGAGGCTTAAGAAGCATCCTATGGAGGTTGCAGACAAGTACATGATGGAGTTTTTCAAAGACATGGAGTCACTCGGAGTCAGGAGGCCTGACATACAGCCGCGGGCAAGCATGCACATACCTGAAATTATCGAGGCGGTTGAGAAACTCCTCGACAAAGGTTACGCATACAGGGTTGACGGAAACGTCTATTTTGAGGTAAACAAGGCCGGTGACTATGGCCAGCTCTCGAAGATAAAGCCCGAAGACCTCGTGAAACATAGGATAGACCCAGATCCGCGGAAGAAAAACCCAGCAGATTTTGCTCTCTGGAAGGAGGCACCGCAGGGATATCCTTTTTCGTGGCGTACCCCTTGGGGCGTCGGCTTCCCCGGCTGGCATATAGAATGTTCAGTGATGAGCATGAAGTATCTCGGTGAGAGGATAGACATACACGGAGGCGGACACGACCTTATCTTCCCACATCATGAAAACGAAATTGCACAGTCTGAGGCCTTGACGGGGAAAAAACCATTTGTCAGATACTGGTTACACACCGGCGAGTTAACGGTCGGAGGACGTGGGATGCACAAGTCCTACGGAAACTTTGTAACAATCAGAGACGCATTAAAGCAGTACAGCAGGGACGAGCTGAGAGTCTTCATCCTCTCTTCACACTACAGGACACCCGTAGACTACAGTGAGAGGATTATGGAGCAGGCTGTGGACAACGCCTCAAAAATAAGAACACTGCACGATAACTTGAGCATCCTAGCTGAGACGGCGCCCGAGAAGGATGGTGACAAAGAGTTTGTGAGAAGAGCTGCTGCGTTGAAGGAGAGTTTCATGGAAGCCATGCGGCAGGACTTTAACACACCCACAGCCCTTGCATCGCTCTATGAGTTCATAAAAACAGTCAACCTATACCTTGAGAAACACACACCCTCAAAGGGGGATGTGGTAACGGTAAAAGCGTTTCTAGAGGACATGTGTAGAATTCTTGGTTTTCTCGAGGACCGTGGTGAAGCCCCCAGCCATTACGCCCCTTTGTTGAAGCTATTGCTGGAGGTTAGGAGGGAGCTTAGGCGACGCGGCATCTACGATTTGGGTGATAGGATTAGGGCGGAGCTGGCTGAAGTAGGCGTCATTGTGGAGGATGTGAAGGACGGTGAAAGGGTGAGGGTTGTGAGGTGATTGTGTGAAGGCTGTACTCCTTGCAGGTGGTTACGGAAAGAGGTTGAGGCCTTTAACAGACTCGATTCCCAAGCCGTTGCTCGAGGTGGCGGGGAAACCTATAATTGTATGGCAGATTGAGTGGCTGAAAGGGTACGCCATCAGGGAGTTTGTGGTATGTGCAGGCTACTTGAGGGAAATGATAGTTCAGACTTTAGGAAGTGGTGGAAAGTTCGGGGTTAGAATCGGATACTCTGTTGAGGACGAGCCTCTAGGCACAGGTGGAGCGCTTAAAAACGCTGAACACCTCCTTAAATCCGACAGACAGTTCATCGTAGTCAACGGAGACATATTAACAACACTAAACCCGTTAAAGATGACCGAGCTTCTCGACAACTGCGTTGCATGCATCGCGTTAACGAGGCTCCCCTCGCCCTACGGCATAGTGGAGTTCGATAGCGTAAGCCATAAGGTTAGCAGGTTTGAGGAGAAGCCGCGGCTACCTAACTACATCAACGCCGGGGTCTACGCCTTCACCGCTGATATATTTAAGTATCTGCCTGAAAAAGGGGACTTGGAAAAGCACACTTTTCCGAACTTGGTTGAAAGAGGGCTGGTGTGCGCTCACCCATATGAAGCGGAATGGATAAGCATCGACAGCCACAAGGATTTGGAGGAGGCTAAAAGGGTTGTCAGCCGCATTCAGCCGTTGCCCTGAAGCCTTTTAGCCATGAGTATTGCGTCTTCCCCGTCAGCGTAGTAGCGGCGTAGAATTTCTCTTTCCTGAAAACCCAGCTTACGGTAGAGCTCGATAGCGGGTAGGTTCGAAACCCTCACCTCGAGATATGCCTCGTCGCAGCCGTACTCGAACTTTAAGGCCTTTAAACTCCTCCTCATCAACTCCTCCGCGATGCCTCTCCGCCTATACTCCGGCAAGACGGCCAGCGAGACTATGTGTCCGGCCCGCTTCACCTTTAAGAAATCCAATTTTGAAAAAATCCTCTCAACCCTGCACATAACATAGCCGACAATCCGTCCGCTGTGCACAGCAACCCAGAAAGCCTTAGGATAGTTTTTGGCCAGCTCCTCGAAAAAGCCATAGGTGTAGTTCTCGGGTAGACATATCCTGTTTATATCCATAACGCTAAGAATATCTTTCTCTGTAACAGTTCGGAACTCTATCTGCATAGGTCTGTGTTTTTCAGACTCCAGCATTGAAAAGACGGCCTGTTGGCAACTATTAAGATTTGTAAGTCTACGTTATTAGGAGTATTTCTGGGGGTGAGAAGAGCCTTATGGGAAGCATCTGGCCGAGACCCCTGCTGACGTATAGACTCCCGCCTTCCGGAAAGCTGTACAGCCCTCTGGCGTATCTTGAGTTCGAGTAGACGGCATATCTCCCAAGGTAGAGACCGCCGTGTGTATGGCCTGCCAGCATCAGGTATGGACCCTCGGAAAAGTCTGCGGCGTTAGGGTCATGAGACACAACCAAGCCCTCCAACCTAACCCGAGGATACGTTCGGTCGTCATTCCAGTCAAAGCCATAAACCCTGCCCAATATATTGGACGGCATATAGCCGGCCAGCTCAACGTATCCCATACTATCCAGAATCTCACGCACTCTTCCTGCATAGCCGCTCCAGTAGTCATGGTTACCTAAGACGTAGAATTTCTCAGCCGCCTGCACCATCCCCGCAAACCTTTCAAGAACACCGATGTCCCTTGTTAGCTCATCCACCATGTCGCCGCCCAACACCACTACGTCTGGAAAGAGCCCGTTGACTTTTTCGACAACGCTTTCCTCATACCGGCCTAGGTTGTGTAGATGGAGGTCTGGAAGAAAAACAACACGGGCACCGAGGCCAACGTCAAGATGGCTAATCGTAAGCCTGCCCACATCGTTCGCAGCAAAAGCCGTGAAGAACGCAATTCCGGCGGTCGATGCTATCAGCACACGCCTCCTCAAGCTGTTTCTAACATCCCCTTTTATAACACCAATAAATAGGTTGAACCATGCACATACGCGACACAGTCGTCGAGTCAAGATACTTCGTCATGCCGGGTGACACAAACTCCATAGGCACCTTGCACGGTGGGAGGATGATGTATTGGATGATTTCAACCGCAACGCTTGCATGCATAAGGTTTGGGCGTGGCGAGGCCGTGCTCGGAGCGTTGGACAGCCTTTTCTTCCTAAACCCCGTCAAGCTGGGCAGCATGGTGGTCGTCAAAGCATGGATAGAGTGTTCTGGAAAGGCGTCAATGGAGGTGGGGATACTGGCATACTCTGTAAACCCATTTAAGAGAGAGATTAGGCCCACTACCACATCCCATATGGCATTCGTAGCGGTCGACTCCACAGGGCGGCCGAGGAATCTACCCTTCTCGATAAGCCCTGGACCGGGGGAGGAACCAATATACGACCTGGCGTGTAAAAGGTCTGAGGAGAGGAAGAAAATCCTCAGCGAAAGGGATAGGCTGGTACTGGATATTGCGGAATATGCTCCTGACGCAAGGTATAGGATGAAGTCCTCCTATCTTGTCTCTATGGCCGACGCACCCTATGGTGGCTTGATGTTCGGGGGCAGGCTGCTCCACATTCTCGATGAGATGGCTGGAGCCCTCGGCTCAAGATACTGCGGCGACGTGGTTGTTACCGCCTCCGTCGACTCCACATACTTCTACAACCCAATTAGATACGGGATGATTATAGATGTCGAGACGGCGGTGACGTCCGTGGGTAAGTCCTCAGCCGAGGTTGCTGTAAAGGTGTTAACAGAGAACCCTGTCAGCGGAGTGAGACGTCACGCAACAACCACCTTCTTTACCATGGTAAGGGTTGACGGTGAGGGAAACCCCGTAGACATGCCCGAATACATTCCCGCAAATGAAGGTGAGAGAAGACGTCTGGAGGAAGCTGCTGTGAGGAGGGCTAGGAGGCTGGAAATGCGGAGGTTAGCAGAGGAAGCGGAAAACCTCCACAGGGGGCTAGTGAGCTATGACCTTTGAGGTTGGCATTTGCCTGAGAAGTTTCGACATCGGCCCACAGGAGGCTGCGCTGACGGCGGGGTTGGCCGAGAGGCTTGGGTTCACAAGTTTTTGGATGACGGAGGAGATGGGGCGAGGCTCTCCCCCTGCACTGGCCATGGCTGCAGCCGGGACATCCAAGGTTAAGCTGGGTACAGCCATCATAAGCATCTACTCTAGGACCCCTATGACCACGGCCATGGAGGCCATTTCACTTCAGGAAGCGTCCAGCAACCGTTTTATCTTAGGCCTCGGTGCCGGCGGGGCCGGTATCACTGTCAGAGGACATGGTGTAGAAGCATCAGGGACGGTTGAGAGAATGGATGAATACATTTCTATCGTCCGCGGCTTCATTTTAGGGCAGAGGGTCAACTATCAAGGCAGGTTCTACAAAGTATCAGACATCAGGCTCTGGGCCCGACCTACAACGCCGCCGCCAATATACCTTGCAGCCCTCAACCCGAAAATGCTTGAGCTGGCGGGGAGGGTGGCGGACGGCCTCCTGCTCAACATGTTCGACCCAAAAACCCGTAGCTACGTCGAGGAACACCTCAACAAGGGCCTTACGAAAGCAGGCAGAAACCCCGCCGAGTTCAAAAGATTTTCGTTTGTCCTCGCAGCGGCCACTGATGAACCTGATGCAATCGACGCTCTGAAAAAATCTGTCTGCTTCTACCTTCTGGCGCCCGGCTACAGGCGTCTGGTGGCGGAAGCCGGTTTCGGTGACGTTGTGGATAATGTTAAGGATGTGTACAGCTCCAAGGGGCTGGACTCTGCTGCAAAAACAATTCCAGATGAACTGGTTGAGAGAGTTGCGGTTATATGCAAACACACCGTTGCCGAAAGGCTGAGGGAATATGCTGATGCGGGCGTAACGCCGCTAATATACCCTCAGCCCAGGAAGGGGGCGGAGCTTAGAGACATCCTCCATATTCTCCAAGCTGTCGGTGGAGAAATTAGCTTATATCGAGGTTAGAACTGTAAATACATTTGAGAGATATGGCTGTTTTAGGGCTTTTCGAAGAGCTAACCCACCTCAGCAGGTTTGAGCTCGGCGGCAAAGGCTACGGCCTCGTCCAGATGAGCGC
>Ga0197143_1000760_pt1 | contig 31217 bp, 28 predicted proteins | sample GBS70_MetaG_FD_148603 | JGI IMG/M metagenome (GOLD analysis project Ga0197143, IMG submission 148603) | Sediment microbial communities from Great Boiling Springs, Gerlach, Nevada, United States - GBS 70_MetaG | ecosystem: Environmental > Aquatic > Thermal springs > Hot (42-90C) > Sediment... | reverse complement strand
CTCTGGACAACCCCAACATCTTCGTTCCTGCCGAGCGGGTTGGCGCTGACTTGCTGGACACCTTAAGAGACTTAATCCGACAAGCCCAAAACCGAACTAACCGACCTGTCGTGGTCTTCGTGGACACTTTGGGCGACTTCATCAAGCCAGCGCTGCGCCAACGAAAAGCGACCATCAACGATTACGATGCCATTGCCGAAATCCTTCAATCCTTACGGGACTTGGCTCTGGAGACAGGTTGCGCTTTCGTTTTCGTCCACCACTTGCGCAAGGCGCAGAGCGACGAGCCTTCCGAAGTTGATGTCTTAGGCTCAACCGCTATCACGGGCAAGTTTGATGTCATCGCCCACTTACACCCCGACCGAACCGATGCAGGCGTCCTGTCGCTTGTCGCTGAGGGGAACGCTATCGCAAAAACTGTGCTGCATTTTGAAATTAGAGACAACCTTAATCTTGCTCTCTGCGATGCGCCACCCAAGACGAAAGAGGAACACGCAGCGAAAGTCATCTTTGATTATCTTGAGCGCTACAAAATTGCGACGCGCCAAGACCTGATTAGGCACTTAATTGAGGTCGGACTTGCAAAACCGCCAACCGAAGGGAAGCCACCGAAAGCCGCTGAGACGCTGCTACATAGGGCGATGTTCTACCTTCAAGGCAAAGTCATCCAAACCACTGTCGGGCGCTCGGTCGTCTACAAGTTACAACGAACCTTAAATGAAAACCACGAAGCGGGGGGATTACCTTCAAGCCTTCACCCTATAGTGTTTGAAGGAAATGAAGGAAATCGCAGCGATGACCTTCAATGCCTTCAATCCCTTCAAACCCTTCGTGAAGGAAGTGAAGGAAATGAAGGCGTTCGCTCCAGCGGATTACCTTCAAAACCTTCAAACCCTATATATGCAGGGATTGAAGGCATTCCCGAAGGCATCGTTTCCGAAAGTCTTGCCAAAAGTGCTGACGAAAGTCAAAACTCCGAGAACCTTAATGTTAATTTCCCGCCGAGCCCGTGCTGTAGTGAACCCTTAACGCCCGACCCCAAAGGGCTTGCCGTTTGCGTCGGTTGCGGTCGTTTGTGGCGCTTCGTTGATGGGAGTTGGCGACCCGATTTTTGCGACGACAATGACCCACAAAGTCCCGACCCGCCAGACCCGTCAAACGCGTCGCTAATTAGTGCTTCATCCTTAATCGCAAAAAATAGTAGGGCTGCGAAAGCGAATATGAAGCGTGAACTCACGAAAGCGCTGGACGACCTTGCATCCGTCTTAGGGAACTTGGAGCGGGTCTTAGCCCAAAAGCAAACGCGAAAAAGGCACAAAAAGCAAACAGAGAAAGAAGCCCGTCCAGTTCCCCACAGCAACGGGCTCTGGCTCTTTCCGAGGGGCAAAGTTCGGACAGAGCGGGGCTTTTGGTTAACCCACAACATTAGCGGACACTGACAACCTTAATCGTTTCAATCCTTAATTGCACACGAACCTTAATCGCAAGCAAGCATCCTTAACCGTCGTGTAGGTTTGGAGAAAAAAGATGCGTGACTTCATTGATGATGCTGAACTCACAAAAGCAATGTTGAGCTGGATGTTTGAGCGTCTTGAGGCAGAAAAGGAACTTTTTTTCGCCACGCTTGAACGAACGCAAGATGGCTTTGACTTAGACTTTATCCTGTCCATCATCCGTGACTTTGCTGATTGCCCTCCAACTTTCGCCGAAAACGAAACAGCCAAAAACGCCAATTTTTCCTAAAGGTTGTGAGCCCAGTCGGGCGCATTATCCCATCATGGTCTCTTAGTTTTGCTTCGCAGCGAACGGGTTAAAATTCAAATGAAAATCAGGGGGTCAGAAAAGGTGTCGGAAATGGTGAAAGGCAAGGAAAAAAAGGCGAAAGTGAAAGTCAGAAGTAAAGACCAAACTTTTAATCCGGGGGTCGCAGGTTCAATTCCTGCCCGGCGCACTTTAAAATCATCCCCAATTCCGCCCTTCTTCGCACCTTGCTTTTCGCCCCTTAAGCCCGCCCCGACGAATCTGGCGATCACTTCAGGGGTGAATACCCATGTCACAACCGCAGCACCTCTCTCTCGGTCACCGGCGCAAAATTAGTGAGGGTGGTGACGGATGTATCAATGGCTCTGGTTGCTTTGGGTTGCTGTCTTCGTCGCCGCTTCAGGGGCACAACTTTCCGAGTGGGAAGCGTTGGAAGCGGAGCGGGATTGGGAGTTAGATGCTATCGCCCAACAGTTGGTGCGGGGTGAGCCCAACGCCCAACGCTTCCGTTGCGTTTACATCTTGCCCTTGCGGGAACCCAACGCCTTCGTCAGCGAGCAGGGCGAGATCGCCGTCACGGAAGGGTTGCTGAAGCGGTTGGACGGACGGGACGAAATCGCCTTCGTGTTGGCACATGAGTTGGCGCATTTGCTCAAAGGTCATCCCCGCAACTTGGAGCGCAACCCGACCCGCTTGGAACGCTTGCGAACGGAAGTGGAACGGGGTTTAGGTGGCAGCGTCATCGGGACGGGTTTGAATTTGCTCCTAAACGCCGTCGCCAGTTACTACAGCCGCGAACGGGAACGGGAAGCCGACGAGGAAGCCATCCGATTGATGGCAAAAGCGGGGTTTGAGCCTGCCGCAGCGGAAAGCGCCCTCAAGCGGTTGGGCAAAGAGGAAGGGTTGCTCAGTTGGTTTCGCTCCCATCCCTTCCTTGCCGAGCGGTTGGACATCGTTCGGCAAGCCCAACGGCGTTGGCGCCCTGCCACCACGCCCCCGTCTTTAACACCACCACCCACGATGCCACCTGAAGTGTTCGTGGATTTGCAAACCCAATCGTTGGCGGGTGAAGGGCGAGAGGTTTGGGCACCTTTTGCCGATGAGACGAACCGGTGGCTCTGGTCGGCGTTGATGGAGGCGACCCATCAAGGCACGACGCCTTTCCGTCCTGCCAAGCGCTGGCAACGCTATCGGGCAACCATCCTGCGTTTGCAAGTCGTTCCCCTTGAGTGGCAAGTTGCGCCCGTCACCGGAATGGCGGGATGGCAACGATGGCAAGTTCGGATGCGTTGGCAATTGCTGACTTCGGACGGGAAAATAGTGGCGAGTGAAGAGGCGCGCTTTGGGACGACTTTCGCCGACACCGAGCCACTCCCTCAAGTCATCACCCATGCCGCTTCTTTGTTGGCGCGACGACTGGCGCGCTTCGTCGTTCAAAACTACCGTCCCGCAAAATGAGACGATGCCTTCCCGACCGTCGGCTGAAAGCATCGGCAGTCCGCTGCGATAGACTTGCCACATCGGTCATCGCCGAGGAGGTGCGACGCATGGCGATTTTGGTCGGCAGGGAAACGAGGGTGCTGGTGCAAGGCATCACGGGGCGAGAAGGGGAATTTCACACCCGTTTGATGCTGGACTATGGCACGCGCATCGTCGCAGGCGTTACGCCAGGGCGCGGTGGTCAGCAAGTTCACGGCGTTCCCGTCTTTGATAGCGTCCGTCAAGCCGTTGAAACGGTCGGGGGTGTGGATGTCTCCATCGTTTTCGTCCCTGCGCCTTTTGCTGCCGATGCCGTGTTGGAAGCGCTGGACGCAGGTGTCAAGGGCATCGTCATCATCACCGAAGGCATCCCCGTCCACGATATGCTCAAAGTCGCCCGCGCCTTTGAGTTGGCAAGGGATGGGCGATGGTTCATCGGACCGAATTGTCCAGGCATCGTCACGCCCGGCGAATGCAAAGTCGGCATCATGCCCAGCCATGTTTTCGTGCCTGGGCGCATCGGCGTCATCTCCCGCAGCGGGACGCTCACTTACGAGGTTGTCGCTGAATTGACGAGGGCAGGGTTGGGGCAAAGCACTTGTGTCGGGGTCGGTGGTGACCCCATCATCGGCTTGGACTTCGTGGACATCTTGAGGCTCTTCAACGACGACCCGCAAACGGATGCCGTCGTGTTGATCGGCGAAATCGGCGGGACGGATGAAGAAGAGGCGGCGGCGTTCATTGAGCGGGAAATGCGCAAACCCGTCGTCGCTTTCGTTGCGGGCAAGACGGCGCCTGAGGGAAAACGGATGGGGCATGCAGGCGCCATCATCATGGGTCGGATGGGCACCGCCCAAAGCAAAATTGAGGCGTTCCAAAAAGCAGGCGTGCCCGTCGCTGACTTGCCCGCCCAAATCCCTTCTTTGTTGCGGCAAGCGTTGGGTTAGTCAACCATCTGCGGGCAGGGGTGAAGGAGGTTGTGGGATGAGCGAGTGGTCAAGGCGATAGTGGGGGCAGCACGGGATGATTTTCGGGCGGAACGATGGGGGCGCGACTTCGCCGATAAGTTGCACCAAAGAGGCATCACGAAAGAGATGGTGCACCAGGCGATCGGAAATGCTGATGCCATCGTCCTCTACCGCCACCGAGGTTTAAGGTCGGCAGGCTTTTGGCATGCCCGATGGCGTTTAATCGCTGTCTGGTCGTCCCGTCATCCGTCCCGATGGGTGACCGCCTTCCACAAGCCGCCCGACGGCAAAAGTTATTTGATGGGGCAAGACGATGCCGAGTTGCTATGGGAAAGGGGGTGAAAGTCATGCCCAAGACGAAGCGCACGATGGACGAGGACATCCCTTCGGCTGCCGAGTGCTTGCATTGGTATGAGGAAAACCTTCTTTGGTGGGTGAATTGGATGCGAAGGCATCGTCGGTGCGAACCGATAGAAGCCCATGTCATCTTGGCGACCAGAGAGGATTTGTGGCAAGCCTTGAAGACTGACCCGCAAGGGTTGACGAAAGAGCGACGGAAGCGGTTGAGGGAGTTAGATGCGTTGCTGAAGGCGAATGCCCGAAAGATGGTGAAGGTTTTAGGCGACGATTTGGTTCGTTGGCGTCGTCGGCACAAAATCCCCAGAAGCCATTGGTGGTGGTTTCTGGACAAAATCGCCGAGAAAACATCGGCGACGGTTCGTTCGCCAGCGACCCGCAAAACCCGTTGAGCAAGGGGGAAGTGACGATGTTGGGACGGGCAAAAATTGCGGTCATCGGTGCGGGCATGGTCGGTTCGTCGGCAGCCTTGAAGATGGCGCAAAAGGAGTTGGGCGACATCGTGCTGGTGGATGTCGTGGAGTTCGTCGCCGAAGGCAAAGCGTTGGACATGGCAGAGTCAGCGCCGCTGGACGGTTTTGATGTCGCCCTTGTCGGCAAGACGAACGATTACAGCGTCATCGCTGGCAGTGATGTCGTCGTCATCACCGCTGGCGTCGCCCGAAAACCTGGGATGAGCCGCATGGACTTGTTGATGACCAATGCAGGCATCGTTGAGGGCATCGCCCAACAAATTCGCCAACACGCCCCTGACGCCATCGTCATCGTCGTCACCAACCCGCTGGATGTCATGACCTACATCGCTTGGAAAGTCACGGGTTTTTCGCGCGAGCGGGTGATGGGACAGGCGGGCGTTTTGGATTCCATCCGCATGCGCTATTTCGTCGCTCAGTCCTTGGGCGTTTCCGTCAAGGATGTGCAAGCGATGGTGTTGGGGTCACATGGCGACCAGATGGTGCCGCTGCCCCGCTACACGACCGTTGCAGGTGTGCCCATCACCGAGTTGCTGGACGCTGAAACGATTGAGCACATCAACCAGCGCACCCGTGACGGCGGCGCTGAGATTGTCAACCTGCTCAAGACAGGCAGTGCCTACTATGCGCCAGGGGCGGCGGTCGCTGAGATGGTGGAAGCCATCGTCCGCGACAAAAAGCGGCTATTGCCTGTTAGCGTGTTGCTGCAAGGCGAGTATGGCTTGCGGGATGTCTTCATCGGCGTCCCCATCATCTTGGGCAAAGGTGGCGTGGAACGCGTTGTGGAGTTACCCTTGACGGATGAAGAACTTCAAGCGCTCCACGCCAGCGCCGAAGAAGTCCGCAAAGGCATCGCTGATTGGGAAGCGGCGAGGGCAAAGGCAGCATCGTGACGCTGTGGGCGACGGAAGATTTTTCGGCTCATGGTCCGTCGTCCCTCAGCGTTCCTTCACGCCGCCTTGACGACCTTGCCTTTCTTCAAGCAAGAGGTGCAGACCTTCATCCGTCGGACGCCACCGTTGATGCGGACGCGCACCTTTTGGATGTTCGCCCGCAGCCAGACTTTGGTGTGCTTATTGGAGTGGCTGACACGGTAACTGTTCATGCCGCTTTTGCCACAAATGTCGCAACGCCACATAGTCGCTTTCCCCCTTTTTTTTCATCCCCTCAAAGCGGGTCGGAGGCAATCGGCGGCGAAATTTTAACGCATGTTGCCCCTGCCCTTTCCCGTGTCGCAAAATTGTAGCGTCGCTTTGAGCGAAAGCGAGAGAAATCAAGGAGCGAAAGTTATGCGGGTCGGCGACATCGTTCGTCCCTGTCCGAGCCTGCACATCAACGACTCGGTGGGCAAAGCCGCTGAAACCCTTCGGCAATCGGGGGTGGCGGTGTTGCCTGTCGTCGCCGATGGGCAAGTCGTCGGGGTCGTAGATGAGGAACGGCTCTTCGCTATCTCCCTCAATTCCCATCACCATCGGCAAGTCATTGACTTGATGATGCCCGTGCCTGCCGTCCTGATGACGGAGATGCCGATTGAGCAAGCGGCATGGGTGATGCAGCGATATAGCGCTCGCGCCTTGCCCGTCGTGGATGGGGCGGGGCAATTGAAAGGGGTCGTTACCCGCAGCGATGTCGCCAGCGCGTTGCTCCGTGGTTTGCGCCCGCCCCGTATCGGCGGGATGGCGACGCCCTTCGGCGTTTACCTGACGACAGGCAATCATCGGGGTGGCGTCGGTGATTTCGCGTTAATGACGACGGGTGGGGTGATGGCATTGTGTCTGGCGGCTGCCCGCGCCATCACTGCCCTTGCCCTTTACGCCATTGATGCCCTTCAAGGCACTCGCTTGTTTTCTGCCTACTTATCGGGCATCGGCACGATGCCCCCTGCGCCTTGGGGTGGCAGTTGGTTGGACTTGCTCCCTTGGTTGGAGATGTTGCTTTTCTTCGCCCTCATGCGGATGTTGCCCTTGACAGGTTATCACGGGGCGGAGCATCAGGTCGTCCACGCCATTGAGCGGGGCGAAGACTTGCTGCCCGAAGCCGTCAGCCGCATGCCCTTGGAGCATCCCCGTTGCGGCACGAATTTGGCGGCATTGGTTTTGCTGCTAACGACGATCGCTGTCAGCCGTGCCCCTGCGCCGTTGATGGTTGTTTTGGTCATCGCCACCCTCCTTTTTTGGCGGCAAGCAGGGATGTTGTTGCAGCGGCTGTTCACGGTCAAACGCCCCACGCCCAAGCAATTGCTGAACGGGATAAGGGCGGGTCGGCAATTGTTGGAACGCTTCCAGCATCAACCGTCCCGCTTCGTCCCTTTGCCCATGCAAGTTTGGAACATGGGTTTTTTGCAAGTGCTCGTCGGGGCGTGGCTAACCTTAGGTGTCTTGCGGGAAGTCGCTAAAGCGTTGGGTTTTCCCCCTTTGCCCCTCTGAAGCCAGAAAGTTAACGGGGTGAGTTTTCCATGCGGAGAGTGCGCCAAGAACTTTTTGCTTTGCTGCGACAAGCCGTTGGGTCGGCGATCACAAAGGGCGAGTTGCCCGAAGTCGGTGAATTGCCGTCCTTCGGGATAGAACCACCTCCGCAAGACGAGTTGGGTGATTTCGCCACCAACTTGGCGATGGTGTTGGCGCGCCCGATGCGCAAAAGCCCGATGGAGATCGCTAACGCCATCCTGCGCCACTTGCCCGCCACCGACTGGCTTCGCCGCGCCGAAGTTGCGCCCCCAGGCTTCCTCAACTTTCACCTGACCGACCATTGGCTTCACGAAGCCGTTCGGGACGCAGTGGAACGAGACGAGCGCTATGGGCATTGGGACATCGGACAAGGGAAACGGGTGCAGGTGGAATTCGTCAGCGCCAACCCGACAGGACCGTTGCAAATCGGCAACGCACGGGGCGGGGCGCTCGGTGACGCCATCGCCAACCTGCTCGCCGCCATCGGCTATCAAGTGGAGCGGGAATACTACATCAACGATGTGACGATGAGTGCGCAGGTGCAAAAGTTCGGTCAATCTTTGGAGGCGCGCTATCTGCAACTTTTGGGCTATGAAGTCGCCTTTCCCGAAGACGGCTACAAGGGCGAGTATGTAACGGAACTGGCGCGAGAAATCGTCGCCGAACACGGCGATGCCTTCGTTCACCTGCCGCCAACGGAGCGGCGGCAGAGATTTTTCGCCTTGGCACGGGAGAAAATTGTCGCCCAGCACAAGGCGGTCTTGGAGCGCTTTGGCATCCGCTACGACCACTGGGTCAGCGAGCAATGGCTTTACGACACGGGTAGGGTGGCGCAGGCTATTGAGTTGCTGAAGGAGAAAGGCTTGACTTACGAATCTGAGGGTGCTTTGTGGATGCGGACGACGGAGTTTGGCGATCAAAAGGACGAAGTGCTTGTCCGCCGAACGGGCGCGCCGACTTACTTTGCCTCCGACATCGCTTATCACCTTTACAAGCACGAGCGGGGCTACGCCTTCGTCGTCAATGTCTGGGGCGCTGACCATCATGGGCATGTCCCCCGCATGCACGCCGCCTTGAAAGCCTTAGGGATTGAGGGAACGGAAGGGGACGAGTGGCTGAAGATTGTTCTCTACCAACTCGTCCGCTTGGTCAAGGGTGGCGAGACGGTGCGGATGAGCAAGCGGGCAGGGGAAATCGTCTCGCTGGATGACTTGCTGGAGTGGATCGGCAAGGATGCTGCCCGCTTTTTCCTCCTCTCCCGCAGCGCCGACACCCATCTGGACATTGACTTGGACTTGGCGGTCAAGCAGTCAAAAGAGAACCCCGTCTACTATGTGCAATACGCCCACGCCCGCTGCTGTAGCATCTTCCGCCAAGCGCAAGAGCGCCAACATCCGGCGTTGGCTTGTTACCGTGAGGCGGACTTGACTTTGCTGACGCAAGATGCCGAGCGGCGGCTGATGAAGTCCATCGCCACCTTCCCCGAAATTGTGCATGAAGCCGCCACCAAGTTCCTGCCCCACTTGGTCACGCAATTTGCCCTTCAACTTGCCGACCGCTTCCACGACTTTTATGAGCGCCACCGTGTGCTCAGCGAGGATGTGGCGTTGAGTGCCGCACGGCTCGCTTTGGTCAAGGCGACGCAAATCGTCCTCCGCAACGCCCTGACTTTGCTGGGCATTAACGCCCCCGAAGCGATGTAGGCGACTTGCGAATAGCGATTAGCGACTGGTGATTAAACACAAACCCAGTCGCCAGTCACAAGTCACTCCTTGAATTGGGGGTGAGCGCGATGAAAGTGCCCGTCCGTTACGGTCGGACGCATTTGGAAGTGGAAGTGCCCGACGAAAACTTGCTTTCGGTCTGCCACCTTCACCCTGTCCTGCCGTTGGATGACCCGCAAGGGGCGATAGAGGAAGCGTTAGACCATCCGATGGGCACGCCGCCGCTTAGGGAACTGGCGAAAGGAAAGGAGAGCGCTTGCATCGTCGTCTGCGACAAGACGCGCCCCGTGCCCAACGCCCTCATCCTTCCGCCGTTGTTGCGTCGGTTGGAAGAAGCAGGCATTGCCTGCGAGCGCATCACCATCCTGATTGCGACGGGCACGCACCGACCCAATGTGGATGGCGAACTGGTGGAGATGCTGGGCGAGTTCGTCGCGGACAACTATCGCATCGTCAATCACATCGCCACCGACTTAGACAGCCACGCCGATTTGGGCTTAACGAGCACGAAGATGCCCATCTTGGTGGATCGGCGCTACCTTGCTGCCGACTTGAAAATCGTCGTCGGGCTGATTGAACCGCATTTGATGGCGGGTTATTCGGGCGGGCGGAAAATCATTTGCCCTGGCATCATCGCTATGCCCTGCATGCGGACTTTTCATGGCGCTGAGTTCATGGGGCATCCCAACTCGGTGACGGGCGTTTTGGACGGCAATCCCGTGCACATCACGGCGATGGAAGTCGCTGAGAAAACGGGTTGCGATTTCGCTGTCCATGTGACGCTGGATGAGCAACGGCGCATCACGGGTGTCTTTGCGGGCGACATCCACGAAACTTTCTTTGCGGGCGTGAAGTTGGTGGATCAGGTGGCGAAAGTGCCCGTGCCTGAGCCTGCCGACATCGTGGTCACTTCCAGCGCTGGCTACCCGTTGGACACGACTTTCTATCAAGCCATCAAAGGGTTGGTGGGCGTCTCGCCCATCCTGAAGAAAGGCAGCACGGTCATTTTGGTGGCGTCGCTGAGCGAAGGGTTGGGCTTGCCTCGCTTCCGTGACATCTACACCGAATTCCGCACTTGGGACGAATTCCGTCGGCTTCTCTTCTCGCCCGATTACTTCCGCGAAGACCAATGGATGGTGCAGGAGCAGATGAAAGTCGCCGAGGTGGCGGACATTTGGGTTTACAGCGACGGCGTGCCGCCAGAAGAATTGGAACTGGCGAAAGTGATGCCCTTGACATCCTTGCAAGAGGGCGTGGAAGCGGCGTTGCGCAAGCACGGACCGAACGCCAAAGTCGTCGTCGTGCCCGACGGTCCGTATGTGATGCCCATCGTTGAACGGCAGCGATTAGCGACGGGCGAATAGCGAATGGTCAAACGGCAGCAATGTTGGAGGGGTCGTCGGGGCGAAGCCCTGCCACTTGGAGCAAGGTGTCGCGCCAAGTTTTCAGGGTGACGGGTTTGGTGAGGACGCAGCGGATGCCATAGGCGGATAAATCTTCGCGGGGGATAATTTCGCCCCAACCCGTCATCAGGATGATGGGCAAGGTTGGGAGAAATTCCCTCACCCGACGCGCCAGTTCTATGCCGTTCATGGATGGCATGCTGAGGTCGGTGATGAGCAAATCCACCTGTTCCCGTTGAAGGATGTCCAGCGCTGTCCAGCCGTCGGAAGCCGTCAGGACTTTTTGCCCTAAGCGTTCCAGTTGCATGGCAATGGTTTGAAGGACAGGCGGTTGGTCTTCCACGACCAAGATGCGCAGGGAAGGCAACGGAGGGGGGACAAGGGCTTCAGCAGGGGCAGGGGGCGGGGCAGCATAAAGGGGCAAAGTGACGGTGACGGTCGTCCCTTTCATCGGTTGGCTTTGCAGGGAGATTTGACCGCCATGGGCGACGACGGCAGCCAACGCTACACTCATGCCCAAGCCACTCCCCCGTTCGCCCTTCGTTGTGAAGAAGGTCTCAAAGACACGGCGCTGGACTTCTTCGGGCATCCCGATGCCATCGTCGGTGATGTGCACCAACACTTGATTGCCGATGCGCTCTACCCGAAGGGCGATAGTGCCTTGGCGGTCACCCGTGAGTTTTGCCCGCTCTATGATGGCGTCGGCAGCGTTGAGGAGGATGTTGATGAAGGCTTGCCGCAGGGCGGTGACATCGCCCCGCACTTGCAACCCTTCTATGAACTCGGTTTCAAGGCGAATTTGCACACCTTCGGCTAAGGCTTCATCCCGCCAGCGGGAACGGGTAAGGGTGATGGCATCTTGCAAGAGGGCGCTAACTTCCGTCGTCGTTAGGATGAGGGCAGTCGTCTGGCGATAGAAGGCTTGTAAGCGACGGACAACGCCGATAGCGTAGTGGACCATGTTGAGCATAGACTCGGCGATGTTGTTGACTTCGGGATCAGAATGTCCCCGAAGTAATTCGACACCGCCCAGCAGGGGCGTTAAGGCGTTATTGAGGTCGTGGGCGATGCCGCTGGCGAGTTCACCGAGGGTGCGCAACCGCTCCAAGCGGAGCAACTCTTGTTGCCGCCGATACTCTTCCGTCACATCCCGCAACACCCAAAGTTGTCCCATCAAAGTCCCATCTTCCAATCGGACGGGGACGCAATAGCGCTCCAAAAGTTGGTCGGGATTGGTGAGGGTGAGCAGGTCATATTGCGGTTGGTTCAGGTCGGCGAGGGCGGCGTTGATGGCTTCCAACATGGCGGGCGGGTCGGCGGCTCGGCGCATCAACGCCTGCCGAAGGACTTCAACGGGCTGATAACGCAATTGCTCAGCGGGGATGCCCAAAAGGTCGCCGAAGCGTCGGTTCATATCGTCCAGTCGCCCATCGGGTAGGACGAGGACGATGCCTTCCTGAACGCTGTCAAAGATGGCGGTCAGTTGCTGAAGGAGTTCGCTTTGGCGGCGCAAAAGTTGCGCCCGCTCCATGACGCTGCTAAGTTGGGCGGCGAGGGTCTGAAGAAAGGCGAGGTGCTCTTCGTTGAAAGCGCCCAAGCGTTGGGACTCCAAGTTGATGACGCCGATGACTAAATCGCCCCGTTTGATAGGGACACAAAGTTCCGAGAGCGTCCTCTCCCACCCGGCAAAATAGTAAGGGTTCGTCCGAACATCCCGTTCCAAAACAGGTTTGCCCGTTCGGGCGACATAGCCCATGATGCCCTTTTCTATCGGCAGGCGAAAGCCCAAAGGAAAATTGGGCGACGGTTCGGGGTAGGCAGCGACGAATTCTAAAAACTTGCCGTCGTCGGTCACTAAGGAAACGCTGGCAGTGTCGCAGGGCAAGACTTGGGGCAAGGCGTTAACGAGGCTTTGGGCAATTTCCCCCCAATCTACTCCCGCATTGGCTTGAAGGATGAGGTCGTTGAGTAACCGCACTTCAGCGAGTTGCTGCTCCATCTGCTCTTGCAGCCACAGATTTTCCAGCGCCAAGCCCGCAAGGTTGCCCAGCGCAATCAGCAATTGGACAACTTCGTCGTGCAAACTCAAGAAGCGGCGGGTCTCCCGAAAGTCAAGGGTAATCGCACCGACGACGCCTGTGCGCCCTTGCATGGGGACGACGGCGTTGCCGAAGGGAAAGACTTGACCGCCCAAAACTTGCTGCCATTTTCGCCGTTCTGCCTCGGAAACTTCGCTAAGAGGGTCGTTGCTGACGAAAACAGCCCGCAAGCCTAAAAGGATGTCGCCTAAGATCGTCTCGCCAGGTTTGAGGGGCTGAGGAAGCCATTGGGGAATCTGCCATTGAACGCCTTCGGGCGTGTTGATGGCTTCCTGAACAGTGCCGTCGGGGAAGCGGATGAAAAGGGAAAAGTGAGGGGAGGCTTCCAACTTTCGGACGCCTTCGTCAAGGACGCGGGCAACTTCATCAACGGAACGAGCCCACAACAACGAAGCGCTTATCCTTAGCAGGTTGATCAACCTTCGTTCCCGCTCCTGCTCTGTTTGTTCGGTCAGGAGGGCATGCAAGGCTAAGGCGATTTGTTCGGCAATGTCTTGAAGGAAAGCAAGGTGGGACTGGTCAAAACGGTCGGCTTGTCGGGAGGCGAAATTGAGGGTCGCTTTGAAGTTACCCTTCATCGGCAAGGGATAGACGAGGGTGGAATGGAAGCCTTGCTCTATCAGCCACGCTTCGGCGGGAAACTCAGCCGCGTCCAAGTGGGGGCGTAACAAAGGTTCACCTGTCTGCATGACCTTTTTGGCAGCACCGAAGGACACAAAGGGCAGCACCTCTTGGGCTTCCCAAGTCGGTTGGTCATGCCAGACGACATAAAGCCACTCGCGGTTGGTTGATGGGTCGTAAACGCTCAAACTCCATCGGTCAAAGGGGATGAAGGAGCGAAGGGCTTGGGCGAAGCCTTGCAAGACTTGCGCCATCGGTTGACCCGAAAGGATCAGGTTGTCTAAATGACGCAGCAACTCCAAGCGCTTTCGTGCTTTTTGCTCCCGCTTCAGGGCGTTTTCCAGTTCCCATCGTTCCAGCAACTGCTGAAGGGCGAGGGCGACGATGGGGATGAAGGGCTTGAGCCATTGGACATGCTCAAGGTTGTAAGCGTCGGGCTGACGGCTATGAAAGACGAGGACTGCCAAGATTTGCCCGTCCACTTCTATAGGCATGGCGAAGCGGGAACGAAAACCTGCCTTCATCGCCTGCTCAAATTGGGGCGTTTGATATTGCTCCTCGGTCTCAAAGAGGGGACGCCGATGGCGCACGACCCAACCGGTGGCTGTCCCTTCCAAGGGGATGAAATTGCCCGTGCGCGGCAGCCCTTCCACTTCTCCTTCCGTGACCAACACTTCCGCCAGACCTGCCTTCGGGTCAACGAGGGCAAAAGTCAAGCGGTCAAAAGGGACGATGGTTTTCAAATGCTCGGCTAAGATGTAGCCCATCTCCCTCCAATCCCGTGTCCGCAGCAAGTCAGTGATCAACTGCCATATTCCCTGCGTCATGCCCATCCACCTGCCCGTCGCTAACTGCCAGTTGCTACCGTCTTCCGTCGTGGCTGTTTAGGGCGAACCGCCGTTCGCCCCGACTATTCGCCCGTCGCTATTCGCCCGTCGCTAATCGCTGCCGTCTTCATTCGGCACACGACGCAAATTTCTGCCGTCGTCGGCATTCCGCAGCGAAGGCACGGGCGCAGTTCTGGTTCAGAGATTGCCCCTGCCAGCAACGGCTGCACCTTGTGAACGAACTGCGAATAAAATGCCCACTTCGTCCCCGGCGAACGCTCTTCAATTCGGTTGAGCAAATCCTTGTAAAACAGCGACGCAGCACCGACAGAAAAGGGGCATTCCTGCTCAATGTAAGGGATGCCGCTGAGGATGGTAAAGAGCGCCACTTGCTTTTCGGTGAAGCGGACGAAGGGTTTAACCCGTTTGACCAACCCGTCTTTGGCAGGCAAGATGGGCGCTTGCCGCGCTAAATACTCCCCTTGCCAACGCAGGACATTGCCCAGCAAAGTCGCTGCCTCATCGTCCAAGTTGTGCCCTGTGGCGATGGCGGTGTAACCATTCTCAAGGGCGAAACGGTTGAACAGGTAGCGCTTGACAGCCCCGCACGCTGAACAAGGCACGCGTTCGCTGGCTCGGGCTAACTCAGGGACGGGCTTGCCCACTTCCTCAGCGACGGAGAGGATGTGCAAGGGGCGTTGAAGGCGCTGGGCAAGTTGCTGGGCGAACTCTTTGGAGCGCTGGGAGTATTCGTCGGCAGCGATCCCCAAGTCCACATAAAGCCCATCCGCTTCATAGCCCAGTCGCGTCAACGCAAACCATAAACCGAGGCTGTCCTTGCCCCCCGAGACGGCGACCAAGATGCGGTCGTCAGGCGTCAGCATCCGAAACTCCTTGATCGTCCGCTCCGTCATCCGCAAGAACCATTTGGGATAACACGCCTTGCACAACGCCAAGCGATGTTCCCGCATGTAAATGACGGGTTTCCCTTTGCACCAGAGGCAACGCTTCATCGCTTTCAACCTCGCAGGGGGAAGAAGCCACCTGAGATGGCGCTGATGACGCGCACTTCGTCGTCCTCACGCAATCGTTCGTCTTCCGTCAGCACTTCCTCGCCCCGCAGCACCAAAGTGCTTTCGGGCGAGAGGTTGAGTTCCTTGAGCAACTCTTGGACGGTCATGGGTCGGTCAAACTCAAAGGTCTGACCGCGAAAATGCACCTTCACAGGGCGTCACCGCCGTCCCCTTGCGTTAGACTGATGAAGGGCTTTTGCCGCCACAAATTTTAACCCGTCACCGCAGCGAAGGGGGAAAGGCAAGGATGCGCCTTTGGGTCGGCTTGCTCCTTGTTGCCCTCGTCAGCCTCATCGGGGCGCAAGACATCTTGCAACTGTTTCGGGAAGGCGAACGGCTCTTTCGGGACGGCAAATACGACGAAGCCCTCGCCGCTTTCCGAAAGGTCGTGGAACTCAATCCCGACGACGGCGAAGCGTGGGTCTATATCGGGACGATTTTGTTGACCAAACGCGACTACGACGGCGCCATCCCCGCACTGGAGAAGGGCTTGGCACAATCGTTGCCCCCTGCCGTCGCCGCCCCTGGTTGGGTGAATTTGGGGGTCGCCTATCAAATCGGGCGACGGGACTTAGAGAAAGCCGTCGCCGCTTACACCAAAGCGATCAGCCTCAAACCCGACTTGCCCGAAGCCCACTTCAACCTCATCCTTGCCCACCTTGCCCAAAACAACTTTTCCGAAGCCCTCAAAGCCAGCGAGAATACCTTCAAAGCGATGGGAAAACTTTTGCGCGCCGAACAAACCCAGGCGACTTTTGAACAGGTCTTGGCTTTTTTGCCCCGCGATTATGACCGTGCCTTGCAAGTTTTGCGCAGCCTCGCCGAACAGCAACTGCCCCGTCCCGAATTCCACGACTTGATGGGCAAAGCCTACGAAGGGCTCAAGCAATTCAGCCGCGCCGCTTTGTGCTATGGGCAAGCCGCTGCCTTAGCCCCACAGGTCGCCCAGTATCACGCCAACTTCGGTTGGGCGTTGGGGCAGATGGGGCAGTGGGAGGCAGCGGCGAGGGTGTTGGAGCGGGCAACCTCTTTGGATGCCCAAAATGCCTTCGCCCTCCTCTCGTTGGGCATCGCTTACAGCGAATTGGGACGATGGCAGGAAGCCGCCCGCGTTTTAAACCGAGCCGTTGAGCGCGAGCCCCAAAATTGGGTCGCCCATGTGCGGTTGGCTGCCACTTACGAGCAATTGGGCGACACCAAAAAAGCCATGCAGGAATACTTGGCGGCTCTGGGCATCAAAGAAGACCCCGCCGTCCTTAATAACCTTGCCCGCCTTTACTTGTTGGAAGGCGAACGGGCGGAAGCAACTAACCAATGGGACGCTTTGGCGGATGCCGCCCAACAAGCCGTCCTACGGCTTCGTCGTGCCTTGCAACTGGACAGCAACTTTTCCGTCGCCCGCCTTAACTTAGCCATCGCCTTGCGCCAGTGGGCAAAAGCCCAACGAAACCTCGGTCAGGAAAAACAAGCCCTTGACACCTTGCAGGAAGCCGAACGAACCTTGCGGGAGCAACTGAAGCGGGAGAATAACCCCGCCCTCTTGCTGGAACTCGCCCGCATCATCGGCGACCAAAAGCGATGGGACGAGGCGATGCAACTTTGTCGGGAAGTCCTCAAGAGTGACCCGCGCAATGTGGACGCTTTGTTGCTGATGGGCTATTTGTGCGTTAGCGCCAGTCGCCTTGCCGATGCCGAGCAAGCCTATCAGCAAGCCCTGAAGATGCAACCGCAAAACGCCGATGCGATGACGGGTTTGGGCATCGTCGCTTACCTTCGGGGTCGCTACGACGACGCCATCGCTTGGTTTGAGCGCGCCTTGAAAGTCAATCCCAACCATCCCCAAGCCCGCCAAAACTTGGAAATCGCCAAGCAAGCCAAAGAACGCCGTTGAAACGGCACAGTCTTGAGGTGACGGCAGTGAAACGGGTCGGCATCCTCGTCGCTACCCACAAAGTGGGCGTGGACAATGCCTTAAATGCCCTCGTTACCTTGTTGGAAAGTTGGGGCGCGGAAATCTTGGTGCCCGAAGAAGTCGCCCAACGGGTCGGGCGTCCTCAAGCCGTTGAGTCGGAAACCCTGCGCACCGCCGATTTGCTCATCGCCTTAGGGGGCGACGGTTGCGTCCTTTCCGCTGCCCGCCTCGCCGCGCCTTTCGCCATCCCCATCTTGGGCATCCGATTGGGTGGGTTCGGTTTCCTCGCCGAAGTGGAAGCCAGTGAGATGGAAAGGGCGCTGCGACGCATTTGGGATGGTGACTTCGTTTTGGACGAACGGCTCATGTTGCAAGTGAAGCATCAGCGAGAAAGCGGCACCGATTGGGCGTCCATCGGACTGAACGACGCCATCTTGCTCAAAACACCCGCTTCGCCGTTGCCCTCGTGGGAAGTTTGGGTGAACGACGAATTGCTGGCGCGCTATCCCGCCGATGGCGTCGCCGTCGCCACGCCCACAGGCTCTACGGCTTACACCCTCTCCGCCGGCGGTCCCATCCTCGCCCCCGAGGTGGATGCGCTATTGCTCATGCCGATGTATGCCCACACCCTGACCTTGCGCCCCTTGGTGTTGCCTTCGCAGTCAACGGTGCAGGTTCGCTTGCTCCCTCAACGCCGTCCTGTTGCGGGCGAAATTGCTGTGGACGGGCAAGAAACGCACCCGATTGCCCCCGACGATAGCGTGACTGTCACTGCCGCTCCCTTTCGGGCGAAAATCGTCCGCTTGGGTGGCTTATCCTTTTTCACCCGCTTGCGCCAAAAACTCCGTTGGGGCGAGCGGCAATAGGGGTCTTGACAGGCTTTTCCGCCATCGCCATAATCTTCGTCGGCTGCCTTAAGGCAGCAAAACTTCAAAAGGAGGTTGATGGTCATGAAGCGATGGGAAGGGCGTCTGAAAGCGTCTTTTGGTTTGACGGGTCGCGGTCACGGCTTCACGCTGATTGAATTGCTGGTAGTGATCGCGATCATCGCGATCCTGGCAGCGATTTTGTTCCCCGTTTTTGCGCAAGCCCGCGAGAAAGCCCGCCAATCCACTTGCACGAGCAACACCCGCAACATCGCTATGTCCATCGCCCAATATGCTCAAGACTATGACGAACGCGTCCCCATCAACGCAACCCCTTGTTGGGGTTTCACGAATCCCGATCAGGTGCACATCTGGATGCCCTACTTCATTCGTGTCTTCGCCTATGTCAAAAACTACCAAATCTTTGACTGCCCCAGCAACAACCTCTCCACTGGCTGCACAAATTCGTCCATCCCTCACTTCGGTTTGAACGGTGGTTGGGGACTCTACGGCAGTGCCTTGCGGGCTCGGTTCAATCTGCCCCCTAACTTTCGGCTGGGCTATGGTTATCCTGAGGGCATGCAACTGAGCGGTGTCGTTCGGGATGACGGGTCTATTGTCTGTTGGGCGGCGACGCAGGGACGATATTCGCATATGGCAAAGTGGCGCTTCCCTGCCGAGGTCCTCGTCTCCGCTGACAGCACGGGCTTGATTATGCCCTCTGATGCGGGTAACGGGACGGGCATCTTGGGGCGTGTGGCATGGGCGAACATCTGTGCCGCCAACTGCAATCCTGACCGACGAGACGATAAGAACACCCGCCACTTAGGCGGCTCTATGATCATCTTTGGCGATGGGCATGTCAAGTGGATGCGCTCCACCCGCATCATCTTCTGGCCGCGTCCCAACTACACGGTGCGCACTCCCGGCGGCTGGGATGCAGGCGTCAGATTCTGCGACGGTTATGAGTTGTAGGGGCTTTTAATGCGTGAAGCCGTAAAAACAGGAGAGGGGGCGGGCTTCTTGCCCGCCCCCCCTAAGCCGAGGTGAAGGGGAATGAATCGCGAGGTGCCGACTTGGGTGGCAGCGGTCATTATTGGCGTGGTGTTGGTGGCGATTGTCGCCGTCTATGCCCTTCTCCTTCGCCGTCCCTCAAGTCCAATAGAGCAACCCCCTATTGGTAAAACGGCGATGCCCGGACCAAGAGCCCAGCCTACTTCCCCTTCGCAGGGACGGTGACGATGGCAGATATAAGCGCCTGTCTCAAAGGCAGGGTGGCAGATGTCCGTCAGGGAACGGACGAGTTTCATCCCGACCAACCCGATGGTGGGCGAGGCGGGCAGGTGGGAAACTGTTCAGCGCCTCATTGAGCGGCACTTATTGCCGTCCTTAGACACCCACGGTGCCCAACTCTTTTCGCCTGCCCCTCAACCTCTTCCACCCGATGCCCGCATTCCCCTCATTGATGGCATGCTCTCGTCGCCTTGGCAAAACCCTTACCCCCTCTTCGTCTATGTCACCGATGGCACTTGCCTGATGATCCTGAAAGGGCAATGGCTGCAAGTGCCAGCAGGCAAAGGCGTCTTCGTCCCTGCCCATACGCCATATGTCGCCCACGCCACCCTCGGCGACCGCCTCTTCCCTTGTGACCTGCTCAACTTCAGCGTCTTCTCTTTCGGCGTCCTTGTCCATCGCTGCCGCCTAACGCCCCATGAGCACCTCAAAAGCGTCCACTATGCCGTCTTGAACCCAGCGCTGTGGGATTTGTGTTGCCTTTGGGCGAACACCCTTACTGCTTCCGCGGGCAAACCCACGCTGGGCGCCAAAGGGTTGCTGCTGGCGTTCTTCAGCCTGCTGACGCAAGGGCAAGCCCTCCCCTTCCAAGCGCAAATGGACGATTTGCTTCCGCCTCAATGGACGACTTTGCCCCTGCCGTTGCAGCGGGCGATTAAGTGGCTGCACCACGCCTTTGAACGCCCTTTCCACTTGCCCCGCTTGGCGCAATACTGCGGTGTCAGTCCTGCCTACTTGTGTCGGCTCTTTCGTCAGCATTTGGGCACGACGCCTATCGGCTACCTCACCCGCTTGCGGTTGCACCTCGCCCGCCGTTTGGTGGAGACGACGGAGTTGAGCCTTGCAGACATCGCCTTCCTTGTCGGCTACCGCCAACTCACCTATTTCGTCCGTCAGTTTCGCCGCCTCTTCGGTCAATCGCCAGGGCGCTTGCGCGAGCGCCGACGACCCCGCCGTGCCATCCCCGTCGCCCCGCCTCTGCGTTGATGCGCCATGAAGGATTGGGGACAACTGAACGCCACCCTCATCGCTTGCAAAAATGCCCCCGCCTCGTCGCTTACCGCCAACAAGTTGTCCAACAAAAGAAGCGGCAATCTTGCGACCAAACCTCACTGGAGCAAACCCCTCGCGGGCTTCGGTGACCGAAACGATCGCTTTGTGTTGATTGGCTTGGCGCCTGCGGCGCAGGGCAGCAACCGAACGGGACGCAATCTTCACGGGCAATAGTTCCGCCCAAACGCTGAACGGCAGCGACTGGCAAGACGATAGCGACTGGCGAATAGTGATTGGCGACTGGTTGCCGTTGACTAATTGCCATTCGCCAGTCGCTAATCGCTTGCGAGAGGGCTCTGCCGATGGGGAGGGCAAAGGCGCTACAATGGTAGTGGTCAGCCGTCATCCCTTCCATGAGGGTGGGAGCAGGGCTATGGTGCGTTTTGTCTTGTTGGGGACGGGGTCTGCCGACCTTTACCCCTCGCCTTGGTGCGGTTGCGACTATTGCGCCCGCGCCCGTGAGGACGATGAGCGAGATTGGCGTTGTTTTTCCTGCGCCCTGCTCTTTCCCGATGTCCTGATTGATTGCCCCCCCGATTTGCCCCACGCCGCCCTCAAAGCCAAAGTGGAACTCTTTCGTGTCCGCCATTTACTTGTCACTCACTCGCACCACGACCACTTCAGCACCGAGCCATTGCTTTTGCGTCGTTCCGTCCTTTGGGCACACAAAACGCCCCGAACGGAAAGCGCCCCCTTGCCCGAACTGCAACCGTTGGTCGTGCACGGCAACGCGAAAGTGATGGAGCGGCTGAGAACTTTCCTGAAGGAAGTCGGGGGCAAGTATGACCTTCGGCTGGAGGGCAACAAACTCAAACCCTTTGAGCCTGTGCGCATAGACGAGCGGACGAAAGTTCATCCCGTCTCGGCAGCCCATTGCCGAACCGAAGAAGATGCGTTTATCTTCGTCTTGGAGCGGGACGAGTTTGCCCTCCTTTACGCTACGGACACGGGTTGGCTGAGCGAGGATGCCTTTGATTACCTTCGGCAATTTGCTTTGGATTTGGTCGTGGCAGATGCGACTTTCGGGATCGCCCCTGCCACCAGCGAGCACATGAATTTGGAGCAAGCACAAAGGTTTCGGGAGCGGCTGCTTTGCGAGGGCATCTTGAAAGAGCAGGGGCAATTTGTCGTCACCCATCTTTCGCCCCATTGGACGCCTCCCCATCGCTTGCTCGTCAACGCCTTAGAACCCGAAGGCATCACCGTCGGCTACGATGGCTTGTGGCTGGTCGTTGACAGGGCTTGACAATTGTGGGGGATGAAACCGATGGCGGAAACGGTTGTCCTGCTGGACGATGTTTGGTGTCGGTTGGGGGAGCGACAAGTTTTGGCGGGCGCCACGCTCTCCGTCGGGCGGGGGGAAATCGTCGCTGTCGTCGGTCTATCAGGAGTGGGCAAAAGCACGCTGCTGAAAGTCATCGCAGGGCTATTGCCCATTGAACGGGGGCGACTGGTCATCTTCGGGGAAGACACGACGGGGCTGAGCGAAAGGGAATGGAACGAGCGATTAAGGTGGCGGATGGGGTTCGTCTTTCAAGGTGGGGCGCTCTTTGATTGGCTGACGGTCGCTGAAAATGTCGCTTTCCCCCTGCTACTCCATCGGGACGGATGGAAGGACGACGCTATCTGCCAACGGGTGAATGAGTTGTTGGAAGCCGTCGGATTGGAAGGGGCGGAAAATCTTTTGCCTGAACAACTTTCGGGTGGGATGCGCAAGCGGGTCGCCATCGCCCGCGCCTTAGCGGCGCAACCTGAGTTGGTGCTTTACGACGAACCGACCAGTGGGTTAGACCCCATCATGATCGGCGCCATCAACGACTTAATCCGAAAGATGCGTGACCGTTTCGGCGTGACAGAAATTGTCGTCACCCATGACATCCAGAGCGCCCTGCGCTTTGCCGACCGCATCGCTTTGTTGCATGGGGGGCGCATCGTGGCGCAGGCGCCGCCCGCTGAATTTGTCGGGCTGTCTAACCCGATGGTGCAACAATTTTTGCGGGGCGAACCCGTCGGTCCGTTGACCGATTAGCCCCGCTTATCCTTCGCCTCGCTGGAGTGTGATGGCAAATGGGTCTTCGCACGGAAACAGCCCTGCGGTCGGGTCTCTTTGTCCTTTTGGGCTTGACTATCTTGGTGGCGGGGTCGCTTTGGCTGCCTTCTTTCTGGCAGTGGCGGGGTGGGCGATGGTTCGTCGTGGAATTCTCCAAAGCGATGGGGTTGCAGCCAGGGTCGGAAGTTTTGGTGCAAGGGATGCGGGTCGGCGTCGTGGACGATTTGCGGCTGCGTCCACCCGCCACCGTCCAAGTCGTCGTCCGATTGGAGCGACCCGTGCCCGTTTACTATCCCCCCGCTTCCGACATCACCATTCGCATGGGCGCCCTTTTGGGTCGCCCTTATGTGGACATCACCAACCGCTTCGTCGGGCGGGTCATTGAGACAGGGGAGACGGTGCGAGGCACCGACCCTATTTCGTGGGAGGAGTTAGTGCCTCAGGCAAACGAATTAGCGCAAAACCTTAACCGCTTTTTGGGCGACCCAAAGTTACAGCGGGATTTACAAGCGACCGTCCGCAACCTTGCTGAAGCCACCAAAAGGATGGAGCGATTGCTCGCCAGCATCCCCCCAAGCGAAGTGCAAGCCACTGCGATAAACCTTCGGCAAGCCAGTCAGCGGCTCAATGCCCTGCTGAGCGATCAACGGTTGGACACCACCTTAAGCCATGTGGAGAGGGCAACAAGGCAAATCGCTTCGCTCCTTTCCGACCCCCGCCTGAAGCGGGATGTGCCTCAACTTGTTTCCGACCTTGCCCAATCGGTGCGGGCAATTCGGGAAGGGATTGGCAGCGAGCCAACCCAACGGGACTTGACGGAAATGGTGAAGAACTTGCGGGAAAGCACGGAGCAACTCAAGCGCCTCCTTTCCGAAGAAGGGGCAGGGGGAGAATTGCGGAAGGCGTTGGCGGAAGCCCGTGAAGCCATCGGTGGGCTTCATGCTTTTATCACCGACCCGCAAGTTCAGGGGAATTTGAAGACGGTAACCAAAAACCTCGCTGAGTTGACGAGCAAAGGGCAAGCGACGATGGACGAACTGAACACCACCTTGCAACGGTTGCGCCAGTTCGTGGAGGGCACGGAAGGGAACCTGCGCCAATTCTCCGAACACCTGCGCAACATCGCCAAAGATTTGGACGAGACACTGGACGCCATCAAATGGTTGGTGACGGAAGGGGGCGTCAAAGAGAACTTGCAGCAAGTCACCGAAAACTTGAAAGTCAGCAGCGAAAACATTCGGGAGACGACCCAAACCATCCGTGACCTGATAAAGGACGAGAAGACGCAAGGCAGCCTTCGGGAAGGTTTACAGGAGTTGGGACCGACCATCTCCAGCATCCGCCAAACTGCCGAGCAAGGCAAAACGCTCCTTAGCCGACTGAACGCCCTCATGCAAGCGCGAACCTATCCCGACGCCCGAATTTGGTGGCTTCCTGAAGGGGACGAACTGCGGGGAGAAACTTGGTTGACTTTCCATTCCCCTGCCACTTCCCTCGCTCTTTTGGCAGGCACCTACACCGACCGAGGGGGCACCCGCTTAAACCTGCAAATTCAGCGGGAAATTGCCCCTTCTTTGGCGTTTCGTTTTGGGGTGCGCCGCTCTAAACTTGGCGTCGGCGCTCAATGGGCGCTTTCCCGTCGGTGGCGACTGGACTTAGACGCCCATGACCCGAAGCGATGGCAAAGCGATCTTTGGCTGAACTTTCAACTTTCGCCATCGCTCTCTTTGCGGTTGGGCGTAGAAGATGTCGGGCGAACCCGCCGATGGGGCATGGGCGTCTCCATCCAGCCACGCTGAAAACAGGGATGGGCAACATCGGTTGAACCGTTTTCGCCCTTTCTCATCCCGCCAAACTCTTTGACCGATGGAGGTGCGAAAGGCTGTGAAGGTGGTGCTGATGAAAGAAGTCCCCAAGTTGGGGGGCAAGTTTCAGGTCGTAGAAGTTTCGGACGGATATGCCCGCAACTTTTTGATCCCGCGCGGGCTGGCGACCCCTGCTACACCCGCTTTGCTCAAGGAAGTGGAGAAGCGACGGCAATGGGAGCGCCAAAAGGAAGAGCGGATCATTCAAAGGGCACAAGCCTTAGCCCAACGCCTCAGCGCCATCACTTTAGACATCCCCGTCCCCGCTGGTGAGGGCGGTCGGCTCTTTCACGCCGTCTCCGCTCAAGAAATCGTCGCCCGACTGAAAGCGAAACATGGCATTGAGTTAGACCGAGACCAATTGGACTTGGACGAGCCTCTTCGGACGCTGGGCATTCACACCGTCACGGTTCGGCTGCATCGGCAAGTGCGGGCAAACCTGAAAGTCAACATCATCCCTTCCTCGCCATAACGGAGGGGTGGCAGAAAGGAGGCGCAGGACGATGGAAGCGGCGCGGATACCTTTGCCGTCCTTCCCCACAACAGCCCCGATGCCTCAGAGCATTGAAGCCGAGCAGGCAGCCTTGGGGGCGATGCTGTTAGACCGTGAAGCCATCGCCGTCGCCTCCGAAATCTTGCAACCAGACGACTTTTACTACGAGCCCCATCGCCACATCTTTGAAGCCTTGCTGACCCTGTTCCATCGGGGCGAGCAGACGGATGTCGTCACGGTCGCCGAAGAGTTGAAGCGGCGGGGCAAGTTGGAAGAATGCGGGGGGCAACCCTACCTAATGCGGTTGATGGAGTTGACGCCTTCCATCGCCAACATCGCCGATTATTGCCGCATCGTGGAAGAGAAAGCCATCTTGCGCCAAATCATCACCGTCTCCCACCAAATTATCCAGTGGGCTTATCAACACGACGGCGATTTGGAGACCCTCATTGACAAGGCGGAAGCCGCCCTCTTTCGGGTCGGGCAACGACGGGTCGGCGCCCAATTCCAACCCTTGACCGAACTACTCCGCCAAACCTACGAGTTTTTAGACCAAAGGATGCGCCACCCAGGGACGCTGTTGGGCATCCCGACAGGTTTTTACGAACTGGACGATGTGTTGGGCGGGTTGCACCCGTCCGACCTCATCATCATCGCTGGTCGCCCCTCTATGGGCAAAACCTCCTTCGCCCTCTCCATCGCCTTGCACATCGCCACGCAAGAGCGATTGCCTGTCGCCATCTTCAGTTTAGAGATGAGCAAGCAACAATTGGTGCAACGGCTTTTGTGCGCCCGCGCCCGCGTCAATTTGCATCACCTTCGGACGGGTTCCCTGCGGGAGCAACATTTCATCCGCTTGGGGCAGGCTTCCCACGAACTTTACAACGCCCCCCTCTTCATAGACGACACCCCCGACCTTTCCCCCTTTGAAATCCGAGCCAAAGCCCGACGATTGAAAGCCAGCGAAGGTTGTCTTGGTTGCGTCATCATTGACTACCTGCAACTTGTTCGCCCCCCAAGGCGGATGGAGAACCGTGTGCAGGAAGTGACAGAAGTTGTCCGATCCCTCAAAAGCCTCGCAAGAGAACTGGATGTGCCCGTCATCGCCCTCTCGCAACTGTCAAGGTCAGTGGAGCATCGGGAGAGCAAGCGCCCCATCCTGGCAGATTTGCGCGACAGCGGTGCCATTGAAGCAGAAGCCGATGTCGTCTGCTTCCTTTATCGCGAGGACTACTACGAACGGCGACGCCCCAAAGTTCCTGAACCCGCTTTGGAGTTGGAAGATGAGCGCCGACCCGAACACTTCGTGACGGAAGTCATCATCGCCAAAAACCGCAACGGACCCGTCACCACAGTGGAAGTCGCCTTCATCCCCCGCTATGCCCTGTTTGAGAACTTGTCCAACATCCAACCCGATGTGCTATGATGGGCGCTGAAGGCGTTGCTGTCCGAGCAGCCAGAAAGGAGGCTTGAAGGGATGCGTCCCTTTGAGTATGTGCAACCCGCCTCGTTGGATGACGCCCTGAAAGCGTTAGGGCGAAGGTGGCAAGACGCCAAACTCCTTGCGGGCGGTCAAGATTTGCTGACGGAACTGAAAGAGGGCATCATCGCCCCCGACCGCCTCGTTAACTTGAAAGCCATCAAAGGGCTTCGCTACCTTCGCTTCTCCGAAGGGGATGGGTTGCGGTTGGGGGCGTTGACGACCCTGACGGAGATTGAGACCCATCCCGTCATCCGCCAGCGGTTCACCGCTTTAGCCGAAGCCGCCCACTCCGTCGCCACACCTCAAATCCGCCACTTGGGGACGATCGGCGGCAACCTCTGTCAACGACCCCGCTGCTGGTATTACCGTGATGAGCACACCCTTTGCCTGAAAAAGGGTGGGCATCTTTGCTACGCCTTCAATGGCGAGAACAAATATCACGCCATCTTAGGAGGCGGTCCCTGCTACATCGTCCATCCGTCCGATTGCGCCCCTGCATTGATCGCCTTGAACGCCTCCGTCACCTTGCTTTCGCCACGAGGCAAACGGGTCGTGCCTTTGGAAGAATTTTTCGTCCTGCCATCGCGGCGGATGGATCACGAGACCATCCTTGAGCCTGACGAAATCGTGACGGAAATCCATGTGCCGACACCGCCGACAGGCACGCACAGCACTTACCTGAAGTTTCGGGAGAAAAAGTCGCTGGACTTCGCCGTTGTCGGGGCAGCGGTGGCATTGCGGATGCGGGATGGGATTTGCGAAGAGGCGCGCATCGTCCTTTCAGGCGTGGCGCCCATCCCTTGGCGGTCGGCAGAAGCCGAGGCGGTGTTGAAAGGGAAACGCTTGACAAAAGAGTTGGCGGCTCAAGCGGGGAAAGTTGCCGTCGCCAAAGCTCAACCCCTTTCCCAAAATGCCTACAAAATTCCCCTCACCCAAGCCATCATCCGACGAGCCATCTTGAAAGCAGCGGCGATGGATGATTAGCGACGGGCACTTGGTCAGCGTCGGAACGCCCAATAGGCGCAAAAGGACGGCAAGACAGCGGGAAGAGAAAAGCCAAAGGTGAACGACAAGACAAGAGGCAAAAAGTGGGTGGGCGAATAGGGACGGATGGTTAGCGACTTAAGTGGTAGGCGACTTCAGAAGAAACCGAAACGGCGGCGGGTTTCCTCTACGGGCAAGCCCCCTAAGCGGCGGGCAGCGCGGCGGATGGCGTCGGCGATGTCACTGTCGGGATTCGCCAACATGATGGGGATGCCCGTGTTATTGGCGCGGACGACGAGGCGGGAGTTGTTGGGGATTTTTTCCCAGATGGGCAGTTGCAACTGTTCGGCGACAAATTCGGGAGTCAGTTCGCTGTTGCGCTCCACCCGATTGAGGAGCAACTTAGGCGCCACACCCCACCGTTGCATCCCCAAAGTGAGCGCCTTCGTCGCCCGCACCGAGACCAAATCCCATGGCACGGCGACGATGATGACTTCATCGGCTAACTTCAGCAACTCCAAATCGGGCACATACAGCGTCACGGGTGTTTCCATCAGGATGTAGGCGTAACCTTCCCGCAACACTCTTAAAACATCACTGAGGCGGTCTATGTCAATGTATTCGGGCAAGTTGCGTTCGGGCGAGAAAAACCAAGTGTAAAAGTGCACCCCACTTTCGTGGCGAGTGGCGAAGGATTGCAAAAGAGGCAAGTCTATTTCCCGAACCGCCTCAGGGATTTCGCTGAGGGTCATGCGGGCGGTTGCGTTGACCAAAATAAGAGAGTCGCCGATGAACAAATCTAAGACGGCGACAGGCTGACGGGTTTCCTGGATGAGGGCGATAGCGAGGTTAACGAGCAAAGTCGTCTTGCCGACGCCACCCCGACCGCTACTGAGGGCAATGACTTTGCCCTGAGGCTTTGCCCCTTCTTGCTCCTCGGCAGGCTTTTCCTCTTTGGGCAAGTAAGGTGTCAAGAGGGATTCTCGGCGGGTCAAAAAATCCCGCAAGGCTTGTTGGGTCGGGGGGAGAGGCAGGATGCCTTCTATCCCTGCTAAGGCGGCGTTTTTGAGGGCTTGGGCATCTAAACGGTTCGCCAAGAGGAGCACCTTCGTCGGCATTTTCTGCTCCCTCAGCAAGCGGGCGAGGATGAGGGCATCATCAAAGAGCAAGTCGCCGTCCACAAAGACGAAGGTCGGGGCGAAGAGGGTGATGGCTTCCAAGATCGTTTGCCAATCAGGAAATCCCTCTATGCGCTTGACAACTTCCCAACCTTCAGGAAGCGGTTCTTTCAAATCAACGCCGATGAGCAAAACCGTTCCCATCCTTTAGTGCATCCCCCTTTGGCTCTCCTCGCCTTCCGAGCCAGCAAGGGTTTAGGGGCTAACTGCCACTTCTTCCCGTTGCGTCCCACGATAGATGGTGACTGTCCGCACGGGGCGGGGCGTGACTGCCGACAAGGTAGGGGACGACGGTTGAAGGACAGAAGGGGCAGGACGAGATAGTGGCTGGGACACGGTAGGCGTTTGGGGCGACCGCAAGGGAGGCAGGGGCGAAAAGTCCCGTTCGTTGCGCATCACCGTCAAAGCACGCCCTTCCTCCACGGCTCGTGCCAAGCGCAAGGCTTCCTGAGGTGTCACTGCCAAGACGATGCGACGCATCGTGGCGGCGGGAGGTTGACCAGTTTGCTGGGGCTGACGGGCGGCAGGTTCAGGTTGGGATTGTCCCTCAGCGGGACGGGCTTCGGCAGCGGCTGCTATCGGCGACTGTTCAACGGGCGTAAAGGCTGCCTGTCGCAATCGCTCCTCACGGGACATGCCAGGCGTGTAATTTTCAGCGACCAAAACTTGGGCGCGCTGGACGATGACCTCCGCCACGCTCACTTCCCCGACCCGCTTGGTGGCGATGACATCCACCAAATCGCCAGGCAAAAGCAAGTCGGCAGCACCTTCCGTGAAGGGTTGATACAAGACGAAGCCGCGCAACCCCATCGGGATGCGGAACTCTCGGCGCTGCTCTGGTGATGGGAGCAACATCGTCAGGCGCAAGGGCTGCCCTTGACGGACATCTTGCAACAAGATAGCGTTGGCTGCCTGAGCGGGGTCAGTGACGGCATCCTTAGGGGCATCAGCGACGGGAATTTCCTGAGGGGCTAAATCAGTGCTGGTAACTTTCGTGCCTTTGGGCAAATCCCGTGTGGCGACGAAGACCTTCATCTTCGGGACGGTTTGCTCACCGACCGATGGAGTCGGTTGGCGGCGTTGCCACACCCAAAGGGTCGCTATGATGGCAACGACCAAGAGAAGGGCGGCAATCAAAAACCGTCGCCGTTGCGCCATCTTCCTTCACCTCTCTTTGCCTTGACTGCCTTTTCGTCCCTTTCCTGTCGTGGCAGATAGCCACTTCAACATCGCTGTCGCCCACCCTTCGCCCCTCGCTGCCGTTTTATTTTGACACCCAGTCACACCTTGAACAAGAAAACCGTCAAGAAGGCAGTGACAAGGAAACCGACAGCCAGCCAAGTGACGATGCGGTCTAAGAAAGTCGCCATCCCCGATTGGCTCGTCAGGATGTGTCGCCCGCCCACGATGCCCCAACCGCCTCCAGTCCCCCCCGTCTCTTGCTCCGTGATGTAAAAGAGCATCGCCGCCACCAACCCCAAGGCAAAGAGCAAATTCAACCCAGCGACCAAGTAGCCCAGAAACTTCATCGGCTTCCACCTCCTTCGGGCTTATTCTTCCACGATGGGCGACTTTTGCACCAGTGCCACCAAGACAACGCTCAAAAAGTAGAGCACGACGATGGGCATTGCCCAAAGGGTCATGTTGATGGGGTCCCAAGTCGGCGTGACGATGGCGGCGACGGTGAAGATGGCGATGACGGCGTGCCGCCAGTAACGCAGTAACCCCTTCACTGACACCAAGCCCAAATGCCCCAGAAACATCAGCACCAACGGCATCTGGAACATCAGCCCCATCGCCACCATCAGTTTGACGACGAGCCAAATGTATTGGCGCCCAAAGTTCAAAAGCAAGGAGGGCGGCTCTTTGGGCGTGAAGGACAAAAGCCACAAAAAGGCAGGTGGCAACAAGCCATAGACCGTCACCACCCCCAGCACGAACAGCAACAAAGACAACGGCACTAACCGTAAGACAAACCGCTTCTCGTGAGGGTAGAGGGCAGGCCAAATAAACGCCAGCACTTCGTAAAGGACGAAGGGAAACGCAATGACAATCCCCGCCGCCACACTCACCTGCAACCGCAGGAGGAAGGGCTCAGCCACATTCTGGAAGACCAAGACAGGCACTTTCATCGCCTTCAAAGTCGGGGCGACAGGATGGGTCACCCAATTCAGGATGGGCTGATAGTAAATCCAGCCGACGACTGAACCGAGGGTGATGTAAAGGAACGAACGAAGGAGCCGTGCCCGCAACTCTTCCAAATGCTCCCAAAAACTCATCTCCCGATCGCCAGGCGGTCCTTCCCCTTCGGCGACGGGTTCGGTCATATCTTTGGGTTGGTGGCGCTTTTTTGTCATCCAAAGGATGGCGGCAAGGGAAACCGAGAGGGCAAAAGCGCCCCCCATTAGCCACCATTGCCATCGGCGCATCGCTCTCACCGCCCAAATTATCACATCGCCCCACTGCCTTCGCCAGACCATCCCGCCCCTTTGCAATCCCCCACGGCTATAATTTGCGACAGCCAAGTTCAAAGGAAGGTGACAATCATGGTGGTAGATTTGGAAGCGCGTCGGCGCAGTGAGCGACGGCGCAATTTTTACGCCTTCGGCGTCGTCACTTTGTTCAGCGCTTTGTTGGGTTGGAATTATCTGGACAACCTTTTCCAATTCTATGCCGGTCAGCCCTTGCGCACCCTGAGCGCTTGGCAATTGCCCCTACACGCCCTCTTTTACGACCTTTGCCTTCGGCTTCACGGCTTCGCTCAGCCCCAACCGCCACCTTTGCTCCCTGATGTGGCAACGGAAAGGC
>Ga0197143_1000759_pt1 | contig 31221 bp, 26 predicted proteins | sample GBS70_MetaG_FD_148603 | JGI IMG/M metagenome (GOLD analysis project Ga0197143, IMG submission 148603) | Sediment microbial communities from Great Boiling Springs, Gerlach, Nevada, United States - GBS 70_MetaG | ecosystem: Environmental > Aquatic > Thermal springs > Hot (42-90C) > Sediment... | reverse complement strand
GAATTTTTTAAATGAAAGATCACCAACGTACCGCTCCATTTTGTTATTTGAGGGTTTTATCGGGAACTCCTCAGGTTAAACTCTGAGAAGAGCTTAATCAGGGGGGATTGCTTCGAGAGTTCATGAAGTTTTAAAATAGAAATAAGAAGCTCTATCGTCGCCAAACTGGCGGGATATCTCAGCTGCTGAAGAGATTGAGAGAAGCCTCGAGACATTCTCAAGGCACTAAAGATTTAAATTTTCAACTCTCGGCTAATCTCGGTAAGGTATATGGATAGTGGGGAGATGCTGACTATTCTGCCTCCAGAACTCGTTGAAGACGTGGAGGAACTGATGCCCGCTATCCTGCCCACCGAGGAGGCATTGGAGCATGGTTCTGAAGTTGAGGATTATAGTGTGCTATGATGAGAAATGTATTGAGGGATTGGGAATAGCCAATAGTGGTTTTGCCGGAAGAGAACCGGAGATAGCACTTCCACAGGAGCTTGTAAGGGAGTTGATCGGGGAAGAACCCAACGTGATCCTAGTTGAGAGGGTGCTGGCTGATGGGAGTAGAGCTCTCTTACCAAGGCTCTCGAACCCCTTCAAAGCTTACTTGGTGACTGAGGATAGAGTTGAGGGGCCTGTGAAGAGCTATGCTTACATTACCAAAGGGAGGTTTATACTATTGAATGATGCTCTACTCAGCAGATTGCGTGTCGTAATCATCGATCCTTTTGAAGGCATTTGGTGTTTTAGAGATGAGCTCGGTAAGAGGGAGAGAAGAGGGGCCTAACATTGGAGGAGCTGGAAGGGCACTCATGAGAATAGATGCTTTGGATTGAATACGTTTTTCTGTGAATATCTTTCTCCCCGCTTCTTTCCATAGTAAGTATCATTCAATGCTAAAACCCCCACTGCTAGTTAAATTGTGGACTTCAGGCTTATCATTCACTATTTTTACGGTCCGTTATGCTGGAAGGATTCAGATCGGGAGCCCGCTGATCCCGGAGGAGTTCAATTAAGATGTGAAAGTTAAGAGATTACCTAATTCAGCGTGATCACTTAAAAATAGCTGAAAGAGAGATAGCTGCCCGCTCACGCCGGAGGCTTGGCCCTCATGCGTACCAAGAGGATCACGGTTATGAGGACCATCACCACTACTGCGATGAGGAGCAGCCCCATGAGGTCGGGTGAAGGCGGGGGCTGAGACGGGGAAGATGAGGGGGCTGGGGATTGGGTTTGGGTAATCGAGGAAGTTGGGGTTTGAGTAGTTGAAGTTGGGGGCTGAGTTTGAGTAGTCGATGATGTTTGGGGCTGAGGGGTTGGAGATTGAGTTTGAGTAGTCGAGGAGGCTGGAGGCGGGACTTGAGTAGTTGAAGTTGGGGTCTGGGAGGTTGGAGGGGAGATTACCTGCAGCCGGAATGTCTTCCTATCCATTATGTCCCACCTACCCGCGGATTGATAGCAAGTCCTTATCTCATATGTGTAACTGCCAGGGGAAGATGGTGCGTTAAACGTCGCTGTATATGATAGATCACCCGTCCCGCTTCTAGAAACTGAGCTGTCAGGATTGCCCCAGACACAGTCCCAGTAGCTATTCGTCCACCTGCATATCGATACTAACACGCTCGTGCTTCCGATTATCTCATAGTGGACTGTGACAGGGACCGGCACACTGCTGCCTGCGGAAGCCGTGGGTGGTGCAGCAAAGCTCACAATTATCACTTTCGCTACTACCGGTACCTGTATGCTGAAATCCCTACTATCGTTCACTGTAAAACTGGATAGAGAGGGCCCATGACCGACTTCCAACCTGTATGCGTAACTGCCAGGGGAGGATGGAGCGTTAAATACCGCTGTGTGTGATAGATCGCCAGTCCCATCCTTAGATCCGAAGTCGTAGCTCCAGACCTCGGTAGCGCCGGAGGTTATCCTCGCGAGGACGTGCGTGGGTACTGAGGTCTCGTAGTGGATCGTCATCGGGACTGATATTCTACTTCCAGGTGGAGCTGTAGCCGGGGCACCGAGGCTTAAGATGTTCACCTTGATCCGCAGCAGAGGGGTCATGGGAGGAACTATTAGGGGAGGGCGGAAGTAGAGCCCGCGGGGCAGGTAGTCAATGTTATTAGAATTGATACTGTATGGAGTATCCCCGATACCATCGGATCCACTCTGATCCTGATTTGGACCTTTCTTCGCATCAATTCCCCTGTAATCGCTCCAGTAGTTCCCTCCCGTTGGATAGCTAGTGTTCCAGTAGTTTTGCTCCATCGTAGCGGACACTTGCACGTTGTTGTTGGTGAAGTTGTTGAGCCAAAATCTGTTTCCGGAGGAGCTGGAGAGGTAAGTTCCATTACCATTATTTGTTATGCTGTTCTCGTGAATATTATTTCCGTTGGAGCCAGATAAGTAAATGCCACAATTATTATTTGATGTTATAGTATTGTTATAGACATTATTGTTGTTGGATTGTAGGAGAACGAGGCCGTAATAGTTATTTGTCATGGCGTTGTGCCAGATGGTGCCAGAGGATCTATAGAGATAGAGGGCACTAGTGGTCTGTGATATCGTGTTTCCAGAGATTGCGTTACCACTAGAAATATATAGCCAAATACCGGTGCTTCCTGGCCCACAACTGGCACAACTGGGATTTGCTATATCGTTTTCTAAGATCGAATTGCCAGAGGAGCCAGAAACACGAATGCAACTACGGCTGTTTCTTATGTAGTTCCTGAGGATGGTGTTACTATTGGAGGAATCATGGAGGTAGATTCCATAAACCTCGTTTGATTCTATCCTGTTTCCTGAGAAAGTGTTGCCAGAAGATTTCGTGGCATTAATGCCGCAATTATTCGATGTTATTGTATTTCCTTTGATAGTGTTTCCGGTGGAGTCATAGAGGAAAATGCCTTCATGATTGTTTTCTATGATGCTCTCTGCCGTAGTGATAACACCTATTCTTATATTAGAGATGACGTTGTTAGAAGAACTCGATATATAAATGCCGTAATAGTTGTTTGTTACGTGGTTTCCTAGGATCAAATGTTTTTGCACACTCGGGCAGCAACCGTATATGTAAATGCCGTAACTGTATTCTCTGATAGTAGCCCTCATCACGGTCACATTAACGAGCGTAGGACCCCCTATGTATATCCCTGCTGCTGGTCTCGTTAATGCTCCAGGCCCTTTAATCGTGTGGTCATTCCCATTGATGATTATGTTGCTTCTTTCCACCACAATTCCATCTCTTGTGGTTTCAATGTCACCAGTTATATCATAATGAACCCTGTCAGTAGTCGATATAGGAGGAGCGGGTGCTGTTGAAGGGGCCCATTCAATGTCTCCATTGGACCTTATATAAATTTTCTCACCGCTCCATAGGATACGCGCGTGCACCTGCTTAACATTTCCGAAAATACCAGCGATGAGGAGTCCTAACATCAGGAGGGAGAAGACCTTCTTCAGTATATCACCTTAATTTTGAGAGGCATGCTTATATAAACTTTTGTTCTTATGTTAATTTCCATCAAAATAACTTTTGAAGGCGAATCCGTCAATAAATATTAGATTTTTAGAGATAAAGATAATGAAAGTTTCATATGAGATGCAAGGAAGAGTTAAGGGGCTAGAATTTTTGAAGAGATTAAATAATATATCCAGATTTATACGATTTATTAAGGAATTTAAAGTATTACAGTCGAGAGTTTGTTGAGAAGGGTATGCGATTGATCATCCGAACCCTAAACTGTCGAATTTATTAAGAAGTTCACCTCTTTACTTAAAAATTTGGATCATTATAAGCGGGGATAGCTTCTAATTCGATCACGTCTATAAGCCCGTCTATAAGCCATTAAGATATTTATACCAAGAAGAGCGGTAGGCTCAAGCACGTCACACCCCCATCGCACTTCCTGAACTCCGAAACATCCACTTCCACTATTCTATAGCCCTCCCTCCTCAGCTTCTCAGCTGTCCTTGGATATCCCTGGGGCATGAGTATCCTGTTCTCTCCGAGGTAGAGGACGTTCGCGGCATATGCTTCTTCTAGAGGCACGTTAATCTGCCTGAAGCCGCTGAAGTACTTTGAATCCACTAGCTCCGGCACGATCACGACCTTCCTATTTCCTACGTAGTTTACCGCAGAGAGGAGATGAAATACTTTCTCAGTGGGTACCGCCACAACTTCCTGCCCGAAGAATGACCTGAGGGCCTCAACTCCCCCCTCATTTGTCCTGGTCGTGAGCCCAACGAAAGCTAAGCCAAGGTCCGTGATCATGATATCCCCTCCCTCCAGCGTTGCCGGTGCCTCCACATTGACAGCAGTGAAGCCGAGCTCCCCTAGGAACTCCCTGACGCTAGCTTCCTCACCCCTCCTGCTGGGCTCCCCGAACCTCGAGATTAGCGCTTTTCTGTTTGAAGCCCTAGCTAAAGCTGTGTCCTGTATGAAGACAGAGTCTGGAAATCCATCGAGGCTCGGCAGCTTCTTCACATCTATCCCCTCTTCCCGCAAAGCGCTAACGTAGTCTTCATGCTGCTTGAGGGCCAAGCTCAAGTCTACAGTATCCTTGAGCGGGTGGGTTGAGACGCACCTGGGGAACTCGCGTGAGGGAGGCCTCACCAGAGCTGCGTTGAAGAGCCCGCTTGAACTTCCATGACCCATGGGTATCATCATGGAGCGGTCACTGACAAATATATAGCCTCTATCGGTGGTGGAGGTATGAGCCTCTGAAGGAGGGGGGTTCAGATTTATGGAAATTCCTTTAGATCCGTTTGAGGTGCCTCTAAGAATCCTCAACGTGAAGAGATACCGACGCTTGATCACCTCTTCACGATATAAATTCTGAATACTTTCCCCTTCAGCATGTTAGCGAGTCTGCGAAGTGTTGGATGTGTGGCGAGAAAGAATATTGCCCCCCCTTCGGCTACCAGGATTCCGTTGATACCTACTCGCCCTATTAAATCAACTTGAATTCGTTGGCATTACCCCTCGATTCCGCATTAAAATGGTGCCTCCCCCAAGTCATCGATTCAACGCGTAACACTTTTATGCTTTCATGGAAGTAGCTTCTAGTCCTCAGGTACTCTTCTACGCTGATTGCCCTCACTCCAGCCTCTTTGGCCTTCTCCAGAAGTTCTTCATCCTCAGTAATGAATCGCATCTCTGGATTTCGCAATGTAGAGATATGATGCATCATAAAAAGTCAATCCCAGGTCAGCGACCAGCATCATGACGCCTCTTACATCTTCCTCCTTCCTCAATTTCTCGAGATCCATTAATCCAAGGACTTCTACCTCTCTCTTCTCGCTTCCTTTATTCAATTAACGGTCTCCTCCTCAGGGATTCTGGAGAGGAGCTCCCCAACCCTCTTTGCAGCCTCCTCAACCTCCTTCATCTTTCTCCTCCTCGAGAGCTCTTCTCAGGACATGACTTATGTTTATTCCATGCCTCTCGGCCTCCTCCTTGAGTTCCTTTGGAATTCTCACGGTTACTGTAACACTCATCATGCAATGCTGGGAATGAGCATAATAAACCTATATCACCTGTAAATATTCCGCTCGAAATCGCGGGACGTTTTTCTGTAAGTCATCAGGACATTCTAAGAATCAGAACGCTGAAATAATAATGCCTGAAGATATATAGAGCTCTCAGTATCTATGAAAAAGTGAAAATTACTCCCCCGCAACCCCCTTTATCTTGTCAATTGCATCTTTCAGGCTCTTGACTCCTTCCATCAGTATAGCTACCCCGTTTTTCTTCTGAACCGTTAAACTTACTCAGTATTTTCCATCCTCATTCTCCTCTATATCACAGGATCCAACGTCCCTTCATATTCCAGCCCCAAGCCAGCTTCTCTCAATGCAAAATTCTCCATTTTCCCCTGTCAATATGGAGAAAGCTGAATGCCTTTCTATCTGTCCCCCTGATCTTGTCATCCCTCTTGGGGGATTAGAGTTGCTGAGCCATCGACTTCGATCCCTTTGAATGTTTCCAGATCCTTCCTCTAAGCAAGGAAAATCAGTGGACCGCTGCTGAAGCCCCCTGGTTGGGGAGGATGAGGTGAGCGATGTAAATGCTCATGATGATATAATCAAGCTCGATTATCTGGAAGACCGCGAAAATGAGCTTGAGAATTTGTTGGAGGAGCTGGAAGCAGACTCACAGTTATACGAGAAACCATGAATAATTTCTTCTCATTCGGGAACACTACTGGGTAATCTTCCTGTCTCATGCCGTAGCTCGAGATGAAGTAGTCATATTCAACTGGAATCAGCTTTAATTTCAACAATTTCAGCTGATCAGCATCCTTCACTCTCATTTCCACCCTTATATCGTATATCTTATCGTTCACAGTTCTGATAGGCTCCCAGCTCAGGGATATCTCATTTTGAGATATGTTTGATGTCGATTGCTTTGATGCTCAGATTGTCTTAGTGCCCCAGGAATCCCATTACAATCAGTAATATCAGGGCAAAAGCAACTATCAAGACCGCTTTCTGGATTGCCCTCAAGGCGAACACCCTTTTACTCTGAGGATAAAATGAAAGGTTTTGTGAAGGTGCTCGTTTATAACCCCTAATAATGTGCTAGCGATGTTTATATAGCAGTATTACGTTGTATAACTAATGGTGAAACTGAGGCTCAAGGTCGGACCTAAGGGACAGATAGTTATACCTAAGATATTGCGTGAGAGGTATGGGATTAAGGAGAATGATTACGTTTTAGTCGAGGTTAAGGACGAAGAGCTTGTGATAACGAGAGCTCCGAGCATCGAAGAAACATTGGAGTGGATAAAGCTAAGAAGGAAAAGGTTGAAGGCGAGGCAAGCTAATCTAGGCGATCTTGCTGAAGTTGATCTGGAGGAGGAGTTCGATGAAGGTGTTTGTGGACGCTAGCCTCCTCATCTACTTAAATGTCCCGATGCCTGAGGATCAGGCACAGCTCATCGATTCCCTCTGGAGGGATCTTCTGAGCGAGCATGAAGTTTTCACAAACCTCCTTGTCCTAGATGAAGTTATTTACGTTTCTAAGAAGAAATACTATGTCGAACAGGAGGAGACACTGGACTTCATAGATCACATAGTACTACCACATGTTGAGCTCCTGTCAATAGGGGCTGAGCTATATCCATTCTTCAGGCTTTATATAACAGAATTCGGCCTTAAGCCATCAGATGCCCTGCATGCAGCTACCGTTAAGAGGTACAGATTAGATGCCATCGCAAGCGAGGACAGGGATTTCGACAAAGTTGGAATAAAGAGAGTGTGGCTCTGACCTCCTCCCCGCCATGAATGGCTAGGGTGCTAGTGCGGGGAGTTTTGGAGCTACATCCCCTCTCTTCGAGGGTTCAGCCCCGGCTGGGCCTCCAGCCCATTACCCCTATCCCGAATGGGACTCGGGGGTTATGAGTATGTAATTTAGCGAGGGGAGTTCATAGTATTCTCTATCCATACCGCCTTTAGAGGAGAGGCTCTCAGATATAATTCATTGAATTGCCAGAACTGAAATCTCTACTTGTTTATGGCAAAAAGAAGAACCCTCGATAAACTGAGAGAGATGTTAGATTACAAGGTATTTTTCAGGAGCAATCTCAACGAAGATCATTGTTCAAGCGATGAGGGATAATAATTGCTGCTCGGAGCCAACATTAAGCCACGATTTAGTATTACTACTGAAATTTTTCTGCGGAGCTATCGAGGCGGAACTGGAGTATGACGAGCAGACCTACAGGCCCCTCAATCAGATATTCAGCTAGGCAGCTCTCTCGATCAGCGATGTTCGCTGATGACCCCCTCGTCTTACCATTCGTAGAACAGGGGCTGCTAATCCTCATCGCTCTCATGATAGTTACTCTCATATTCTGGTATTTTAGGATCAGGGTCCTCAGATTCCGAGTGGCTGAATAAAAATTGTCCACAGCTCAATGTGCATGAGATGGAACGTATAGCGGATGTTAGCTATCTGACAGCGGCTCCAAGTGAAGATGGAATTAGCTAAGCGGATTCCATCGGCTGAGTGGTGAAGTTATCGGAAGTCGGTAAAATTAAAAAAAAGGAAAATCATCTAATAATTTCGAAGTCTATATTGTCCTCACTGGATGCGAAGCCCAGTGAATCCTAAAACCTTTTATGTTTAGTTATCATGATATATGGGTGCTATAATGTCGGATGAGCAGCTGGAAACCACGCTCAATAATCTCACAGTCGATGATCTCAAGGCCCTGGCGAAAGAGTTTGGCGTAAGTATTAAGAGCAGTAAGAGCAAAAGGAAAGGAGATATCATAGGAGAAATCCTGAGGGGAGTCCCTCGAGAGAGGATAGAGGATCTTAAGAGGAGAGTTGAGGAGATAGCTAGTAAGAAGATATCGAGTAAAAAGGCTGGGAAGAAGGATGCTTCTTCTATGCAGCAAGATTTGCTCAGGGAGCTCTCTGAGATAAGGAGGATCCTAGATGAGAGACTCCCGGCAAGAGTACCGAGCTTCAGGGATTTCACGAAGATATTGATCGATGAGTATTGGAAGCTAGGGGGCAGCTTCGTGAGTTATGAAAAGCTCCGGGAAGCTGTCTGCTCTCAAATGTCGATTTCCCCTCAACAATTCGATATCTGGTTCAACGATTTAGTCTGGGCTTCAGCTGGGAGGTTGACAGTAGGGGAGTCCAGGACCTCATCTGGTAGGAGCGTCCACGTCTTGATGAAGGTTAAGACACCGGAGGAACTGGTATGGGGAGGTTGATGGGAGTGGAGAGAGAAGCTGTTGAAAAACTCAGAGCAGCTCTCTCCCTAGGGGTCCCTCCGGAGAGGGAGATAATGAGGATAATATTCGTGGATAGGGAGGAGGAGTTGAAGAAACTAGCTGGGGATCTAGAATCAGTGACTAGGAGTGGGAGGGGCGGAGTTCGGTTGATAACTGGGGACGCAGGATATGGGAAATCAGCTATCATTGAGTACATCAAGGATTACGCATTCGAGCATCAAAGTATCGCTTTCAGTCGCGTTGAGATGAGGGAGCTTATTGGCGCGAAGCCCACTGAACTGATCCCCTCTATCTACAGGATAGTAGTAGATAGGATCGAGGATAAGAACAGGAGGCGGGGGAGGGAGTTACTGACGGAAGTATCGAGAGCTCTCCTCGAGAAATACTCCGGAAAGCTAGATACGATCTCATTCCGCTTGAGGAATCGATTGAGCCCTAAGGTCAGGGAGAAGTTCGAGAGACTTGGGAATGAATCAGTATCTAGAGCTCTAGCCTTAATGACGATAGATTACTTAAACCCCGTGGCTTACGATTACCTGACTGGGATGAGAGGGCTCGAGCCCGATGAAGCTAAGGAGTTCGAGAGGGTCCTAGGGTGCAGGACATCTTGGAGGCTTCAGAGGGAGGAGGTAACTGAAGCCCTAGTGACTATAGCTAGAGCTATAGGGGAAGCTGGGATGAAAGCTCTCGTTATAGCTATAGATGAGTTAGAAGCTCTTGAGGATGTGAAGAAAGATCTCCTCTCCAGATTCCTAGCTGAGTTCACTGTATTAGTGGATGCTAGCGTCAGATCCCCTATATACGTGATAATAGCCTCGACGCCGGGGTTCTGGTCTGAGGATAAGAAGAGCGTCAAAGTCCTCTATCCATTCCTTTACCAGAGATTGAACCCGGGAAGGATCGATCTAGGTGGATTTAAGGAAGCTGATGCTAGAGCTCTAGCTTGGAAGCTCTTAAATCTCTATGAGAGAGCTTATGGGAAGTCTGCTGTCGAAGGCATCGAGGCTAACTCACTGGGGTCCGATGCCTTTAAATCAGTTCAACCGTTGGGCCACCCCAGGGGGATACTGCAGTACTTGATGAGAGCTCTCGACGAGAGGGTCTTGAGGACGGAGTAACTGATTTGGAGCTCCAGCGATCGATCATTACCTAGGGAGGAACGCCCATAGATTCGGAGGAGCCCGAGAGAGCTCTATACGTGACGCCCTCAACTGAGAATCGGAGTTTGCTTATGGGTTGGGGAGCTCCTTCGAGGGGCGAGAGCCCCGCATCACAGTTCCCCTCTCGAAGTATCAGTCCATCTGGCGCTCACTCGAGCTACGGAGTTTCAGCTCTCGGGGCTATGGCCCGACCCGATATTCCTTTCCCACTTAAGTCATGACAAAGTTTAAATCCCACTCTACGATTGGATGATATAGAAGTGGGAAAATGAGCATCGTGGAGTTGGACAGCAAGGGCAGGCTGACATTACCGAAGAGGATGAGGGAGTCATTAGGCATAGGGAGGAAGGTACTCATCATAAACACTGGTGATCATCTCAAGGTGATCCCGCTCCCTTCAGATCCGTTCAAGGTGCTCGAGGGGACCCTCAGCCTGGAGAAGCCGTTCAAGGAGTTGAGAAAGCGAGCTGAGCTGATGGCTGAAGGAGAGGCTGGGGGAGACAGGAGTTAAAATGCCTCTGATGGAAAACGACGTTATTTTCGCTTATCTCAATAAACGCGATCCCAATCACGTCACAGCCAAGAGAATATTCGGTAAGTTGAGAGATGGAGAGCTATCTGTGGAGATATCGAGCGTCAGTCTAGTGGAGATGGAGCTTATATACAGAAGCGAGAAGATGGAGGATAAGCTTCTAGAAGACCTAGCTGCGATGGTGGTCCTCCCGAACGTAAAATATGTCCCTCTAACGCCGGATATAGCTGTCGCAAGCGTTTACCTGAGGAAGACACTCGGCCTCACTTTCTTCGACTCGCATTACGCAGCTACTGCGCTCAGCTCGGATGGGAAGATCATATCATTCGATCAAGTTTATGAGAGAGTACCGGGATTGACCCGGATAAATCCAGAGACATTATAGCGTCCTCTTATCCGGACTCCCAGCTTTTCTTGAAGATTTGTGTTCGAAGCAGCTCTATTCAGCACTCAGATCCTTGACAGTAGCTTCATCTGAGGATCTCCTCTGCTGAAGCTTGCCTACGGCACTTTCTCCCGCCTCGATGGAGGCCCCTGAGAGCTCCCCCGTGAGCTCGATCGCCACTCCTTATCCTTCTCAAGGCGATCTCGTGCAGACTTCGATGAACTCCTCAAAAAAAGGTGCGAACTCCTGTTCTATCTCCTTCCTGTCCTTCTTTTCTTCCTCCTCAGTTCCAAACCTAGAGAAACATATTAAATTCTTCAGATAGTTGTTAAAAACATAAATTCTCGGGAATTTCTTTTCAAATGTTTCTCTATGAGATGGAATCGTCTCTTCTTGCTTTGTTTTAGATTTAACCATGTTGAAGATAAGCTTAGTCCTCTCATACACCGATGTCTCCTCCATTGATGCGATTCTGGGCAGTTCCTCCAACATTCTCTTCGTCCTATACACATCCATCTTAGTCGGTCTGAGGGGGACTAAGTAGATATCGCTCGAGTATACAGTCAGCGTAGTATACTTCCTATCGTAAAAGGGTATCGTATCGAGTATCACGAAGTCATATTCATCAGCTAACCCACTATCTCTCACGATCCTGCTGAACAAAAGCTCTTTCTTAGCTCCAGGACCAAACCACATGTTATCTATAACGTTCGAGAGTTCGGAATCCGAGGGCAATATATCTAAGCTGAGCTCCCCCATCCTGCCTTCAGCTATGTATTCCCGGTATTCAATCCTTCCCTTCGTGAGCCCCTTTATCAGATTAGAGATCGTCCTCTTCTTTTCCATCAGGTCTATCGCTCTATCCTCACCCAAGACGTAGAGGGATAAGCAGACGCTCGGATCCATGTCAATTAAAAGGGATCTCTTGCCGGACTTCCTGAGGAAATAACCGATAATTAGAGATATAGTGGTCTTTCCCACTCCTCCCGCAGCTGAGAAGACTCCAATTATCTTACCCAAATAGCATCACCTCCCTCTTACGAAGGTTGACTACAACTACGTGAAACCCCTCTCTCTCAGCTATTCTCTTGAGGGCCTCGACCTCCTCTGAGGAAAAGCCCCTAGTCACATGAACTAGCACAGGTATGTATCCGTAGATATCCCTCAGAACTAAGACCTGATCAAGCCCTTCTTTATACTGAGAGTCGAGTTTTATTTCAACAGCTACCTTTTCATCCAGGAGAAGGTCTACCTCTACGTAAGGAAGTCCTTCCATCCGAATAATCTTTCTAACTTCAGCCTTTATGCGATTTCCCAACCTGAATCCCACTAAATCCTGCACATCCCTCTCACTTCTCGCTTTTGAAAGGTCTTCAATAGAGTCCCTTAACACTTTGACGAGCAGTGATACCTCCACAGATCTGAGAACCGAGTTAAGGATAAAAATCTTCTCACTCTAGATTTGAGGGCAATGAGTCCTCGACATTTATGACTGTGTATCGAACCTGGCTGATGATTACATGCAGGAGGTTTCTAAACTGAATATTCGATCGCCGGATGGTCTTGAGCAGAATTCAGAGCTTTTAATGCTAGAAGACGCCTTCAACACGAGGATCCAAAGGTCCAGCTCCCCTTATACGATCTTACATATACTTATCCGAATCTTGATCGTCCTCTCCTCGAGATTATCCTCGTACTCCTCAGGAGGTTTGAAGGACTTAAGAGGCCCCCATACTTGAGCATGAGATCCTGGGATGTCTCTCGAGGGACTTATTGTAGGGAGTCTCGCGATAAGCTGACCCTCTCCCAGATAAAGTTAGAGTACTTACGAAAGCATGATCTGCTCTATTCTCTAGCAGTCCTCATAGTCCTGTCAAGCTCCTCCTCAGTATCCGAGATGAATGGTAAGTTGAAGCTCAACAAATCCCTTTGAGGACCCCCCTCATATTCCCTCATAGTCTCCGATCTCTCCGCTGGCGTGGGTGTTCCAGGCTCGAGGGCTCTCGCTAACCTTTCATCAAGTACAGATTAAGAGAGTTATCATAACTTCACGATTGAGCTTATGTCTGAGATCTGCGGGCAGTATTGCTGTCTCATCGATCTCTCATAAATCCTTCTTGATCATCTCCCTCAGAGCGAAGATTGAGATCACTTTCATCTCTCTTTCCATAGCTTCATCAATCTATTGAAGCCCCATTCCTCTTTAATCAGCATTCTTCCAAGCTCACTGTCTGTGGAAATGAGTAGAGGAGCCTATGTTAGGTTCAATGTATTCTTTTCCTCGTGAGGAATTCTGAGATCAGGGATAAGACTCGCTGAATACCCCCTTCCCTCAGCCCATCGTGAACTCCCTTGACAAGTCGAGCCCTTCCCATATCGAACGGATTTCGAGGGCCCCGTAAAAACCTACTCTAGTTCTAAATATAATCTATCCCAGGTCACCCAGCGATAGTGGTTTATATAAGCGGGCTTTGGGATCGTGAAGATGACCTTAATATGCGAAGCATACCCTTAATGGCATTGAGAGGCGTATCGATGATATTGAGTCGACTCTAGAGAGCTGTCCTCCCTACGGAGATAAATCGGGCGCTGATATTCACATTAAGAAGCTGAATGATCACACTCGTCGTGATAGCTGACAAGAGAGGAATATCTCTAGGGTGATCACGGTTTATAGAACGAGAAGAATGGATAAACTTATAGAGCGAGAGTTCTTGGGAGAGGCTAGGATGAAACAAGTGGCACAGTTTATGAAGGTGTGTTATACGACCCCGAAGCAGATGTACTCTACCTTCACTTCATGGATGGAGCTGTGGAGGAGGCCCTTGAGGCAGGAGACAGTCATCTTAGAGCTGGATGAAAAGGAGAGGATAATGGGGATAGAGATATGGGACGCATCTAAGAGAGGGGTATGGAGGAGCTCTTAATAATGGCTGCGAGCACGGGCTCATGAGAGCGCTGAATAAAGGATCTCTATCATATATGGGGCTTTGGTAGAGTGGGAAGGCCCTGACTCCTCGTTTACCAATTCTTCGGCGTATCGGACTTCATCGAGAGCCTCGCTCGACTCCATAGAGGTTTTAAAGGAGGGGAGTAAGTGATAGATGAGTAACTCTATCATCGTTAAATTAGCGAGATACTTCAGTTTATCCACAGAAGAACTCGAGAGGAGAGCTCTGAGGCTCCCCATCTCGGATGAGTTGAGGCTCGTTAGGGCTGAGAAATTACTCATTCTATCCAAATAGGGAGCGAAGAGCTTTGAGGGCCTTACGAGGCTTATTGAGGAGGATGAAATAAGCGATGTGAATGCTCACGATGATATAGTCAAGCTCGATCATCTGGAGGATCGTGAAAGAGAGCTCGAAGGTCTGTTAAAGGAAGTTGAAGGGAAAATCGCGAAGTAGAGAAGAAACTTGATGATCGAGGGCGAGTATTAGCTATCTAGATGGAAAAGATGGGAGTTTCTTACGGTATCATCGGAGCTTTTGGGAGGAATTCCCCGTATCAGGATCTGAAATTATAAAATAAAGATTTTCATTGGTCTTTTTCATAAAAATCTCGAAGGGTGAGAGTATTCTTAGGAGATGATCCGCTAATCGCATCGCCCTAAATGAGAAAGATAAAAGTTAATAACTGCCTCCCCAGATTTCCATAGAGAAATGGAAAAATCTGACAGGACAGCCATATACTATGCTAGATACTATGAGGTGAAAAGGGGAAGGCATAAGGGCTCATTACAGTATAGCCGAGCGATATCCCACGATCAGATGGGCTTTCAGATGGAAGGATTTCATGGTCACAGGGGTACCTGATCATGGTCACAGGGGTACCTGATGGAATAACGGACAATTTCGTCTACGAGTTTAAGACGACAAAAAATAGGTTTCTACTGAACTATATGAAGCTTGTTGCATTCACTCAGGCCGATTTATACGCCTATTTCTTCAGAAGGCCTCTGAAAAGAGTCCAGATATATCTAAAGGAAACAGGCGAAATGCTCACCTGGACAGAGGCTGCAGACGAGGAAAATGCAAGAACCACGCTTGAAAAATTTAGGGAAGCTGTCAGGGAGAATAAAGCCCCGAAAATGCCTGCAAGCTGGAAGTGCAGAAAATGCGAGTTCAAGCAAGAGTGTGTCTCAAGCTGTGGTTGATAAGCCTTGAAGTGAAGATCCTTTTTGGCCGCATTATAACTCCGTTTATCTGAGCTCCACAGCAGATCTATTGGCAATTCCATATGCTTTACTGTTGATTTTTCACCTCTCGATCGTTTCCATTATCTCACTTGCTAGCTGTCCCTTCAATCCTGCAGTACGGCATAAGAATTACCTGGCCTGTCTCTTTGCTACTTCTGAGAATTGGCTTCTAGTTCCCTTATTTTTCTCCCAACTTTCTCTTCGTCAAATTCGTCCATTAACGTCCAGATTCTCTTAATAATATCTTTTCTTCTCTGGACTTTTTCTTTATACTCCTTTATAAACTCCTCCTTTAATGGTCCGAGCACAACATTCCCTTTTTCAACTCTCATTAGATAGTTCTCGCCGAGGAAGGATCCTACAGTTGGATCTCTTTCGCTCACGACATCTATTATGAAAGTTGGAAGCATTCCCAGATCTCCTGTATAAGAGGGGGTGTAGCCAAGAAGTCTCAAAAGCAGATTTCCTCCCGTGACAAAGCCTCTGCCTATGACAGCAAACCCCGGATTGTCGTGTACAGGCTCTGCTAATCCTCTTCCATCAAAACGGTAGATAGAAGCCCTTCCACTATTATCAACACTTGCTAGGATCATATCGACGTTAGGATCGATTTCCTGTCCACGTAAATCCCTAAATCTGTTGATGAGAACTGACTCTGTTTCTTCTACAGCCAACTCGAATTGCTCGAAGTTAGGAGTTTTGCTTTCCCACTTTTTAATGGTGAGAGATATCAGAATTTTCTCGAATATTTTGTAGCTCTGTTTAATTAGAGGGACATCGCCAGCCCCCAGCGACTGCAAGCGGGATTTCATCATCTTTTGTCCTTATCACTATCGGGTGGACCTTCTTCACCTCATAGCTGACAAAATCAGTCGTTACTTTGGAATCTGAAGCAACAACTACCGCTTCTTTAATTTCCTCTTCATCCTCTAATATACATTTCAAGGCAAGAAGTAATGTCATGGATTACCCGCCACATTTATAATCCCTGATTTTTATATAAAATAAAGCCTTGTTAAACCGGTTGTTTAACAGAAAGACTTTTCACAAATGTGCTTAGCTGCCTAGAATTTGGATCTTTAACAGCTGCATAGCTGCTCCAACAGTAGGTATATCCCTGAACTTATATTTGAGCGAAACCCTTATAACTAACTAGCTGCTTTTATTAATTCCTGATGATTACATTAACCCACGGAAGATATAAGGAGGATGCTGAATTTATCTTCTTTAGAAAAAATGAGGAGTTAAATTTGGTAAGGGAGGGAGATGCAAGAGAGGGAGTATGCATTCCTAATTTTCTAAGTACTCTTTTAGAATGTATTTCGACCTCTAAAGTAGAAAAATTAATTGAAATAAGTGAGAAGAGAATAAAAGAAAGATGGATAGAAATAGAAAATCGAGTAAAAAAGATACATAAAGAGGTGAAAATAAACACTAATGGAAGGATTCGAGACTACAAGATTGATATCACTTCTGTGTGGCAGAAGGGATTATCTGTTAACAAAAAATCACATGGGAGGCGGAAATATGGAAATATTTAAAAGAATAATAGCACTATTTAGGAAAATTTCTCATATCTTTCAAAAGAAGGAATTATACATAGAAAATCGACCCAGAGAGCAAAAAAGCGAACCTTCTGCTGCTGTAGAGAGCAGAATAAATAAGGAAGAAGCTCAGGAAGAGATTAAAGGGGAGTTTATAGAGGAGCAGGAAGAGAGAGAAAAACAGAGTATTCTTGAAGGAAGGAGAGGAAAAAAGCCTCACAAAAAGAGAGCTCCTACTGAACAGGATATAAAGACAAGAAGGACTGTTCATAAAGAACAGAAGGCAGATTATGTGATAAGAAAAGAGGTGAAGCTGGGCAGAAAGAGAGTTACAAGGGGGGTTAAGAAGCCAGGATCATTAGAGGCAATTCCAAAGGAAAAAAGAGAGGAAAAATCAGCCCAACCCTTTGTAAGAGTGAGAGCGCCATTTGTTGAAATCGATCTTGACAAGGCTAAGGTTTTTCTCGTGATCCCAAAACAAAGCTTAAAGATAAAAAACTTCTCTAAAAAACAATTGAGTTATAGGATATCCTTAGATAACGAAATAGAGAGACTGCTTTCAGTTAGAATTACCAGTAATGAAGGGTACCTGGAAACAGAAGAAGAAAGGATAGAAATAGAAAAACCTATAAAAAATTTTAAAGTTACATATCCTGAAGAGCTTGAAGGTAGGATTTATGCTTATGAACATGGGAATGATTTTATTTATGCTTTTATCACAGTTGGAGATAACTTAGGCAGAATGCACTATCTATACGATGAAGATGGGAACATTAATCCCCTCCCTAAAAGAGAAATTTGGGTTCTTCTTGAAGAAGATTTTGAGCCTAATATTGAACCGAGTTTAGAGGAGGATAGGTGGATCTGGGAAAAATACAAGCCATTATGTATCGATCTAAGAGATAAGAGTGAGTTGATTATAAGAAACACAAAGTTAAATAAAAGGGAAATCATACCTTGCGAATCTACTTTTTCCATTAATAACAAAGAGATTATTTATGATGACTTAGGTAAACAATCTCCTATTTTTACAGGTAATGGTATTAAAATAAAAGCTCCAAAAATGAATGAGGAGGGATGGATCATTTGGGTTCAAAACAAGCAAGCTGGTTATAAGATTGTTTCCGATAATTGGTCAGGGAAAGATCCCCTTGAGCTGAGATTTGACCATGATCTACCCTGTGAGTGTGGAGAATTCCAAGTAGATATCTGTGGGCAAGATGGGAAACCTGTTACTACACTGTTCTTCCGGTACATTCCATCTTTGCGATTAGAGTATTCGAGGGAACTTATCATCCCGGATCCTAAGAAGGGTCACAAAACAGAGAGAGTTGAGGTTTCACTTCCATATGCAGAAAACTTTGAAATAGAAACTACAGAGCAAATAAAACCCACTCCGAAAGGATATGAGATTAGTTTGCCACCAAAAAGAGACGCCTTTAGGTTCTCTATATTCAAGAAGAATAAGCCGGAAACTAAAGTAAGCTTCAGAGTAACGGTTCCAAGATTAAAATGGAAGACCTCAAGGCAGATGGATTGGAAAGATACTCCGCTACGTTTAGAGAGGGAAGAATTGCTTGCGAGCGAAGAACTCTACCTCTATATCAACACAAATAGTTTTGCTAATTATAATATTTCAGCGATACTTGAGGCAAATAACCAGAAATTACAGGAATCAAAATTTGTTAGAAAGAGGAATATTTATAGTATCCTATTAAACCAATTTTATGATACTATCAAGGAAAGCAAAAGCAGAATTACGCTTAAGATTAAAATTCTTGAAAGTGAAAAGGTCGTAGGTGAAAACATTCCTGTTGTATATTTCTCTGAAATAATAACACTTATACATACCCCGAGAAGATCAAGAAAGAGCATGAGACCGATTGTAAGGCGTGGCACGGGCATGAGGGAAGGCAGAGGCTTTAGTAAAGAAGAAATAATCCAGGCTGGAATGAGGATGGAAGATATTAAACGATTAAACATTCCATATGATAGGCATAGGAAGTCAGCACACCCTCAGAATATCGAGATTTTAAAATCATTAGTTAGAGGTGATAAGCATGCCGATAGATCCGATTAAGGTTACACAGAATATTCGTGAGAGCTATATCCGGTATTTGACAAGTACTTTCCATCTTAGGGACGAACAGCTTCGAAGTAAATTCCAGCAAGAGGTTGAGAACTTTCCCTTTACAAATGGCCCCATCTTAGAGGCAACGCCACCTTTCAAAAGAGGATGTTATCTTAAGGATTTAATTAGAGAAGGATTACTCAGCGATAAATTAGAGAGATTTATTTTTGATGCGATGGATTATTTACGTAATAATCCACTATACTTACACCAGGAAAAAGCTATTAGAAAGATAATTAAAGGTCGGAATGTACTCATTGCCTCTGGCACAAGTAGTGGGAAGACGGAGTGCTTCCTGATACCAATTTATAATCACCTTTTAAGGGAATATGAAGAGGGGAGACTCACACCAGGAGTAAGGGCTCTCTTGCTCTATCCCATGAATGCGCTGGCTAACGATCAGCTGAGAAAGCTGAGAAAGATAGCAAGGGTAATGGAAGAGAAAATTCCTGAAGTTAAAATAACCTTCGGTAGATATGTCGGTGACACTCCTGAGACTAAGGAGGATGGATTGGAGAAGTTTAGATTGGTGAATTCGAGAGAAGAGCCTGTAAAGAGTGAACTTCTTTCGAGAGAAGAGATGAGAGAAAGCCCTCCTCATATACTCATAACGAATTATACGATGCTCGAATATTTACTTTTGAGACCTAAAGACTCGCCTTTCTTCGATGGAGAGTATGCAAGAAACTGGAAATTTTTAGTTCTCGATGAAGCTCATATCTATAGCGGGGCAACGGGAATTGAAATGGCTATGCTTATCCGGCGCTTGAAAGATAGAGTCTGTAAAAATATGGAAGGGGACTTGCAGTGCATTGCAGCAAGTGCAACCATCGTTAGAGAGGAGGAAGATTTTGGAAAAGTAGCAGACTTTGCAACCCAGCTTTTTGGAGAGAAATTTGAATGGAATCCAGAGAATAGCGAGAGACAGGACATAATTAGGGGGGAAAGAATCAAAATAGAGGGATCAGAGGTGAAATTTAAGGCACCGCTCAAGCTATACTCGGAATTAGATAGAATAATTCAAGATAATGTCCCTCCTCCTTTGGAACAACTGTACAAGGCTTGTGAAGAAAATGCTATCCCCAAAAGTATTTTAGATAATTCGAGAAATATTTGTGACAATAACGCAAAGAAATTCCTTTACGAAGTCCTTTCAAAAGATGAAAGAGTGATAGAACTGAAGTCCCTACTGGAGGAAGGAGCAAAGAGAATTGAGGAGTGCGTTAGACATATTTTAGGAAAAGATAAGCCTTCAAAGGAGGAATATAGTCAAATAATTAGTCTCATTAATATATTAGTGTGGGCACGCCCAGATGAAGATTCTTTACCTCTTTTACCGGCTCGCTATCATCTATTTGTTCGTGCACCTGAAGGAGTCTTTGTATCTTTTTACCCCGAGTCAAGGATATTCCTAGAAAGGAGGGAGCTGACAGATGAGGGGTATCCCGTCTTTGAACTCGCTTCTTGTCGACGCTGTGGACAGGAATACTTAGTCGGAGAGGTTGTAGAGGGTAAATTAAAGCATTCTTTTGCTGAAGTAGATACTCAAAGGAAGAATAGGTACTTCCTGTTATGGAGAGAAGATACTAAACTAAAGGAAGACGAAGATCAGGAAGTAGCAGTTCCTGAAGAAATTGCTGAAAGAGGAGAGATATGGAAGCTGTGTGTAAAGTGTGGATCGATATGGAAAGATAAACCTACTTGTAATTGTACACATGAGAGAGATTCCGTAAGAACTTTGATCGAAGTAACCCCCAAGGACACGATTCTTAATAAATGCTACCTATGCGGATTACGTTCCGTGGATATTGTCCGTGAATTCGTTTTCCAGAAAGATGCTCCTGCAGCAGTATTAACTACAGCACTGTACCAAAATCTTCCGAGGGAGCATGTAAGGGAGAGAAAAATACTTATCTTCTCGGATAGTAGACAAGACGCTGCATTTTTTGCGCCTTACCTAGATTTCACTTATAAGAGGATCTTATTCAGGCGTTTAATGGTTGAAGCCTTAAAGAGAAATCGATTAAAAGATTATAGGCTTGAATCTTTATGTGAGGATGTTCTGCGGCTCGGTGAAAAAAGCAAAGTTTTTGATCCAGCAGAGGATGAGAAAGGAAAGAAAAAAGAGGTCTGGAAATGGATACTTCAAGAATTCTGCGGAATCTGGGATAGGAGAAATTCTCTAGAAGGTGTTGGGTTGATCTCATTTATCCCAATATTTCCTGAAAACTGGAGGCCTATTAAAGAGTTACAAGAATCGCCTTGGAATCTTACAGAGAACGAAGCACGAACATTATATCAAACATTACTCAACTCCATGCGCTTCAATATGGCTATTACGTTTCCTGATGATGGACCAAATCCCCAGGATGAGTTCTTTAGTCCAAGGAATAAAGAATACAAGTTCAGAGGAGAAGGCTCTGATACCAAAAGAGGGATATATTCCTTCATACCATCTCAAGGCAGAACTAATACAAGACTTGAATATTTAGAAAAGTTATATAAGAAGATTACGGGAAAGGAAGATGAAAACGATGAGTGTAGAAAGCTATTAGGGAAAATATGGGAGGATTTGAGAGATAACTGGATTGATAGAGGTATTTGGAGATTTAGCAACCCAAGAGATGGCGTCCTTTACAAGCTTGATTATAGATATTGGAGAATAACCCAGCCGAACACCTCTTGGTTTATTTGTGATCGCTGCGGCATAATTGTTCCCTCAAGCGTACGAGGGATCTGCCCAACGTTTGGTTGTAATGGAAATCTAATACCAATAGATAACCAAAGATTTGAAGATCTTGAAAGAAATCATTACCGTCATCTATATACTCATTTGGAACCCATAGTAATGACTCCCTATGAGCATACAGCACAACTCACCACTGACTATGCTTCACACATTCAGCAAAAGTTTATAAGAGGGGATATCAATATCTTGAGCTGCTCAACTACATTCGAGTTAGGAGTGGATATTGGAGAATTAGAAGCTATCTTTTTACGTAATGTCCCACCAGAACCCTCAAACTATATTCAACGCGCAGGAAGATCTGGAAGAAGACTCGATACCATAGGATTTATCCTGACTTTTGCTCAACTTCGTTCTCATGACCTTACATACTTTAAAGAGCCAGAAAAAATGGTTGAGGGAAGAATAAAACCACCTGTCATTGAACTCAAAAATGAGAAGATAATTTCACGCCATCTTTACTCTATTGCGATGGCAGATTTCTTCAGAAAATTTAGCGAATATTTTGGGACAGTAGAATCATTTTTCAGATTTGAAGAAGACATTTCTGGCACAGAAAGAGTAAAGGAGTACCTTCTCACGAAGCCTGAATCCATCCTGAAATCATTAAAAAGAGTCGTGCCTGAGGACTTGCAGAAAGTCTTTGGAGTTGATGATTGGAAATGGGTTGATGGTCTTGTCGGCAAAGAAGGTGTCCTTACGAAAGCAGATGAGAAAATAAGGGATGAATTTACTCGACTTAAAGAATTTTATAGATTAAAGTATGAAGAATGGATTAAAGCATCAGATCAGCAAAAGAGAAACAAAATAAACGAGGATATGAAATGGACAGACAAGAGAATGAAGACAATTAAGAGAAAACAGCTCATAGATTTCTTAACATCTCATACAGTTATCCCCAAGTATGGTTTTCCAGTAGATGTCGTTGAATTGGACATTCTATCGCATCAGGAGGATGCTAAGAATATCCAGCTAGAAAGAGACTTAAGCATAGCTATTTCAGAATTTGCACCAGGAAGTCAGGTAGTTGCAAATGGGTATATTTGGGAGAGTGAAGGACTGAAAGTTGTGAGAAATAGGACATGGCCAATTTACTGGTATGCTATTTGCCCTAAATGCAATAAATTTTTCATACAAAGTGGAACAATAGAGGAAAACCCACCCTCTTTTTCATGCGATGTTCATGGGCCCATTTCACGGACAGATATACGTAGATTTATCACGCCAATATTTGGTTTTGTGACCTCTAAGGATTTTAAGCCAAAGAAACCGGGTGAATCAAGACCAAAGCATGAGTTTACCACAAGACCATATTTCTTCAGTTATGAAAAACCGGAGGAAAGGATATTCACTATCGGCAGATTTAAGATTAAATGTAAGTACTCTTCTGATGGAGAATTAGCCGTTATCTGTAAGGGGAGGAGGGGTGGATTTTGGATATGTTTTGATTGTGGTGCGGCTTTCCCGGAGAGAAAAAGGAAGCATACAACGCCTTACGGAATGGATTGTCCATCAACTTTGAAAGGCCCGTTTCACCTTGGACATACTTTTAAGACTGACGTGCTTTCTATTTCATTTGAGGAGCCAAATATAGATGAAAGCTATATCAAAGAGATATTTAGATCCAAGTCTATTAAGACAAATAATAAATTTGTAGAAAGTTTCTGGTTATCCCTCTTGTACGCAGTACTCGAGGGCGCAAGTCAGGCCCTTGGGATAAAAAGAGAGGATTTGAATGGATGTCTTCATCCATCTGAGGGCAGAATTATGCTAATATTGTTCGATAATGTTCCTGGTGGAGCTGGGCATGTAAAACGCATAATGAACGAGAGAGACTTGTATGAGGTTCTTAGGAGTGCTCTAGCCCGAGTCAAGAATTGCGCATGTGGACTTGAGACCAGTTGTTATGGATGCCTCCGAAGCTATGAAAATCAATTCTGCCATGATCTACTGAAGAGAGGCGTTGTCTGGGAGTTTCTTGAAAGAAATCTGGGGGGACTAGTTACGTAGATAGGCATACTTAACGAGCTATTTCCCTTCTCCACCGAAGAAATGATCTATATAGGAGCAAGATATATTTTTCTTGTGAAATCTGTTCCATGCTGAGGGGAATTCTGCCCTTCCTGTCCTCTCTACTTCAGGAGATCCTAAGCTAAGATCTTTATCCCACCCTATTTAACTATTTTCGAGAAGAAGTTCAAGCGGATCCATAAGAGAGGCTGATGAGCCTCTTCAGTAGATCCGGAGACTTCGTGTGTATAGGTTTCACATTTTTGGGCCTCACTACACTCATTATATGCGTCAGTTGATAGGGATAGTAGTGGCCCGATGCCCTCATCCTGTAGTGCTGCACCCCCATGGCGGAGAGCCAGTTAGCTATCACATCATACTCTAATGCTTCCTCTATCTCAGGTTCCGGTTCGGAGAGTATGGCTACAGGGCTCTTCATAGCAGAACGGAAACTTGGATCCCTCAGAAGATCTACTATATCCCTGTGTGAGATCAGTATGATGGAGTTTCCACTTATCTCCTCAAGGGGAACTTTCTCCCTTATCGTCGGGTATCTCACAAAATCTTCCACTAGATTCATCTCCATAGGAAGTTCAGGCATCCTCTCCAGAAGCTTAGCTATTTGAGCTGATGCTACGTAGCACTCAAATTCAAGCTCCTTCGCTATCTCGAGAATGAGGTAAGCATATTCGAGGTCGAGGCTATGGATTGTGAATAGCAGAGGAGCTTGATAGGATTTTTGGGAGAGAGCAATCCTCCTTATCATATTTGCGACATCATCAGGTGAGATAGGCGTCCTATTGGACCCTATATTAGTCCCCTCTATTATCAGAGTGTCCACTCTGACATCAGGATTCTCCTCCAAATATTTGAGCAGACCCTCGCCTATGAGCTCGAGGAACCTCTCCTTCTTGAGAAAGCTGTCGACTCTGAAGTCCCCTGTGTACAGAATCGTCTCCTCTCTGCCGAAATAGAGGAATGCATAAGCTGGATAAGCGCTATGGGATACGGGAAGCGGAATCACCCCATTTTCATCCTCTTCTAAAGGCTTTATCTCTCTTATCTCTAGGAAATATCTCCCTATGATGAGGGAGAGCCACGAGGGAGAGTCCTCCCATCTCTCCTTCATGTCCTCGTATACTGAGAGGCTCGGTAAGTATACGCAAGTCTCAGAGGGTATGTTATGCAGGAGCCCTAAATGATCTAAATGCATGTGCGATATGTATATGCTACTTACATCTCTGTACCATTCCTGCTTCGGAATGACCCCCAGTCTCCTGAGCTCAGCTATCCCTTGAGGTGTTATGTGCATGGAGTAATATCTATTCATTATATCGAATCTGATCCCTTGATCGAATACAAGAGTTCTATCCCCATCTCTTATCCTGACAAAATTACCCCCTATACTATTTTCTCCCGATAGTATCTCTATCAAGGGTTCCCCTCCTTCGGCCTCAGGATGTACCTCCTCTCCACTCTCTCGAATGCCTCCCAGTTCATCGTGCTGACCGGATCCCTGAACCTAACCCATTCTGGGTTGGTCCCTATATTGTAAACTATGTAGAGCCAGTACCTCTCCCTCTCCCTCTCAGCTAGCTCTGCTTCTTGGGGAGTCAGTTCGCCGTATACTTCAGGCCCCAGATGGCCCTTCACTTCTATTATCCTCACTTCCTTCGTGGATGGATCGACGCTCCTTATATCGTAATGCTCCTCCTCAGGAACAATTTCAGGGATTCTTCCCTCATCTCTCTCCACTTTCATGACGATCTCAAGGGCTCTCCTCTCTACCTCTTTTTTGAGTTCCTCAGGGATATCTGTAATCCCCTTAGGAGACTCGATGAATTGTATAGAGCCCAGATGCTTGGATATCAATATATCAAGGTCTTCCACTTTCATCCAGTTATCCGGATCCCTGAGTCCTTCCTCCTGCAGACTCCTGGAGTAACGGGTGATAGTAGCGAGTAGATTATTGCAAGAGTTCCTAAATTCATTTACCACTCTGGCTCTCAATTTCGTGGAGATATCTGCGTCCGGTATCTCAGCGACTCCAACTAAATTTGAGATCGCTGATGAGATTAAGTTAATTAGCTTAGATCCTCTAAGGATCTTTTCGTCCTTTAGGTCTATCCCAACGGGCTCCTTGTAGAGCAAACTCCCACTCCTCTTGTCCTTTATCTCCACTAGCTCTATGACCACCCTCCCATTGGGACCGTAAGCCACTAGATTCACCGGAGAGGAACTTCTCTCCTCCCAGAGAAGCATGCCATAGATAGTTCTTAAGCTTGTTATCGTTATAGGCATCTCCGATCTCCTGATAACCTTGAGCTCATCCCCTTCCGAGAGGACCCTTAACCCGAAGAAACTCGATGCTGACTTGAGGAGTTCCTTCATCGAGTCCATTAAGTCTTGATGGCTCTCGAATCCGACCTGAGTTACCGTATTTATTATCGCTTCCCTAGTTTTTTGACTGTGCAGCACCCCCTTGGACTTCAGTTCCCTCTCTATCTCCTGCTTGGCAGCTATTATGGACTCTATGAGATCGCTTAGGCCTTTCTCATCTTTCTTCAGATAGGTCTCTATTAATTCAGCTTCAGTCACCCTGCGGAACTTCTTCTCCCTCTTCTCCCTCTTCAACGCGACGTAAGGAGGTAACTTCGTGAGATCCTCTGTTTCCGTATAAAGGATCACTTCTTGCCCTGTTATCGGCCTCGGGCTCAATTCCGCCCTCTTCAGATTGAGGAGCTTCTCATAAATAGATCTAAGTGCGGCACTATCCGCTTTATTCGTCATGAAGAGAGTGTATATCTCGACTTCCCTCTTCTGTCCGAGCCTCCAAACCCTACCTATCCTCTGCTCCAGCTTTATCAAGCTCCAGGGGACCTCGTAATTTATCAGAATATGAGCTACCTGCAGATTTAGACCCTCAGCCGCGACATCCGTGGCTATGAGAACTCTGGCATTTGGATCATTCTCGAAAGCTCTTCTTATTTCCATGAATTTCCTCTCATCAGCTGTTTCATCGGAACTGAGCCTGAGGATCGAATTCGCGGACCACCCCTCCTTCAGAAGCTTTTCAATTATGTAATCAAGCGTATCCTTATACTCAGTGAAAACTATGACCTTCGAGTCCTTCTCCTCCCTTACTTCATCCAACAGGGAAATGAGTGCATTGAGCTTGCTGTCTCCCATATCCATTATACCTTTTGCCATCTCAATGAGCTTCCTCATCTCCTCCTTATCCCTCTCAGACATGAGGGAAGATGTGGCATCGAGGAATTCCTCCATGATCTCCTCGGGATCCCTCCCCGTATATTCCTGATCCTCATACCCGGTTCCTAAGAGCGTCTTCACACTGTGTATCAGGTCCTTCATATTTTCAGGAGCTGTCCTCCTCGCTAGCAGTCTCTGGAGGGTCGTCACTGCAGCATAAGGGCTTGAAGATGCCCTCTTGAATATGAGAACTATGAGGAGAGGAAGCGCTTTCTCGCTGAGTATTCCCTTCTCATAAGCTAGATCTTTGAGTTTAGACTTCAGAAAATCGAGAAGCCTATTTATAAACTTCTCTTCATCCTCCCTCGCCTCTATGACTGTCGCATAGAATTTAGCCCTTGGGAATATATCTCTCCCCTCATATATCGTGTTTATCTCCTCCTTCGTCCTCCTGAAGATGATAGCTTCATGCGTCAGCTCATAGAACTGTCTCCTATCTAGGGATTTCCATTTATCAACTAGATAGGAATCTAAGAGCTGAAGTCTCGCTATGTAATCAACTGGATCCCCTCTGTGAGGTGTCGCTGAGAGGAAAATCACATTCCTTCTGGGTTTTCTCCCGATAAGATCTCCCCCTATCTTCTTAAATCTCTTCGTTTTCATTCCAAGCTTATGAGCTTCATCTACAATTATTATATCCCATGGGACATCCAGAACTTCTCTTATCCTCTTCTCTCTTTTTATAAAGTCTATTGAAGCTAGATAGTATCCGTTAGGGAATCCCTGCTTTTTTAGAAATTCTAAGTTCTCCCTTTCTATCTGATTAACTTTCATTATGCCCATCCTGTTGAGCTCCTTCCTCCATTGCGGTATGAGGACTCTCGGGACTATTATCAGTGCTTTAGATACTCTACCCATTCCTTCCATATATCGGGAGACTGCTAGAGCTGTTATCGTCTTTCCAAGCCCTATTTCATCCCCTATAAGAACTCTAACGGGGTTCCTGAGCGCGAGTCTCGCGAGGACCTCGCATTGATGGAGGTAGTGCTGAGGGGGGTCTTCCGTGGAAGTTTGGAGATAAGGATATATGAGGGGATGGTAGCTCAGCTCCTTTAAGAATCCCGAGATAAAGCTGATCACTCCATCCTCGAGTTTCATCAGTATCATAAATTTGAGGAAAATTAACTTAAAAGTTTAGCTATCTATGGGAAGGGTTACCGTCCCCATCCTCAGCGTTCGACGATGAGCTCTATATGAAAACTTTTGAGCTCCTCAGCAGATCGTCGGAGGAGTTCATATCGCCGCTTCGAGTACTTATTCAGCCTGTTTGTAACTCTTCCTCCTCAATAGGAGTTTGAAGCTCGCTCTCCCATTTAGTTGAGATAACACCGCTATTTTCTGATCATCTAGCACCGTATGCTTCTCGAACTCTATATTCCCCTCCGCACGCTCCTTTAATCCGAATTGGCTCATATACCTCGATATCTCATCTAACTTCTGGACCAGGAACCTCGCCATATCTGTGTCCACTCTCTCCGCTGAGAAGCGTATACTCTCCCCGAACCTCGCATCGATACTCACTTTAGCCTTCATACCCAGCTTGATCACATTCTCTATCGCTATTTTCAGCGAAAGTAGATCGAAGCTACTTATTGATAGGAGCTTCTCCCCGGAAAAGCTTTGGTCTATCTTATCTACGTCTCTCTCCTCCTCCGGACTCGAGATGATAATGTAGACAGATTCCTCCTTGAGTTGCCCATCTGAGCTCATTGCCTTTATCTTTATGGAAAAGCTCCCCGTTCTTCTAGGCATTATCTCCCATGAGGCTTCCATCGGAGGCCTGCCTCTGCTCTGACTGAGCTCCCCTTCCTCTACTTGGAGCTCTATCTCCTCCGAATAATCCTCTATGGGCTCTATAGATATTTTGAATACAGCTTTCTCCCCCTGATTCAATTCCACGCGCTTCGGTTTCACATCTAGAACGAAACCTCTCTTCAGCTCCTCCTCCCTTTCCTCCACCACTCCAGCCCTCAGAGACTCCTCCCATCCTTCCTGCTTCACTAAGTCCTCGAGAGGTATTCTCTCCCCTCCTATCTCTACTTCGTACCAGATCTTCTTCATGACTCCGTTCCTCCGCACACCGCTCTTAGAGAGGAGCTCTTCCTTCATCTGTTCTGCCGCTCTCCTCCAGGGGAGTATCACAGCCGTCTCTCTCAATCCCCTCGGTCTCTCAGCACCAGGAGATCCTATCCTCTTCCAGTAGAGTTTCCCCTCGATCTTCATCCCTATGTCCAAGCTATCCAAACCCTCGAGGAGAGCTTCCTCAACCACTTTCTGTGTAGTGAAAGGAGCTGCTGTATTCGTGTAGAATACCTCCAGGATTTCCCTGAACTCGAACTGCCTGTCTCCTTCTGTTAAATCCCATCCTAGATTGAGCTTAAGGAATTCAGCGATATCTCTGAATCTTAGTTTTGTCCTGAGCTTCGGCCCGGTCTGCGGATCTCTGAGCGCCGCTTCCACCTGTGATATAAGTGAGGAAGATGAGGTTGCTCTCACGATCTTTATATCGTCCCCCCCTTTCCCCCTATATGGGTAAGCAATCTTCGTCATGAGGGAGAGTATCTGCTGCATTAAGTATTCTCTATTCTCCTTAATGTAGTTCTCCAACTTACTACTCTGGATCTTTATTATGTCCTTATCTGTATAGTACTCGTTCAGGGAGCTCTTTATTTCCTCAGCCGCTTCTATCTTCGCTACATACCTGAGCACATCTGTTAGATCTGATTTCGATGGAAAGACCACAGTTATCGTATTTGCGTAAGTTCTTCTTCCTCCCCCGGGCTCTTTCAGTATTATATCTCTCAGTTCCTCCTCGTTAACATCTGGTTTCATCAGTACGATTAACCTCAGCGATCTCTCATCTCTCAGCTCTCTCTTGATATCGTCCCCATATCCCACTGCAATCACGTTCTTCCTGCTAAATATCTCATCCGCTGGCTTCTCCCCCCTCTTAGGGGTTCCGAAGATCGCTTCTTTAGCGTACTTTTCGACCAGTTTTTTGTGGAGGTCTATAGTCGTGCCTCTAAACATCTCATCAGCTCTCCTCTCGACATACTCCAGGACAGATGGATAAGGTGTGAACCAGAACCTGTTCTCCTCTCCAGTGAAATGGGGGAGTTTGGCCTGCATCTCCTCTATCGTAGCCTCTATATCGGGTGGCTGGAGCCCGCTTGAGGAGAAGCTCTCGGGATCGTAAGTCATCAAGGCTACGTCCTTCAGATCTGGGAATACTTTGAGAGGCTCCTTGAATGTTTCGTAAGTGTAAGTCTTCAGTAATACGACTGTAGCTATCATGAGTGCGAGCGCTGGCCTTGAGCAGTTCGCAATGGAGCCGAGGCTTCCATCCTCAGATACGATGTCCCTACTTACGACATCCCTGAAATTCTTGTAACCTTCAGTGAGGACCAAGTTCCTTATATCCTTATCCCTCAGGTCTATGTGCCACGGCATTATGAACTCTGAATCCTCCCTCCCACTGAGAATCCTCCTTACGACTTTTCTAGTTATCCTTATTGCGTCTCTTGTTTTCTGGAGGTCTCTATTCCTCGTGATGAATTCGCTAAGTACTTCCAAATACTTGGGGTGGAATGGGTATGTCTCCTTAGCTGCGATCCTCTTGCCTTCCTCCTCAAGTGATAATTGCCAATCGGATTCCGTCCCAAATATCTCGTATCCTCTGTAAGCGGAGTGAAGCTTCTCTTGGGCGCTCCATGCTACTTCTTCCGATATGTGTGAGAATATTCTCCTTTTCAGGACCATTACCATGTCCTCAGGGGTTACAGGGACTATTCTCCTAGTGGTCTCCCTGTGGATGTGTCTCAGTATCATTTCCGCTACGTCCTTGTAAAGCTCCTCGGAGCGGAGCTCCCCTTCCCTCCCATACTCCGCTTGGATGGAGATCACGAGAGCTATCCTTTCAAGAGGTTCTACCGCTTTAGCCAGATTTTCTAAGAAAAGTATAACCTTCTCTCCATAATCCTTGAGATCCTCGGATCTTGTCATATTGAATACGTAAGGGACTATCTCATCCAGCAGTATTATCGTGGGGCCTTTCGTCCCCGACAGAATGAGCCTCAGCTCCTCTATATCGGGAGCTGGGGATCCCTTACTGTCCAGATGCTCTATCTCCGCATATTTGCCGAGTTTATAAGCTAACATACCCCATATCGTGCTTATTGTAAACTCCTCAGTTTTGTAGGGCTCAGCTGGGTGAGGGACTAATTTCGTGCTGCTTGCATCCATCACCACGACTTTCGTATCGCCCAACCTCGATATCCTCGCGGCGAGCTTCTCATCGAGATCTCTCAGACTCTCCGGGTTCCCGAACGCATGGTATATCGTTATGAGAGTGTGAGTCTTCCCTCCCCCGAAGAGAGAAGTCAAGAGAAATATCTTGCTTCCCTTTTTCCCCTCTAGAGAATCTGCTATCTCCTCTATGAGCTCCCTCATCGATTTCGTGAGGTAAGTATGCCTGAAGAACTCCTTGGGATCTGAGTAGAGTGAGACCTCCCTC
>Ga0197143_1000758_pt1 | contig 31282 bp, 26 predicted proteins | sample GBS70_MetaG_FD_148603 | JGI IMG/M metagenome (GOLD analysis project Ga0197143, IMG submission 148603) | Sediment microbial communities from Great Boiling Springs, Gerlach, Nevada, United States - GBS 70_MetaG | ecosystem: Environmental > Aquatic > Thermal springs > Hot (42-90C) > Sediment... | reverse complement strand
TTTACTCCTTTAGCTTTTATCTTTTCTACCAACTCGGAAGTAAAGTGGAAGCCCGCGGTCGGCGCTGCTACTGCGCCTTCTTTAGAAGCAAAAATTGTCTGGTAATCATCTTCTTTAATATTAGGGTTTTTTATATAAGGAGGTAATGGGATATTTCCGTATTTTTCTATTACTTCTTTGTCGGAAGAGTTTAAAAACTGAATAATTCTTATTCCTTCTTTTTTTCTTTCGCAGATTTTTATTTCGTAATTATTAATTTTTAAAATTGTTCCTTCTTTCATCTTTTTAGCTGGTCGGGAAAGGGCTTCCCAGATATTTTCTTTAATTTTTCTTACTAAAAGAATTTCGCCTTCCTTTCCGTCAGGTAATTTCCCATAAAGGCGGGCTTTAATCACTTTAGTATTATTAAAAACAATCAAATCTCCGGGATTAAGATATTCAATAATTTCGTTAAAAATTTTTTCTTCAAAAGTTCTTTTTTTTCGGTCCACAACTAATAAACGGGAATATCCTCTTTTTGTAGGCGGTTCTTGAGCAATTAATTCCTTAGGAAGGTAATAATCAAACTCATTTGTTTTCATTTAAATTTTTTCATTCTTTTCTACCAACCGGCATGATATAAAGAACATCTTCTTTTATTTTAAGAATCTTTTTTACTTCTTTATCATTAAAAGCACCGATAACAACAGTTCCCAATCCTAAAGCTTCGCATTGAAGATGAATATTCTGCCCACAATGACCAACCTCCATGTGGACATATCTTATACCCCTTTCGCCGTAGTGAGCGGTTGTTTTTTTGTAATCAGCAGCAATAATAATGTTAATTGGTGCTTTTAAAATATATTCCTGCTCCCAAGCAGCTACCATTAATTCTTTTCGTACATCTTTAGCTAATACCAATTTCAAACTGTGTTCTTCCGGAAGGTATTGGTAAACACCCGGTTTTAAATCTTTCACTTCGCCCGCTGCTAAATAAATTACCAGCGGATAGGTAGCGCCGGCAGAAGGACAGGTTTTTCCTCCCCAATCAGTAGTTATTCCATAAGCCGCCCATAATAATTGAGAAACCTCTTCTAAAGTTAAAGGAGATTTTTTATAACTTCTTATTGACCTTCTTTTTAATAATGCTTCTTCCACACTCACATCGCTTTTGTATCTTGGTTTAGGCAATTTCATCTTTCCTCCCTTCTCTTGCGAATAGAGAATTAAAAAAATTAAGAGAAAAAGAATTATTTTTTTCATAGACTCTCCTTTAAAACTTTTTCTTTCATCTCTTTTTTATATTTTTCTAATTTCTCTTTCATTTCTGGGTATTTCAATGATAAAATCCTTAAAGCATAAACACAGGCATTAATAACTCCAGCTTTACCAATTGCCATAGTGGCTACTGGAACACCGCCAGGCATTTGGGCAATGGCTAATAAGGCATCTAAACCTTGAAGAGAACTTGTTGGTAAAGGCACGCCAACAACCGGTAAGTTAGAATAACTGGCTATTACTCCGGGCAAATGGGCGGCCATACCGGCACACGCGATAATTACTTGAAAATCTCTTTTTTCTAATTCTAATACATATTCTTTTAACTCTTCCGGAGTCCGGTGGGCAGAAAGAATTTTTAATTCGTAAGGAATTTCAAAATTTTTTAAAAAATTTATTCCCTCTTCTACATAAGTAATATCTGATTTGGAACCAATAATTATCGCAATCATAAAAAATTATAAATAAAAAAAAATTTTATTCAACGACGATAAATTTTTTAACAAATTTTTCTTCTTCAGTTTCAATTGTTAAAAAATACAAACCACCTTTAAATTTTTTGTTGATTTTAATTATAAATTCGCCATTCTCTTTTTTAAAATCTTCAGCTGTGGCTATCAACTTCCCTAAAAAATTATAAATTTTTAATTTAACATTTTGAGGAAGATTACTTACTTTTAAATACACATCGTTTTTATTTTTCACAATTGGATTGGGATAAATCTTCGGTTCAAAAGAAATAAACGACTCTTGGGGATAAGGAAATCTAATCAAACCCGCTTCGGTAGCAATTAGAACCTCACCAAAATAATCATTAATAGTAAAAGAACGATAAAAATTATTTCTTTTCTCCCAATTGGGTAAAAAATATTGGTTAAAGGTTTGCCATTTTTTCTTTTCCGGATAATAAATTGAAATTCCTTCTTTGGTTAAGAACCAAATTCGGTTATATTTGTCACACTCAACAAAATAGACTTCATTAGCTAAAAGGCCACTATTTTGAGTGGTAAAAATTTCGAAAGTGAAATTATCTTTCAAAAAGCCGGCACCATTGGGAGTGGCGACCCAAATTCTTCCTTTGCGGTCAGAAGAGCACCAATTGATAATTGGTGAGAGAAGACCGTCGGTAATTATTCTAATTTCGTCGTCATTAAAATTGTTTAAAGTATTTTTATGGTCAATCATTAATAAGCCGTTTAAAGTTCCTAAATATACCCGGTTTTTTCTATCAAAAGCAAATTTAGTAATAGCAAACTCTTCTAATTTTCCGAGATTAAAAATATTGAATTCGTAGCAATTACCCAAAGAGTCTAAGGCAATAATATTTTCTCCATTTCTTATCCATTTGGTATCATAATAATCAATACCTATTCCGCCAATTACATTTTTAAGACTCCTTTCTCCCCATTTATAAATTTGAAAACGATTTTCTTCTGGTAAATAACAGGAGACCCCACCATCTATTGCCCAATGACCAATCCATAAACGATTTTTTGAATCAATTGCTAAACTTCTACTGTTAATTAAAACATCATGAAGAAAAATAATAGAATTATCTGGTTTAATTAAAGAAATGAAATCAATACCTGAGTAGACCATAAAATGGGCAAGATAAAGATTGCCATTTCCATCCAAAATAGCATCAGAAACGATTGGCGAAAAAATTGTTGGAAACCAGATTTTTTGAGAATTAGTATCACTTAATAAAAAGAGATAGCCAATTATTGTTGGCGCCCCACCATACACTAAAGCTAGTAAAGTATCTTTTTTGTATGTAGGATATAAACGAACGGTTTTATCTTTTAAAATGGTATCTAAATTCTTTTGACTGTTAGTGATTATTTTAAAAAGCCCAGAATAGGTAGCCAAGTAAAAATTATTTTTATAAAAGCAAAAATCATAAACTATTTTTAAGGTTTCGGAAAAGAAAGGATAAAATCGCTCATTTTTAAAATAGGCAATTCCTAATTCAGTTAACACAAAAAGCGTATCTTTTGCCTTAATAATAGCTTTTACGGTGTCACCCAAAGGTTTTAAATAATTATTAATAGTTTTAAAATCCTTTTTTATTTGGGAAATTCCCCGATTGGTTCCGAGCCAAATGTCATCGGAAACTAAAAGACAAAATATATTATTTGTGGGAATTTGGGGATATTCAATTTTAAACACGCTATCATCTTCAAAATTGGCAAATGTTCCTTTTGTTAAAATTACATAAAGACCGCTGTTGGTCGCCAGCAAAATAGTATCATTTTCAATAATTATCCTGTTGATATTTATCTCCCAAGGAATTTTTCCTTTTGGATAAGTTTGAAATTTTTTATATTTTCTATCAAAATATATCAAACCACCATATTTGGTGCCAATCCAAAGATTGGAATCAGGGTCACAATACAAATCAGTGAGATAATTGGAAGAAAGACCGTCAAAATAAGAATAGTATTTTTCTAAATTGAAATTATTATCAACTTTTATTAATCCGCCGATACTACTAAGATAGAATTGGCTATCAACTTTTACCATTCCAGTAAATTGGGTATAATTGGTAATGAAACTATTTATTAGAGAAAGATAAAAAATTATTAAAACCATATTATTAAAAGATTTTTTCTTTTGTATCGTTTAAAAAAATCAATTGAAAGTATAAAAGCGCGGCACCAAAGGAAAAGAGAAAGGGTAGAAAAAAATTAAATTGATAATACTTTTTGAAAAAATAGTAGAAAGATTTAAACCGTTCTTTTTCGGCTTTTATTAAATTTTTAATTCTTGCTTTTCCCAAATAATGGGTTACTTTTATTTTCGGAAAAAGAATAACTTTCCAATTTTTTTCCCAAATTCGTTTACAAATATCTAAATCTTCAGCAAAGAGAAAGAAGTTTTCATCAAAATTACCGCAAGCTTCTAAAACTGCTTTTTTAAATAAAACTAAGGTGCCAATCACCGCATCAACCATTATTGGTTCTTTTTCTTTATATTTATCCCAATTTAAAAATTGCGCCGAATAAGGATTATTTTTTAAAATTTTCGTTAAGAGCGAACGGGCACCAAAAAAGATATGGGAAATTTTAGGAAATGTTCGTGCGGAAGGTAAAATTTCTCCTTTTTCGTTAACAAAAAGGGGAGCGATACATCCCCAATCAGGATTTTTTTCTAAATAAAAAGCCAATTCTTCAATCTCATTATCTTTTAAAGTAATATCCGGATTCAAAATTCCAATAAGCTTACCGTGGGCATATTTTAAACCGTAATTTATCGCTTTTGCATAACCATAATTTTTTTTCAGTTTAATTAATAAGATATTATTTTTTTTAAAATATTCGGTTGGCAATTTTTCGGTAGAATTGTTATCAACAACGATAAGCTCATAATCTTTTTTTAATAAAAAGGAAAGCAATTTAAGTAAATATTTGGTCGTGTTATAATTTACTAAAATAAGGGAAATATTTTTCACATTCGGAAATTAAAAGAAAATTTATAATTGGTTGTTTCAAAACTATAAATAAGTTCATCAGAAGAGATATCTAAACTGAAATTTTTGTAAGCAAAGCCAATTCCCCAAGTAAAAGGAATGGCAATTTTTCTATCGCCCCGAATAAGCTTTCTTTTTTTGCGCTTAAAAAGATATTCAAAAATAGAAACACAATCCTGTTCACCATTTTCATCTTCAACAATTACCCCTCCCCGCCAACCAGTCACATCTTCAAAGTAGCCCAATCTTAGAGAAAAAAGATTATTGGCAAGGTTTAATTCTATTCCAAAACTTTTCCACATATCTTCCAATTCGGAAGTTGTGGTATCGGCTTTTTCTACCAGACCAATATTTAATTCTAAAGGCAGATTTAGATTAATCATTTCATTTTTTATTGGTGAAAAATTTATTCCTACTCTTAACATCCTTGGCAATGGGTCGGGTTCTGAACCAGCAATATAAGAAATAGGGGGTCCGATATTGGCCAAAGAAGTCCCTAAAGAAAGCCAATTAAGAGGTTTATATAACAAACCAAAATCAAATGCCCAGGTTATTCCGGTTCCACCCCTTTCAACTCCCAATTCCGGCATTGCCTTCCATACCCAATCAGGTACCAAAAAAGAATAGATAAATTTCCAAGATAAACCCAAAGAAAGATTTTTTAAAATTGGATAGCCATAAGCAAAAGTTAAAGCAACATCAAAAGTTGTATATTTACCTAATAACTCTCCTTTTTCATTCCAGACTTCAGTCTCACCAGTATTTAAATAAATAGTGTTAAAACCAAATGTTCCTATATCCTGAGTTTTATAGGTTAAAGCGAGAAAATCGTAATACATAGAGATATCTAAACCTTCGGTAAGTCCGGGAAGCCAATTACAATGCATTAAAGTAGCATTAAATCTTTCTTTTAAAAATCCCAAACCACTAGGATTATAATAGGTAGCGGAAGGGTCATCAGCAATTGCGCTAAAGGCACCCCCAAGAGATGTTGGTCTGGCTGCTGGCCAAATCATAAGAAAGACCGCACCCGGATAGCCGTGGGCACCGAAAAGAAAAGGGACAAAAACTAAAATAATTAAAAGTTTCTTCATAAATAAATTATAAAAGTAAAAATTAAAAAGTCAATTTTAATCAATAATAATCTTTTTTATAAAACCTTCTTCTTTTTCTTTGGAAAAAGAAGAACCCACTTTTATCAAATAAATACCTTTAGAAACTTCTCTTCCCCAAGAGTCCCTTCTATCCCAATAGATAAGATTATCACCAATTTTAGAAATAGTTTTTAACTCTTTTATTAGCCGACCAGAAAGGGTATAAATTTTTATTCTTATTGTTAATTCTTGGTCACTTTTAAAAGCAAAGCCATAAAGATTTTCATTAATCTTAAAAAAGGTAAAATCTTTTATTTCTCCCTTTTCTTTTACTTTTAAATAATAACTTTGAGAATAGGTTTTAAAAAGGTTATCGGTTAAATAGAAAGTCAAAGTAGCAGTATCAGTTTTTAAACTTAAGGGAAGAGAGAATTTTAGATGAGTAAAGGAATTCGGGTAATAAGAAAGATAGGGAAGCAAGTCGAAAAAATTTTTATAAGGGGTTAAATAAAAACCACAAGCAAAAGCAGTGTTTAAAAAGAGAATGCCGGTTTGGGAATAGATTTCTCCTTTTAAAATAAAATTCCTATTTACTTCCGTTGTCTCTTTCAATAATTGGTTATCGGCAAAGAGATTAAAAGTAACTTTACTTTCTATACTAGCTGCCTTTCTTCTGAAAAAGAGTGGTGGCGAAGAGATTGAATAACAGCTTTCTTTTCCTTTTACAATAAGAAAAACAAAGGCTGAAGGCTGTAAAAAATAGATAATGCCGTCAGCAAGATAATTAGTATCTGGAAAAGGAATTTGGGGAACAAAGAAAGAATCAATAATTTTATTTTCCTTTGCCCAAAGATAATTGGTATAAAAAATTTCTCCTTCTAACTCATAAGTAATTTGACCAAACCAAGAGTTATAAATTCTCCTTCTTTTGGGTAAAGAAGCCGTAACGATTAATTCACTATTTTTCTGAAAAATAGTATCTTTAATTTTAAAAAGGCTACCGGTGAATAAAGTCTCTTCAGTTTTTAAATTATTTCTTTTTAAGGGGAAAAAGGGAATTTTTGTTAAAGGCTCACCAAAGAAATGATATTTTTTATCAATATACCAGGCTTTAAAAAAGGCTTCGCCGAAGGTTGAGCAGGTTTGGGAAAAGATTTGAGAAAACATAATTTGAGCAAGATATTTATTACTAATCGTACTGGTTGCCTTACTACCGGCAACCACCGCAATTGCTCCGTAAGGACTTCTCACCAACTCTTCGGCTAAACATTCATATTCGGTCTCATCAAAACGTCCCACACCACAACTACCAAAAAAAGCAAAGAAATATTTTCCTTCATTTTTTAAAAGGGAAATATCTTTTAGAGAAAAGATATTTTCGTGAGCAAGCATTTCGCCGGAACCATGGCCAAAATAACATAAAATACCAATACCTTTATTTATCGTTTTTATTAAATTTTCTTTTGCGCCCCCTTTATCTTTACTTTTCAAAAGAGGATAATCAAAAAGGTAGATTTTTTTTAATAGATAAGAAGAAGCAAGTGAGCCAATCTGCTCACAACCACCATAATGGTCGCGCCAGATTGGGTCTCTTTTGGTAAGATCACCATTATATTCATCATCGGCTAAAAGTAAAAATATCTTATTAGCAAAAATAAACGGTCTTTCTTCATAATAGGCAAGCTTTTTCAAAAAAGTTCTCATTTCTTCTTCGTCTCTTATTGGCAGGCGAGTAAGAATGATATCTGGTGAAGCACCGTTACCATCGAGATCAGCAAAATAGGCATCAAAGCAAAACCCCTTATCGGAATAGGGACCGGGTTCATAATCATACCCCCATTCATAGGTAGGTACTCCAGAAAATTTTTTTATTAATCCTCGATAATCGTAATTACAATCACCTAAAAAAACACAATATCTTGGCTTCTTATCTTTAAGAAACTCTCTGATTGCCGAAATCTCCTTTAAACCCCCACCATATTCATCGTAAATATCTTCTAATAAAGCAATACCAATTTTCAGATCGGTAGTTTTTTGGCGATAACTTTTTAAAAGCAAAGCAGCATTATATAAAACCTTAGGAGTAATAATCAGATAATCATAAGAAAAACTTTTGGCGCTTAACTTTCCTAAAACCTTTCTTTCAATATTTACTGGTCTTTTAAAATCATTTTTAGAAACGATATAAAAATCACCCTTTTGAAAGATATAAGAACCAAAACCAATCAAACTATCACTTAAATAGGGATTTTCTATCAATTTCGGAAAAGAAGGCAAAGAGATATCAAAGATAAAAAACTCCCTTTCTTTACTTTTATTTTTAATACTTACCGAGATATAACCAGTAGTTTCCAAAGAGAAAAAGAGCGGTTTTTCTTTATAAATTAATTCCTTTTTATATTTAACTAAAAGATAATCAAAATATAAAACCATTGCTTCGTTCCCTACTAATTCAAAGGTAAGCTGGTTATTACTATCTTTTAAAAGGTATTCTCTATCTTTTAAAATGTCAACATATTGGGGGAAAGAGGGGTTACCAGTACCTTGTAAGGAATCTAATAAGGTTTCGTTTAAATAAATATTCATTTTAATATTACCTTCTTTCAACCAAAATCTTAAAAAGATTTTTTCCAAAGAGATTGGAAAAGAAAGAAAATTTAAAGGCAGGCTTTTCTTAAAATAATTTATGCCAGCTGGTTTTTTAAATTCTTCGTCCACCCATAAAAGACCACTTCTTGCTGGGCAAAGATTGTCGTATTCAATTTTCAAACTTTCCTTAGCGATACTCACACTCTTTTTAAAATCAAAATTTCCGAGATATTTCTTTATTCTTTTACCTTTTTCTAAATTAAAAAGGGAAAGCCAATAGCAATTATTTAAAGTGTATAAAGAGAAATGCTCTTTACCAAAGAAGATAATCTTATCATTCTTTTGAAATTTGCCGTCTTCTTCGCCCAAAACAATAATTGGAATTTCATTAAAATCAGCATCGTATAAAGAAAAATATTCGGGTGATAAAAAATCAATTTGCGGATAAATTTTTTTCAAATCGTCATAGGTTAACTCATAAACACCGGTAGAACAGATTTCAATCTTAATCAACTCATTATTGGGAAATTTTTTTATTTTCGGTAAAGATTCCGAAGAGAAGAAAAAACCTCTTTTTTTGGGAATAATCTCATAATCAATCTTCTTATAGATTTTTAAGGTTTTGCTTTCTTTTTCATAAAAAAAGGGATTGATAATAACCTTAAAAAGATTCTTTCCTTCTTTTTTCCCTAAATATTCCAGTTGGATAATTTCTTTCTTTATTAAATCTTCTTTCAGATTAATGCCCTTTTTAATTTCGTGGTTAGCGCTTAACAATCTCACTTCGGCACTCTCGGCTGAAAGAAAAAGAAATTCTTCATAATAGGGCAAAGAATTAAAGGCGTAGGAAGCGTTAAGGTTTTCCGCATAAATATAATCATAAATCTTTTCTCCTTCATAAAAGGGGATAATCTGAAATTCTTTCAAAGTGAAAGAAAAATATTCACTAAAAGCAAAACCAAAAAAAAGAAGGGAAAAAAGAAAAAATCTTTTTACCAATCTTCTTTTATCCCGAATGTTATTTTCCACCCCTTTTCTTCTATTTCTTGTAAGGGATAACTAAAATCAACCATAAAAGGAAAATAAGCGATAAAAAATCTTAAACCAAAACCAGCAGAAGAGACAAATTTCTTAAAATTGGTTGCCCAGTCATAAAACAAAATCCCCCTAATATTTTTAATAGTTAGCGGCAAAGGAAAACCCAATTTTAAAATTTCAATAAAAGGATAACGGAATTCCAATTTAGAAAAAATTAAAGAAGGAGAAAAGTAAAGGGAATCTTCAAAAAAATAGGGATACCCCCTTACATATTCACCGGAAAGAGAAAAATTTTCTTTATCCTTCCCCATGCTTTTTAAAGTAGAAAATAAAAAGGCAAAGATATAAGTTTTATAAAAGGGAAAATAAAATCTTCCTTCCAAATAAGAAGTATTAAAAAGATAATCAGAAAGAGGTAAAGTAAAATAATTACCCAATAAAAATCTTTGACCCTTTATTGGTCCAAAAGAGGCAAAACGGGCATTATCATAAACTATCTCCCAATCAAAAAATAAAAATTTCTCGTTAATTCTTTGATTTTCCAATTCATAAACATAATCAAGAAGATAATAAAACCGCCAACTCCTTAAATAATAAAGAAAAGAAAAATCACTTCTTAAAAATTTTCCCAAGGGATAGCTTAAAGTTGGTAGAAATCCCCTTTCAGTAATTACTAAAAAAGTATCTTCCTTCAAACTATAAAGCGAAGAATATTGAAAAAAAGAAAAATAATAATCTTCTCTTCTTTTAAGGTAACTATAAGAAAAATAAAAATTAGAAAAATCAATCATTCCAGTAAGGTCGGTCAAAACCATAAAGCGGTGATTACCTAAAAGGTCCGAAAAGCTTAAAAAAATATTACTCCTTAGACCCAAACCCGAAGAGAAATAACCATAGCCATAAAAATAATCCGGCGAAAGGGAAAAGGTATAGCGCTTCTCTTCTTTATTTAAAATAGTATCTTTACTAAAACTTTCGGCTTTTGAAAGAACGCTCTCTTTTTTACTTATCTTTTCTTCTTTTATTAAATGAGAGAAATTATCAATCCGACAGATAGAATAACCTTTATCATGATAATAAGAAAAATAAATCTTCTTATTAAAAACTGTTGGGAATTGGCAGATCCCCAAGAAATCACTCTTATACAAAATCTTATTTTCCTTTAAAGAATAAATTGTTAAAGCATAATCTTCAATAAACAAAAGGGTATCCAAATTTTCCGAAAGCAAAATTGGCGAAGCAAGATTTTTTTCACTCTCATAAATTGTTTTTATCTCCTTTTCTTTCAAAGAATAAAGAAAAATCTTCTTTTCGGAAACAAAAAGCAGGCTATCATTATTTAAAAAGTAAGGGTCCTTTTTCTCATTAAAATCGGCAGTTATTGGAATTAAAAAACCACTTTCCAAATTATAAAGATAAAGATTATTTTCTCCATTTTTAAGCCCAACAAAAACCGCCCACTGCTCATTGGGCGAAACATTCAAATCATACGCATAATCTACTTCCAAAGGAAACTTCTTATTTTTCCTCTGCTGCCAATCATATTTACACAAAAAAACCTTACCTTTCTCATTCCTAATAAAATAAAGATACTTCTTATTTTTAGCAAGGAAAATACCAGGAGTCAAAAAACTCAAAAACTCTTCTCCCAAAAAATCAAAACCCTTCACAATTACCTTTGATTTTCTCTCCGAAAGCGAATAAGAATAGATACTTGGTTTTTCTTCATAAGCAAGATAAATAATCTCATTATCGGAAACTACCTGGGGCAAGATATTATACCTTCTTTTTTCTTTCTTATGGTGAATAACAATCTTACATTCTTCTTGAAAATTCTTCTTTTTATAAATCAAAGGAAAATACTTCTCTTTCAAATATTCTTCAAAATCCTTTTCCAAAGAAGAAAAACTTTTACCAAAAACCTTTTTAGTTGCCTGCTCAATCCCCTTGCGTCTTTTTACTTCCCGCAAGAATTCCCAGACTTTCTTTTCCGAATACCTATCTTCCAAAAAGATAAAAAACTGCTCACCCAAAACATAATTCAAATAATCACCTTCTTCCAACTCGGATAGGGGAACAAATTTTTCCGAAATAAGTAAATCAGCCACAATTGCGAAATTAATCAAACTTCTTCTTTTAGAAAGATACTCACTCATTCCTTCTATGTACCAGGAAGGCAATAAAAATTCCGAGATAAAAGAAAACAAACCCCTCCAATAATACTCATACTGAAAACTGTGAACCAATTCGTGGCGCAAAGTATAATAGAAATCTTCGTAAGAACCAGTAAAATACAAAACTACCCGATTTTTAAAAATCTCCGAAAAGCCTAAAATTCCTTCTTCAATCAAATCAAGAATAATATTGGTCTGCTGAAACTGGTTAAAAGAATTATAAATAATAATCGGAATCTTTCTTTTCAATTTAAATTTAAAAACCTCTTCCAATTCGGAAATAGTCTTTTCGGCAACGGAATAGGCAAAACTTGCCAATTTTTTACTGTCTTTCTGGTAATAGATAAAAAACTTATCACCTTCTATATAATAAAAAGAAAAATCATCATATTGTAATTTATTTTTTCCATATTGGGAAAATAAGAGCAAAATCAAAAAAATTTTCATTTAATACCTGATTTTCAAGATCTTACCAACTTCGTAATACTTTCCGCCCCAATATAAAAGATTATCTTCCTTTTTATAATTTTTATCAACATAACAGCCAAGGATTTCGCCAATAAACCAAGTATGGTCACCGGTTTCAACTTCCTTTATTACCCGACATTCTATATTTACTGGACATTCTTTAATTCTTGGACATTTTACACATTCACCTTTTTCCTTAGTTAAATTCAAAGTTTTAAACTTATCAACCTCCTTACCACTTTTTTCACCGCAGAAATTAACGATTTCCACTTGCTCTTTATTGGGAATATTAATTACAAACTCACGAGAATTTTTGATTAAAGAAAAGGAATATCTATTGGGAGCAACACCAATCCCGATTAAAGGGGGATTAAAAGAAAAGATATGAACCATGCCGATAGCGATAATATTATCTTTATCTTCATAAGAACAGCTGACAAGACAGCAAGGAAAACAGCAAAAAATCCTGGTAATTTCCTTCAAAGAAGTTAACTTAACTTTTTCCATAGAGATATTATAATCAAATTAAAAGAATTTTCAAATGTAAAAATTGACAAAAATAAAAAATGTGGTATACTTTAATAAAGATTTAAAAGGAGGAAAAAGATGAGAAAGGTAATTATTAATATATTTTTATTTATCTTTCTTTTAACTATTTTGGGATGCAAAAAGGAAAATCGTCCTCCGGTAATTAACTCTATCACTGTCTCCTCTTCAGTGATATATGTTGACTCAACTTATACTTTTGAATGTTCTGCTTATGACCCTGATGGCGACAATTTAACTTACCATTGGTCATGTTCGAATGGTACACTTTTATCAAGCTCAGGAAAAACAGTTAAATGGAAAGCACCAGAAAGGTCAGGAACGGCTATCATATCTTGTGAAGTAAGGGATGGAAAAGGAGGAGGTGATAAGATGGATAAAAGTGTAACTATTAAACCTATCACAATTACAATTATCAATTGGAGTGGGTATATTGAAGCTGGTTATGCTATTTATTGGAAAAAATATATTAAGAAAGATTGGACAATCCATGGATATTTTTCAGTAGCAGGAGGAGAAGGGATTAAATTTCGTATATTAGATGCGACTAATTTTGAAAAATGGCGAAATGGCTATGAATATAGAGCCTTGGTTTCTACTGGTTGGTCCTCTGGCACTACCTTTTCAGCGGTGATTCCCGCATCCGGTGAACTATTATGTGATACTGGAAAATTGGTATACTATTTATGATAAATATGTAACTTTATTTGTCCAAATAACATCTCTATAAAGATTATAAGTATGGGATATTTCTTTTTAATTTTAGGGATTTTTATATTATTCTCAATGGGTGAACTTTATGAGTTGGAAGAGAAATTTGGTGTATCTCCTGGTGGATGTGGGGGAGCTTTTATGGAGTTATCAGGAGGATTTTTTATATGGTTGGGAGGACGTTTTATTGGCGTACCAGGTTATCTTAAAATTTTGAAAATTGTATTTTTGGCACTTTTATTTTTGGGATTGTTTCATATTATTTTGGCGTGTTTTAGCCGAGATTTGGCAAAGTACGGATTGAGGATGTTATCATTGGGGTTATATGTTGTAATATTTAAAGTGGTTTTTGGGATAACTAGAGGAAGTTTTTTAAGTGTGGGATTATCTTTCCTTCTTTTTTGTTTCTGAGTTATTGCTAACGTTAGTTTTTTCAATTATTTTTGATAGAAGTAATGGGTTATAATTAAAGTTAAGAAATCACCCAAATCTAATTTCTTTATATTATTTTATAATTATCTTCTTCTTTTTGATTTTCCTTTAATGAAATATATTCTTTTTTTAGTTTCATTATTTTTCTACTGGAGATGTCAAGCAAATTGGCTTCTTCATTAACATTTATGAGATTAGAAGTAAAGGTTTTTCTTTTTTTCTCTTTTCTTATAGAAAAAATATCTTTTGCTATTCTAATACCGTCATAAAACTCAATAATTCTTAAACCAGCATTCTCGTGAGCGACATAGCATAATTATTATAATAGCCAATTTCCCGACAATTTAAATAAAAATCATGCTCTTTTTTATTTACCTTGATTTTTATACTAAAAAGTTTATAATTTATTTTATAAAATGGTAATGCTTTATCATTCCGATAAACAGGTATTAAAGCAGATTGCTTTTAGAGAAAATGGGAGAGATGGATTTTGCTGGGAAAGAAAGAAAAATATAGCAAAAAGAAATAACTTATCAAGGCAAACAGTCCATAAGGCATATAAAAGATTAGAAAAAGCAAATCTTATAGTTGTTTCTTGGAAGACGATTGATAATAAATTATTTATTGTTGCTAATACAAAAGAATTAGGATGGTTTATTGGTAATTTTTTATTATATTTAATAAGGAATAAATTAAAACCTTTTTATTATAATAGTAGATATTATACAAGAGAATTATTTAATATTATATATAATTTTATTAAAAATAATCTTTCTAATATACTTTCTAGTGTAAAGGGGTCTGTAAAGGGTAAGTTAGGGAAGGCGACTGGTGAAGGCTTTATTAAGGGTAATACTGAGCCTATGGGGAAGGGATTAACCGAATTGGGAAATAATAAGTTTATAAAACAATTAAATAATGGTAATAGTTAATTGAAAGTTAAGGCTTTTAACATATTTATTTATAAGGCATTTTGTAAATAGTGTGGGTAGGCATCCTCTGGATGATGGGGGTATGAGAAGGGATTTTTTTTTATTTTTTGATAGAAAATAGTGGCAAGTCTATTTCACTGGATATAGTTATCAATCAAATACTCAAGCAGTGGGAATTGAGGAAAGCAAAAAGATAAAAAATTTCTACCGATTTATCAAATTATAATCTCCTTAGTAAGATTTTAGAAAATTGACAAAAATAAAATTTTTATTTATTATTAGAAAAAAGAAATTAAAAATATGGGAAATATTATTGTCTATATTGGAGATGTAAATAAATGTCTTAAATTATTGGCTGATAGTATTGTTGATTGTGTGGTAACAAGTCCTCCCTATTGGAAACAACGGGATTATAAAAATCCTTACCAAATTGGTCAAGAATCTTCTTTTGAAGAATATATAAGAAAGCTTGTGGAGGTTTTCAATGAAGTAAAAAGGGTTTTAAAACCAACAGGAACTTTATTTTTAAATGTGGGATATAAATACCAAGATAAGGAACTGCTACTTATCCCTGAGCTGTTAGCGGTAGAACTTCAAAAAAATGGTTGGGCACTGCTAAATAAAATCATTTGGCATAAACCTAATGCTATGCCATCTTCGGTAGATAATAGATTTTCCAATGTTTATGAGCCGGTATTTTTATTTGTAAAAAAAGAAAGCAAATATAAATACTATTTTTCCATTGATAGCCTGAGATTAAAAACAAAAAATTTTTTAAATAATAAAAAACCAGAAGAGATACTGGGTTTAGAAGTAAAGAATCCTTTATTAAAAAATAGAACACTAAAAGGGCGGGTGGTTAAAGTTTTTAAAAATCCTCAAGGTAATATATTTGCTCAAGTAGATTGGGAAGATGGAAAAAGTACCCTTGAGATTGTTCATGATTTTGATAAAGAATCCCAAATTCCGGTGGAATTAATTTGTCCTTCTTGTAAGGGAATTATAAAAATGGAGATTGATATTGAGAATCATATAAACTGTAAAGGCTTTCCCAAGCCAATTTTACCTCCAAAGATAGATTTTGATGAAAAAAAGGAGTTAAAAACTTCTTTTCTATTTTCTTCAATTCTTCTGCCGAAAAAGGAAAACTCTTACAACGGGAAGTTTAAATTAAGTCCGGAAAATAGAGGCGCTTCTCCGGGAGCAAGAAAATCCCTTTTTGGAGAGTATTTAGTTTTGCAACGAAGATATAAGATTTTCCAACCAATAATTGCTGATTATCTCAAATTCTTTAAAAAAAGATGAATATTTCTACAAAAGAAATTGATAGATTATTAGGATATAAAGACACCGCAAGCCACTGGTTTAGAAAAGATACCGGTAGTTGGGGAAGAGGAGGTTCGGTTCCTTTGCCTGAAGATTGGTTTAAATTAAAAGAAATCCTTGGCTTTGATGACCTCTATGACCGCTGGGTTACGGAAACCCATTTGGTCCTTCAAACGGTAAAGCCTCATCCTAAGGGTAAAAATCCAGGAGATGTGTGGAGTATAAAACTCCAGCCTTTTTTAGAAGCTCACTTTGCCACTTTTCCCGAGGAACTTGTTAAAAGATGTATTGAAGCCGGCTGTCCTGAGAAAGGGGTGGTATTAGACCCTTTTGCTGGTTCAGGCGCAACCGCCAAAGTAGCCCAAGAGATGGGAAGAGACGCAATACTAATAGAGCTTATTCCGAAGTATTTAGATATTATTAAAAAAAGGTGTAAGAATATCAAAGAAGTAATTTATGTTAAGTGATTTGGAACTGGAAAAGAAAGAAAAGCAGTATTTTGATTTAATTTTACTTCATTTAAAACAGGATTTAAAGACTTTAATTGAGGGATTAAACTCCCGAATAAAAATTTTCAATGACTGGTATGATAATTTTATAAAAACAGCAAGAAAAGGATATAAGCCATCTGATTTAGATACCGGTGCCGAAAGAATTTTTCATCATTTCTTTGCTCCAATCCTACGATTTCCTAATTCCGCACCTATTGGTTCTGACTTAATGTTTGAACTTCCTGATAGTTTTATTCATATTGAGATTAAAACAGCTTTAATAGATAATCCAGCGGATTATAAGGGCAAAATAAATATTGGGATAAATCAAACCTCATATAAAGTGAACAAAATATTTTCACCAAACCTTCCCCAATATTATCGGGTCTCTTCTCAAATAGAAAAGCCGTGCCTAACTTATATTATTCAAATAGTTCATGAACATGCTAAACCAAATATCAAAGCACTTAAATTAGTATGTATCCCTAATGGTCAGCTTTATCCTCATTATGGAAGAGGTATATTTAAAAGTGGTAAAGGAGGTTGTAAGAAAGCCAAAGATTTTCGTTATAATATTCTGCCGAACCTTACTTTAAACTCTTATCAGAGAAATACCAAGAAAAAATTTTTAGAGTGGAACTAATATATTTAGCAAAAGATATGAAAAGGGAAGATATTACCGACCTTTCAGATGTCCCGATTCATTTTCAATTTTAAAAATACGAAAAAAATAAATTACTGCTTTCTTAAAGGAGGCAAAATAATAATTTTTGACTTTTTTTATCTCGTTTTTATAATAATCTTATGAATTTTAATTTTATTTTTTTTATTATTTTCTCTTTGAAGAATTTGGATTTTTTTTCTTTAAATTTATCTTCCGAAAATTTTAAGGAAGTAACTTTTTTGGCAGAAGTTTCTTCTTTTTCTTATCAATTAGGAGCGATTAAGGAATTTTTCATACCGCCTGATTTTAAAAAGCCCCTTTTTGGAATTTCGGAAGGAAAGGAAGTTTTTTTAGAAGAAAAAGAAGATTTTTTAAAGATTGAAACCTTAGAAGTAAGGGGGAATAAGTTATTGAGGGTAAGTTATTTCCCCTTTTTAATAAAAGATAATAAGGTTTTTTATCTGCCGGCCAAATTTTACTACGAAGAGCCAAAGATAACTTATGAAAGATTATCTTCTTTGGATACTTTAAAAAATATTTTTCAAGAGGCTTTTTTTATCTTTAAGATTCAGATTGATAGTTGCGGTCTTTATAAGATTACCGGCAAGGAGTTAAAAGAAGCTGGTCTTCCTTTGGAGCAGGTTAACCCGGATAATTTTCAACTTTTTTCTATAGGTGGTTATTTGCCTAATAAGTTTTATCCAGATACAATGGTGGAGGTGCCCATTATTGTTAAAAATAAAGAAGCAGGAAAGTTTAAAGAAGATGATTATTTGCTTTTTTACGGAAGAGGTGCTTCTTTTTTTGGCAATAATTTTTCCGAATATTATCAGAATTTGTATACTTTGAATAATGTCTATTGGCTTTTTTACGGAGCTAAATTGGGCAAAAGAATGAAAGAAGTTTCTGCGCTCCCTGATAACATTTCTTTGTGTGAGGATTTCTTTAAGGAAAAGAAGCATTTTGAAGAAGATAAAGATTGTCCGGCTCGGGGTGGGCTTTTGTGGATTTGGGAGAAGATTGAAAAAAGTTCTAATGAAGATTGTAAAGAAGTTGGTTATTCTTTTGCGATTCCAGGAATTTGGAAACTGCTTTCTTTAAAGGCAAAAATCTTTTGTGATGATTACAGCGATTTTTTGTTAAAAGTTTTTGTTGATGATAAATTTTTTGATTCTTTGAAGGTTTTTTCTGCCCAAAGCCCTAATGGTTTTTTATATAAGAAAGATACTCTTTTGGAAATAAATAGCCCCCTTTCTTTAAGACTGGCTTTTTGTAAAGAAAAAAAGGCTTTAAATTTTTATACTGATTATTTTGAGTTTACCTATTTGCGAAAACTTGATTTTAATTTTGTTCCCTTTTTTGTTTTACTTGATTCAGTAAAAAAATATTACTTGAAGATTAAAAGACCAAAAGAGCCAATAATTTTGGATATTACCGATGAGTTTTCTCCGAAACTTTTAAAAGATTATTTGATAAAAAATGATACCCTTTATTTAGCCTATAATGTTTTTTCTTCTTCAGTTCTTTATGTTACCGATGGGAAGAAAGTAAGAAGGGTGAAAAAGATTGAAAATAAGAGTGAGTATAAGAATTCTGATATCCACGCTCTTAATGCCGATTATTTTATTATTGTGCCGGATGAACTTTTTTATGTCGGTAAGAAACTTTTAAGTTTGAGAAGGGGTATAAGGGGAGCGGTAATAAGGCTTTCGGAGATTTGTGACCATTATAATTTTGGTATTTTTGAGCCCTATGCGTTAAAGAAGTTTTTTGCCTTAAAAAGACCTTTATACGGACTTTTATTAGGTGATGCTACTTATGATTATCGGGGACTTATTACTAAAGAACCCCAGATTTTTACCTATGAAATTGGTTACGGTTTTGATTATGAGGTTTATAATACTACTATCTATGCCCTTGATAGTTATTTTGCCGATTTTGAAGGTGATGGCAGAAGTCCAGATTTTATTTTGGCAAGATTGCCTTTAAGAAATGAGCGTGAAGTAATTTCTTATTTAAAGAAATTGGAAGAATACGAAAAGAATTTGGCACCTTTTAAAAAGAGATTTCTACTTTTGGCGGATGATGAGTATAAGGGCAGTCCGGATATTTTTGATGAGTTTCGAGATACCCATATAAGAAATTGTGAAAATATTGCTTTAATAATTCCTAAGGATTATTTAGTTTATAAACTTTATTTAACCGAATTCCCCTTTCTTGGTGAGAATGATAAGACCAATGCTCGGGATGAGTTTTTAAAGTTTTTAAAAAAGGGAATGGCTTTCTGTTTCTATTTTGGTCACGGTGCTGGCTTTCAGATTGCCCACGAGAAGCTTTTAACCTTGGCGGATGTTTCAAAAGTAAAGGCAAGACCAAATTATCCCATCGGTTATTTTGGTAGTTGTGGCGTTGGAAGATTTGATGATACCAAGTTTGAAGCCCTTTCTGAAGAACTTATTAGGCAAGAAGAAGGTTTTATTGCCACTATTGGTGCGATAAAAGGAACATCACCCTTTTCTAATGAAGAGCTTTTAAGAAGATTTCTTTTTGCTATCCTTTATAATAATGAAGATACCTTGGGAAAGGCATTCTTTAATGCCTGGCTTATCAATCCTTTCTATCATTTATTTGGTGAACCAATTATTAAAATAAATCTGCCAAAAAGAAGGGAAATTTCTTTAGAAATAGAAGGAACACCATTTTTGCCCGGTAAAAAAAGTGAGATAAAAGTAAATTTAGAAAAAGAAGCAAAGACGATTGAGATTTCTTTAAATTTAGGTAAGAAGAAAAGAAGATACAAATCAAGGGTTATTGATATTACTTATCTTTTGGAAGGGGAAGGAGTTTTTTTGATAAAAGAGAATTTGAAAGATTCTTTTTATTCTTTTACTTTCACTTTTCCGAAAGGATTGCCTTTGGATACTCTCTTTCTTTCTTCACCAGAAAATTATTATTGGGAAGTGCCAAAAACTTTAAATTTATCAATCTTTTATTTAAAAAAAGATTCTTCTTTTACCTTTAATATTGATACCTTAATGCGTGATACTTTCTCTTATCTTTCTTTTGATACCACTCCACCAACAATAAGACTTTTTGCCTTTAATAAAGAATTGAAAGATACCAATGAAGTGCCAAAAGATTTTCAATTGGAAATAAGGGCTTTTGATGAAAGTGGAATTTTTTTGGTTGAAGGAAAACCCTATTCACCAAAGATTGTTTTAAATGATGAAGAACTTCCTTTATCTTCTTACTTTTTTTATTCTTTTCCTTATTATTATGCCCAAGTGCCTATAAGTTTAAAAGAAGAAAATTCCTTATTAAAAATTATTATCTATGACAACCTTTTAAATAAAATAGAGAAGAAGATTTTCTTAAAGAGAAGGCTTTTAGAAAAGATAACCGTCACTTCTTTAAAAGTGGTCGTTTTAAAAAATACTATCTATTTTACTTTTAACCTGAATGAGCCGGCAATCGGCAGTGTGAAAATCTATTCCCTTAATGGTAAAAAATTAATGGAAGAGAATAATCGGCTTTTTAATTACGGCTTTAACATGCTTGCTCTAAGCGGTTCTTTTCAAAGGGGTATTTATCTTTATAAACTAACCTTTTCTTCTTTAGAAAGAAAAGAGAAGAAAGAGGTTTATGGGAAGTTTATAATTGACTATTAGTTTTTTTTATTTATTATTTATTATGACCTTTTGTGTGATTGGTTTAGGAAGGTTTGGTAGTCAACTGGCAAAGGCATTGATTGAAGAAGGTTTTGAAGTGATTGTGATTGATAAGGATGATGAGAGGGTGAGCGAATTTAGTGACCAGGCAAGTGGTGCTTTAATTTTGGATGCTACTGATGAGAAGGCTTTAAAAGAAGCGGGCATTGGAGAAGTTGATTGTTGTGTCGTTAGTGTTGGTCAAAGGATTGACGCCAGTATTTTAATCGTGATGCATCTAAAGACACTAGGAGTAAAAGAAGTGGTGGTGAAAGCAGTTGACGAATTACATGCGGAGATTTTAAAAAGGATTGGTGCTGATAAAGTTATTTTACCCGAAAAAGAAACCGCTGTCCGATTGGCCAAGGCTTATCGTTCCAAAAGATTTTTTGAAGTTTTAGAAGTTAATCCCGAATACACCATTGTGGAACTCTCAGCGCCCAAGAGCTTTGCTAATAAAACCTTAAAAGAATTGCGATTACGAGAAGAATACGGAATTACCGTAATTTTGATAAAAAGGAAATCACCGTATCTTAACGAAAAAGGTTTGCCCGAAATAAAAGAAGAGATTATTGTTTCACCTAAAGGCGAAGATTTAATATTAGAAAATGACATCTTGATAATTTTAGGAAAAGAAAAAGATTTAGAAAGATTATTAAAAGAATAAAATGAGAAAGACAAAAAAAGCCACTTACGAAGAAATTTTGGAAACTGCCCAGTTTTATCTTTTAAATAAAAATTATAAAAAGGCAATTGAATTATTTGAGGAGGCATTAAAAGAAAAACCTGATTATCTTATCTATTACCAATTGGGCATTGCCTATGAAGGTTTAAACGAGCGGGATAAGGCAAAGGAAATGTATCGGGAATGTTTAAAATTAAATCCCAATTTTGAAGAAGCTAATAAAAGACTGGATGAGTTAGTAAAAGAATGAAATTAATTATTTTTATTTTATTATTAATTTTTATGTGTGGTTCAAAGCCACAAAAATTGGAGGTTAAGATGAAAAGAAAACCTTTTGTTAGTGGTCAATTTTATCCAGACGATAAAAAGGAGTTGAAAGAAATTATTGAAAATTATTTAAAAGCTGCTGAAGTTTCGGAAATTAAAGAAAAGATTATTGGTATTTTGGTCCCCCATGCCGGCTATCCCTATTCTGGTGGAGTAGCCGCTTTCAGTTATAAGGCCATTAAAGATAAAAATATTAATACCATTATTATGCTTGGTCCTTCCCATCGGGCAACTTTTGAAGGTTTTGCTTTGTATAGTGATGGTTATTGGGAGACACCTTTAGGAGAAGTGGCCATTGACGAGGAAGTAGCCAAGAAACTTAAAAGTAAATGTTTGCTTTTAAAAGAAAATAAAAATGCCCATAATTATGAACATTCTTTAGAAGTGCAGATTCCTTTTTTACAGGTAATTTTAAAAGATTTTAAAATTGTGCCGATAATGGCTCTTTTTCCCAAGTATGAAGAATGTGAAAGTTTAGCCAAGGCGATTAGTGAAGTGATAAAAGAAAGTAAAAAAAATATCATCTTTTTAATCTCCTCTGATTTGTATCACGGGTATTCTTATAAAGAATGCGTGGAAACTGATAAAAAAACTTTAAGTTATATTGAAAAACTTTTGCCAAAAGATTTTTATAATGCCCTTTTAAAAGAAGAGGTAGCGGCTTGTGGTGGTTTTCCGATTGTTATTGGAATGCTTATTTCTAAAAACCTTTCTGAAAAAGCTTGCGTAAAGGTATTAAAATATACCAATTCTAATGAGGTAATGGGAGTTAAAAGTGGCTATTGTGTTGGCTATTCTTCAGTAGTTTTTACTATTCCCCAAAATAACCAGGAATCAGAGAATAAAGAAGGGTTTGAGCTTAATTTAACTAAAGAAGAGAAAGAAGAATTGTTAAATATTGCTCGTCAGACCTTAGAAAGTTATCTAAAAGAAAAGAAAATACCTGATTTTAAGATTACTTCACCTAAATTACAAGAAAGATACGGAGTTTTTGTTACTTTAAAAAAACATGGTGAGTTAAGGGGTTGTATCGGTTATATTGAAGGGATTAAACCACTTTATAAAGGAGTTATTGATAATGCGATTAACGCCGCCTTAAGAGACCCAAGATTTTTACCAGTAACCTATGATGAATTAAAAGATATCAAGATTGAAATCACTATTTTATCACCATTTAAAAGAATAAAAGATTTAAAGGAAATCAAGGTTGGTAAGCACGGCTTATTTATTAGAAAAGGAATTTATCAAGGTCTTCTCTTGCCGCAGGTTGCGGTAGAATATAACTGGGATCGGGAAACATTTTTAAGACACACCTGCCTAAAAGCCGGTTTACACCCAGAAAGTTATCACGATAAAGATACCGAGATTTATATCTTTGAAGGTCTAATAATTAGTGAATAAAAGGGGCTGATGTCAAAGAAAAAGATAATTTTTTTATTTTTAATTTTTACTTGTCTTTTAAGCAAAAATTTTTCTTATGATAAGAAAAGAGCCCTTTTATTTTATGCTTTCAAGAAAAAAGTATGCTTTTATAATGCTAAAAGAAAGGATTTAAGAATTTTACCAGTAGAAATAACTGCTAATAGTAGTATAAATAGTCTTTTTTATTTTAAGAATAAATTATATCTCGCTACTAATGATGGTGTGGAGATTTGGGATGTGAGTGATTTCTATCATCCTTTTCGCATTAGCTCTTTTTCTGAAGAATATGCCAATGATATAAAAGTAATAAATTCCTTCCTCTTTTTGGCAACTAAAAAAGAGGGTTTAAAGATTTATGAGATTAAAGATATTAGTTTTCCCAAAGAGATAGCCAAAATTGCTACTTTAGGAACCCCAATGAATATCTTTATCTTAAAAAACTATTTATATCTTGCTGATAAGGAAGGTGGTTTAAGAATAATTGATATAAAAGATATTTATAATCCGAGGGAAGTTGGATATTACAAAGAGGTATCGCCAATTTTAGATGTCTATGGAGAGGATAATTTTGTTTATTTAGCTTGCGGTAGAAAAGGTTTGTTAATATTAGACACAAAGTTAAAAAGTTATCCGGAAGAGATAATCCAATATTCTTCGGAAGGCTATACCACTACGCTTTTTTTCTCTAAGCCCTATCTTTATTTAGCAAATAATGAAGGTGGCTTAAGGATAATTGATATAAAAGAACCTTACTCACCAAAAGAAATTTACTACGATGATGAATATGAGGTAAAAGATATTTTTGTCAATTTTCCCTATGCCTATGTAGATACGGAAAATGGTTTAAAAGTAATAAAAATTGGTGAAAAAAGAGAACTTCTTTCTTTTTTAACTAATCTTTCCTATCTTTTTATTCTTTTAATAGTTATCTTTTATCTTTTTTATCGTTTTAATAAAATGATAAAAGAACTGAAAGAAAAAAGGATGATTAGATAATACCTAAAAGATTATGTAAAAGAAAATATATCCGACCAATTAATAAAGAGATTCTTGCCATTACCGTATAACCAAAAGAGGCACCAAAGGCAATCATAATAAAAATTATTCCCAAACGGGAAAATAATTTAAGCGAGCCTTTAAATTCCTTAGAAAAATAAAAATAGATAATCGTTGAAATAACACCAATTACTAATAAAATATTATTAATATTAGTTAAGGGTAATAAAGTGGCACCGATTTGGGGAATTAAGAAACCTTGGATACTGGCAGTAACTCCTAAACCCGCACCAATACCAATCGTAAAGGCTAAAGGTATTCTTGATATCCAGGCAGTTCTTGGAAACCAACGGGTGAGCATTAAAACCCCTAAGATGGCTGGAATTATTAATATCCATTTTTCAATACCAGTTTCACTGATAAAGCGGTCAATCAGCATTGGCTTAATATCAAAGGACCAGACATAAATAACCCAAAAGCCAGCAGAAACACCGACATAAATATGTTCTGCCAGTTTGTAAAAAGGATTATCTTTGTATAAAAAAGAGAAGATAGCTAAGGTCAAAGTGGCTGCCAACCAAGTACCAATAATGTTTAATATCATCTCTTTCTTCTTAAAATAAAATAGCCAATATTACCAATAATGATAAAAATAATTATTAACAGATGGACAAACGATTGGGCAGGCATTCCTAAGATAGCACTGCCAGCTTTTTTTATCAAAGTTTCATATTCGGCCGCTCCTTGAAGACCACCAATGAGACCAACAATCTGTTTTGCCTGTAAATAAGGAAACATATCCGGAGCAACAACACCAGTTGTTCCTAAGATTATTTTCTGGTTAAAACGAGCACCAGCAAATTGTACCCAAGCATCACCCGTAGCCCCCGCTTCCAAACCAACCAAAATATCTATCTGTTGATAATTTCTCACTTTTCTCATAAAAGGAAAAGAATCAATTGGAATACCTTTATAATCGGTAGGGAAAAAATCCCTTAACTCTTTACCAATACCAACCATTAAAGCCGTATATCCCGGACGATAACCAAGATTAACATAATCTTCGCCATATTTTTTATTATACTCTTTCGCAACCTGATTTAAAGCCATTTCTCCTAAAGGTAACCCCAATGCCCATTGGCCTAATAAAATTACTTTGATATCTTTAGAAAAACAATGCCTTAAAATAGCAATGAGCATTGGTTGCAACTCTGGTTCGGAAGCGGCATCATAGTCAATGGAAATCATTACAATTGAGCCTGGTTTCAAATTATCAATCTCCTTGAAAGCCATCTTTACTTCTTCCGAGACCCTAATGGGCATTATCATTTTAAAAATCATTGGTAAGCAAACTACTAAAAAGGTTAAAAGATAGATAATCCGGCGGTCAATTGTTGCCAGTTTGGTTAAAAATTCTCTCATTTGGTAATATAGGTTCTTTCAATACCTAAAATTATTCTTATTGACATCGCAATACCACCCAAGGCAGTACCGATAAAAATCCCCCTTTTGGCCGCATTTTGCGGAATATTCATTATCCAATCACTCACAATAGCAAAAATTTGGATTTCCGAAATTTTTTCGTAGGGGATTTTAAAAAGGAAAGAGATAAAATAAGCAATTCCTTTGGAGATATAACCACCAATCGGTACCCGACCAAGCATAACAACTGTGGCCGCAATTAAAAGTAATGTGGCTTCAAAAGTTCTTGCCCGAAATGCCCGGTAAGCCGCCGAAGCAATGAAAAAGGCAAGTAAAGCAAACATCGTTGCTTGGAGCGGAATAATTACATAAGTGTAAAGAAACATAAAAGGTGAATTCAAGGCAAAAGGGGTTTTAAATTTAAACCAGGAATAAAATCCTAAAATTAAAGTTAAAAATAAAGAAAGAATCAAAATAAAACTGTGGATATTAAATTCTTTTTTTAATTTACTTAAATGATAACGAACTAAACTATCTAAACCAAGTAATACTGTAAAACCAGAGATTATTGAATACCAGATTAAAAACCTTTGTTCTAAATCGCCAAAAGGTTTGTGGGGGATAAAGAAAGTGATAATTAAAAGCATACCGGTAAAGAAAGTGATAATTAAAGGTAATTGGTGCCTAATCATTTTACAGTAAAAATATTATTAATAAACTGAAAAAGTTTATTTATAAAAGTAAAATCTTTAAAAATTACTGCTAAGGTAGCGATGATTGCGGAGAAAGTCAAAACAATTAAGATTATTGCTTTTAAAAAATCTTCGCCTTTTAAAGAACCTAACATGTGGGGTTCCGGTTTCAAATAACAAGAAGCAGCAAACATTTCTTCACCAATTAAGGTATAATCGCAAGCAGCAATAAAAAAAGGTAATTGGGTAATTGCGGTTGTCCCAGCAATTTGGATAGCACCAACGGAATGACCAGTTTCGGCTAAAATTAAAGATTCGGCAAAGAAATAACCTTGCCAAAAGATTGCTCCCGGCTTTTCTCTTATAATTATTCCGTCACAACCAGCAGCATAACCAAATTGGTCAGAAGTTAAATAAGTAATATCGCCTTCTTTGTAAAGGTCAGGTCTATTAGCCTCTAAATAGGCTTCTTTTACCGTTTCTTGAGCAGCCGCCATCACAATTGGGTCATAATTGGGAATTAAGAGTCTTGTTCCGTATTCAGCACATTTTTTGGCAATTTTAGAAAGAATTGATAAGGCAGCAATGGTAACCACATCGGTAATAAAACCAAGACCAAAAGAAAATAGAATTGGTCGACCCATTTCGGTCGCTCTACCAACCGCATCATCAATCGCATCTAAACCAGCAATTTTCCGCACAAATAATTTTTCTCCCTTTTTGGCTTTTTCAATGTAATATAAAAAGACTACAAACAAAATGATGGTAATGATTAAGACATTTAAACGGTTGGTATTAAACCATTGGGCGGAAGAATAAATAGGACCAATAATTTCTGATTTTAAGGTATCTCTTTCTCTTATTACCCATATTTGATAATAATAATCTTTACCATCAATTAAACCTTTATCTTCATAAGCATTATATTGGGATAAGACAAAACCAACATTTATAAATCCTTTTTCCTTTTCTTTTCGATAGATTTCAAAAAATTTTATCGGATTGGTATCGGAAAGGAATTCTTCTTTTATTTTCCATTCTAAGGTGATACTACCACCTTCATCAGCCGGGGTATCATAACCTTTGATACTTTGAAAATAGCTATTCTGAAAAATAAGAAAAATAATTAAAAACATTTAAATAATTATAGGAAAATTTTACAAGATTTCAATTATCTTTGACAATATAAATATTTTAATTAAAATAAAAGAATATGAAGAGGATTTTGATAAAAGATTTAAGAAAGTATCTCAATAAAGAAGTTTTGCTTTTCTGTTGGGTTGAAGGAATTAGAAAGATTGGTCGTTTGCAATTTTTTATTCTGCGTGACCGAAGTGGTCAGATTCAAGGAATTTGTGATAGGGAGATTGAGAACCTTTCCAAGGTTGAAAAATCAACGGTTTGTAAAATTTGGGGAAAAGTGAAAGAAGAAAGTCAAGCTCCAAAGGGGATTGAAGTTGAGATTAATAAGGTTGAAATTCTTAGTTTGCCAAAAGCGGTTTTGCCTTTTGAATATTATCGTGACCTATCGCTTTTAAATTTAAAGTTAGATACAATTTTAGATTACCGCCCCTTAAGTTTAAGAAATATAAAGATCGGTAATATTTTCAGAATAAAACAGGCAATTGTTAAATGTTTCCGCACTTTTTTAGAGAAGAATGATTTTTTAGAAGTTCATACCCCAAAGATTGTTGCTTCGGGAACCGAAGGAGGAACTCAACTTTTCAAAATAGAGTATTTTGACAAAGTTGCTTATTTGGCTCAAAGTCCACAATTTTACAAACAGATGCTCGTAGGCGCTGGTTTTGAAAGGGTTTATGAAGTTGGTTTTGTTTATCGGGCAGAAGACCATGAGACCTCAAGACATTTAAACGAATATCTTTCGTTAGATTTGGAGATGGGATTTATTGAAGATGAAGATGATGTGATGACTTTGGAAGTGAAGTTTTTGAAATACCTTTTTAAATATTTAAGAAAGAATTATTCTGAGATTTTAAAAGATTATCAAATAGAATTAGAGGAGATTAAAGATATTCCGCGGATTCCTTTTTATGAAGCAAAAGAAATTTTAAAAAAGGAATATAATAAAGAAGAAAAAGGTGACGATTTGTCACCAGAAGAAGAAAGACTTTTGTGTGATTATTCTTTAAGAAAATACGGAACTTCCTTTCTTTTTATTACCAAATTTCCTACAAGTGCCCGCCCTTTTTACACCATGCCGGATACTAATCCAATTTATTCCCGCGGTTTTGACTTATTATACAAAGGTATGGAAATCACCACTGGTAGCCAAAGGATTCATGATTATGATATGCTTTATGAAAATATTAAAAAATTTGGTTACAATCCTGAGAGTTTCCGTTTTTATTTAGAGATTTTTAAATACGGTATGCCGCCTCATGGTGGTTTGGCAATTGGTTGTGAAAGACTTACCCAACAGCTTCTAAATTTAAAAAATATTAGAGAAGCCAGTCTCTTTCCTCGGGACCGCTATCGGGTAACACCATGATAAAGAAAGTAACCTTAGAAAAACTTTCTAAGGATAAAGAAGTTATTTCGTTAATCAATTCGGCTGATAAGCAATTGGCAATGATTGGCTATACGGAACACGGTTTACGACATGCTCGGCTGGTTGCTGAAAGGAGTTATTATATTTTAAAGAAATTAGAATATGGAGAAAGAAAGGCCGAACTGGCAGCGATAACTGGTTTTTTACACGATATTGGCAATGTCGTTAATCGGGATAAACATGAACATATGTCCGCAATCTTGGCTTACCAAATATTAAAAAGAATGAAGATGCCTTATTCAGAAATTTTGGAAGTGGTTGCTGCTTTGGGTAATCATCACGAAGAAGATGGAACCCCAATTTCGGAAATTTCTGCCGCCTTGATAATTGCTGATAAATCGGATGTTCACCGAACAAGGGTAAGGAATCCAGAGTTGGTAAAGTTTGATATTCATGACCGGGTTAATTACGCGGTTACAAAGTCGGTATTAAATGTTGATAATAAAAGAAAAAGGATAATTTTTGATTTAGAGATTGATATTAAGATTGCCCCGGTAATGGAATATTTTGAAATTTTCTTAAACCGAATGATAATGGCGCGAAGGGCCTCACTCTTTTTAGGATGTCAGTTTGAACTTTATATCAATCAAGCAAAATTAGTTTAATGGAAGAAGTTATTAAAAAAGTTATTGCCTTAGCAAAATTAAAATTTGACAAGGAAGAGTTAGAAAATTTTGTTAAAGAATGTGAAAGAATTGTTGAATATTTTCAAAAGATAAAAGCGCTAAAAGCGAACGAAAGGAAAGAGGCTCTTTATTTTCTTTATGAGTTTAAATGTCCCTTACGAGAAGATAAAGTAAAAATTTTTAAAAATGATTTTTTAAAAAATTCTCCCCGCTATCAAGAAGGTTATTTTAGAATTAAAAAGATTCTTTAATGGAGCTTTTAGGATTAAAAATTAGTCAAATCCAAGAGAAAATAAGAAAGGGAGAATTTACCTACGCTGATTTAATGGAAACTTTTTTAAAAAGAATTGAAGAAAATAAAGATTTAAACTGTTTTATTTCAGTTTTTAAAGAGAAAGCAAGGAAAAAGGCCTTTTTATGTGATAAAGAATTTAAAGAAAAAAAAGAGATTGAAAGTTTGCTTTTTGGCATTCCGATTGCGGTAAAAGACAATATTGCTTACGAAAACGAAAGGTTAACCTGCGCTTCCCAGATATTAGAAAATTTTATCTCTCCTTACTCGGCAACAGCTGTTAGACGATTAGAAGAAAAAGGAGCAATAATTATTGGCAAGACCAATTTGGATGAGTTTGCCATGGGTTCTTCTAATGAATTTTCTTATTTTGGTCCGGTTTTAAACCCAATAAATAAAAAATATGTTCCTGGTGGCTCTTCGGGTGGTAGTGCTGCGGCGGTTGGCGGTAATTTGGTGCCGATTGCTTTAGGTTCGGATACCGGTGGTTCGGTGAGACAGCCAGCTGCCTTTTGTGGCGTTTGTGGTTTAAAGCCCACTTATGGAAGAGTATCAAGATTTGGTTTAGTTGCCTTTGCTTCTTCTTTAGATGTTATTGGTGTCATTTCCCGCTATGTTGAAGATTGTGCGCTGGTTTTACAAGTAATTAGCGGTTATGATGAAAACGATGCCACTTCAGCTAACTATCCGGTTCCTGATTATTTGCCTTTAAAAAATAACTTAAAAGCAGTAAAAGTAGGAATAAGTAAAGATTTCTTTCTAAAAGAAATGGATGAAAGGTTAATAAAAATTTATGAAGAATTTTTTAAAGAGCTCAAAAAAAATGGCGTAAAACTTTATGAAATCTCTCTGCCAACGATTAAATACGGAATTTATGCCTATCATCTTATCGCTACCTGTGAAGCTTCATCTAATTTAGCAAGATATGATGGTTTGCGCTACGGTTTAAATTTAGAAGCAAAGGATATTGATGAAATTTATTATCAAACAAGAAGTAAGGGTTTTGGTAAAGAAGTGAAAAGGAGGATTGTTTTGGGAACTTACGGACTTTCTAAAGGTTATTACGAAGAATATTATGCTAAAGGATTGGAGGTGAAAAGAATGCTTTTTGAAGATTTTCAAAAAGCCTTTGAAGAAGTAGATATAATTTTAGCACCAGTTTCGCCAACTTTACCGTTTAAATTAGGTGAAAGATTAACCGACCCGATAATGATGTATCTTTCGGACATTTTTACTGTGCCCGCCTCCTTAGTCGGTTTGCCGGCTTTAGCCCTGCCTTTAAAAGAAAAAATTGATAATTTTCCCATAGCAATTCAAATTATCGGGAAACATTTTAATGAAAAAGAGATTTTA
>Ga0197143_1000757_pt1 | contig 31334 bp, 34 predicted proteins | sample GBS70_MetaG_FD_148603 | JGI IMG/M metagenome (GOLD analysis project Ga0197143, IMG submission 148603) | Sediment microbial communities from Great Boiling Springs, Gerlach, Nevada, United States - GBS 70_MetaG | ecosystem: Environmental > Aquatic > Thermal springs > Hot (42-90C) > Sediment... | reverse complement strand
ATGAATTTCTGAAAAAACTTGAGGTTATAAAAAGATACATCCCAAAAAAACAATTCCCTATCCTCGTTACCTACATAGCCCATCCTCAGGTTCAGAGATATGCTAAAGAGAAAAATATAAAACTCTACTTCTCCTACGAATTTTAACCTGAATTACGCAAGGTAATTCAGGTTTATATAATAAAATCAATAAGTTCCATATTTTCAAAACTCACTTTTTGGTGCTTGAAAAAAATGGGGCTTGAGGCAAAGCTTTGAGGGACAAAGCCCCTCAAACTATCCCGTCTATATTTGCGTAATTTGGGTTTAATTCTTCACAGAAGTTAATCAATAATGATACTCCTTTCCATGGATAATTGTCATAGCCCTGTAAAGCTGTTCAAAGAGGATAAGCCTTGAAAGTTCATGGGTAAAAGTGAGCCTTGAAAGGGATATTGAAAGTCCTGCTCTTTCCTTGAGATCTTTGCTAACTCCATAAACTCCACCAATAACAAAATCTACCTCATAAAGGTCTTTTAAAAGCCCTGCAAATTCTTCAGATGTAAATTCTATGCCTTCTCTGTCGAGGAGGAAAAATTTTAAATTAGCAGCCTTCAATAAAGCCAGAGACTCTTTTTCTATCACCTCCTGAGGTGAACCCTTTGCTGGTCTTACCTCTACAAGTTCTACCTTAACATAGGGCCTGAGAAATTTGATATATTTTTCTATGCCTTCTTTGATAAAGGCCTCTTTCGTCCTTCCTGGATATATCACCCTGAACTTCCTCATGTGGTAATATAACATATGACTGCCTGGCTTATTATATTTGCCATTATCCTTATTATGCTTGCCCTGAAACTTGCAAAATTTGCAAGCCTTGTCCTGATAATTGCCATAGTGATACTGATAATCGTGAAGCAAAAGGCAAAACTAAAAAGATTTTTTGACAACACCTTCTCGCTTTGATAAAATATAAATAAATCTTTCTCTGGAGGTATCATGAAAAAATATCTTTTGGGCACTGTTACCATACTCTCTATAGCCCTTTTTTCTTTCAAGGCCTTTGCTATTGAGAAGATTGATAGGATAACCGACAGAGAGATAATAGAAGCCCTTGCTGAATTAAAAGCAGGTCAGAGGGCTTTAGAGAAAAGAATTGATGGAGTAGAGAAAAGAATTGATGGAGTAGAGAAAAGAATTGATGGAGTAGAAAAAAGGCTCGATTTTTTACAGGCCACAATCCTTGGAGGGTTTGGTATCCTCTTTACAGGTATGATGGCCCTTATTGGTTTTGTCCTCTGGGATAGACGCACCGCCCTTGCACCAGCTATTAGAAAAAATAGAGAGCTAGAAGAAAGAGAAGAGCTCCTCGAAAGGGCCCTAAAAGAATACGCTAAGGAAGAACCACGCCTTGCAGAGATACTGAAATCCTTAAGAATCCTCTAATGGTAACGGATTACAATATTTTTTACAATTTCCATCTTGGGTCTTCAAATATTAAGATGTGGAATAACAAGCTTAACAAAAAACTCTTAAAGTAATGAGGGGCTTGTATCCAAATAAAGATTTAAAAAAATAATGCTACGGTTTCTTACATCAGGTGAATCTCACGGAAAGGGACTTACTGGAATAATTGAAGGTATCCCTGCAGGTCTTGCCCTAAGCTCCTCCTATATAGACAGCCATCTCAAAAGGAGACAGGCTGGCTATGGCAGGGGCGGAAGGATGAAGATTGAGTCCGACCATGCTGAGATTCTTTCAGGCGTAAGGCATGGCCTTACCACAGGTGCACCCATTACCCTCTGGATAGAAAACAAAGACTGGAAGAACTGGCAGGAATTGATGTCTGTTGAACCTGTAATTGGAGAGGTCAAAAAGGTTACAAGACCGAGGCCTGGCCATGCAGACCTTGCAGGAGTTCTAAAATATGGCCATGATGACATAAGAAATGTCCTTGAACGCTCCTCTGCAAGAGAGACAGCCATGAGGGTTGCCCTTGGAGCAGTAGCAAGGAGGTTCCTTGAGGAATTTAATATCAAGGTAGGAAGTTATGTCTTATCTATTGGTGGAAAAGGTTTGAGCCCCGATCACGCAAAAGTATACTGGGCTCAAGAAGAAAAACTCCTTGAACTCTCAAAGCGAGCAGAGCTTTCAGAAGTGAGATGTCCCGATGAAGAGGCAACTGCTGAGATTAAAAGACTCATAGATGAAACCTCTAAAGAAGGGAATAGCCTTGGTGGAATATTTGAGGTCTTTGTAGCAGGAGTCCCTCCAGGCCTCGGAAGCATGATTCAGTGGGACAGAAGGCTGAATGCCCGATTGAGCATGGCTGTATCCTCTATTCAGGCAATAAAGGCAGTGGAGATTGGTGCTGGGATATTAATGGCTCATTCAAAGGGCTCTCAGGTGATGGACGAGATATTCTACAGTCCCGAGAGGGGATACTATAGAAAGTCAAACTTCTCTGGAGGGATAGAAGGTGGTATTTCAAATGGCATGCCTATAATCTTAAGGGCTGCAATGAAACCTATCCCAACCCTGAAGAAGCCCCTAAGATCAGTAGATATCTTAACCCACGAATCTCTCGAGGCAGCCTATGAAAGGTCTGATGTCTGCGCAGTCCCTTCTGCATCCGTGATAGCAGAGGCCATGGTGAGCCTTGTTATTGCTGATGCCTTTCTTGAAAAATTTGGTGGTGACAACCTCAAAGAGGTAAAGGCAAATTACAATTCTTATATATCAGCTCTCAGAGAGAGATGAAGAACATTGTCCTTACAGGATTCATGGGAACAGGTAAAACCGAGGTTGGCAAGCTCCTTGCAAAAAAACTCAGTTATACCTTTGTTGATGCCGATACAGAGATTGAGTTGCAGGAGAAGATGCCAATAACAGAGATTTTTAAGAGATTTGGTGAACCTTATTTCAGGGACGTTGAGTCAGAGGTTATCAAAAGGCTATCCAAAATGGAAAGGGTTGTTATTTCAACAGGTGGAGGTGCTGTTTTAAGAAATGAAAATGTGGCAAATCTAAAAAGAAATGGCATCCTCATATGCCTCCAGGCAAGACCCGAGACTATATACGAAAGGACAAAACACGATACATCAAGACCTCTCCTTCAGGTAGAAGATCCTCTTCAGAGGATAAAAGAACTACTTGAGATAAGACGCCCCTATTACGAAAAGGCAGACATAATGATAGAGACAGACAATAAAACCCCTGAAGAAGTTGCTCAGGAAATAATCGATAAGGTTTCTAAGACAATAAGATGACTTCATTAAAGGTAAATCTTGGCCCGAGAAGTTATGAAATCCTGATAGGTAAGAGAATCATTGAGAGACTGCTGGATTTCATATCTTCAAAGAGATATTCTCAGGCAGGAATAGTAACAAACGAGACCCTCTGGAGTATCTATAAAGAGACCTTAGAGGATATTTCAAAAAAGGCTAATGCAAGATTATTTATCATCCCTGATGGAGAGCAATACAAGGACATCCTATGGTTTTACCACCTTCATGGAAGACTCCTTGAACACAGGTTTGACAGACATTCTGTTCTGATAGCCTTTGGTGGAGGCGTTATCGGAGACCTCACAGGATTTGTGGCCTCCACATACATGAGGGGTATTGACTATGTACAGGTACCCACTACCCTCCTTGCACAGGTTGACAGCTCTGTTGGAGGGAAGACTGCTGTAAACCACCCTCTTGGGAAGAACATGATAGGCACATTCTACCAGCCTGCCTTTGTCCTCATTGATACAGAATTTCTAAAAACCCTTCCAAAGAGGGAGTTCCTTGCTGGTATGGCTGAGGTGATAAAGTATGGCGTCATATGGGACAGAGATTTTTTCAATTATCTAAGAGATAATACAAAGAGAATTCTCGATCTTGAGCATGAGGTTCTTAAGGAAATAATCAAGAGGTCCTGTAGCATAAAGGCAGAGGTCGTCTCAAGGGATGAAAGGGAATCAGGCCTGAGGTCAATCCTCAATTATGGCCACACCATAGGACATGCCATAGAGACCGTGACGGGTTATACAAGATACCTTCACGGTGAGGCTGTTGCAATGGGTATGCATGCAGAGGCAATTATTGGAGTTTTAAAATCCCTCTGCTACAAAGAAGTACCAGAATCTATAGCTGAAACCCTTAAGGCCTTTGGAATAAATCCATACATACCACCTGACCTGAAGCCAATCTCTATGATCAGCTCCATGAAGATTGATAAAAAAAGCCTTTCAGGAAGAATCAGGGCAATCATACCTCATGACATAGGAAAGGTAAATCTCGTAGAGGTTGAAGAAGATACGATTTCAAAAGCCCTTGAAGAAGCAAGGTTAAAAAGTGCCCCTCAGGCCTGAAGAAATATTAGAGATCTTTAAAAAAAGGACCAGGCCCCTCAGCTTTGAGGAGATAGCAAGGCTTCTTGGTCTCCAGAAAAGAGAGCTCAAATCCCTCAAAAAACTCCTCAATGAACTTCTCAAAAGAGGAGACCTTATAAAAACCAGAAAGGGCCATTACGGACCTCCTGAAGAGATGAACCTTGTCACAGGATATTTTGAGGCCCACAGAGACGGCTATGGATTTGTTATTCCAGAAAAACCAGGTGAAAGGGACATATTTGTGCCTGCAAGATTAACTGGTGGAGCAATGGACAAAGACAGAGTTGTCGTCAGGATAGAAGAGCCTGCCAGAAGGAGTGGAAGAATTATAAAGATTCTCGAAAGGGCTTACACAAAGATAGCTGGTGTATTTGAGTATGGAAGATACGGTTCCTTTGTGAGGCCAAAAAACAGAAGCCTCAGTTTTGATATCTATATACCTCCAGAAGGAAGAAGGGGTGCAAAAAATCAGAACCATGTTATAGCAGAGATAATTCAATACCCCTCTGATTCAAGGCCTCCAATAGGAAGGGTAGTAAAGATATTAAAAAAGCCAGATACACCTCAGGCAGAGATAGAATCAATTATTGATGAATTCAATCTTCCAAGGAGATTTCCTCAGGATGTTTTGCATGAGGCAAAGGAGTTAACTGAAAGACCTATTGACAGAAAGGCCCGTAAAGACCTCACCCACCTTCTTACAATAACTATTGATGGAGAGAATGCAAAAGATTTTGATGATGCCGTATCCATAAAAAGGCTTAATGGTGGTTATCTCCTTTATGTCCATATAGCAGATGTAGGCTCCTTTGTTCCGTGGGACACACCAATTGATAAAGAGGCAAGGAAGAGAGGCACGAGTATCTATTTTCCAGACAGGGTCATCCCCATGCTTCCAAAGGAACTATCAGAAGACCTCTGCAGTCTCAAACCCCATGTGGAGAGGGCAGCCTTTACAGTGGAGATATTTTTTAATGAAAAGGGAGAAAGGATAAATGCCAATTTTTATCCAAGTATTATAAAAAGCACTGAAAGGATGACCTATACATCTGTCAAAAAAATAATAATAGACAGAGACCCTGCTGAAAGGTCAAGATACGACCACATTCTAAAAGACCTTGAACTAATGGAAGAACTTGCAAGGATCTTAAGACAGAGGAGGATAGAAAGGGGAAGCCTTGATTTTGACCTTCCTGAACCAGAGGTAATTCTGGATATGCAGGGAAGGCCTGAAAATATAATAAAGGCAGAGCGGACCTTTGCCCACATGATTATAGAAGAATTCATGATTTCAGCTAATGAGGCTGTGGCAGAGTATCTGGAAGGCCTGGGTGTCCCGAGTCTTTACAGGATCCATGAAAAACCCGATCCATTAAAACTTGAAGAACTCGTAAAGATAGTTAAAAATCTTACAGGAAAAAGACTCATAAGGGCATCCCAGTTTTCTTCCCTTTTAAAGGAGGTCAAGGGGAGTCCTCACGAAGAAGTTTTTAATTACATCCTTTTAAGGAGTTTGAAACAGGCAAGGTATTCACCAGAAAATGTAGGTCACTTCGGTCTTGCCTCGAGGTGTTATACCCATTTTACATCACCCATTAGGAGATATCCTGATCTTGTAGTCCACAGGATCCTCAGGGATATCCTAATGAACAGGCTTAATGATAAAAGACTGAAAGAGCTTGAGGAATTACTACCTTCCATTGCCTTCCATTCATCAAGGATGGAAAGGGTTGCTGATGAGGCAGAAAAGACCGTAGTAGATGCAATGAGGATATGGTTCATGAAGGATAAGGTGGGAGAGGAATTCAAAGGTATTATTATCTCAATTACTCCCTTCGGTATGAGGATAAGGCTTAAGGACTTTTATGTTGAGGGATTTCTACATGTATCTTATATGACTGATGATTTTTATCTCTACGATGACCAGACCCTGACACTGAGAGGTAAAAGAAGCGGAAGGATCTTCAGGATAGGTGATGAAGTAATTGTAAGGATAGACAGGATTGATGATATTGAAAGGGAGATAATATTTGGATGGAAAATTTAAAGTTTTAAGCTCTCCCTCAAAGGACAATCTAACGGAAAAAATCATAAACGCTATATCAGACTTTCTTTATGATACAACAATTCTTACAGATGAGACTTATAATCTTCAAATTATAAAAGAGGATTCTCAGGAGAATTATCTTCATTAACTGTGCAGTTGAAGGGAAAGCTAATTATATTGTAACTGGAGATAAACATCTATTATCTTTAAAAAACTATTCAAAAATTGAGATTGTGAGTCCTACAAGATTTCTTCAAATTCTCAAAGAATTAAAAACAAATTTTCTTGCCCAATGAGCACAGAATTGTGTAAACTATATCTTACAAATCTATAATCTCTTAGACAGGAGGTCTGTTGTGATTCAGGCAGGTGATTTGAGAAAGGGTATGAAGATAGAATTTAAAGGCGAACCCTATGAGGTTATAGAAGCCCAGCATGTGAAGATGCAGCAGAGGGCACCTATTATGAGGGTAAAGATAAAATCCCTCAAGACAGGCAGGGTCATTGACGAGACCTTCAGCGCAGGTGATAAAATTGAGCTTCCACAACTTGAGGAGAAGGAGATGCAGTATCTTTATAGTCAAGACAATGAATATGTCTTTATGGACATGGAAACCTATGAACAGGTATCGATCAATGAAGATACTCTTGGTGAGGCAAAAAAGTTTATAAAGGAAAATATGAACGTCCATGTGCTATATTACAAGGGTCAACCCATCACAGTGGAACCACCCATGTTTGTGGAGCTAAAGGTTGTTGAGACAGAACCACCATTTAAAGGAGATACAGCATCGGGTGGAACAAAACCAGCTGTCCTTGAAACAGGTGCAACGATAAAGGTACCATTTCATATTGTTGAGGGAGATATTATAAAAGTGGACACAAGGACCGGAGAATATGTTGAGAGGATAAAATAATGGATCTTAACGAGCTAAAAGAAATTCTTGAGATGCTGAAAGATACAGACATCACAGAACTGGTGATAGAGAAAGAAGGCACCAAGGTCAAGATAAGGCGAGAGAGATTCATTAGTCCTTTTGAGATACAGCAGACTCAAAAGCCTCAGGAAATCCAGCGGCCCCTTCCTGTTCAGGCAGAGGAAGAGACACATAGACTCATTACTGTTACTGCACCTATTGTGGGAACCTTCTACCGCTCTCCATCACCTGATGCACCACCTTTTGTAGAGGTAGGCACAAAGGTCAAAAAGGGCCAGACCCTTTGCATCATCGAGGCGATGAAACTTATGAATGAGATAGAAAGTGAAGTAGATGGTGTGGTGGTCAGGATACTCGTTGAGAATGGTCAGCCTGTGGAATACGGAGAACCCCTCTTTCTTATAGAACCTCTATGAAACTCTTTAAAAAAATTCTCATAGCAAACAGGGGAGAGATTGCCCTGAGGATAATCAGGGCCTGTAAGGAACTCGGCATTAAGACCGTTGCTGTCTATTCCGAGGCAGATAAGGAATCCCTTCATGTAAAACTTGCTGATGAGGCAGTATGCATAGGTCCAGCAAATCCTCAGCAGAGTTATCTTAATATACCGGCAATACTATCTGCAGCAGAGATCACTGATTCAGAGGCAATACATCCAGGATATGGCTTCCTCTCTGAAAATCCCCACTTCGCTGAGGCCTGTATCACATCAGGTATAACCTTTATAGGTCCAACACCCGAAAATATCAGGATTGGTGGAGATAAGGCAAAGGCAAGGGCAATTTTGAAAAGGAAGGGTATCCCTGTAGTCCCTGGAAGCGATGGTCCGATAAATTCAGAAGAGGCAGCAGAAAAGATTGTAAAGAAGATCGGATTTCCAATTATTATCAAGGCCTCTGCAGGTGGTGGAGGAAAGGGGATGAGAATTGTCAAAGATGAATCAGAATTTCAGCAGGCCTTTCATATGGCCCAGAAGGAGGCCTTTGCAGCCTTTGGAAACGGTGAGCTTTATATAGAAAAATATATCCCGAATACAAGACATATCGAGGTGCAGATACTGGCTGATTCAAAGGGTCATATTATTCATCTTGGTGAAAGGGAATGTTCCATCCAGAGGAGGCACCAGAAACTCCTCGAAGAGGCACCATCTCCAGCACTGACAGAAAAACAGAGAAAAAAAATAGGAGAACTCGCCGTAAGGGCAGCAAGGGCAATAAAATATAGGAATGCAGGCACATTTGAATTTATTGTTGATGATGAAGGAAATATATACTTTATAGAAATAAATACAAGGATACAGGTAGAACATCCCGTAACAGAACTGGTGACAGGTATTGATATTGTGAAGGAACAAATCAAGATTGCTGCTGGATATGAGCTTGGCTTAAAACAAGCAGACATAAAACTTAAAGGCTGGGCAATAGAATGTAGGATTAATGCTGAAGACCCTGAAAAGTTTATTCCTTCACCCGGTAGAATCGCTTTTCTCTCTCTTCCGGGTGGGCCAGGTGTTAGGATCGACACAGCTATATATCCGGGCTACACGGTGCCTCCTTATTATGATTCAATGATTGCAAAACTTATTGTCTATGGGAAAGACAGACAGGAGGCAATAAAGAGGATGGCAAGGGCTATTGATGAGTTTATTATAGAAGGTGTTAAGACCACTATACCATTTCATAAAAAACTCCTCACAAATCCAAGATTTATTGAAGGTCAATACACTACGAGTCTTCTCGACGAGATGAATAATTTGAGTTCACCGGCTAAGGCTATACCTAAAAAGGATGTTATTCAAACCACCTGAATTTGCTATTCCCTCTCCACCCATTCAGGTAATATGTCCATCCTCACAGAAATTACCAGATGTAATAGAAAGGATAAATATTATCCTTGAGGAAGGCATAAGATGGATTCAATACAGGGGCAAGGATAGCCATCGAAGAACACAGTTTAAAGATTGTCTCGAGATTAAAAGACTCTGTTCTCTGTATAATGCAATCTTTATTGTAAATGATTATCCAGACATAGCAATCCTTGTAGATGCTGATGGTGTCCATATCGGCCAGGATGACCTTCCAGTAGAGATAGTAAAAAAGACCTTTCCTTTAAGGATAATAGGTCTCTCCACCCATAACCTTGAAGAGGCGCTGGTAGCAGAAAAGGTAGGAATAACTTACATAGGATTTGGTCCTATATTCCATACAACGACAAAGGATGCTGGAGAGCCAAAAGGACCTTCTGCCATAAAGGAGATAAAGAGAAATATTAAACTCCCTGTTGTAGCCATTGGAGGTATAAAGGCAGAAAACCTTATCCCTGTTTTTGAAAATGGTGCAGATGCAATAGCCGTCTCCTCTGGTATAATAGAAGGAGATGTAAAAAAGAATGTGAGGTCTTTTTTAAAGACCCTCGAGGAGTTAAGGAGGTATGGGCATGATTAGATCATTAAAAATCATACTTATCACTGTTCTGTTATTCAGTATTTTCTTTGCCTGTAAAAAACAGGAGACCATAACCATAGCAATAGCAGGTCCTATGTCAGGACCTGAGGCAAAGATGGGTACTGATTTCAAGAATGCCGTTACCCTTGCTGTGGAAGAGTGGAATGAGAAAGGTGGCGTTCTGGGTAAAAAGATAAATGTCCTTGTTGGTGATGACCAGTCTGACCCAAAGCAGGCTGTTAGTGTAGCAAATAAATTCGTGACTCAAGGTGTTGTGGCTGTCATAGGCCATTTTAACTCAAGCTGTTCAATACCTGCCTCGGACATCTACAACAGGGCAGATATTCCCATGATAACTCCTGCCTCTACCAATCCACAACTTACTGAAAGGGGTTATAAAAATGTCTTCAGGATATGCGGAAGGGATGATCAGCAGGGGATAGTAGGTGCCGAGTTCATAAAGAAAATGCTCGGTCTTAAAAGGATAGCTATTATCCATGACAGGACAACCTATGGCCAGGGGCTTGCTGATGAGGTAAAGAAAGGCCTTGAGGGATATGCCCAGATTGTCTATTATGGAGGGATCACCAAAGGTGAACAGGACTTTAAGCCTGTTCTAACAGCAATAAAAGAAAAATCTCCTGAACTCATATACTTTGGTGGTATATATCCAGAGGCAGGTCTTATAGTAAAACAGGCCCGTGAACTCGGAATAAAGGCAGTATTTATGAGTGGAGACGGTACAATTGACCCAAAGTTTATAGAGATAGCAGGTCCTCATGCAGAGGGGACCTATCTGACCTTTGGTCAGGATCCTGAAAAACTCCCAACAGCAAGAGAGTTTCTTAAAAGATATCGTGAAAGATTTGGTGAGCCCGGCCCCTATTCTATTTATGCCTATGATGCAACTAATGTTCTCCTGAAGGCAATACAGGAGGCTGGTACTGTAGATGGAAAAAGGATCTCCGAAAAGCTTCATGAGCTTGAATTTAAAGGTGCCCTTGGAGACATAAAGTTCGACCAGAAGGGAGATGTTGTTAAATCACCCTATGTTGTCTGGATTACAAAGAATGGTAAGTTCGAGGAGTACTGGAGACCATGAAATACAAAGCAGGTACAACAGGAAGGATCTTTATAGCCAGGTTTGATGACAAAGATGATATCCTCTCCAATCTTCAGGACCTTGCAAGAAAAGAAAATATAAGGTCAGGTGTATTTTATTTAATAGGCGGAGTGAGGAAAGGAAAGATAGTTGTTGGACCCGAGAAAGATGAACTTCCTCCTAAACCTGTCTGGAAGGAGATCAACGAACCCAATGAACTAATAGCAATGGGCACTATCTTCTGGCAAAAAGATGAACCCAAGATTCATCTTCACGGTGCCTTTGGAAAAGGTGATAAGGTATCTGTGGGATGTCTGAGGGAGGGAGGAGAGGTCTTCCTTATTCTTGAAGCCATTATCATGGAGATAGAAGGGATGAAGGCTGAGCGAGTCCCTGATCCTTCAACAGGTCTTAACCTCCTGAAGATAGATTAAGGCCTATCTTCTCTGTAATCTTAACGAATTCCTCTATAGTAATGGTCTCAGGTCTTCTATGGGGATTTATGCCGCATTCCTCAAGAAGTCCCTTTATGTTAGCAATCTTCAATGCCTTAAGGGTATTCAAAAGGGTCTTCCTTCTATGTGAAAAGGCCGTCTTGACTATTTTTTTAAACAACTGCTCATCAGTGACACTGTGAAGTTCCCTCAGGATCTCAATATAAATTACTGCTGAGCTAACCTCTGGCACAGGCCTGAAGGCTCCCCTTGGTATATAAAATTTTATCTCAGGCCTTGCTTTATACTGAACCATTACCGAGAGGAGACCATAGGTCTTTGAGCCTGGCCCTGCAACAATCCTCTGGGCCACCTCCTTCTGGACTGTCAAGGTCATGGAGATAAGGTTATCCAAATTAAGTAATCTGAAGATAATAGGGGTAGTTATGTAATAAGGAATGTTCGAGACTACCTTGAAAGGCCCTAATTCCTCATAGGGGAACTTTAGGGCATCCATCTCTATGAGCTCGATATTTTTATAATGAGAGAGGGCCTTTTTTGCCTCTATTATCAAAAAAGGGTCAATCTCAATAGCAATAACCTTCTTTACCCTCTCTGCAAGAAGGGCTGTAAGTCTTCCATGGCCTGGACCAATCTCGACAACAAGGTCATCAGGACCAGCACCTGATACTTCAACTATCCTTTTAAGAATAGAAGGGTCAAAAAGGAAGTGCTGGCCTAATCTTCTCAATTATTTTTTAGGTTCTGCTGGGACTGGTGGTATCTTGGCTGGTTCCTGCGGAACTGTCTGGGCTGGAGGCTGAGGAGACTCTTTCACAACACTGGTACCCTTAGAGGCAATTACAGAAAGCACAAGGGAGGTAATCATAAAAACAGCTGCAACAACAGTTGTAACCTTACTCAGAAAGGTTGCAGCTCCTCTTGAGCCAAAGAGGGTCTGGCTTGAACCTCCAAAGGCAGCACCAAGCTCTGCTCCTTTTGAGCTCTGAATCAGAACAACAAATATCAGAAACAGACAGGCAAGTATATGAATAATTGTTAGAAATGTAATCATTTCTTTACTCCTTTTGCCATAACTATCTTTATAAAACTCTCGGGCTTCAAACTTGCTCCACCCACAAGGGCTCCATCAACATCCTTTGTATTAAGTATATCCTTTGCATTATCAGCATTTACACTACCACCGTAGAGGATCCTGACCTGATTAGCTCCTTCTTTCAGTAACTCCTCAAGCATATCCCTTATAAATCCATGGGCCTCAGAGATCTGCTCAAGGGTTGCCGTCTTTCCAGTCCCAATAGCCCATACAGGTTCATAAGCAATAACAAGTTGAGAAGCCTTAACTCCCTCAATACCTTTACTCAACTGCTTCTTTAACACATCAAAGGTCTGTCCTTTTTCTCTTTCCTCGAGTCTTTCTCCGATACATAGTATAACAGAAAGGCCCGTCTCCTGTGCAGCCCTGAGTTTTTTATTGATAATCTCGTCCGTTTCATTAAAATACTGTCTTCTTTCTGAATGGCCAACTATAACATATTCACAACCACAGTCCTTTATCATCAATGGAGATATCTCACCTGTATAGGCACCTGATTTTTCATAAAACAGGTTCTGAGCACCAAGTTTTATACCGGTCCCCTTTAAAAATTTTGCAGCCACTGCGAGGGAGGTGAAAGGAGGCGCTATAAGAATTTCAACACCTGTAAGATTCTGGACATGGGGAACAAAATTTATAATAAAATCCCTTGTCTCTTCTGTAGTCTTGTTCATCTTCCAGTTTGCTGCTATTAGAGGGATTCTCATCTTTATCTCCTGAATATTTCTTTCGTCCTCAGGCTACCTGAGCTGGTGAAAAGACCATCTCATCTCTGAAGGTTTTTATAAGATATATAGCTCGTGCCACCTCATCATCCATAACATCAACTATAGCCGCATCAAGGCCAGCCCCAGCCATGTAATAAAGAAAGGCAGCATTGAGTCTTGATTTTATATTTTTGGGAGCACCTGTTGAGATATTTGATATCCAGGCAATTGTGTTAATAGGTGGTTCAACCATTTCATTAAGCACCACAAGACATTCCCTTACATTTACTATGTGGTCCTGACCAGTTCCACCACCGATATGAACAACTGAAGGATCTGCATAGAGTCTTCCGTTTGGGATATCTGCGAGATTAGCCTTTTCTATAAGGTCTTCAAGGATCATAAGTTTTGCCTCAAGTGTATTGGGAACAGTACCTTTAAGTGCCCTTATTATCAAACCCGCATTTGACCTTTTCACAAGGTTTAATATCTCATCTGGATTATCCTCATCGGCTGATAGATAATTAATAATTGGTGGCTCTTTACAAAATGTTATTGCCTTTTTTAGTGCCTCTATATTCCTTGAGTCAAGGCAGACCTTCATCCCCGCCCTTGTCACAATCTCTGTCACATAAGGAAGGTTATCTTCATCCTCAGAGCCATCAAGGGAGCACTGAACATTTATATAATCAGGATTTTTGGCGATAACTCTATTTATAATGTCTTCAATCGCCTTTCTGTCCCTTGCCTTCAATGCAGCCATATAGGCCTTATTTCGGGTATTCAAATTTTCTGCTACGATAATCATAAAAGACCTCCTGCAAACTAAAAGTGAAATTATTATATCAGATTTTTATTGTTCAAAACCACAACTGTTATATCCGCCCAACTTGTCCAGAATAAATCTTTGAATAGGCACATCGGTTAACTATGCTATAATGATTTTATGGAACTCTCTGAGAATGCCCTGAAGGTCCTTAGAGCAAGGTATCTACTGAAAGATGCCTCAGGAAATGTGATTGAGACTCCTGAAGGTATGTTTCAGAGGGTATCGAAGGCAATAGCCAAATCAGAGGCCTTATACGGAGAAGACCCATCTTACTGGCAGGAGAGATTTTATGAATTGCTTACAGACCTCAGGTTTCTTCCAAATTCTCCCCTCCTGATGAATGCTGGCAAAGAACTCGGACAGCTTGCAGCCTGTTTTGTCCTGCCCGTTGAAGACTCAATGGTGAGCATATTCGAAACCCTCAAGAATGCAGCAATGATATTGCAAAGCGGTGGTGGTACTGGCTTCAATTTCTCAAGACTCAGACCCAGGGCTGATGTTGTTAGGTCAACGGGCGGTATTGCCAGTGGCCCTGTATCATTCATGAAGATCTACAACACTGCAACAGATGTGATAAAACAGGGTGGTGCAAGGCGAGGAGCAAATATGGGTATTCTCAGGGTTGACCATCCTGATATCCTTGATTTTGTAAGGGCAAAAGCCGAAAAGGCTGAACTCGAAAACTTCAATATCTCTGTCTCCATTACCGATGCCTTTATGGAAGCCCTGAAAAGGGATGAAGAATACGACCTCATAAATCCAAGAACTGGTCAGCCAGTAAGAAGGATAAGGGCAAGAGAGGTCTTTGAAGAGATTACAAGATGTGCCTGGCAGACCGGTGACCCAGGGGTAATCTTCATAGACAAGATAAACAGGGCTAATCCAACACCCCACATAGGCCAGATAGAGAGCACAAATCCCTGCGGAGAACAGCCCCTACTTCCTTATGAGGCCTGCGTGCTCGGGTCAATGAATCTATCGAAATATGTAAAAGATGGAAGAATACTCTTTGAAAACCTTGGAAGGGATGTGGCTCTGGCAGTCAGGTTTCTTGATGATGCCATAGATGCAAATAAATACATAATATCTGACATAGAGGTCATGCATAAGGGAAACAGAAAGATAGGCCTCGGTGTCATGGGATGGGCTGATATGCTTGTGCTTCTTGGAATACCCTATAATTCTAAAAAGGCCTTTAAACTGGCAAGACAGCTTATGAAGTTCATAAAAGACAGAGGCTGGAAGGCCTCTGAAGAGCTTGCAAAGAAAAGAGGTCCTTTCCCGAATTTTAAGGGTTCCATCTATGATAGACCAGGCATGCCCGTCCTCAGGAATGCAACTGTAACAACTATTGCTCCAACAGGCACACTCTCCACAATTGCTGACTGCTCAAGCGGAATAGAGCCTTACTTTGCCATTGCCTATAGAAGATTAATCCTTGATACAGAACTTTTTGAAGTGAATAAATACTTTTTAAAGATTTCAAAAGAGAGGGGATTCTATTCAGAGGAGCTCATGGAAAAGGTATTCAAAAAAGGAAATCTCAAAGGCTTAAAAGAAGTGCCTAAAGATGTTAAAAGACTCTTCAGGACAGCCCATGAAATATCACCTGAAGACCATATAGAGATGCAGGCAGCCTTTCAGGAATACACAGATAATGCAGTTTCAAAGACGATAAACCTTCCTAAAAAGGCAACACCTGAGGATGTGGCACGGGCATTCCTCCTTGCCTATGAAAAATGCTGTAAGGGTGTTACCGTCTTCAGATACGGTTCCAAGAGAGGTACCCTTGAAAAATTTCAGAAACTGCCAAAAGAGATAATTCATATCCTTTCTCTGAGAGAACTTGATTGATGATAGAAGAACTCAGAAAGATAGGTAAAAGACTCTACTCTGAGATTGCACCCTATAGATACGCCTTTCTTGTGGAAGACCAGAAGAGGCAAAAACCTCCAAGAGGAGCTTCAGGTGACAGAACCTTTCCAGTAGATAAGAAGGCAGAAGAGATAATCCTTGAAGGACTTGAAGGCATGAAGGAACCTCTTAGCATAGTCTCAGAGGAGTACGGTCTTAAGGAAATAAAAGGAGGTGGTAAAAAGGTCCTCATTGATCCGATTGATGGTAGTAAAAATGCTATAACAGGTATCCCCTTTTACTGTAGTTCTATTGCGATTGCAGAAGGCAACACCATAGGAAGTGTAACAACTGCCTATGTGATTAATCTCCTCACCGGAGATGAATTCTATGCAGAAAAAGGCAGAGGTGCCTTTATGAACGGTCATCAATTGAAGACCCAGAAGGATGCAAAGATTTATCTTGTTGCCTACGAGGCCCAGACACCGAAAAAGGACATACCAGTGATTCTCCATCTCCTTGGCTCTGCCCGCAGAACAAGGTGTCTTGGTGCAACGGCCCTTGACCTTGCCCTCCTTGCCCAGGGCTCTATAAGCATATTTGTAAGTCCAGCTCCTTCAAGGAGCTTTGATTTTGCTGCTGGCTGGCTCCTCGTGAAAGAGGCTGGTGGGATATTTACAGACATAGAAGGAAAGCCCGTTGATAACACGCCCCTTGGTCTTGAAAAAACAACAACCCTCCTTGCCTCTGGTAATGAAGGGCTTCATAAAAAGGCCTTAAAACTATTAAGGGGAGGTAAACTATGAAAAAGGAACTGAGTATTATTTTTATCCTTCTATTCTCCTTTACCACTGCTGCCCAAGGCCAGATAACCTGGTATTCCCTTAAGGAAGGAAGAGAACGGGCAATGAAAGAGAGAAAGCCCATGTTTGTTGATTTCTTTTATGGAAAGGGATGTCCGAGGTGCGAACAGATGGAGAAGGAACTCTATGAGAATCCTGAAATAGCTAAAAGGATAATGACAGATTTTGTACCAATAAGAATTGACCTTACAGGAAGATTAACTGAAGAGGAGGAAGCCCTTGGGAATCTTTATGACTTCAAGCATGACTGCCTTCTTATTATTCTTGATCCAGAAGGAAAACCAATCACCACAAAGGGTGGTATAAGACTCTGTTTTGTTGATGCCTTAAGAGTCGGGGATTTCCTCAGATATCTGGAAGAAATAAAGTAACTCACCTCCTGCAGGGCTCAAGCATCATTATTATGGCATCCTCTATGGGGTTCAGATAATAATTCCTCCTCAACCCGACAGTTCTGAAGCCAAATTTTTCATAAAGCCTCCTTGCTGCCAGATTCGACGCCCTGACCTCAAGGTATATGTACCTGCAGAGATCAGCATATTCCGAGTCAAGGGCAGCCTTAAGGAGCATAGTTGCTATGCCCTGTCTCCTTTTGAAAGGATGGACAGCAAGATTGAGGATATGGCACTCATCAATAACTCTGCTCACGCATATATATCCTGCAATACCCTCCTCTGTCTCTGCCACAAGGCACAGAGACCTCGGATTGTATATCTCTTTATAAAAGGAAAGCTCAGACCAGGGTGTGGAAAAAGAGAGCCTCTCAATCTCCACCACCTCAGGAACATCAGAAGGCTCCATGAGTCTTATCTTCATAACAATAAGCTCAAGGCTGAATCTGCCACCCACACCAGAGGAGGAGTTTTTAAAAAATCTTTTTTCCCCATAATTTGCTATTTTTCTACTCAGCTACGGCCCTCTCCTCAGCCTGAGACCTTCTAAGATAAAGAGGTGTAAGGGCCACAGGATCAGAAAATCTATTTTCCATAGCAAGTCTTATGGCAAGGAATCCTACACTGGAGGCTGACGGAACGAGCATGTGGGGTGGAGGTATTATAAATCTCTCTCTGTCTTTGAAAAAGATATAACCACTCCCTGTAAGTATTACTGGCTCATCTCCTACAAGAGAATCAATTAATTCAATAAACCTACCTCTGTCAACAACAGATGATTCCTTAATTGTTAAAAGCTCATTATCCTTCCATCTGTAAAGGGCCATAAAGACCTGTGCCCGCCTTGCATCAAGAACAGGACAGACAGGATAAACCGCATAAGGAAAGTTCCATGCCATTGCCTCGAGGGTTGAAACACCTATAGCTGGTTTCCCTGTGGCAAAACAAAGGCCTTTTAAGGTTGCCATCCCTACCCTTAAACCTGTAAATGAACCAGGCCCCTGGGATATGGCAAAGGCATCTATATCATGAATGGTCAGGCCTGAACTCCTGAGCAGATGGTCTATCTCTGGCATAAGCCTTTCAGAATGCTCCACATTTACATTAAGCCTCACCTCTGAGACAAGGCCCTCATTATCAACAATGGCTATCCCACCGAGCATGGTGGAGGTCTCTATGGCAAGAATTCTCATCTTATGATTGTAAAAAGCCTCTCAGGTCTGATAGGTTTATCTTCTCCTCTGCAATAAGTTCTACCATAGAATACTACTCTCTTTTTTTATTTTCGATAAAATGTAGTGTTATAGGCCTTCTCTTTCTGAAAAAGCTCAATGGATTTTATGACAGAAGAAAAAAGGAATATTCGTCCTCTCTTCTTCACCAAAGAGCTTAATAATCCTCATCTATTACATCAAAATCCCTTTTTCTCACTATTATGAGCACATCGAAATCAGACTCACCATAGAAATCACCTCTTACCCTTAAGCCAAAGGCAATAAAACTTACAAGGTCTTACCAAGGGCCTCTCTTAATCTCTCTGTAATCCGTCGCTTCCTTTTCAATAGTGAGCATCCTGGCTCCTCAGAATAATTCTAACACATTTAGATGGCAGTGGGTATCTCTATCCCTATATTGACATTGATTCAGATTTTTGCTATTTTTAACAAAAACCCATAGGGAGGTAAGCCATGAAAAGAGCCTTCTTTAATTTTTTTATCCTTTTCAGTCTCTACCTGATTCTTATAACTCCATTAATTGCCTCTGCCCAGCCCGAGATTGATAAATGCTTTAACTATCTTGCGGCTCAGGACTACACAAGGGCTATCGAGGCTGGAAAGAGGGCTGTCCAGCTATATCCAATAAATCCTGGTGCCTACTTCTGTCTTGGAGATGCCTATCGCCGTGTTGGTGAACTCAATCTTGCCCTTAGTAATATGAAAGAGGCTGAAAGATTTGCAACAAACAAAACAGAATTGATCTTTATTTACAACAGATTAGGTTTAATATACAAGGGCATGGGCGACCTTGACAATGCCCTGTTTTATCACAGTAAAAGCCTGAACTTAGCAAGGGAGTTAGGAGACAGGCACATTGAAGCAGGTGAGCTTAATAATATTGCGTCAATATTTAATACGAGAGGTGAACTTGATAAAGCCTTAAGTTACTATGAGGAGTCTTTGAGATTGAGGACTGACGAAAAGGACAAAGCAGTTACATACAACAATATAGGTATGATTTATGCCTCTAAAGAGGATTTTGTAAAGGCTATAGATTATCTAAAAAAGGCAGTCGAGATAGATGAAAGGTATGGGAATTATCATAGTCTTGCCCAAAGCCTCCTTAACCTTGGATACATTTATAGTAAAGCTGGTGATTTTTTAAATGCTGAAAAATATCTCTTAGATGGCTTAAACAGGATTCAGAGGCTGAATGACAAATTGTGGGAGGCTATTGCATACAAATACCTTGGTTGGCTTTATATAGACAAGGGAGATAAGAAGACCGCAAGGGAGTATCTTACAAAGGCATATAATTTATTCCAATCCATAGGAGCCCAGGGAGAGGCTGTCGATACCCTTTTGGTCCTCAGCCTTACGGTACCTGAACAAAAAAGGGCTGCCCTTTATGGAGGTATTGAAGTGGGCTCTAAGGGTGTAAAGGCTATTGCCCTCGAACTCACATTAGATGACGAAGGGCTTTATGTTGTGAGGGAGCTTTTTCGTGAAAGCATAAACACAACAATCATATCTGGTGTAAAGGAGACAGGAGCCTTTTCCTCTGAAGGAATTGAGGAGACTGCTCAGGCTGTAAAGACATTTATAGAAAAAGCCAAACAGAGTGGGGTTCCTGATAAAAATATCTTTGTTGTAGCAAGTAGTGCCGTGGGGTCTGTAAAGAACAGAGAGGCCCTCTCCAGCAGAATACAAGAGCTCACAGGATATAGGATAGTCTTTCTCACAGTAAAAGACGAAATTACCTACGGTATAGTTGGTACTGTTCCCCCTGACTACTACTACAACTCCATACTGGTTGATATAGGAAGTGGAAATACAAAGATCGGCTATCTTGAAAAGATTGGAGACACCCTGAATGTAAAAAATTTTGAAATCCCCTACGGGACTGTAAGCCTTACTGAGGAAGGAAAGAAAAAGGGAAACCTCCATAAAGAACTGAGCAGGATCCTGAACACAAAAGTTATTCCCATCCTGAAAAAAGAGAGTGAGAAGAATCCGGCTTATCTCAACAGGAAGAATGTATTTCTGATAGGTGGTGCTGTGTGGGCCCTGACTACCCTCCAGAAACCTGAAAGGATTAATGAAGGCTATGTTAAGTTCACATCCAAGGACATTGAAGATTTCCTGACCAATCTAAGAAAAAATCCTGAAAAGCTTTTAAACCCTGATATCTCAAAACTGAAAGAGGAAGAGAAACAACAGGCTCAAAAACAGATTGAGAAGTTAAAGGATGTATTTACTATTGATAATCTTATTTCTGGGGCATCATTACTGAACACAATCTCAAAGGAACTGAAATTTACTAACAGGCAGATATTCTTTCCACGCCATGGAAACTGGCTGATAGGCTATGTAGTATTAAATGGATACTGGACAGAAAAGGAGGGAGCAAAATGAAATGTATAACCAGGCACAGTATAATATTCTTCACACTCCTGACTTTCCTCGTCCTGAACGCAGTCTCCATCGGAGCTTATGACGATACCTACATTAAGATTCAGGAGATGGTTAATGACTTAGGACCTCCACAGGAGAGGGCTAAGAATAATGGCAGGCTCCAGAGATGTGCTGATGGAGGCACAAAGAAGATTACTATTAAAAAGTCAGGGGGAGGAACAACATATGAAGGGATTTATAACAACTGCCGAGAATATGGCAGAATCCGTAACGGCCATGTGACAATAACAGTGGGTGAGTAATAAAATATAAAACCTTTGAGGTAGAAGACTATGTGTGATGATAAATATAAAAAATATGAAGAAATAGTAAAACGGTATCTTGAAGAAAGAAAATCATTTATTAAAAGAGAATGGCTAAAATATAAAAGCATCTTGAAACGGGTATGCGGAATAGCTAAAGAATTTAATAGACTGCGGAATGAAGATCTTAAATCTTATAGGAAATTTACAGAATGGCTTTGCGGGTATATGAAGGAAAAAAACATCAACTTAAATGACGAGGAAGAAAGAAAAATTAGGGATGAGTATGTCAGTTTTTTAAAACTTCATATTAGCAAGATGAAGTTAAGACTTACTTACATCATGAGCATTCTACCCATTACAGGTTCATTAATTTCTCTTTTAATTTCAATTTTTAATCTTAATGCTTTGAAGGATTATAAGGATTTTATTATTATATTAACACTTCTAATCACAATAACTTTTTTAGCTTCTGAGTGGATATATATTAAAGATATGGAATCTGCCTATGAAGAGAGCATAGAGATTATCAAGAATCTGGAAAAATACACACAAACAACTGATACCAGAGATTTGAGGCAAGGTATGATTGGGTGTATAAAAAAGGCAGTAAGACAACTTTGGGCGTAAAAATGTCCTCACGAGGTATACAGACATCATGCTATTTTAAGATTTATCTCAGAAAGATGTTTGTTGCACACCTCAGACTAACTCAGTCTAAAAAGTGACTGTCTTGCTATCTCTATTATCAAGGAACAACAAAATCCCGCAGGTAATAACAAAGGTAGCTCCTGAAAGAACCCTAAGGGCATTAACAGATCCCGCATAAGTGGCAATAAATCCCACTATCATATTACCCAGTGGAGCCATTCCGAGAAAGACCAAAGTATATAGACTCATTACCCTTCCTCTTAAATAGTCAGGAGTCCTGTGCTGAATAAGACTGTTTGCTGTTGCAAGAAAGCTGATAACACTGAAACCCGTTGTAAAAAGTAGCACCATAGAGAGAAAGACCTCTCTTGAAAGGGAGAATAAAAAAAGTGCGACAGAAAATATAACAGTAAAAAGCCCTATATATGCCTTTTTATTTTTTATCTCCTGTCTCAAGGCAATAGTGAGTGCTCCAAGAAGTGAACCTGCTCCAACAGCACCCATCATGAGCCCGTAAAGACCTGCTGTAGAATGAAATATCTCTGTAGTAATAACAGGCAGAAGAATAACATAAGGAATGCCAAGAAGGCTAAAACAGAGAACCAGTAAGAGGATCTGAAGCACTGTCTTGTCAGAAATAACAAAACTGATAGCCTCCTGAAGGTCATTAAAGATACTGAATCCACCTTTCCGGGGAGGGCCCTCTATCCTTATCATGCTTAAGGCAATAACTACAGGTATATAACTTATGGCATTTATATAAAAACATGTGGAGATGCTAAATATAGATAATATAAGACCAGCTATAACAGGGCCAATAAGCCTTGCACCATTAAAGATTGCTGAATTGAGGGCAATGGCACCTGTAAGGGATTTCCTTCCAACCATCTCTACAAGAAAGGACTGCCTTGCCGGAACATCAAAGGCATTTATTGTGCCAAGAATAAAGGCAAAGACTCCTATGTGAAGAACTGTAATTATCTTTAAATCAATAAAGACTCCCAGCATTAATGCCGGTATAATCGATAGTGTCTGAGTAAGTATAAGAAGCCTTTTCTTTGGAAATCTATCTGCCACTATACCACCAAGAAGTGTGAAAAGGAGCATAGGCAGGGATGAGGCACTGTTTATAATGCCAAGATAAAGGGATGAACCTGTAAGACTCCAGACAAGCCAGTTCTGGGCAACAGACTGCATCCATGTACCAGTAAGGGATATGAGCTGGCCTGTCATATAAAGCCTGAAGTCCCTTATAGTGAGTGCCTCTGGAATTCTGAATAGGGCCATTATGGTATTATAAATCACATGAGCAAAAAGGCATTTCTATTAATTCTTATACTGTTAAGTTTTTTCATCCATAGATTATTGTATGGAGCAGAAGTCTCCATAGTTGTCTCTATATATCCCCTGGAAGATATAACAAAAAATATCGGTAAAGAAAGGGTATCTGTAAAGACCCTTATACCCCCTGGTGCCTCTCCTCATGCCTTTGAACCAAGACCATCAGACATAAAGGAACTCACAAAGGCCTCTATGTTTATAAAGATAGGAGCTGGCCTTGAATTATGGGCTGAGGGATTTGTCAGGTCTGCAAAAAAATCAATAAGGATTGTGGATCTATCGGAAACAATAGAACTCTTGGAAGGTCCCACGGATTTCCAACATGGCCATTCCCATGATCTTGATCCCCATTACTGGCTCGACCCTGTTATTGCAAAGTCAATAGTAGACAGGATAACAGCAGAACTCATAAGGCTCGACCCTTCATCAAAAGACTTTTATATCACCAATGCCACTCATTATAAAAAAGAACTTGACAATCTTAATAAAATAATTAAAAAAAGACTCTCGAGACTCAAAAAGAAAAGATTTGTGGCCTTCCATCCCGCATGGAATTATTTCTCAAAGAGATACGGGCTAGAGCCATTGTACATAGTGGAGGCTACGGGAAGGGAATTAAGACCAAAAAATATAAAATATATAGTTGACTGGATGAAAAAAGAAAAAATAAAAGTTGTCTTTGGAGAAGTCCAGTTTAGTCCACAGATAGCAGAGGCAATAGCCTCAGAGGCAGGTGCAAGGCTTCTAATGCTCGACCCAATCGGATCACCCCATATTCCTGAAAGGAACAGTTATATAAAACTCATTCTGTATAATCTCACTCAACTTGAGGAGGCCCTGAGGTGAAGGCTGTTGAGATAAGTTCCCTCTATTATTCCATAGGCAAAAAAGAGATATTAAGGGATATAAATCTTGAACTCGAAGAAGGCAGGTTTCTTGGCATTGTTGGACCAAACGGTGGTGGTAAGACAACCCTTTTAAAACTTATTCTCGGGCTTCTCACTCCTTCAAAGGGAGAGATAAAAATATTAAAGCTCAGTCCTTTTGAGGCTGTAAAACAGGGCCTTTTCGGATACCTTCCCCAATCACTCCGGGCTGACTTCAACTTTCCAGCAAGGGCAATAGATATTGTCCTTATGGGACTTTATGGAAAGATAGGGTATATGAGATTTCCCTCAAAGATTCATAAGGATAAGGCAATTAAAGCACTCAGGACAATGGCTATGGACCACTTAGCCTTAGAGGCCTTTGGTAACCTCTCAGCAGGTCAGCAGCAGAGGGTCCTTGCGGCAATGGCCCTTGTTAGTGAACCGAAAATATTGATACTTGATGAGCCCAGTACAGGCATTGATGTAGTTGGCCAGGAGGACTTCTACCACCTCCTTAAAGGACTCCAGAAGAGGCTTGGTCTTACAATAATAATGGTCTCCCATGATATTGGTGCTGTTACAGGTTATGTAGATGAGATAGCCTGTCTTAACAGAACGCTCCATTTCCATGGAAGCCCTGTTGGTGCCCTTTCAGAGGAGGTTCTCTCAAGGCTTTATGGAAGGGCTGTTGACATAATGGTCCACTCAGAGGCCTGCGAAAGGTGTGAAAGGCTGAAAAGGAGCTACTGATGTTTGAGCTCCTCTCCTACGGATTTATTCAGCGGGCAATTATAAATGGAATTCTCCTTGCAGTCTTTTCTGGTATAATCTCCACCTTTGTTGTTTTAAGAAGGATAGCCTTTCTTGGTTCAGGCATTGCCCATGCTGCCTTTGGTGGAGTGGCAATAGGATTCATAACAGGTATAAATCCCATGGTGAGTGCAACAATCTATAGTCTCGCTGTTGCCTATGCAATTGAGGAGATAAGCACAAAAGGTCGGCTTGCAGAAGACACAGCCATCGGCATATTCTTTACTGCATCAATGGCCCTCGGGATAGTCCTTATAGGGCTATTTCCAAAATATAACATTGACCTCTTCAGCTACCTCTTTGGAAGCATCCTTGCTATTAGAGATATAGATGCTATAGCAGGAGGCTTTCTTATAACAATGCTACTCATGCTCACCATAATGATATCAAAGGAGCTCTATCTAATCACCTTTAATGAAGAACTCGCCCATGTAGCAGGAATAAAGGTAAGGACAATAAAAACCCTCTTCCTCTTATCAATGGCAATGGCAATCGTAACAGGCATAAAGCTCGTTGGCATAATACTGATTTCAGCCCTCCTGGTAATACCAGGTGCCACAGCCCAGCTCCTTACAAAAAACTTCTTCAGGATGGCGGTGGTTGCATGCCTTATCGCTACATTCTCTGTAGTCTCAGGTATTATTCTGTCCCTTTATCTCAACATCCCCACAGGAGGCACAATAGTCCTTTTACTTTCAGTAGTCTTTTTCGGGGTTTATCTATTCACAAGGGTTTTGAAAAGGTAATATAATGTAGTATAATAATTTCAGGTAAGGTCTTAGCATGATTGACACTCTTGAGATCCTTGAAGAACTGAAAGAGACCTTTGAGCCTGCTCAGGCAGAAAGGCTTACAAGGCTTCTTGCGAGGCTTTATAAGGATATTGCCAACACTGTTACAAAGGAGGAATTTAGAGAACTTACAGAGGTTGTTAAAAGGCTTACTGAAAGAATTGACAGACTTGCAGAGGCTCAGGAAAAGACAGAGGAAATACTTACAAGGCTTGAATTGGCTCTTCAGGAGCTTACTGAGGCCCAAAGACGGACAGAAGAAAGAGTAAATGAGCTTGCTGAAGCTCAGAAAAAAGCTGAGGAAAGACTTACAAGACTTGAACATACTGTCCAGGAGCTTGCTGAAGCCCAGAAAAAAGCTGAGGAAAGACTTACAAGACTTGAACATACTGTCCAGGAGCTTGCTGAAGCCCAGAAAAAAGCTGAGGAAAGACTTACAAGACTTGAACATACTGTCCAGGAGCTTGCTGAAGCTCAGAAAAAAGCTGAGGAAAGACTTACAAGACTTGAACATACTGTCCATGAGCTCGCTGAAGCCCAGAAAAAAGCTGAGGAAAGACTTACAAGACTTGAACATACTGTCCATGAGCTCGCTGAAGCTCAGAAAAAAGCTGAGGAAAGACTTACAAGACTTGAACATACTGTCCATGAGCTCGCTGAAGCTCAGAAAAAAGCTGAGGAAAGACTTACAAGACTTGAACATACTGTCCATGAGCTCGCTGAAGCTCAGAAAAAAGCTGAGGAAAGACTTACAAGACTTGAACATACTGTCCATGAGCTTGCTGAAGCTCAGAAACGGACAGAAGAAAGTCTTAATAGACTAATTAAAAGGGTTGATATTATAGAAGAGAGACTTGAGGGAATATCAAATTCTGTTGGTTATTCCCTTGAGAACTCTGCCTATAAAGCCCTGCCTCTACTTTTAAAGAAAGAAGGTGTTGAGGTTTCTGGCAGGCTTATCAGACGTTACTGGCAGGAAAACCAGATAAATATCTGGGGCAAAGGAAGGCAGAAAGGCAAGGAGATACTTATACTTGGAGAGGCAAAGGTAAGACCTTCAAAAAAGGAGATTGACAGGTTTATTAAGATAGCTGAAGAGATAAAAAGGAAGGAAAAGAAAGATACCTATCTTCTTTTTGTTGCCCACGACTTTCCACCTGCTATAGAAGAATATCTAAAAAAGAATGCTATAAAATACTACTGGTCTTATGAGTTTCAAGAGTAAGGAAGTAAACCCTTAAAGCAAGTCAAAGATGGAATTGCCTTTAATCTTTGACATAATGTATCATTTTTCCAAATAATTAACCATGAAGTCAATCTTTGGAAAATTATTGGCCATTTCATATGCAATTGTATTTCTCAGTAGTTGTGCCCATGTTGTGCCTCAGGAGATAAGAAGAGAGGTTGACAGAGGGCTCACCCCTCAACAGATCTTCAAAGAGCCCGATGCCCATTCAGGCAAGACTGTAATGCTTGGAGGCATAATCCTTGCAGTAGCAAATACAAAGGACTCTACTTACATAGAGGTTCTTGAAAAACCCCTCAGCTCTACAGGAAAACCCCTTGATTCATCTGTATCAAGGGGAAGGTTCATGATAAGGTATGATGGCTATCTTGACCCTGCAATCTATACAAAGGGAAAGTCGCTGACCGTTGTTGGAGCCCTATCAGGAACAATTCCTGGTAAGATTGGGGAGATGGAGTATAAATATCCCCTGATTGTATCAAAAAATATCTATCTTTTTGAAAGGACAAGGGAGATACCTGTAAGATTTGGCATTGGCATCTTCAAGAGTTTTTAATGACTCCTCCCTATACCACTGACCTCTTCCGCTCCTTAATCGAGAGCGGGAGCAAGAAAAGTCTTAAAATAATACCGACGATTGTCAATACAATGCCCGCTCCAATTATATACACAGCATCATCCCTAACAACCTCGAGAAGGACCCAGTAGGTATGGCCTGTAACAGTGAGGGTATAACCGTCAAAACTTAAAGGCTTCCTTGAAATACCCTGAGCAATCAGGACTCCTGCCTCCTCTGGATTTTTTATCCTGTAAACCTTAATTTCATAGAGCCTCTCCTCAAGATTGTATTCCTTTGCCAACACCTCTCCCCTCTTTAACTCTCCTGAAGGAAGGAGTTTCATGGTAATCCTGTAAGGAAGATTGCTTAAATGTGCGAAGTCTGTATTTCCTGCTGGTAATATCTGGAGGGCAAGGTCACCCTTTTCAATTATCTCTCCATTCTGATTTCTTAATTCAATGGATGGAGCTATATTGGAATTCAATATATGGAAGAATGTGCCATCTATCCTTGTAGGTGGAAAGGCCCCTATCCTGTAGGTCTTTTCAAAGTCTGTAATTAAAAGCAAGGGCTCCCTTGTAAATATGGCAGAAGGGGCATCCTGCTCTATATCAAGAAACCTTTCCTTAATCCCAGGCCTCACATTCATAACAGCAAATCTCTTTTTACTCCAGGGGATTGTGAATACATCATCCTTTCCTGTAAGTATCCTCGTCTCCATCCTCACATTTGCACTAAGAAAAAAACCCGTGAGGAATAAAAATATCCCTGCAGGAAGAAAGAGCCTTACAATGGCAATAATCCTTGACTTTTTATACCAATCTTTGAATCTCAGGGATATCTCTATGCCGAGGAACAAAAGGAATAATACAAAAAGAACCTTCCAGATGATATTTCTTCCAAGCCCTGTTACAAAATTTGCAAAGGCCTCTTTTGACCAGGTAGCCCATGTTAGATAATACAGGAGCCACAGGCCGAGCATTAGCCTTCTTATAAAAGTGATATTCTCCAGTCTAAAAACTCTCACTCCCTCGACACCCCTGAATGGACGAGTCTCCACTTTTTCAATATCTCCTGTACCTCTATCCTTATCTCCCTATCTCTCAAAGAAAAATTAATTGGTATGGGGTTACAACCTCCAGGCTCGCCAACTGTGTTAAAAGGGATAGGGGTATTACAGTATATGCATACCAGATGCGCCCTTGCCTGTCCATATCCCTCAGGGGGGCATATCTCGCAGGCATCAAGACAGATAGCGAATCTTCCGTCAGGCCTATTGAAGACAAAAAACCTGTAGTTTTGTCCATCCTTTTTAAAAATGAACTTGTGGATATTTCCATCTCCAATGTTTCTACCAGGCTCATTGAGTTTTAATGTAATGAAACCATTCTCTTCAACAACAGGCACTGGCTGAGGAATATAAAGCCCTGGCCCTGATTCTGCCTTAAAAAACCAGAGTGTCGTTACCACTATTATAAAGACTATTAAAGGCACAGCCTTTAATCTCATCATGGTCATGAAGTCGTAAATGTACTTCCTCTTTCTCGCCCCTGTGAATCCCTCAGGTATTACCTGAGGGGGCCTGAGAATTCGGGATAAAATAATTAAAGCAGGCACAACAAGAATCAAAAGTGTTATAAACATTGTAAAGGCCTCGCCAAAGAAAAGCCCTATAAAATTCCAGACTGTTGTCTTCAGAAGGGGATGGTCAGGAACCATGAAGAATACAAAGAGTTGATGGACAAAGTCATGAAAGAACTTCATAAGCCCTCTCTGGACAGAAGGGATTAGTGAAAGCTCTGCATATCCTCCTGTTCCTCCAAAGAGGAGTTTTATTATGGAGAGGCTGAAGAGGAGACCTGTAAAGGAGAGGATTAATGATAAACGCTTAACGAGTCTTGAAGAAAATATAAGTAAAAGGGCTCCAGCTCCAGTACCGAGGAGGGCTCCTATATAAGTGCCCTCATAATTCTGCCTCATGGCTGAAAGGTCCTTGAGGAAAAAGGAGAGGCTGAGGGTATCAGCACCAAATAGAAAGAGGAGTAAAAGGGGAGTTAAAAATATTAACACCCTCGTACCCCTTAATGACCAGCCAGAAAAGACTGCTCCTATATAGAGAATACCGAAAGTATATGCCGAGAACCTTCTTATTAAGTCCTTATAATAGGCATCAAGATTGAGATAAGTACCTGAGAAAAACAAAATGACGAGGAATAAAACAGCGATTAAAAGTTGATGGCGGAAATAAAAGTTAAGGTGAGACTTGATCCCTTCCTTTATTGAAGAGGCATAGGCCTTCACAAGAAGCCAGAATAAACACACAGAGAGGCTGAGCTTGAAAGCACTTATAAATGCCTCAGGGATGAAGAACCTCATCCTTTATTATCCTTCCATCTTCCATTGTGAGGAGTCTTTTGCCCCAGCCTGCTACATAAGGATCGTGAGTAACAAGGACAATGGTGAAGCCCTCATTCCTGTGAAGGTCTCTGAGGAGTTCGAGTATGAGCCTTGTATTTTCCCTGTCGAGATTACCTGTTGGCTCATCAGCAAGTAGGATCTTCGGTGAATTAATCAATGCCCTTGCTATACATACCCTCTGCTGTTCTCCCCCCGATAGCTCCGAGGGCTTGTGATGAAGCCTGTGGCCAAGACCAACCCTCTCGAGGGCTTCCTTCGCCTCCTTCTCATCGACTATGCTGTGAAAATACTGGGCAAGCATAACATTCTCAAGGGCAGTAAGATAAGGAATGAGATAGGACTGCTGGAATACAAAGCCGATATTCTCACGCCTGAATACAGCAAGCTCGTCCTCCTTCATGGAACTTATCTCTTTTCCATTAATTGTTACTGAACCTTCTGAAGGATAGTCAAGGCCACCGAGGATATTCAATAATGTGGACTTTCCAGAACCTGATGGTCCCATAATAGAGACCCATTCGTTCTGGGAAATATCCATATCAACACCTCTCAGGGCAATAGCTGTCTGATAGACCTTTTTTAAACCCCTTACCTTAATCATACCTCTCCTCTTAATATAATAGAAGGTCTGTAAGCTGTAACCCTTTTTAAGGCAGGAAGACCAGAAAGAACAGATATAATAATCCCGGTAAAGAAGGCAAAAGGAATGACAATAAATGGAACGGCCACTGTTTTATGAAAGGCACTGAAAGTAATAGCCTGGGCAGCGATTATCCCTGTTATCAATCCAAAGAACGAACCAATTACCCCAACAATAATTACCTCAAGGATAAAGAAGGTCTGGATCTGTCTGCTTGTTCCACCCATGGTCTTCATAAGGGCTATATCAACAAGCCTCTCAAATATAGTAGAGGCCATCATACCAGCTACTGTTATAACAGATGCAAGGACAACAACAATCGAGACCATAAGCATGAGGGTCTCTATCTTTTTAAGGAGTCTCTCTTCAGATAGGGCTACCTGCCTTATAGGCCTTATCTCGAGTTCTGGTAGAGAGCTTTTAAGTTCCTCAATAGTATCTTCAAAGTCTTCAGGACTTATCCTGAGCAAGAAAACACTCACCTTGCCTCTCAGCCCGAGGATTTCCTGCAACCTGTGAAGCTCCATAATTATACCAGAATCTTCAGGCCCTACCCTCTCAAAGACGCCTGATATGATAAATCTTTCCATAAAGGATGAATCACAGTCCTCTGAGAGATTAAGTTCTGCCCCTTGAGAAAAACCACCTGCCTCCTTAAGCCTCCTTCCGATAAGGACTTCTCTTGTTGAAGGAATAGTCCCTGTTATCTTGAGTTCCTTCAGTGCCTCAGAAGGCATTCCGATAACATTAAGTATAAAGTGGTTTCGAGGCAACTGTCCTTTTCCAGAGAGGCAGAGCCTTCCGTAGAGCTCGGGTATAACTTCTTTAACCCCCTTTTTCTTTTTTAAAAACTCAGCCACAGCCTCATCAATATATTCAGAAGCGCTCACAATGGCATTTGCACCATAGACCTTTAACTCATCAGCAAGCCTCTTCCTCATACCTGTTGCCACTGTTATCATTGAAACAAGAAGAGATACTGCCATTGA